>Ga0182030_10021308_pt1 | contig 12147 bp, 10 predicted proteins | sample 812S3MmetaG_FD_121299 | JGI IMG/M metagenome (GOLD analysis project Ga0182030, IMG submission 121299) | Permafrost microbial communities from Stordalen Mire, Sweden - 812S3M metaG (Illumina Assembly) | ecosystem: Environmental > Terrestrial > Soil > Wetlands > Permafrost | place: Sweden...
AACAAAATGCAGATTGAGGGTAGATTAGGCTGTACGCGTGCGTAAACATGCATTATTATGCATATCGAGGCTAGCGGTCGCAGATCAAGGATAGGTTTTGCAGCCAACGCCGGTCGGTGAACTACGGCGTTGGGCACGGTTCGACAGGACGTGAAATGAATACCGCCGTCATCCTGAGGTGCGAGCGCATCTTGCGCGGGCCTCGAAGGATGCTGGTCCGGCCAATATCATTTCATTCATCCTTCGAGGCTCGCTGACGCTCGCACCTCAGGATGACGACAGGGAGCCCGCCATGAACATCATGAACGTCGATTACTCCACCAAGATTCCCAACAATGTGAATCTCAGCGAGGATCGCCAGGTGCTCAAGGCGCTGGAAGGCTGGCATCCCGGTTACATCGACTGGTGGAACGACATGGGGCCGGACGGCTTCCAGCAGTCGCTGGTGTACCTGCGCACGGCCTACTCGGTCGATCCGCGCGGCTGGGCCAAGTTCGATTATGTGAAGATGCCGGATTATCGCTGGGGCATCCTGCTCGCGCCGCAGGAAGAGAACCGCGTCATCCCGTTCGGCCAGCATTACGGCGAGCCGGCATGGCAGGAAGTGCCGGGCGAGCATCGCGCCATGCTGCGCCGCCTGATCGTGATCCAGGGCGACACCGAGCCGGCCTCGGTCGAGCAGCAGCGCCATCTCGGCAAGACCGCGCCCTCGCTCTACGACCTGCGTAACCTGTTCCAGGTCAATGTCGAGGAGGGGCGCCATCTCTGGGCGATGGTCTATCTGTTGCAGAAATATTTCGGCCGCGACGGCCGCGAGGAGGCCGATGAATTGTTGCGCCGCCGCTCCGGCGATGCCGATTCACCGCGCATGCTGGGCGCCTTCAACGAGGCGACACCGGACTGGCTGTCGTTCTTCATGTTCACCTACTTCACCGACCGCGACGGCAAGATGCAATTGCATAGCCTGGCGCAATCCGGCTTCGATCCGCTCTCGCGCACCTGCCGCTTCATGCTGACCGAAGAAGCCCATCACATGTTCGTCGGCGAAACCGGCATCAGCCGCGTGGTGCAGCGAACCGTCGAGGCGATGAGGGAAGCCGGCATCGACGACCCCACCGATATCGCCAGGGTGCGCGCGCTCGGGGTGGTCGACCTTCCCACCGTCCAGAAGAAACTGAACCTGCATTACACGCTCTCGCTCGACCTGTTCGGCTCGGAGGTCTCCACCAACGCCGCGAACGCCTACAATGCGGGCGTCAAGGGCCGCTATCGCGAGACCCAGATCGACGACGATCACCGGCTGCAGAGCGGCACGTATCCGGTGCTCAAGCTGGTCGACGGCGAGATCAGGCGCGTCGACGAACCCGCGCTCACCGCGCTCAACATGCGACTGCGCGACGACTACACCCAGGACTGCGCCAAGGGCCTGATGCGCTGGAACAAGATCATCGCGCTCGCCGGCTACGACTTCAGGCTGACGCTGCCGAACGTCGCGTTCCATCGCCAGATCGGCGAGTTCGGCAATATCCATGCGACGCCGGACGGCGTGCTGATCGACGATGCAACCTGGAACAAGCGCAAGAGCGACTGGCTGCCTTCCGCGGATGACGGCGATTTCATCGCCTCGCTGATGACGCCGGTGACCGGGATCGGCGAGTTCGCTTCATGGATCTCGCCGCCCAAGGTCGGCATCGACAACAAGCCCGGCGATTTCGAATATGTGAAGATCGAGACGTGAAGCTTACAATAAAAGCAACCGTCATTCCGGGGCGCGAGCCAACGGGTCCGGCCTCTGGCCGGCCCGATGACAGGCTCCGCGAGCGAGCCCGGAATCCATAACCACCGCCGGGAGTATGGATTCCGGCCTGCGCCAGGAGGCGCATCCCGGAATGACGAGTGCTGAATTGCGCTGTCTCAGAAAACGCTAATCCCAGCCCTCGCCCTTGATGCCCGGGTTGGCGTAGACGATGCCGCCGTCGACCGCGATGGTGGCGCCGACCACGTAATCTCCGGCGCGCGAGGCGAGATAGATCGCCGCCCCCGCCATGTCTTCATCGCTGCCGATCCGCCCCGACGGCACCCGCGTCGCAACCTCGTCGGCGTTGTCGCGCGCCGCCGTGTTCATGTCCGACTTGAACGGTCCCGGCGCGATCGCCGACACCACGACGTGGTCGCGGATCAGTTTTGCCGCCATCCGGCGGGTCAGGTGAATCAACCCTGCCTTGCTCGCATGGTAGGAATAGGTCTCCATCGGATTGACGAAGATGCCGTCGATCGAGGCGATGTTGATGACCTTGGCGGGCCGCTCCGCCGAGGCTGCGGCGCGCAGCGGTGCGGCGAGCGCCTTGGTCAGGAAGAACGGCGTCTTGAGGTTGAGATTCATCACCTTGTCCCAGCCGTTCTCCGGAAACGCGTCGAAGTCGGCACCCCACGCCGCGCCGGCATTGTTCACCAGAATATCCAGCTTCGGCTCGCGCTTCTTGATCTCGGCCGCCAGCATGTCGATGCCCGCCAGGGTGGAGATATCGATCGGCAATGCGATGCATTCGCCGTCATATTCCGCGGTCAGCTCTTTCGCCGTCGCCTCGCAGGGTGCGGCCTTGCGCGCGGTGATGTAAACCTTCGCCGCACCCTGGGCGAGAAAGCCGCCGGCGATCATCTTGCCGATGCCGCGCGAGCCTCCGGTCACCAAGGCGACGCGGCCTTTCAGCGAAAACAGATCCTTGAACATGATGCCTCCGGTTGATTTTGCCGGCGGTTTTTGGGCGCGGGGGTGTTGCGAGTCAAGCAAGCGACGCTTCGTCGTCCCGGCTCGCGCTCCCGAGGCTCGCCTGGCCGCGACGACGGCTACGCCGCGTCGACGCGGCGGAAACCATTCCACATCGCGGTGGCGGCGCCGGAGGTCAAGACCGGCAGGATGCGCGCGTCCTGATAATTGCCGTTGAGCGAAACCCGCGGCAGCGCGGTCAGGTGCTTGCCGCTCTCGGGAAAAATCATGCCCGGCCGCGTCGTCACCGCGGTCTTGTATCCGGCTGTATGCGCCAGCGCGAATTCGCGGGCGCCGGCGGCGATCTTGTCGCCATAGGGATAGGCGAGATGGACCACGGGACCTTGCAATACAGCTTCGATCCGCTCCCGGCTCACCGTCAGCTCCTGGCTGGCGATCTCGCCGCTCTGGCGGGCGAGATTGCAATGCGTGATCGAATGCGCGCCGATCGTGATCAGCGGTTCGGCCGCGAACGGCTTCAACTCGTCCCACGACATGCAGAGCTCGCGGCAGATCGCGGCTTGATCGACGTTGTGATCCGCGCACAGCTTGGCGATCTCGCGCTGCAGATCATGGTCGTGCGGCAATCCGCGCAGCCGGTCGTGCAGCCGGTCGAACGCGATCTGCTTGGCGGTCGCCGTGCCGGTATCGAGACGCGTCGCGACGTCGCCGATCCTGGCTTCGACGGAAGAGGCCTTGGCGATCACCAGTTCCAGCGCGATCCACCACAACCGGCCGACGCCCTCCGCGAAATCGCTGGCGACATACATGGTAAACGGCGCCTCAAATTCCCGCATCACCGGCAGCGCGAAGTCGCGATTGTCGCGATAGCCGTCGTCGAAGGTAAAGCAGGCAAAACGCCGCGAAAAGTTGCGTTCGATCAACCGCTGATGCGCCTCATCCATGGTGATGATGTCGATGTCGCGCGCCCGAAGGTGCGACAACATGGCGCGCAGGAACTCCGGCGCGACCTCGAGGTGACGATTGGGCTGGAACTCGGCCTCGCGGGCCGGCCGGACATGATGCAGCGTGAAAATGACGCCGACGCCGGCGAAGATCGGCTGCAGCAGATGGTGCGCGCCGGTAAAGTAGAGCGTTCCCAGTCCGGCGCGGATGACGGTGTGGCGAAACTGCTTCATCGAGAGTGGCTGGCCGGTTGGGATGAGCTTCGAAGTTAGCGGCAGACCGCTGAACAAACTGTTAGCCGGACCGCCGTCCGCCGATTGGACTGTTCCGTGTTATTTCCAGTTTGACAGCCTCGCAAGGGTTTGTTTTCTCTCGAATACCAGACCCGCAGGACGGCGAATGCACGGACTTTTCAGATGGAGCAGCAAATGGTGGCCGGGCGTGATTCCACTGGCCGTCTTTTGGGCCATCGCGGCCTGGACCAATACCCTGCCGATGGAGACCGATCTAGCCGCCCATAGCACCACTGCGCTGAAGGATATTGTCCTCGACAAGAGCAGGATATCGGTGGCCGGCCGTGACGTCACCCTTGCCGCGGATGCATTCTCCGAGGATGGCCGTCGCAGCGCGGTCTTGTCGGTCGAAGCCGTGCCGGGCGTGCGGCAGGTCAACAACGAAACCCGCCTTGTTCCCGAAGTGCGGCCGTTCGTCTGGTCGGCTGAGCGGGATGTGGCCCGGGTGACGCTGAGCGGCAATTCGCCCTTGCCGGCCAGCAGGAGCAAGCTGCTTGAGGCGGCCCGCGCCGGCCTCGGCGGCGTCGAGGTCGTCGATCAGCTCAATCTGGCGCGCGGTGCGCCGCCGCATTTCGACGACGCCGCGTTGTTGCTGCTCGATCAGATCGGGAAATTGAAGGACGGCAAGATCGCGCTTTCGGATATCAAAGTCAGCCTTTCCGGCATGGCGCGCGACATCGGCGGGCGGGAAGCGATCGCGGCGGCGCTGAAAAATCTGCCGGAAGGTTTCCAGGTCGCTGCCAATGAGATCAAGGCGCCGCCTTACATCTTTCAGGCCTACAAGGATCCGGTCGCGGTGACGCTGACATTGACCGGCTATGTGCCCGACAAGAACGCGCACGCCGCGCTGGTGGCGGCGGCGGTGCGCAAATTCTTCAGCGAAAAGGTGGTCGACAATCTCAAGGCCAGCATCGGCGCGCCTTCCGGATTTGCCGCCGCGGTGGTGCCGGCGCTGGGGGCGCTGTCGCGGCTATCGACCGGTACGCTGGTGGTGTCCGACCGGGAGGTGAAGCTTTCGGGCGACGCACTCTATGATGCGGCGGCAGTTCAGATCCGTGCCGGCCTCGGCAAGGATTTCCCCAAAGACTGGCAACTCAAGGCCGACATCTCGGTCAAGCCCGCGGCCGCCCCGGTGGATGCCACCGTGTGCCAGCAATTGTTCTCGGATTTGCTCGGTGAGGGAAGAATCCAGTTCGAATCCGGTCGCGCCACCATCGATCCGGATTCGGCGGGGCTGCTCGATCGGCTGATCGAAACGGCGCTGCGCTGTCCGACCGCCGATATCGAGATTGCAGGGCATACCGACGGCGATGGCGACAGTGCCTTCAATCAGGCGCTGTCCGAAAAACGCGCGCAGGCGGTGATGGACTATCTGGTGAAAGCCGGGTTGCCCGCCGATCGTTTTACGGCGACCGGTTACGGCAACACGCAGCCGGTCGCGGCCAACAATACCGACGAAGGCAAGGCACAGAACCGCCGCATCGATTTCGTGGTGAGGTAACGCGATGGCCTATCTGGCGACATTTCATTGGGGCTGGTTGCTGGCGTCGCTCTTGCTCGGCCTTGCGATGGGCTGGATTGCGGTGGTTCATCGCGGTCAGGGCGCATCGAAATCGGTGTCGCGTTGGCTCGCGTTGCTGGTGGCGGCGCTGGTCGCCGCGGCGCTGGCCCGCGTAATCCCCGGCCGCCCCGGCTACTGGCTCGACCTCGGTCTCATGATGTTTGGCCTGTATCTGGCCGGTTGCGCGGTCGGATCGTGGCTGCGCGACTGGGCGCTTTCGCGCCACAGGCCGGCGGCTTGAAATTTTCCGCCCGCGCATGACCGTCACGTCGATGTTCGATTGACCGGCCTCATCGGCGAAGCCCGGGAACTCGGCCCGCTGGTTTCGCGGCGGCGGTCGGGCAAAATCCGCCGCCGATATCACGGAAACTTCACCACCCCCGCGCGACATGCAAAAGCGCAGGATTTTGCGAATGCAGCAAAACTGTGCATCCGGCGTCACAAAATCCCCTAATATATTGAAGGAGCGCGTTTTATCCACGCCAAGCGAATTCCACTCCGGCTCAAAACGCGCTACCACATTGAGTTGGGAGCAGGCGTGGCGCTGGCGGCGGCATGGTTCGCTCGGTTAGCCGCCGTCGTGAGATCGCAGTTCGAGGTCTAGATGCTGGAAGCAATACGCAGGGCGATCTCGTTTCTGCGCCAGAGGCAAATCCTGCATAAGCTAGGTGTTGCGATCAGCATCACGGTGATCGGGATCGCGTGCTACGTGCTCTACCATATGCTGCGCGGCATCGATCTCGACGAAGTCTTCGAAGCCATCAAGCAGACCGAGCCGCGCCAGGTTGCACTGGCGGCGCTGTTCGTGGCGGCGGGTTACTTCACGTTGACATTCTACGACCTGTTCGCGGTTCGCGCGATCGGCCGTGCCGATATCCCCTACCGCGTCAACGCGCTGGCTGCCTTCACCAGCTATTCGATCGGGCATAATGTCGGCGCCAGCGTCTTCACCGGAGGCGCGGTGCGGTATCGCATCTATTCCGCGTGGGGACTGAACGCGATCGACGTCGCCAAGATCTGCTTTCTGGCCGGCCTGACATTCTGGCTCGGCAACGCCGTGGTATTGGGGCTGGGCATCGTCTGTCATCCGGAAGCGGCGTCGGCGATCGATCAGCTGCCGCCCTGGCTGAACCGGCTGCTCGCGTTCGGCATCATCGTGGCGTTGCTGGCCTATGTGGTCTGGGTCTCGATCCAGCCGCGGTCGGTCGGCCGCGGCCCCTGGACAGTCCGGCTGCCGGGCGGTTCGCTGACGCTGCTGCAGATCGCGATCGGAATTGTCGATCTCGGCTTTTGCGCGCTGGCGATGTACGTGCTGGTGCCGGACGAGCCCAATCTCGGCTTCGTCGTGGTCGCGGTGATATTCGTCTCGGCGACGCTGCTGGGCTTTGCCAGTCACTCGCCGGGCGGGCTTGGCGTGTTCGACGCCGCCATGCTGGTCGGGCTGTGGCAGATGGACCGGGAGGACCTGCTGGCCGGGATGCTTTTGTTCCGGGTCCTCTATTATATTGCCCCATTTGTCATATCTGTAATCTTGCTGACGTTTCGGGAGGTTATTATAGGCGCCCGAACCAAGCGCCTGCGTCAGGCGGCGCAGGCGCTCAACGCCGAGCCGAGCCGCGAAGCGGCTTACGTGCGAGAGCGTGGTGACACCCGCAGCTGACGATGCGGGCCCGAAGGGAAGATCAGGCCAGATGGCAATAGACGCTCCTTCTTCTTCTCCTGTTCCCTTCTATTCGCCGTGGCCGGACCGGTTGCGGCATTCGGCCATTATCCTGCTGGCCGCCGGTCTGGCTTTGGCCGTCCTGGTCGCGCTCGGCGAACTGTCGCTGCTCCGCTCCGCGGCGGTTTTTATCTGCATCGCGGCGGCGGCGCTGGTGCCGTGGCGATTGAACGATGCCGTCGCGTCGCGTGAAGATGTCCGCGGGGTCAATCCGGTTGAGGCCGCGGCGGTCAGCGCCGTGGTTGCCGGCATGCCGGATCCCGCGGTGCTGCTTGACCGCGCCGGCCGCGTCATTCACCTCAATGCCGCGGCGGCGCAGCTGGCGCCGGCGTTGCGCAAGAACGAACTGGCCCAGTTCGCCTTGCGCTCGCCCGAGATCATCACCGCGCTCCGCGAAGCCATCGCGACCACGGAATCCCGGCGCGCGACCTATCTCGATCACGTGCCGGTCGATCGCTGGATGGAGTTGATCGTCACGCCGGTGCCGGTGCCGACCCTGTTTGGCGGCACCGACAAATGCATGCTGATGACGTTCCACGATCAAACGCCGTTGCGCCGGGTCGAGGAAATGCGCGCCGACTTCGTGGCCAATGCCAGCCATGAATTACGCACCCCGCTGGCCGCGCTGTCGGGCTTTATCGATACGCTGCAGGGGCCGGCCAAGGACGACGCCAAGGCGCGCGAGCGCTTTCTTGGTATCATGCACACGCAGGCCACGCGGATGGCGCGGCTGATCGACGATTTATTGTCGCTATCGCGGGTCGAACTCTCCGCCCATGTTCGCCCGGACACGCTGGTGGATATTGTCCCGATCATCCGACAGGTCGCGGATGGACTGGAGCCGCTCGCGCGGGAACGTCAGGTCCTGATCGATATCGACCTGCCAGAGGCGCCGGTGGCGATCGCGGGTGACCGCGAGGAGCTGCTGCGGCTGTTCGAAAACCTGATCGAGAATGCGCTGAAATACGGCGCGTCCGGCGGCAAGGTTGTGGTCTCGCTCACGTCGGCGATATCGGGCGAAGGGCAGCCGGAAGTTCGGGTCATGGTGCGCGATTTCGGTCCCGGCATCGCCCCCGAACATCTGCCGCGGCTTACCGAGCGGTTTTACCGGGTCGACGTCGGCGACAGCCGCGCGCAGGGCGGCACGGGGCTTGGTTTATCGCTGGTGAAACATATCGTTAACCGCCACCGCGGCCGGCTTTTGATCGAAAGCGTGCCTAAAAACGGCGCCACTTTTACCGCCTGTTTTCCCCACCCGAGACCGCCGTCGTTTGGCTAAACACAAGCAATTTCAATTGCTTGTGACCGTCATCCGACTGTCACTAAACCTTCGTAAAAGCAGCATCGACCGCTCCTAAACGGGCGGCGTGAGCGCAATCGGGCGTGATGAGCGCTTCGCTCACCTGATGGAGCAGATCCCATGAATTTCATGAAAACCATCGTTGCGGCCGGGCTGGTCGCCGCATCGACCTCGGCGTTTGCCGCTGATATCACCGGCGCCGGTTCGTCCTTTATCTACCCCGTCCTGTCGAAATGGGCGGATGGGTACAAGACGGCGTCCGGTGCCGGCGTGAACTACCAGTCCATCGGGTCGGGCGCCGGTATCAAGCAAATCCAGGCCAAGACCGTCACATTCGGCGCGACCGATATGCCGATGAAGGTCGAGCAGCTCGAGAAGGACGGCCTTGCCCAGTGGCCGATGATCATGGGTGCGATCGTCGCGGTGGTGAATATCGAGGGCGTGAAGGCCGGCGACATGGTGCTGGACGGCGAAACCGTCGCGAAAATCTACCTCGGCGAGATCACCAAATGGGATGACGCCGCGATCAAGAAGCTCAATCCGAAACTGAACCTGCCATCGGACGCGATCGCTGTCGTTCATCGCGCCGACGGTTCGGGCACCACCTTCAACTTCACCGACTATCTTTCGAAGGTCAGCCCCGACTGGAAGTCGAAAGTGGGCTCCGGCACGGCGGTCGAATGGCCGACTGGCGTTGGCGCCAAGGGCAACGAGGGTGTCTCCGGCAACATCGGTCAAACCAAGAACGCCATCGGCTATGTCGAATACGCTTACGCCAAGCAGAACAAGCTGGCTTACACCGCGCTGGTCAACAAGGCGGGCAAGGTCGTGCAGCCGACAACCGAAGCCTTCAAGGCGGCGGCTTCCAACGCCGACTGGGCGCACGCACCGGGTTATTTCCTGATCCTCACCGACCAGCCGGGCGAAAAGTCGTGGCCGATCGTGGCGTCGACGTTCATTCTGATGCAGAAGGATTCAGCCGACAAGGCGGCGTCCGCCGAGGCCGTCAAGTTCTTCAAATGGGCCTTCGTCAACGGCGACAAGATGGCTGAAGAACTCGACTATATTCCGATCCCGGACTCGGTGGTCAAGCTGATCGAGAAGACCTGGTCGGCCGATATCAAGAGCTGATCGGCTTAATCTGCGCCGCGCAGCCACCGGCCCCGCTCGCTCTCCGCCCAACTCGGGTCAATCCGAGTTGGGCACCTCAAGAAGCCGGATCGATCCGGCGGCCGGACGAGATCAGGCTCAACGCGCAGCAAGTCCGGAGCAAAGCTCGTGGATCGAATCCCGGATCGTCGGATCAAGTAGTATAATAGGGGACAATGGCGTGGCAGACATGGCCGTTCAGAGCGATGTAAGCGATGTAATGGAAGCCGCCGGACCTTACGATCGCGCCAGGGCACTGAACGCTTTCAAACTCGGCGACGTTACATTCTATTGGATCACCCGCGCCTGCGCGATCTCGGTGCTGCTTATTCTCGGCGGCATCATTCTCTCCCTGGTCGTGGGCGCCTGGCCGGCGATGAAGCAATACGGCTTCGCGTTTCTATGGACACAGCGGTGGGCGCCGTCGGCCGATCCGCCGGTGCTGGGCGCGCTCGGTCCGATGTATGGCACGCTGGTAACCTCGCTGATCGCGATGATGATCGCGATTCCGGTCGGGTTGGGTATTGCGATCTTTCTGACCGAGCTTTGCCCGCAATCGTTGCGGCGTCCGATCGGGATCGCCATCGAACTGCTCGCGGGCATTCCCTCGATCATCTACGGCATGTGGGGGTTCTTCGTGCTCGGCCCGTTCCTGGCCTACACGTTTCAGCCGTTCATGATCGGGTTGTTCGATGGCGTTCCTATTCTCGGATCCATTTTCGGGGGTCCGCCGTCCTATCTCAGCCTGTTCAACGCGGCGCTGATCCTCGCGATCATGGTGCTGCCGTTCATCACCGCGATTTCGGTCGACGTGTTCAAGACCGTGCCGCCGGTACTGAAGGAAGCGGCCTACGGCGTCGGCTGCACCACCTGGGAAGTCGTCCGCAACGTGGTGATTCCCTACACCCGGGTCGGGGTGATCGGCGGCATCATGCTGGCGCTCGGCCGCGCGCTCGGCGAAACCATGGCGGTCACTTTCATCATCGGCAATTCGTTCCGGATTTCGTCTTCGATCTTCGGGCCCGGCACCACGATTTCGGCGGCGATCGCCAGCGAGTTCGCCGAAAGCGACGGCCTGCATCAATCGGGCCTGATTTTGCTTGGCCTGCTGCTGTTCGTGCTGACGTTCTTCGTGCTGGCCGCGGCGCGGCTGATGCTGCTGCGGCTGGAACAGAAAGCCGGGAATTGAGATCATGAATCCGATTTACGTTTCCCGCCGCCGCACCAACATCATCGTCCGCTGGCTTTGCATCGGCGCCGCGCTGTTCGGCGTGACCTGGCTCGCCTTGATCCTGTTCACGCTGTTCTACAACGGCCTTGCCGGCATCAGCCTTCAGATCTTCACCGAGAATACCCCGCCGCCGGGATCGACCCAGGGCGGCTTGCTGAACGCGATCGTCGGCTCGGTCATCATGACCGTGATCGGCGTCGGCATCGGCGCGCCGCTCGGGCTGTTCGCCGGCACCTATCTTGCCGAATATGGCAGGAACGATCGCCTGACCTCGGTGATCCGCTTCATCAACGATATCCTCCTGAGCGCGCCGTCGATCATCATCGGTCTGTTCATCTATGGCGCCATCGTGGTGCCGATGGGCGGGTTCTCGGCGTTCGCCGGATGCCTGGCGCTGGCCGTGATCGTAATTCCCGTGGTGGTGCGCACCACCGAAGACATGCTGCTGCTGGTGCCCAATCCGCTGCGCGAGGCGGCTTCCGCCCTCGGCCTGCCGCGCTCGCTCGTCATCAAGCGAATAGCCTACCGTGCGGCGCGCTCCGGCCTCATTACCGGCGTGCTGCTGGCGACGGCCCGCGTTGCCGGCGAAACCGCGCCGCTATTGTTTACCGCGCTCAGCAACCAGTTCTTCAGCCTCGATCTAACCAAGACCATGGCCAACTTGCCGGTGACCATCAACAACTTCGTGCAGAGCCCCTACGCCTATTGGAAGCAGCTGGCGTGGAGCGGAGCCCTGATCATCACGCTCACCGTACTCGCCTTGAATATTGGCGCCCGCATTCTGGGCGCCGAGAGGACTGCAAAATGAACGATCTGTCGGTATCCGTGAGTGCTCCAGCCGGCCCGGCGGCCCAGACGCCCGCCCAGGCGGAGCCGCCGCCGAAGGTTACTGCGCGCGGCCTGAATTTTTATTACGGCGAGAACCATGCGCTGAAGAACATCAATCTCACGCTCGGCACCCATCGGGTCACAGCCTTCATCGGACCGTCCGGCTGCGGAAAATCGACCTTGCTGCGGATTTTCAACCGGATGTACGACCTCTATCCGGGACAACGCGCCACCGGGCAATTGATGCTCGATCAGACCAACATTCTCGATCCCAAGCTCGATCTCAATCTGCTGCGCGCCCGCGTCGGCATGGTGTTCCAGAAGCCGACGCCGTTTCCGATGACGATCTATGAGAACATCGCGTTCGGCATCCGGCTCTATGAGAAGATTTC
>Ga0182030_10021309_pt1 | contig 12147 bp, 12 predicted proteins | sample 812S3MmetaG_FD_121299 | JGI IMG/M metagenome (GOLD analysis project Ga0182030, IMG submission 121299) | Permafrost microbial communities from Stordalen Mire, Sweden - 812S3M metaG (Illumina Assembly) | ecosystem: Environmental > Terrestrial > Soil > Wetlands > Permafrost | place: Sweden...
GCTCCCTGGTAGCGGCAAAGATCCTCCGCGGCGACCGGATCAGGCCCGGCCTCGAAGTCGAAAACCCCGTCACCGTCTTTCTCCACGGAGACTGCCAGACCACGCCGCCCTCGCATTTCGCCTTATCCAGCCAAGCCTCCAACACGCTCGGCTGGGTGATCGAGATTGACGGAAAAATCGACCCATTCATTCACGTCGACTGCCAGCGTATCGGCCAGATACTATGGACCCGCGGTAACTTCCGCCGTTACGACCAGCGCAATCAACTCATGGCAGACGCCATCGCTCGGGTCGTCCTCCACGAATGGATCCACATCGCCACGCAAAACCCCGGCCACTCCAGACACGGTCTGGCCAAAGCCAGCTTCAGCGTCGAAGACCTGGCCCCCACGCGCCAGACCGGCATCACCCGCATCCGCCCCGGCGATTGACTGGAAACATCCCCGCTGCCTCCGGCGCAATGCTAGAATCCGCGATATGCGACCTATAGCATTGTGGAACGCCCCTCGCGCCTTTGCATCCATTGCCTTTCTGCTTCTCGCAGCCGTGTCCATGCTTCCGGCCCAGCCGGCAATTTCGCTCCAGGAACAAAAAATAGCCGCCTCCATCGACGCGCACAATGCCGTCGACCAGGCCTTCCTCCAACAAATCGTCGACATCAACAGCGGCAGCATGCATCTGGCCGGCGTTGAAGCCGTCAAGGACGTCCTTGTACTCAAATTTGAAGCTCTCGGCTTCCAGGTTCACTGGGTCCCGATGCAGGCGCTCACCGCTCGCGCCGGCGATCTGGTCGCCGAACACCCGTGCCCGCAAGGCCCCGGAAAATGCGGCCAGCGCCTGCTTCTGATCGGCTACATGGACAGGGGCCGCGCTCATAACTCAACCTATCGCCGCGTATAACTTCAAGCCCAGGCAATCAGCGGTAACTGCTTGGCTTCCCCACCCGGAGCCGTCTAAACTCGAAAGATGGCGCAAGAACCGGGGCAGCTTTGGAAGAGGGAACTGGCCGCCCTGGCAAAACTGGCCATCCCCGTCGTCCTCAGCGAACTAGGCTGGATGGCGCAAGGGGTAGTGGACACGATCATGGTCGGCCGTCTCGGCCCGGCGGCAATTGGCGCCGTCGCCCTCGGCAACGCGGTCTTTTATACGCCTTCGCTTTTCGGCATCGGCCTGCTGCTCGGCCTGGATACCGTCGTCTCGCAGGCCTACGGCCGCAAGGACTATGACGACTGCCATCGCTGGCTCGCGCAGGGCATCTACCTGGCTGCGGCAATCACCCCTATCCTGATGATTCTAGTGGCGATAGCCAGCTTTGGCTATGCCCGGTTCGGCATCACTCCAGAGGTGGCCGCGCCCGCCGCGTCCTACCTTCGCGTCCTGCTCTGGAGCATCCTGCCGCTGCTCATTTACGGCGCATCGCGCCGCTACCTGCAAGGCGTAGGCCAGGTCCGAGTCATCACGCTCACTTACGTTGGAGCCAACCTGATCAACTGGGGAGGGAACTGGGCGCTCATTTACGGGCATCTTGGCTTCCCGGCCATGGGTGTACGAGGCTCCGCGCTCTCGACCGTAGTGGCGCGCATCCTGATGGCCGTTTCACTGGTGGGCTTTGCCTGGCGGTACGAGCGCAAGCGCGGGCATCCCCTCTTTCAGCATTGGGCTGCGCCACAAATGCCCAGGATTAAAAGGCTTATCGGCCTTGGACTCCCTGCCGCAGGCCAGATCACCTTAGAGGTTGGCGCCTGGAACGTGGCCACGCTCTCGGCTGGATTTCTGAATCCCATTGCGCTGGCAACCCATCAGATCGCCATCAACTACGCCAGCATCACCTACATGGTGCCGCTGGGAATCTCCGCAGCAGCAGCAGTCAGCGTAGGCCACGCCCTCGGCGCTGGAGACAAGGCGCGAGCCCGCCGCGCGGGATGGCTATCGCTAGGCCTGGGCACAGCTTTCATGGTGATTGCGGGGGTGGTTTTCCTACTCGCACCGCGTCCGCTGATCGAGCTTTTCACGCATGACCCGCAGGTGCTGGCCGTCGGGCCGAGCCTGCTCTGGATCGCCGCGGCATTTCAGATCTTCGACGGCGTGCAGACGGTCTGCACCGGCGCTCTGCGCGGCCTCGGCGAAACGCGCGCTCCCATGATCGCCAACTTTGTCGGCTACTGGGTGCTCGGGTTGCCGCTGGGGCTGATCCTGTGGTTTGTACTCAAATCGGGCGTCTACGGCATGTGGATCGGACTGACTTTGGCGCTGGTCGTAATCTCGTTGATACTTCTGTATCGCTGGCACAAGGAGTCCGATCAGTTGTGTGCCGAGCAGGTTTCCAGCTAGCGCTGGCTTGCTTCGCCCGCCGCAACCCGCGTATTGAACTCTTGTGACCTGCCGCGCGGAACGCTGAGCGACTTCCAGCTTCCTTGCCGTAAGTGCTTGGCAAGAAAGACGATCTGTCCGCAATGGTAGGCGTAATGCGCCAGTTGGCGGTTGATCGCCTGCATTACTGAGTGCGCTTCGCCGCGAATGGTGACGGTGCGCTTCAGATCGGCTTCGGTGAGAGGCTCCAGGGCGGCAAAAAGTGTCGCCCAACCCTCTTCCCACATCTCCATGAGCGACGCGCGGGTTCCGGGCGGGGTTTCGAACTCGCAATCGCGGTTGCGCCAGGGTTTTTCGCCATCCGAAATCAGGAAATCGCTCCAGCGCGAGCGCATATTTCCAGCCATATGCTGGACGATGACGGCAATCGAGTTCGATTCCGGGTCGGGAGTGGCATAAAGCTGTTCGTCCGAGAGCTGGACGAGCGCTCCGTCGGCCAATTTCTTGTAGTAGCGAAACAAAGCGATCGAGTCTTCCAGATAAGAATTTGTGAACTGCAGTGCCATGCTTTTGTCCTTTCGTATTCAAGCATAGCTTGCAGAGCCGCGCGAAAAGCAAAGGCCCGTCCAGAACGATTTCCTGGACGGGCCTGGAAGGTTGCACTGCAGAAAGAGGCGCCGTTCAGGCCCTGGCTGCCGCTTCGATCTCGGCCAATTCAGTATCGCTGAGTCTCACGCTGGCCGACTTCAAATTTTCTTCCAGATGTGCGACGGACGACGTACCGGGAATCGGCAGAATTACAGGCGAGTGCTGCAGCAGCCACGCGAGCGAAAGTTGACTCACGGTCGCGCCGTATTTCTTTGCCGCGGAATCCAGAACGCCGCCGGGTTGGGCGAGTTTGCCGGCCGCGACTGGGAACCAGGGGATGAAGGCGATCTTGTGCTTTGTGCAGTACTCGAGCACGTCTTCATGGGCGCGGTCGGAGATGTTGTATTTGTTTTGCACGCTGACGATCTCAACGACCTTGCGCGCCTGCTCAATCTCCGGGATTTTGACCTCACTGAGGCCGATGTGGCGGATCTTGCCTTGCTTTTGCAGTTCCTTGACCGCTCCGAGCGACTCTTCGACGGGAGTCTTGGGGTCGATTCGGTGCAGTTGCCACAGATCGATTCTGTCCTCCTTGAGGAAACGCAGGCTCATCTCGACCTGCTGAATCAGGTACTCGGCGCGCCCGACCGGAAGCCATTTGTTTGGTCCCTGGCGTGTCAGTCCACCTTTGGTGGCGATGACGACGCCGGGCTTGTAGGGAGAGAGGGCTTCGCCGATCAGGCGTTCGCTGACGTCGGGTCCGTAGGCGTCGGAGGTGTCGATAAAGTTGACGCCAAGTTCGACGGCGCGGCGAAGGACGGCTTTGGAGTTCTCAGCATCTTTCGGCTCGCCCCACACACCGTCACCGACGATGCGCATGGCGCCGAATCCGAGGCGGTTGACTTCGAGGTCACCGCCCAGTTTGAAGGTTTTTGCAAAATCACTCATGCGTGGATAGATGCTGGTGGGTGAGGAAACGGTGCCTGGAGTGAGGTTCCGCTAGCTGAAACGGCTTCACCGGGTCGGGCAATCGCATGAAGGGGAATTGCATACGATTATACCGGGCTTTCAGCCCTCCGATCCGCCAATTGGCACCCGAAACCCAGGCCGATGGCCTGGGCTGGGATAACGGCGCGCCTTTGGCGCTCAGTTTTGCAGACCAATGGGGGGCGTTTCCGGTTCAAATCGCAATGCTGTTGAGAGTCGGACCGATTCACGCGATTGCCCTGCTTCACCGGGTCGGGCGCATGAGTCGATTCTACTGAGGAATGTAGGATAGCTCCATGCGCTTTTTTCTTTCTTCCTGCTCGGCTAGGACGCTCTCGTTTTTGGGAGCCTGGTGCCTTTTCTATTGCTTGATCTTCGCGCCTGCTCATTTGGCGGCGCAAACCGTTGCGCCGCCTGTAGCGCCTGTTGTCGTGAACGACAAGCCGGCTGAGTTGAAGAAGCGGCCGCCGGCGCCGAACGATATTGCTGCTCCTGTGCCTACGCGGGCGGATATGCTGCGCGGGGCTTATGGGCCGTATCGTGCTAATAACGATTTGCTCTATTACCACCTGGATATTCGCGTGGACCCGGCGGCTAAGACGATTGCGGGGAAGAACACGATTCGCTTTCGGATGGTGCAGGATGGGACACGCATCCAGATCGATTTGCTGGATACGCTGAGTGTGGACAAGATCCTGTTTGGCGATGTGGCGCTCAAGTACACGCGCGATACGGGGGCGGTTTTGATCGACTTTCCGGAGACGCTGCGCGCTGGGAAGACCTACTCGATCGACTTTTATTACTCGGGGCATCCGGTCGAGAAGGGACGGTTTGGCGCGATCACGTTCAAGCAGGACCCTGCCGGCCATGTGTGGATCAATACTGCCTGCGAGGGAGACGGATCGAGCACCTGGTGGCCATCCAAAGATCAGTGGCGCGACGAGGTTGAGACGATGGACCTGAGCGTGGCGATTCCCAGCGACCTGGTGGACGTTTCGAATGGGAAGTTCGTCGGCAAGACCGACTTAGGCGATGGGTATACGCGCTGGGACTGGCATATCAGTTATCCGATCAACAGTTACGATGTTTCGTTGAATATCGGTAACTATGTTCACTTTGACGATAAGTTTGGCGACCTGCCGCTGGACTTTTATGCGCTTCCGGAAGACTTAGATAAGGCGAAGGTGCAGTTTGCGCAGGCCAGGGGGATGCTGGAGGCGTTTACGCATTACTTTGGCGAGTATCCCTTTGCGCAGGATGGTTACAAGCTGATTGAAGCTCCTTATACAGGGATGGAGCATCAGACTGCGGTGACTTACGGCAATGGATTCAAGAACGGCTATTACAATCGCGACTGGACCGGAGTGGGGATCAGCATGCGGTTCGACTTTATCATCATTCATGAGAGCGGGCATGAGTGGTTTGGTAATTCGATTACTGCGGCGGATCCGGCGGATATGTGGATTCACGAGGGATGGACTACGTATCTGGAGAGTTTGTATGTGGAGTACCGCTGGGGTAAGGACGATGCTCTGAAGTATATGAGTGGCTATAAGCCGAAGATCTACAATCTGCGGCCTATCGTTGCCGAGCGCGGGGTGAATGCCGATCCTACGGAGGACCAGTATTTCAAGGGTGCGCTGATGTTGAATACGCTGCGCAGCGTGATTGACGACGACAAGAAGTGGCTTGCGCTGATTCATGACTTTTATCAGCACTTCAAGTATCAGAACATTGTGACGGAAGACGTTGTGGCCTGGTTCAATGAACACTCGGGGATGAACTTGACGCCTATCTTCAACCAGTATCTGCATCATCGGGCGATTCCGCGGCTGGAGTTATTGTTTGGCGAGGCGCCGGGGAGTGTTATGTACAAGTGGAATGCGGATGAGGCAGATTTTGCTATGCCGGTGCGGGTGGGTGAGCCGGAGCATTGGCAGGTGATTCATCCGACGACGAGTTGGCAGACGATGCGGACGCCGTTGGGTGAGGATGAGTTTCAGGTGGCTACGGATCTCTACTATGTGGATGTGAATAAGCAGTAGGTGGGGCGCGGTAATTGGGCAGAGCTGTCCACACGATCAGGCAGGCGTGGGCAGCCCTCAGGGGCTAAAGCCCCAAAAATCTAATTAGCTCCATCGGCACGACTAAAGTCGTGCCCTTTCACAAAGCGAAAGCGATGATGCGTCAAAGGCTGCATCTATCGCAAGGTGACGAGCGCTGCGGATTGCGCTGTGGGCGCAGTCGGCGTATGGCGGGCGATGGCTGCTGCTTCTGCGAGACTGAGGCCTTTGGGGACTGGTTCGAAGCCGCCGCGGATTTCGCTGGTTTCGCGGGCGATGGTTTTGAAGAGCATGGCGCGGCCATTCATGTGGACTTCGAGCCTTTGTGTCTTCCAGTCGCCTGCGCCGTTGCCGCCGACGCGGGTGCGCTCCAGTTGGAACCAGCCGCCTTTGTAGAGTCGGCCCAGAATCCCCAAGCCGAAGTCCACATTGTCCTGGAGTTTGCCGTCGAGGCGAACCAGGCGTTTCTGGTCGACGCTGATCCAGAGGTCGCCGGCCATGGCGTGGAAGATGCGCGCTTCGATGGAGTGAGCGGGGTAGTTGGGGTTGGGATAGAAGCGCATGTGGTAGCAGGCGCATCCGGGCATCTGCTCGCTCTTGGGTTCAAAGACGGCGGCCTCGTAGAGGAAGGCGTCCGGCAGGAGGGCGAGGATGCGACCGATGCGATGTTCGTCTTCGGCGTAATCCTTGCGATGCTGGGACTGTTCGCTGGGTGAGGTAAGCAGGTGCTGGAGACGGCTGTCTTCTTCCTGGCGTGAGGCTGCGCTTAGCGGCTGGCCGTTGGCGGACTCGACACGGGCTATGGGACCCTCGGAGGTCTCGACTGTCTGCTGGAGCTGGGTTCCCTTTTCAGAACGACGCTCGATCCAATAGCGCCAGTAGCCGTGGGAGTCGTGATCGTGTAGTTCGTTGTAGACAACTTCGCGGACGAGGTAGGCGGGCGCGTGGCCTGTCGGCGGGGGCGCTTCGGCGCTCAAAGGAGCGGCTGAGGCACCGGGAATGGCGAGAATACAAGAGAATGCGATGAGTTGGTGAATGCGCACGTTTGTCTCCCGTCTGATGGTCGTTGATTGCTGCGGTATTGCAAGGTTAGTCTGGACCAGTTTCCATCAAGGATTTGCAAGTTCCGTGTGAATTGACGGAAAAAACCGGGACAATTCCCGAATTAAGCCGGTGATTCGCGAACCGGAATCGCAAACATGGCGGATTATGCGGGGGCGGCTGTGCGCTGCGATCCCACCGTAGCCGCAAGGACAACGACGCGGCGAGGGTGGGACACCCGAGATTCTTAAGCCGACGAGACCCCCACAGTTTCACTCCACGCTTAACTGCGGAGGCCGTCAGGCCAAATTGGTACACTCGGAGAGTAGAAACGGAGTTCAATGTGATTGACGAAGTGCAGTTTCGCAAGGCCGCCGATGCGGCGATCGAAGCGCTGACGAAGGAACTCTATGCCGCCGAGGATGACGGCGAATTTGAGGTTGAGGAAAATGCTGGTGCTCTGTATGTGGTTTTCGAGGAGCCGGCTGCTAAGTTCGTGATCACGCCCAACGCGCCGGTGCAGCAGATTTGGATTTCGGCGCTGAGCACTAGCTTCAAGCTGGATCTGGTGGGTGGCGAGTTTGTGCTGCCGAAGACGGGCGAGAATCTCTCTGGGTTGGTGAAGCGGCTGATTCAGGATCATTCCGGTTGAGGCAATAAAGGGCGGCGTGAATCGAAGAGGAAAGCAGGTCCTTCGCTTCGCTCCTAATGAACCGCGCATAAATCCTATGGAATCAGTCGTGGCCCATATTTTCGGTTTAGATGTAACTCGCAAGGCTAGTCAGGATGACGGCGTGTTTTTGGTTTGGGAGGAAGAGCAATCAGCTTGGCATGACGGTGTTTGTCAGGGGGCGAGCGAAAACAAGCAACAGCAAAAGCAACCGCAGGTCCTTCGACTGCGCTACGCTTCGCTCAGGATGACGGCATCTTTTTGGTTTGAGGGGGAAGGCATTTCGCTCCTAATGAACAGCGCGCAAACCCAATGGAATCAATCGTGCCTCATTTGTTCATTTTAGATGTAACTCGCGACGTGAGTCAGGTTGCTCAGGATGACAACAATTCTCTGGGGAGCCTCAGAGGTCGCAAACAGTACCGGGATGATGAAGGCGGAATGACAATCTCTATCGCTATCCTCGCCTGCAATGAAGCGGAGAATCTGCGCCGTACGCTGCCGAGCGTGGCATGGGCGGATGAGCTGATTCTGGTGGATTCTGGCTCGACGGATGGGACGATCGAGATAGCGAAGGAGTTTGGGGCGAAGGTCTATTCGGAGCCGTGGAAGGGCTACGGGCCGCAGATGAATTCGGCGATCGACAAATGCGCCGGGCCTTGGGTTTTTTCTCTGGATGCGGATGAGGAGCTGACGCCGGAGTTGCAGGCTTCGATCCAGGCGCTGATTGCGAGTGAGGCTGAGTTTGAGGCGTACTGGGTGCCGCGGCGCAACCAGATTTTTGGGCGATGGATGCGGTTTGGCGGGCAGTATCCGGACTACAAGCTGCGGCTTTTTCGGCAGGGTACGGCGAGGCTGCCGGAAGATACGGAGCCTCATGCGACACCCAAGTGGAGCGGGCCGAAGGGCAAGCTCAAGGGCGATCTGCTGCACTACCAGTACCCGACGGTGGCGCTGTATGTGGAGCATATGAATCGCTATAGCTCGGCGAGTGTGCCGCTGGTGCTGCGCAAGGGGCGTACTTGCCTTGGGCTGGTTGAGTTCGCGTCGATGACGGTGGCGAACCCGGTGCTTACGTTCTTGAAGAACTATTTCTTTCGGTTGGGCTTTCTGGATGGGCGCGAGGGGTTGCTCTTTCACCTGTATCACTCGGCTTATATCAGTTGGAAGTATGCGAAGGCTTGGGAGACGAGCCGGAGGGGTGTTTGCGGATAACGAGGGAGCGCGCGGGGCAGGGTTCGCCTTTCCCCTGAAGAAAAGCCTTTTACTTGTTTAACCGGCATCTGTTACAAACATACGAATGGCTAAGTTGAAGTCTGAACTCAAACCTGGTCACGTGAACCTGAAGATGCTGGCTGAATACCTGCATCTATCCCAGACCACGATTTCTCTGGTGCTGAACAATTCCCCGTCGGCGAAGTCGATTCCTCCCGAGACGCGGCAGCGGGTGCTGGAAGCGGCGGAAAAGCTGAATTATCGCCCGAATTACTTTGCGCGGTCGCTGCGCCAGAGCAAGAGCATGAGCGTGGGGGTACTGGCTCCCGACCTGAGCGAAGGCTACTTTACTCGGGTGATGAGCGGGGTGGTAGACCAACTGACTGAGGCCAAATATTTCTATTTCACAGCTTGCCACGATTGGCGACCGGAGTTGCTGGAGGAGTATCCGCGCCTGTTTGTGGAGCGCGCTGTGGACGGCTTCCTGCTGCTGAATACGCCGGCTATGCTCGATGTGCCGGTGCCGGTGGTTTCGATTTCGGCGCATGGGGCGGAAGCCGGTGTGACGCACATTGTTTTGGACCATTTGAAGGCTGCCGAACTGGCGATTGGGCATTTGTTTGAACTGGGGCATAGGAGGATTGCGTTCATGCGCGGGCCCCATGCGATTCCCGATTCGGAGTATCGCTGGCAGGGGATTGAGCAGGCGGCGGGGGCGCTTGGGCTCTATGTGGACCCGAAGCTGGTGACTCGGATTGACGCGGAAAACGGAAGTGGAAGCTGGAGCAAGGCGGGGAGTCATCCTATGTCGCCGGAGATTGGGTATGTGCCGATGAAGCAGATGCTGGAGGCGACCCGGGATTTTACGGCGGTCTTTTGCTTCAACGACATCGCAGCAATTGGGGCAATTCGGGCGCTTTCGGAGGTTGGGCTGCGGGTTCCTGCGGATGTTTCGGTGGTGGGGTTTGACGATATTCTCTCGGCGGCTTACTGTACGCCTTCGCTGACGACGGTGCGGCAGCCGCTGATTGCGATGGGCAGGACCGGGGCGAGGATTTTGCTGGAGCGGATTGCGAATCCCGACAAGGCGGAGTTGGCGGCGGAGATTGTGATTCAGCCGGAGCTGGTGGTGCGGGAGTCGACGGGGGTGGTGCGCCGACAGGATTGTCAGGACCAAGTCTAAACCTTATCAAGATTGCATTTTAAGAGGGAGTGTTTACGGGAGCTACCATCAAACAGAAAAGCAGGACTGCCACAGGATCTTGATGCTCAATCCTGAATTACCCGCCACTCCGGTCGCATCCGCTCATGCAAGATCCGACCGACGTAGATGCCGTCCTCCGCTGGACGATAAAGAATGACGTGTTTCTCATGCTCAAAACGACGGTAGCTTGGATGGATATTCGCGCAGACGCGGCCTATGTTGGGTGAGGTGGCCAACATCGCCATGCAGTCGTAAAGAGAGTTCACGTATCGCGCCGCCTGTTCTCCGCCCCAGGTCTTGAGGGTGTATCTGACGACCTTCCGCATGTCACGCTCTGCTAAAGGTGAAAGGCTATACTCAGCCATTCACGGACTTTTCGTGCTTGGCCTCCGTCGCCACCAAATCGCTCAGGTACTCCAAAGTCCGCGCGCGAGCGGTCTCCCCATCTTTCCACTCACTTTTGGGGATCGTCTCAGCTTCCGCCACGGCGTTGCGCATCCATTCAAGCTTCGCCTGGTCTTCAGCTTCGTCTTCCTGCAGGGCCCGCAGCCCTGCCCGCACTACCTCACTGACGTTAGCATAGCGGCCGCTCTGAATCTTGGAAGTGATGAAAACGTCCAACTGATCCGTCAGGTTGATATTGCGAGTAGGCATGGCATCCCCTGTCCGTTCACTCTACCGTTCTTGCCAGTTATTGGCAACTTCTGCGTGCACCCTTGCCGAGTCGAGTTCGGCGAGGATCGGGAACACATCTGAATAGGCGATGGCCATCGCTACTTCTCCAGCATTTGCAGGTCTAGCGGCTTTTCGAGCAGGGCTGGGAGCTGGGCGATTTCTTTCAGGGCGCGCTTGAGGGCTGAGGTGCGGCAGGGCTCTACGGTGACGACGAATGGGAGCCGGTCCAGGGGGAAGCCGGGTTTCTGCAGGATGGCGTTGAGATTGATGTTTTCGTGCGCGAGGGCGCCGGCGATGCCGGCGACAATACCGGGGCTGTCGTTGACCAGGAAGCGGATGTAATGGGGGACTTCGAGTTCGGTGCCGACTCTCAAGGGCCGGGAGGGGATGGCGATGCGGCAGGAGCCTTGCGCGAGGCCGACGAGATCGCTAACTACGGCTACCGCAGTGGGATTGCCGCCGGCGCCGTGGCCGGAGAAGACCACGTCTCCGCCGTAGAAGCCGGTGGTGACCACCATGTTTTCCGTTCCGCGCGACCAGGCTAGAGGCGAGATGAGGGGGACGAGCATGGGGCGCACGGTAGCGGAGAGCTGGCCGGAAGTTGCGTTCCCTGCGCCGCCTGAGGCCTCAGGCGCGAACTGGGCGCGGGCGATCTGGCGGATGGTGCAGTTGAGGTCGCGGGCGTAGGAGAAGTCGATGGCCTTGACTTCGGTGATGGGGCAGGCTTCGATTTCTTCAGGATGCACCTGAGCGCGAAGGGCGAGGCGGATGAGGATGGCTAGCTTGGCGCGGGCATCGTATCCGGCTACGTCTTCGGTGGGGTCGGCTTCGGCGAAGCCAAGGCTCTGAGCTTCGGCGAGGACGTCGGCGTATTCCGCGCCAGCTTCCATTTTGCTGAGAATGAAGTTGCAAGTGCCGTTGAGGATGCCTTCGACGCGCTCGACGCGGTCGCCGGCGAGGCCGTGTTCGAGACCGGGAATGACGGGAATGCCGCCGGCGACGGCAGCTCCGTAGAGGAGATGACAGCCTTTGGCTGCGGCTTGGGTCTCGAGTTCGAGGCCCTGGTAGGCGATGAGTTTTTTGTTGGCGGTGACGACGCTCTTGCCGGCTGCGAGGGCTTTGCGCACCCAATCGCCGGCTGGGGTGAGGCCGCCGGCCAGCTCCACGATCACATCGGGAGTGCCGGGGGCGGAGGTGAGGAGCGAGTCGGCGTCTTCGGTCCAGGTGACGGAGCTGGGAATCCAGTCGACGCGCTTGCGGGCTACTTGGCGATTGAAGATGTGCGTCAGTTCCAAACCGGAGTTCTGGCCACCGGTGGAATCAACCAGGATGCGCGCTACCGAGCGGCCCACGGTGCCAAAGCCGAAGATGGCCACGCGCAGTGGCCGGGAAGA
>Ga0182030_10021310_pt1 | contig 12147 bp, 14 predicted proteins | sample 812S3MmetaG_FD_121299 | JGI IMG/M metagenome (GOLD analysis project Ga0182030, IMG submission 121299) | Permafrost microbial communities from Stordalen Mire, Sweden - 812S3M metaG (Illumina Assembly) | ecosystem: Environmental > Terrestrial > Soil > Wetlands > Permafrost | place: Sweden...
GGCTTAGGGGTGGGCGGTGTGGCGGTGGCTCTGGCATTGCAGAATGTGCTGGGCGACTTGTTCGCCTCGCTGTCGATCGCCCTGGACAAGCCCTTCTCCGTCGGCGACAGCCTGACCATCGACACCTTCACCGGCAACGTCGAGCGCATCGGCATCAAGACCACGCGCCTGCGCAGCGTCACCGGCGAGCAGATCATTCTGTCGAATGCCGACATCCTGAAGAGCCGGGTGCGCAATTTCGGCCGGGCATCGGAGCAGCGCGCGCTCGCGACCCTGCGCGTGACCTACGATACCCCCGGGGAGAAGCTGCGCGCAATCCCTGCGCTGCTGGAGAGCATCGTTCGCGAGCACTCGACCGCACGCTTCGAACGCTGCCACCTGGTCTCCCTCGGAGAATCCTCCGTGCAATTCGAGCTGTCGTACTTCGTGCAGCAACCGAAGCTCAATCCGCTGTTCGACCTGCAGCAGGCCGTCAACTTTCGCATCATCGAGGAGTTCAAGCGCACGGGCGTGGAGTTCGCCTACACGACCCAACGGGTGCTGCTGGAGCAGGCGCCGCCTAACAAGTAATCCGCTGGTCTCCGATGTTCCACCTAATGCTGTTCGAGCCAGAGATCCCGCCGAATACGGGTAATGTCATCCGGCTGTGCGCGAATGCGGGAGCGACGCTGCACCTGATCAAGCCCCTGGGCTTCCGCCTCGATGACAAGAGCTTGCGGCGATCCGGCCTCGACTATCACGAGCTGGCCGACGTCAGAGTTCACTCCAGCCTGGATCAATGCTTGGGAGAGCTTGACGGGTCGCGGGTCTTTGCCGTGGAGACCGGTGGGCAACATTGCTACAGCGACCTCGCCTACCGCGACGGCGACGCGTTTCTATTCGGCCCCGAGACGCGCGGGCTGCCGGCCGAGGTGCAGAGCCGCATCGGGCGCGAAAGCTCAGTGTTCATTCCGATGCATCCCAACAGCCGCAGCATCAATTTGTCGAACGCCGTGGCGCTGGTGACCTACGAGGCGTGGCGCCAGCTCGGGTTTGGCCTCTAGGCTACTCGGCCTCCGAGCGAACCTCGCGCTGCATCAACGCCTGCACCGCGGCGCGCACCGATTTGCCCTCATGCATGACGCCGTGAATCTCCTGGCAGATCGGCATGTCGACGGCCACACGCTGCGCGACGGCATGCACTGCGCGCGCCGCATGCACGCCTTCCACCACTTGGCCGATGTCGCTTTGCGCCTCCTCCAGGGTTGCGCCGCGTCCCAGCGCCATGCCGAAGCGACGGTTGCGGGATTGATCGTCGGTGCAGGTGAGCACCAGGTCGCCGAGTCCGGCCAATCCCATGAAGGTGTCGCGGATCGCGCCGAGCTTCACCCCTAAGCGCATCATTTCGGCAAGGCCACGCGTAATCAGCGCCACCCGGGTATTCGCGCCGAACCCCATGCCGTCGGCTATGCCGGAGCCGATCGCGATCACATTCTTCACCGCACCGCCGACCTCCACGCCGATGATGTCGGGCTGCGTATAGGCACGAAAGCTCGGGCCCGAAAGCCGCAATGCCAATTCCATGGCGAAGGCCTGGTCCGGCGAGGCCACGGTCATCGCGGTCGGAAGGCCTGCGCCGACTTCCCTGGCAAAGGTGGGACCCGACAACACCGCGCCCGGCCTCTTTCCCAAGACATCGAGAGCCACTTGATGCGGCAGCAAGCCGGTGCCCGCCTCGAATCCCTTGGTGGCCCACGCGATGCGGGTGTCCGCATGCAGCAGCGGCGCAAGCTTCTGCAGCACCGCGCGAAACGCGGGCGACGGTACGGCAACCAGCGCGTCGCGCGCGTTTTTCAAAGCCGATCCCAAATCGCCCTCAATCCGCAGCGCGTCCGGAAAGCGCGCCTCCGGCAGATAGCGCGCGTTGCGCCGATCGCGGATCATCGCCTCGAGCTGCGCGCCATCGCGGCCCCATAGGTATGTCGGATGGCCCGCGCGCGCGAGCTGAATGGCGAGAGCCGTTCCCCAGGAGCCTGCGCCGACGACCGCCATCGGCTCTTGGCGAATCGGCATCATAGGAGCCTGTCTAGTTGACCAATGTCGGCTGCGGGGTTTCCGACGCCTGAGCGAACAGGGCATCGAAATTGACCAGCGGCAGCAGGAAATTCGGGAACCCGCCCTTGACGATCAGATCCGAGATCGCTTCGCGCGCGTACGGAAACAGCACGGCCGGACAAAAGCTGCCGACCAGGCGCTTCAAGTCCTCCATCGAGGCGCCGACGATGCCGAACACCCCCGCCTGCTTCACTTCCACGAGGTACAGAGTAGCGTCACCCTGCTTGGCTTCGAGGGTGATGGTCAGCAGAACCTCGCGCACCTCGGCGGACAATTCCTCCGCGGAGGTGTTCATGTTGAGCTGAAATTTCGGCTCCCAATTCTGGGCGCCGGGAAGTCGTGGGCCGTTCGGCGACTCATACGAACAATCCTTCAAGTAGACGCTCTGCAGGCTCACCTGCAAACCGCCGATCGTGGCCTCTGGCCCCTTCGTTGCAACTTCGTTCATCAAGCCCCCTGAATTATTCGATCCAGTTCCCCACTGTGATCGAGAGCAAAAAGATCGTCGCAGCCGCCGATCGGCTGATCGTCGATGAAGATCTGCGGCACCGTATTGCGACCGCTGCGGGCAATCATTTCCCGGCGAAAGTTCTCGTCGTCTTCCACGTTGACTTCGTCGAAAGCGATGCCCTTCCCCGCCAACAGCCCGCGGGCTCGCTGGCAGTACGGACACCAGCCGGTCACGTAAAGAGTAATCCGGGGCTGTGTCATTTGCCTTGCGCTTTACCGCCCCCGCTCTTCGACAGCGGCAGGTTTTCCTTGACCCACGCATTCAGGCCACCCTGCAGATTGAACACCTTGGTGAATCCGAGCTTCGCCAGGGTTCGCGCCGCGCCCGCCCCGCTGTTGCCGGTGTCGCAGTAAGTGATTACGTTGCGGTCGCGCCATTTCTTCAGCGACTCGGCCTGCGACTCCAATTCCGCAGCGGGCACGTGCCGCGCATCACCGATGTGACCCGCATCGAACGACTCCCTGGCGCGCAAATCGATGACCAGCGCCCCCTGATTCATGAGGCGCACGGCCTGCATGGCGCTCAACGCCGCGAACGCATGCACGCGTTCGCGGATTTCATAGGAAATCGCTGCCGCTGCCGCCACCAGCGCGCCGGCGACCAGAAACGGATGATTGCCAATGAACTCTAACAGGCGCTGCATGCGGCCATTACTCTTCCGGGATTTTCGGGCGGGCAAGTATAGCAGCGGCCACAAGCCTTGTATGCTTGACCCCTGATGCCGCGCATTCTCAGCCGTTCATGCATGCTTGCCGCGCTGCTCGCGCTGTCTTGCGGCAATGCTGCGGAGGCGCCCGCGCCTGCGGATTCCGCGCAGGCGAAGGCGAAGCTTGCCGCGGTGCGCGCGCGCATCTCGGATCTCACCACTCACTTGGGCACCGAGCTTGCGCAGCGCGACGCGCTGAATGCGCGGCTGCGCGCCGCCGACCTTGCCATTCTGGAAAAGCGCAAGCGGCTCGAGAGCCTGCATGCGGCGCAACTCGCGGCGGACCGGCGCCGCGACGAGTTGATCGCCGAGCAACGCCGCAACCAGAGCGCCCTGCAGGCGGAGCGCGGCACCTTGGATGCGCAAATGCGTGCCGCCTACATGATCGGACAGCAGGAGCAAATAAAGCTATTGTTAAATCAGGGCAACCCGGCAATCGTCGGCCGGATGCTGATTTATTACGGCTACTTCGCGCGCGAGCGCAGCGCCAGGATAGCCGCCATCGCCGACCGAGTGGCGATTCTGCAGGGGCTGGTCGGGGAGATCGAACGGCAAACCGCGGCGTTGCAAGCCCTGGAGGCCGGAATTCGCGGCGAGATGGCCGACCTGGAGCGCGCGCGTGCCGAGCGCAGCGACGCGGCGGCGGCGCTCGCGAAGCAGGTGACCGACGGCAATCAGGAACTGCTGCGCCTGAAGCGCGAGGAGCAGGCGGTGGAGTCCTTGATCGCGGACCTGTCACGTGTGTTGCAGGACTTCCCGCGGGACACGCAGCAAAGCTTCGACGCGCTGCGGGGCAAGCTGCCCTGGCCCGTGCTCGGCCGCTTGACTGCCCACTACCAGGAGCCGCGCACCAGCGCCGCACAGGCGGGCGTGCGCTGGAACGGGGTGATGATCGAAACGGCTCGCGGCGCCAAGGTCCGCGCCCCGTATTTCGGCCGTGTGGTGTATGCCGACTGGCTGCAGGGGCTTGGAAACCTGCTGATCATCGCTCACAGCGGAGGCTATTTGACTTTGTACGGCCACGCCGAAGTGCTCTATAAGTCGGTGGGCGATGTGGTATCGCCCGGCGACGTGATTGCCGCTCTGAGCGATGCGAACGGTGCGGCGCCGCAGCTTTATTTCGAGATCCGGGACGGCCGCAAGACCGTTGACCCTACAATCTGGCTCAAGCCCGGCCAGTGAATTTATGCGGGCGGCGGCGTATGCTGCGATGCCTGATGGTTACCAAGACCCGTACCGCCCTCGTGCTGGCGGCCGGCATCGCGCTCGGCCTGTCGCTGGGCCTGGCGCGCGGCGTGCTGGCCGACAATCAGCCCAGTATCGGCGCGGAGCTTCCGTGGCAGGACGCGCGCACCCTCGCGGAGGTTCTGGAGCGGGTCAAGCGCGACTACGTCAACCCCGTCGACGATCACCAGCTGTTGCAGGCGGCGATCCGCGGCATGGTGTCGTCCTTGGACCCGTACTCCGCATTCCTGGACGTCGATGAATACGACGAGATAAAAATCAGCAGCTCGGGTGAGTACTCCGGCGTCGGCATCGAGGTGTCGATGGAGGACGAACAAGTCGTCGTGGTTACGCCGCTGGAGGGCTCGCCGGCGGCCGCGGCGGGCATTCGCACCGGCGACGTCATCGCCACGATCGACGGAGTTCCGGTGAACACCATCGCGTTGACCGACACCATCGGGCGCATGCGCGGCAAGGAAGGAACCACGGTCAAAATCGGAATTCTGCGCCAGGGCAATGCCGAGCCCCTGCAGTTCACTTTGAAGCGCTCGCGGGTGGAACTGCACAGCGTGAAATCGCAAATGCTCGAACCCGGCTACGGCTACGTGCGCATCGCGGAGTTCAGCGAAACCACCGGCGACGACGTGGAGAAGGCGCTCGCGGAGCTGCGCAAGCGCAATGCGAAGCCGCTCAAAGGGTTGGTGCTGGACATGCGGAATAATCCCGGCGGCGTGCTCGAGTCGGCGGTCGCGGTCGCGGACGCGTTCCTGGACAAGGGCGTCATCGTGACCGCCAAGGGCCGCACGCCGGAGTCCAAGTTCGAAATGGACGCGACGCCGGGCGATGACCTGAGCGGAGCGCCGATCGTGGTGCTGGTCAACGGTGGTTCCGCCTCCGCCGCCGAGATCGTCGCGGGCGCCCTCAAGGATCATCACCGAGCGGTGCTGATGGGGCGTACGACCTTCGGCAAGGGCACGGTGCAGACCGTCGTGCCGCTTTCCGACAATCGCGCCATCAAGCTCACCACCTCGCTTTACTACACTCCCTCCGGCGTCTCGATCAATCACAAGGGCATCGCTCCGGACATCGAGCTTCCTCGCGATGCGCCGCCGCCAAAGACGCCGCTGCCCGACGACGCGCCGCTCCTGCAGCGCGATTCCGAGGTCAAGCGCGCGCTTCAGGAATTGAAGGTGCCAACCGTCGGCAGCGGAGCGGTTTCTGCCTACAATCACCTGAGATAGGCGTGCGCAGCACACGATCCATCGAAATACTTTGCTTGGCGCTGGCCACCTTGGTGCTGGTCTGGTCGCACGCGCTGCTCGCGCAGTTCTGGCCGGTTCTCTGCCTGCTCGGGTTGTTCGTGGCGGCGATCGTGGTATTTCGAACCCGCGGATTTCTCCCGGGCCGCAGCCGCACCAAGCTGATCGTCGAATCTTGGTCGATGGTGATATTCATCACCGGTGTCCTGTGGTTCAGCGGAAAGAGCTCCAGCCCGCTTCTGAACCTCTACCTGCTGCCCATCATCTTGAGCGCGCTCACGCTCGGGCGCGTGATCACGCTGCTGCAGATCGCCGTGATCTGCCTCTGCCATGTGGCGCTGGCCGACGCGACGCCGGGCGTGAACGTCTTGTCACTGGCATATGCCAGCAGCGCCGTGGGGCAACTGGCGCCGTACCTGCTGGTGGCGTATCTCACCACGACGCTATCCGCGGATATCACCGAAGCGCGTGAGCAGATCGAGAATTTGGCCCAGACCGACCCTCTGACCGGGCTTTTCAATTTGCGCATGTTCAACGAGGTCTGGCAGCGGGCGCATAACGCCGCGGAACGGGACCGGACCGGGTATTCGCTGCTGATGATCGACATGGACAGGCTCAAGGACATCAATGACACCTACGGCCATGATGCCGGCAACAGCGGCATCAAGCTGGTCGCGCAGTGCCTGCAAAGAAGCATTCGCGGCACGGACACCGCAGCCCGTTTCGGCGGCGATGAGTTCGCCGTGCTGCTGCCGGGCGCCTCCTCGGAGATTGCGGAAGCGGTGGTCAAGCGCGTGCGGCACAACGTGTTCAAGACCACGCTCGACCTGCGCTCCCGAATGATCCGTTGCAGTGTCAGCATCGGCATGGTCAACTACCCCAAGGACGGCCGCGACATGCGTGAACTGCTGAGCATCGTCGACCGCAATATGTATCGTGACAAGGAATTGCGCCGTACGCCGGGCGCCGAGGCCAATGCCTGACGCGGCTTTAATGAGATTTTTCAGTGGGATAGTGGCAAAGTAAGGGCTGGATCACGTCTCGTGCTTCGCGAAGCGTGGTTAGCTAAACCGACTTTCGTCAAATTAGAGAGATAGCAAGCAATGGGGTCATCCAATCCACGCCGGCCGATACTCGTGCAGGCGATAGCGGCCACACTTCTGGGGCTCCTGGCATTTCAGGCGCCTGCGAAGGCGGCGCAAGATCCCAGGCTCAAGTCCAGCTCCGTGCTCATCGTCGACCGAAGCAACTCATCCGTCATTTATTCCCGCAATTCGGACGTTGCGATGCCCATTGCATCGATCACCAAGCTGATGACCGCCTTGGTGGTTCTCGATGCCGGCCAGGCCTTGGATGAACCCATCCGCATCACCAAGGACGACCGGGATTTGCCGAAGTGCAGCACCTCCCGGTTGAGCGTCGGCACCGTGCTGACGCGTGGCGACCTCATGCATCTCGCGTTGATGTCCTCCGAGAACCATGCGGCGCATGCCTTGGGAGCCAATTACCCCGGCGGCATGACGGCCATGGTGAGCGCGATGAATGCCAAGGCAGCGGCGCTCGGCATGACCAATTCACGCTTCGTCGATCCGACCGGCCTGTCGAGCCAGAACGTGGCCAGCCCCGAGGACCTGTCCAAGCTGGTGATCGCCGCGGCGCAGAATCCCACCATCAGGGAATTTTCGACTGACCCGCACTATTCGGTACGGGTGCAGCGCCATCTGGTCGAATTCCGCAACACCGATAATTTGGTGGCGAATCCCACCTGGAACATCGTCGTGCAGAAGACCGGATACATCGCCGAGGCCGGCAAGTGCTTGGTCATGGAAGCCGTGATCGAGGGCCGATCGGTCGTCATCGTACTGCTCGATTCCTTGGGCAAGTACACGCGCGTTGCGGATGCCAAGCGCATCAAGAGCTGGATGGAATCGAGCGTCGGCGCGCATGCCCAGGTGTCGATGCGTTAATTCGCCCTGACGCCTTGTTCGGCGAGGTATCGCTCGACCAACGGCCCCCAGACTTCAGAACCCCCCGCGCCGAAGAACAGGTGATGTCCGTCGCCGTCATAGGGACCCAGTTGTTCGAAAACCGTCTGGCCTCCCGCCCTGGTGAACTCCTGCCATAAAGCGTGCGCAATTGGGGGGGCGAAGTAGCTGTCGTTTGCGGTGTAGATCCACAGCATGGCGGTGGTGGCTGTCGCACCGAACCGGCCGGCGGCTTGCGCCAGCAGGTCCGCCCGGCAGTTGCTGTTCGGCATATCGTGCTGGTGGCCGCCTCTCCCGCCCGCCATGACGATGAAGGCGGCCACCTTGGGATGTTCGATGCTGTCGTAGGCGATGGTCCCCCACCCGCCGGCCGACTGGCCTACCACGACCGCGCCTTCGCGGCGCACGAACGGCAGCGCGGTTGCGTAGCGGACGACGGCGTCGATGTCGCGCGCGGTCTCCAGTCCGCCTCGGACATAGTCCGGCCGATTGCAGCCGCCGTAGTCCTCCGCCCAACCGCCACCGCTGCCGCCGTAGCCGCGCCGCAGCGCGTAGGCCACGACATAGCCGCGCCTCAGAAACCACTGCGCCGCTTCGTGATCGCAGCGGCCGAGCTGCATCGTTGGCCGATCCTTCGCACTCGGCGGGGATCCGTGATTGATCGCCACCAAGGTTGCGGGGGCATCGCCCGGCGGCCGGCAGATGCGGGCCTGCAGCTGGAAAATCCGCCCCTGCTCATCGGCGACGGGGATGGAATGCAGCTCATCCCGCCATGCGTGCTGGGCCGATGCGTTGCCGGCAACGCAGATGGCCAGAATCCAGACGCCAACCCTGAAAATCACCGCATCAATACGCGAAGGTCAGGTACCGAACGGCGCCGACCAGGCCGCCTATCACCAAGATCATCATGGGCACGAAAGTGAGCCCGAATCCAAGACTGCGTTTTGCCGGATCCTTCACATAGGATGCCGCGTAGATTTCCCGACCAATCAGGTAGAGCACCCCGAGCCCCGCGGCCACGCTCGGGTTGAAGTACCGGCTGAATAAATACAATCCGGGAAGCAAAACGATCAGTTGCTCGAGGGTATTTTGCTGCACTCGAAACAGGCGCTCGAATGTGGCGTTGCCGCTGATGGCCGGCGCTGCTATGCCGAAGCGCGTGCGCGCCCGTCCCACCTTGAATCCGAACACCACGAACTGCAGAAGTGCGAGCGCAGTCACGATATCGACATAAGCCATTGGATGTTCTCCACCTGATGCTCGATTCTACCACTGCGTCGCATGGTACCCTCCCGAGACGGCGTCGCGATCCTACAAGAGGCTCGAATTCCCCATGAGTTTATCCGGCAAACCCCGCTCGGGCACCCGCGGCTATGCCCACCTGGTCGAGGTGGACGTACCGGTCGCGCGCGTTTGGCGTGCGCTGACCGATCCCGGCTTGATCCGAATCTGGTCCGGCCAGGAGGCCGAGATCGATCCGCGCGTGGGTGGGATGTATCGCCTCGGCAAGCGCAACGCCGGCGGCCGCGAGGCGCACATCGACATTTTCGACGTCAATCGGCGGCTGCGCTTGATCTATCTGAACGACCGCAACTCGCCCCCCAGCGACAGCGCCATGGTCGACGATTTCATTCTGGACGTGCGCAAGGGCCAGGGAACCGCATCCCTGCGCCTGTTGGGGTCGGGAATTCCCGAGGCGCCGGCGTGGGATAAGCACTATTTCAAGCTGCGCATGGGCTGGGAGAAATTTCTGGCGCGCATCAAAGTCACGCTCGAGAGCCCGCCTGTACCTAAGAAGCCGAAGATTGAGCCCAAGAAGGATCCGCCGCTGCCCGGACTCGACTACTGAGATGCTTGGCTTCTTGGTACGCGCCGTCATCGTCGCCCTGGGCCTTTGGCTTGCGACGGCTTGGGTACACGGCGTCTCCATCGATTCTCCCGCCACGTTGATCCTCGCGGGCATCCTGCTCGGCGTCGTCAATTCCATTGTCCGGCCGATAGCCATTCTGCTGACCTTGCCGGTGACCATTCTCACTCTCGGCTTGTTTCTACTGGTGATCAACGCCGGCATGGTGGCGCTGGTCGCATGGATGCTGCCGGGAATGCACATCGCCGGTTTCGGGCCGGCGTTCTGGACGGCGCTGCTGGTGAGTCTCGTCAGCATCGTCGGATCCTGGCTGGTCGGTCCCAAGGGTAGGGTCGACATCATGGTGAGGCGCCTATAGGGCGCTGCGCCGAGATGCCTACTGCGTCTTCGGCTCCGCCAGTGTCTTCGGATCCGTGAGGCTGCCCCCGGGCAGCGTCAAGATGCATACGCCGATGATGATGATCACCATCCCGATGAGCTGCAGCCTCGAGAGCCGCTCGTCCAGGAATTGCCAGCCGAGGAATGCCGCAATAGCGGGGTTCACATAGCTATAGGTGCCGATGAGCGCCGGCGTGGTGTTGATGCTCAGCCATCCGTAGGCGGTATAGGCCAGGCAGGAACTAAAAAAGGTCAGGTAGCCGAGAGCGATCAGCCCCGCAGCATTTGGCGACCAACGCGCGGCATCGCCGTTGGCCAGGGCGACGCCGAACAGCATCAGTCCGCCGAGCAACATCTGCAAGGCCATGAACATGAGCGAGCTTAAGCGCGTGTCGATGCTGCGGTAATACAGGGTGCCGAGCGCCCAGGCGCAGCACGCGGTCAGCACCGCGAATTGCGCCAGCAGCGCCGAGCTTTGGAAATGACCGTCATGCGGCATGAACATCAGCGCGGTGCCGAGAAAGCCTATGGTCAAGCCAAGGACTGCCCAGCGCGTCAGCGGATGCCCGCGCTTGCCGAAGACCCCTAAGCCGGCGATCCAGAATGCCGAGGTGCCGTTGAGCAATGCCGACTGGTTGGTGGGAAGGTAACGGATCGCCCACACGTTCAAACCGTTGCTGATGAATATCATGAACAACCCGGCGATCAGCACATGGCGCCATTCGCGGGAGCTGCCCGGCCACCGGTCGCCGCGCGCATAGCGCGCAATGAGCGCGAGCAACGCGCCCGCGGTCATGAAGCGTATCGCCGCATACATCGCCAGCGGCAGATTGTTGACGGCCATCTTCGAGAACAAGAAGCTCGAGCCCCACACCAGATACACGGTGGCGAGGCATAGCACGAGCTTCGCGGAATGGCGTGGATCGACGCGCAAATTTACGCCGTGCGGCGCGGCGTGCCGGCTCTAAACACCCAGTAACAGATTCCCAATAGCAGTGCGGCCGCGAACCACTTTGCGCCCGGAAGTTCCGTGCCGACGCTCAACACATCGGGGTTCTTGCTCGCCCAGATGCACATGGCGATGAAGATTCCGAGCAGCGCCTCGCCGGTGATGAGCCCTGCGGCGAACAGCAGGCCATTCTGTTTGAGCTGGTCGCGATCGCCGGCCGCGCTGTGCCTGGCATGCCAGAGATCGACTGCCTCCGCCACCAGGCCTCCGGCCAGGATCGGCGTGGACACATCGAGCGGCAGATAGATTCCCACGGCGACCGCCAGCACCGGCGCGCTCCAGCGCGAGCCGATTCGCTTAAGGTACAAGTCCAACAAGATGATCAAGACACCGACCAGCGCGCCGATCGCGATCATGCCGGTGGGCAGGGTGCCGCCGAACATGCCCTCGGCCACCGACTTGACCAGATTGGCTTGGGGAGCGGGCAATGCCTTGACTCCCGCATGCGACGGTTCGCCGATTCCATAGGCGAACAGCAGCACATTCATCACCGGCGCCATCACGGCGGCGCTGGCCAGCACGCCGATGCATAGCATCACCTGCTGACGCCACGGAGTCGCTCCGATGATGTGCCCCGCCTTGAGATCCTGCAGATTATCCCCGGCGACGGCGGCTGCGTTGCATACCACGGCGCCGATCAGCACCACCGCCACGGCGCCGATCGCGGATTTCGGGCCGACCAGCCACATGAGCACCAAGGAGGCGAACAGGATGGTGCAAATGGTGATGCCGGATACGGGATTGTTCGAGGACCCGACGAGTCCCGCCATGTAGCCGCTGACCGAGGAAAACAAAAAGCCCGCGACGATCATGATGACCGCCATGGCCAGGCTGACACCGATGCTGCCGACCACGGCGTAGTACAGCAAGAACAGGGGAAAGACGAACAGCGCAATGCATATCAGCACAGCGCCCATGGGCAGGTCGCGCTCGGTGTGCGGCACGACGGCGGCGCTCTTGCCGCTCACCTTGAGTCCGCTGCGCACCGCGGACCAGAGCGACCTGCGCAACGACCAGAGCGCCCAGAACGCACCGATGAGCATGCAGCCGACACCGATGTAGCGCACCTGCGCGCGCCAAATGGCGAAGGCCGCATCTTCCGCGCTCAAGCCCA
>Ga0182030_10021312_pt1 | contig 12147 bp, 12 predicted proteins | sample 812S3MmetaG_FD_121299 | JGI IMG/M metagenome (GOLD analysis project Ga0182030, IMG submission 121299) | Permafrost microbial communities from Stordalen Mire, Sweden - 812S3M metaG (Illumina Assembly) | ecosystem: Environmental > Terrestrial > Soil > Wetlands > Permafrost | place: Sweden...
GGTAGCCGTGCGCATCTGCGACGAGGCGGTGCAATTGTTTGGCGGCTACGGCTTCATCAAGGACTATCCCGCAGAAAAGTTCTACCGCGACGTTAAGCTCTGCACCATCGGCGAAGGCACAAGCGAGATTCAGCGCATGGTGATCGCTCGCGAAATCCTGAAAGTGCATCCTTCCCGCGGCTAGCTGGCCGCTAGGGGGAATACGCCTCCGGCGGAATTCGATGCTGTGATCGCCAGGGAGCCGGAAAACCTTTCGTCTGGTGCGAAGTCTCCTGGCTCCACGTGTTGATGATCGAATTGGTTACGATAATATTCTCCGGCAGTGCGGGGGAGTCTAGAAAACACGCTAAAGGGGGCGTGCTGCGGGGCACATTCGACTTGGGATGCCAAAATCGGGACGCATCCAAATTTCACCATAAACTTGCGCAGTTCGCTCGGAAACATAAGTAAGTTACCTCACCTATATTCTATCGATTTCGGGATCCTAAGTTGTAACTTTTTATATCTCTCCATCCTTGAAGCAACTATTTTCAGAGATGTGGTTATCGCCGGCGGAACGGTGAGCCACATTCTCGTTTTACATAGTTGCATGTGTTTTTCTTCGCTAATGCTTTTCGCGCTTGACCTACCGCGACGGTCATTATAGGTTTACGGCGAAAGGAGTCCATTCCTGTGACCAATGATCGCTACGATTACCGTCTCAGAATAAAGCGCAACTATGTCATACCTGAGGTGCGGTTCGACGTACTAATGAGCGCGGTACCAATCCACGGTACCGCCCGACTTGATGATTCAACTATGCCGCATTCTTTCGTGGTTCAAGCCGACCGCCTGCAGACACTCCTGACCACTGCGCTGGGTGGCGATGAAGCTTCTCGGATGCTAAACGAGGCGATGTGTCACCGATCAGTAGAAATGAATGTCGACCCATCTGTGTCAGCTAAGCTAAAACTGGAGCTTGGTAAGGTCGGTAAATAAACGTCGGTGGGTTATGCACAGCGAGTTTGCAAAGTGTTTCCACCGCTTGTGAAGCAGCACGCGACAGGTGCCAATGGCAGACGCAGTCAAAATCATCGAATGCCCGCGCGATGCCTGGCAGGGCCTGCACACGCAGATTCCGCCCGAGGAGAAAGCGGACTACCTGCGCAAGCTCATTGCCGCAGGGTTCACGCATATCGATGCGGTCAGTTTTGTTTCGCCCGCCGCGATTCCGCAGATGGCCGACTCGGAGCAGGTCCTCGAATTTCTGGCGCCCCCCGAGCACGTCGAGACCATCGGCATCGTCGTCAATCAAAAAGGCGCCGAGCGCGCCATCCGTACCAATGCGGTGCAGACAATGGGATTTCCCTATTCGATCTCCGCGGAATTTCTGAGCCGCAATCAGCATCAGACTCCGGAAGAGTCGTTGGATACTTTGGAAAAGATCGTGTCACTGGGGCAAAACGCGGGTCTCGATGTAGTGGCGTATGTGTCGATGGCCTTCGGCAATCCTTACGGCGAATCGTGGAATGTGGAAGAAGTTGTGGCCGCATGCGACCTGCTCATCGATTCCGGAGTGCAAGCCATTTCGCTTGCCGATACTGTGGGACTCGCCACGCCGGCACAGATTGCGGAAACGGTGCGCGCGGTTTTCGCGGTGCACGCGGGCTTCGAAGTTGGAGTGCACCTGCATGCACGACCTGATCATGCAGCAACGCGCATTCGCGCAGCTTTCGACGCTGGCTGCCGTCGATTTGACTCCGCGATCGGCGGCCTGGGAGGCTGCCCCTTCGCTCAGGATGCGCTGGTCGGCAACATCCCGACCGAAGTCCTCATCGCAACCTTGCGCCAGTGCGGTACGACGCTTCCGAGGCTCGCACCGCTCGACGAATTGCTCAAGGCAAATGCCGAAATTGCCGGGCGCTTCTCCACGCCGGTGCAGTAGCAGAGTGGGACTTTCGAGTCGATGCACCGACTGATTGCGGATCAGCAGTCAGAAAAGGCTGCCTCACGCAGTGGTCTGCGAAAATAGACCTACATGCTCTCCCTGCAAAATGCCGGCAAGCGGTTCGGTCCGCGCGTCCTCTTTCTCGAAGCCGATTGGCTGATCCGCAGCAACGAGAAAACCGCGCTCGTCGGTGCCAACGGCACCGGAAAATCCACGCTGATGAAGGTCCTCGCCGGCCTCGAAACCCTTGACTACGGCATGATGCAGCAGACCCGCGGCATGAGCTTCGGCTACTTGCCGCAGGAGGGCTTGCATCTCACCGGCCGCACCATCTTTGAAGAGTGCCTCACAGTTTTCGACGAATTGCGCGCAATGGAAGGCGAGATCGAACGGCTGGCTGGTCAACTTTCCGAACTCGATCACGCCAGTCCCGAATACGAAGCTGCCGCCGAGCGCTACTCCATGCTGCAGGAGCGATTTCATGTCCTCGACGGCTACGCGCTGGACGCGCAGGTCGGGGCAGTGCTCACCGGACTCGGCTTCGTCAAGGAGGACTGGACGCGGCTGACCGACGAATTCTCCGGCGGCTGGCAGATGCGAATTGCGCTGGCCAAACTGCTGCTCGCGAGGCCGAATCTTTTGCTTCTCGACGAGCCCACCAACCATCTCGATCTCGAAACGCGCAACTGGCTCGAAGGCTATCTGAAGAGCTATCCCTTCGGCTACATTCTCATCTCGCACGATCGCTACTTTCTCGACGTCACCATCGACCGCACCGTGGAGATATGGAACAAACGCCTCACCATCTACCAGGGAAATTACACAAAGTATCTTTCGCAAAAAGAAGAGCGACGCGCGCAGCTCGTTGCTGCTTACAAGAATCAGTGCGAGCAGATCGAGCACCTCGAAGCATTCATCAATCGCTTCCGCGCTCAGGCCACCAAGGCCAAGCAGGTGCAGTCGCGCATCAAGGAACTCGAAAAGATCGAGCGCATCGAGATCCCCGAGGAAGAACCGGTCATCCATTTCAAGTTTCCGCAGCCTCCGCCTTCAGGCCGCATGGTGGTTGAGGCGGAGGGACTCGCAAAGAGCTACGGCGCAAAGCAGGTCTTCGCCAATGCGCGCTTCTCCATCGAGCGCGGCGATCGTGTGGCGTTGGTGGGCGTGAACGGCGCGGGCAAATCGACACTGATCAAGCTGCTGACAGGCGCGGAAGCGCCAACCAGCGGTACCGCCCGCCTCGGTCACAATGTGGTCAGCGAGTACTTCGCGCAAGACCAGTACAAGGTGCTCGACGGCGATGCGCGCATGCTCGACGACATCAGCCGCGCCGCAATTAAGGTGCCCGAGTCGGCGCTGCGTTCATTGCTGGGCTGCTTCTTGTTCTCGGGCGACGACGTATTCAAAAAGCTTGGCGTGCTTTCCGGCGGAGAGCGCAACCGCTTCGCGCTGGCGCGGATCCTGGTGTCGCCGTCAAACTTCCTGCTGCTCGACGAGCCGACGAATCACCTCGACATGCGTGCCAAAGACGTGCTGCTCGACGCGCTCGCGGCATTCTCCGGAACTGTGGTCTTCGTTTCGCACGACCGCTACTTCATCGACCGTCTCGCCACCCGTGTTCTTGAAGTGGAAAACGGTACGATCACCGCATACGAGGGAACGTATGAGGATTATCGGCGGAAGAAGGAGCAGCTAGCCCTTGCCGTGGCCATTCCGGAGGGGTCAGCGAAGCCGCAGGCCGTCACGAAAGCGCAGCCGATAACGAGCGGTACGACGATCGTTATAGAAGGCGGCCCCGACGACATCGATGAGCAATTGACTACTGCGCCCGCAGCCGGCGGTAGGGGGCGCCGCCTGAATCCCATCAAGCAGAAGCAAATGGAGGAACGTTGCGTGTTTCTCGAAGAGGAGATTCCACGGATTGAAGCGTCGATCGGCCACACGGAGCAACAACTAGGCGTCTTTGTTTCCGCCACAGAAACGCAGCGCCTCACCGATCTGGCCGCGGAGTTGCGCCAGCAACTCACGGCGCTCACGGCCGAGTGGGAAGAAGTGACCGTGCAACTTGAGGAACAGGGCGCGTCCTTCTGAGACGGCAGCAAAACCCCGTCGTGCATAATCAAAAGAAGATGACTCTATTGTGGAGCCCAGAGAGCTGGTCGCAGCGGCTGGCCGAGTTGGAGGCTCGCTCCGGCGACCTGAAAGAGGCGCCCTTGCGCCGCGATGTGCGCTCGCTTGGCACGCTGCTGGGCGAGGTGCTGCGCGAGCAGGCTGGCGAAGATCTCTTCGCGCACGTCGAGGCGTTGCGCCAGGGAACCATTCGCCGCCGCGATGCGGAAGCGCACGGCAAAGATGAAGAAGCGGCACGCCACGCCGCCATTGCATTGGAGCTGGTCCACTCGCTGCCCATCGAGCGCGCCATTCTTCTCACGCGTGCCTTTGCGTTCTATTTCGAGTTGATCAATCTGGCCGAGACGAATCACCGTAAGCGCCGGCGCATCGCGCTGCAGTTGAGCGGGGAAGCAGGCCGCCAGCGTGGCTCGCTGGCCGGAACTCTTTGCGAGATGAAGCGCGTCGGCATCAGCGCCGAGGAAGCGATGGACTGGCTCAAGCGCGTGCTGATTGTTCCCGTATTCACCGCGCATCCTACTGAGGCAGCGCGGCGCTCAGTAATGGTGAAGCGGCGGCGTATCGGCGAATTTCTTACCAACCTCGATCGCATTCCGCAGCCAGAGCAGGAGCTGGAGCGCCTGCAGGAACTGCTCCGCGCCGAGATCACCAGTCTCTGGCAGACCGATGAAGTCCGCTCGCGGCGGCCCTCCGTCTACGACGAAGTGAAGATGGGGCTCGATTACTACGATGTTTCGATTTTCGCTACGCTGCCGAGCCTTTATCGCGAAATTGCGGAAGCACTGCGCGCTTCCTACGGGCTCGAGATCGAGCCGCATGAGTTGCCACTTGTGTTGCATTTTGGTTCGTGGATCGGCGGCGACCGCGATGGCAATCCTTTTGTCACGCCCGAAGTGACGCGCGATGCGATTCGTTTGGCGCGGGGGCATCTACTTCTCTATTACCAGAGCCAGCTCGACAACCTCATCGATCTCGTGACCACCAGTGCGCAGCAGAGTCCGGTCAGCGACACTTTGCTCAACCGCCTGAAGGCGTACGTGGCGCAAGTACACACGCCTGAGGCGCAGGTATTCGGTGCGCAATACGAATTCGAGTACTATCGCCGCTTTGTCATCTGCCTCAAGGCGCGCATTCAGCGGACTCTTGAAGAGGCCAGCGAGCCGCGATCAAGTGGGCTGTTGCCGGTGATGCCTTTCACGCTGGCGCAGGGACAGGACAAGCTTGCACAGGTGCTGCCGGCCTACTGCTCTGTCGACGAGTTCCTCGACGATCTTGAGGTGATGCGCTCTTCACTGGCGGCGCATCAAGGGCTGCGCATCGCGCGCACATTGGTCGACCCGCTGATCCTGCAGGTGCGCACGTTTGGTTTGCATCTGCATACGCTCGACATTCGCCAGCATGCGCGCGTTCACGCTGCGGCGCTGAAAGAGGCAATTGCCGATTCCATTGCGGCGTCGCTGCCGAGCGCACTTTCTGACGAGTCCGCCAGTGTGCTGGAGACCTTTCGCGCGGTGGCCGAAGCCAAGGACAGTTGTTCTCCCGAGGTGGTTCGTCAGTATGTCATCAGCGGCGCGGCTACGGTGGAGGATGTGCTGGCCGTGGTCCGTCTTGCAAGACTTGGCGGCGTCCGCGTCGAGGGAAATGGGCGCGATCCGGGACTGATGCCGGTTCCGCTTTTCGAGTCGATTGAAGACTTGCGCAATGCGCCAGCGGTGTGCCGCGAGCTGTGGAGCCGGCCCGATTATCGCAAGCTGATCGAGAGTTGGGACAACTGGCAGGAAGTAATGCTCGGCTACTCCGACTCGAACAAAGACGGAGGCATGCTGACCAGCACGTGGGAGATCTTCCGCGCGCATCGCGCACTGCATTCGGTGGCGCGGGAATGCGGAGTAAAGCTGCGGCTGTTTCATGGGCGCGGCGGAACGGTCGGGCGTGGCGGAGGGCCGACGCATCGCGCCATCTTTGCGCAGCCGATGGATTCGTTCGAGGGCCAGTTCAGGATTACCGAGCAGGGCGAAGTACTCAACTTTAAATATGCCGACGAGGTGCTGGCCGAGCGCAATCTTGAGTTGATGATTGCCGCGTCTTTGGATGCTTTAGCGCGGCCCAATGCGCGCGATCCCGAGGGCCATTTCACGGGTGTTCTCAAGCCTGAGTGGGAAGCGGCGCTTGATGAGTTGTCGGATTTGTCGTTCGGGTTTTATCGCGCAAATATTCTCGACAACCCCGATGTGATTACGTACTTCGAACAGTCCACACCGGTTAGTGAACTGGAACACGCGATGATTGGGTCGCGACCCTCGCGGCGCAAGGCTTCAACCAATATCGGCGACCTGCGGGCCATTCCTTGGGTGTTTGGATGGACGCAATCGCGCCTGCTGGTGCCGGCTTGGTTCGGTGTTGGCTACGCGTTCAGCAAGTATATGGAGAAGCCCGGCGCGCTTGAACTGCTGCAGACCATGGCGCGTGAATTTCCGCTCTTCATCGATCTGATCCGCAATGTTGAGATGGCGCTGGGCAAGGTCGATCCCGCAACGGCGCGGCAGTATTCGCTTCTGGTGCGGGACGCGACGATGCGCGATCGCGTCTTCGACATGATTGAGGCGGAGTTGCATCGGAGCGTGTATGCGGTTCTGGCGATTACGCGGCAGAAGGATCTGCTTGAGAAGAACCAGGTGCTCGCGCGCTCGATTCGGCTGCGGAATCCCTATGTCGATCCGATGCATTTGATTCAGATTGACATGCTGCAGCGGAAGCGCGCCGGTGAAGATACGCCCGAGGTGAATCGCGCCATTGCGGCGACGATTAGCGGGATCTCGGCGGGGTTGCGGAACACCGGCTGAGCGGAGTCAGCGGAGTTAGCCGCGCTGCGCGCGTGTTCGCGGAGCTAGCGGAGTTGCGGTCACGTTACTTCAAATTGTTCCACGTGGAACAATCTGAGCCGTGCCACGCGAAGCCATTGCCTGGACGGCCAGTCCAAATTGTTCCACGTGGAACAATTTTTGGCTGGCCACGGGCGGTTTGGGGTGAGTTTGCGGGGCAGCCGGCGTTGTTCCACGCCGCGAAATTGTTCCACGTGGAACAATTGTGAAAACTGACACAGGTGTTTGCGGGATTTGCGAAGTATATGGATTGGCTGTGTCTGCAGAGGCGCCCGGTGGCCGCGATGGCTCGGGTGCTTCCTTCGCAAGATTGCGTAATCTTCTGCAAGGTCGCTGTGGATAATTGCAAATTTAGGAGGGGGGGTGGGGGGGACCCCTTTTTTGTGCGGACCGGGCAGATGCCTGACTCGCTGCATCTGGTCCACTTCGATTGTGCGCCGATGGTGGGGATTTCTACGCAGATGAATATCGATCTTATTCTCGTGAAAGGAATCGTTCGCGCGAAAGGGTGGGGATGTCGTGGCAAGTCCGGCAGGGGCTAAAGCCCAAAGTGTTTGCGGCCGTTTTTCGGCACGACTGAAGTCATGCCCTGTTACAAGGCCGGCCTGATTCGCATGAAGTTGCAGGGATGCCGAAAGCATTGGTGTTCATCTTTGCGCAATACCGAGAGAGATCTATTGAGGACGGGCTCGCTCACTGATTCTGGTCGATCGATAGCGTGGCCAGTTCTCTGACCAGGCGTACTGTTTCGATTGAGACGGTGACCACCTGGCCGATCAGGCGGACGATGTATTCGGGATCGTCTTCGCGGTTTGGGTCGTTTACGATTCCCGAACGCGCGTCGGTCGAGACGCGGTATTGGTCTATCACCCATTCGAGTGCGCTGCGGTTGCCCAACTTGTACTCGTAGACCTCGGGTGGGATGCGGCTCAGGGTCAGGAATTCGTTGTATTTGAGCTGGGTTTTATCCTTCGACAGCGACATTCTTTCGACGCGCCAGTTCAGCTTGCCTGTCTCGGTTCGCTGCAAAGGATACTCGGCCTGCTTTTCATAGTCGATGTGCAGCTTCATCAGCGCCGCGCCAATTTCGGCGGATTTGCGAAACTCGGGGGCCATTGGAATGCGCGGCAACTCACGCTTCAGATTGGCCGCATAGCGGGTGCGGTACTCGGGATGATGCAACAGCCCCTAAGTGTAGTGAAAGATATCACGCTTCGAAATGGAACAAACCGCAGAGTACTCCCGAAAGCGCGAAGGGTTGCCCAATCGACGAAGTCTCAACGCGGGACTGGCCGCGTTCGCCGTATTATTCTAGGACTGTCTCCAAATCGGAGATTCCAGGCATTCGTTTCAGACTCTGCGAACGCTCAAAGAGGCAGGCAAGATGCCGATTCAGCTACTGGACCAAGCGGATCGTGTACGCCGGGCGATCTCGCCTGCGATTGCTGTAAAGCGAAAATCCGCTCTTGGCCAATTCATGACGCCCACCCCCGTGGCGCGATTCATGGCCGGGCTGTTTCCACCAAGCGCACTCCACACCTGTGCTCTACTCGATGCTGGCGCAGGAGTCGGCTCATTGACCTGCGCGTTTCTTGATCGCTGGGCCTCTTCCGACGGGTTCTGCTTTCGCAATGCGCAGATTGACGCCTACGAAATAGACCCTGCCCTGCGCGCTCATATCGAGCGAGCACTGGCAAACTACCCTTCTCGGTTGCCCATCAACTTTCGGGTGCTGGCTGACGACTTCATCGAGGCAGCCGCACTTCAGAGCATGGCCCCCCGGCGATACACCCATGCGATCTTGAATCCGCCATATAAAAAGATCAATAGCCTATCCAGGCACCGCTTGATCCTTCGTCAGGTAGGTATTGAGACGGTCAACCTCTACTCAGGTTTCGTGGCATTGGCCCTTTCTCTGATGAAGCCTGGCGGCCACCTCGTCGCCATCATCCCGCGCAGCTTCTGTAACGGCCCGTATTACCGCCCGTTCCGTGAGTTTCTCTTAAATCATGCTGCGTTGCGGCATTTGCACCTTTTCGCCTCACGAACCAAGGCGTTCAAAGATGACGATGTGTTGCAGGAGAATGTCATAATTCACCTTGAGTGCGCCGCCGCTCAAGGCAACGTAACTGTCTCCAATTCCACCGACGACAGCTTCAGTGACCTTGTCACGCATGAGCAGCCTTTTGATCGGATCGTTTTGCCCGGTGATCCGGATAAGTTTATCCACGTTCAAACTTCAATCGAGGTTTCCAAGAACAGAGGCAATTCGGCTTGTCTAAACGCCGCCTGAAACATGGGTTCAGAACATGATGCTCCAAGTTGGATATACTCCTCTTGCTCGACCGAAGAGCTCTTGAAGAGTTAGTTCAATATATGTGCCCGTAATTGTGTTCACGAAGATGAACTCATAGCGATGTTTAAGGTTTTGAGCTACGAGCAATTCCGCTGTTGTTAATGCGAAGAAGTAGCCTTTGAAGTCTTCAGGTAGCTTGCGATTGCTCGACTTTACCTCGCAAAGAATTATCTTGTTGAGATTGCGCGCGACATCCGACTCATCGTCCAAGTTAACGGTGTCAGCAAGTTTTACTACATCGAACGCCTTGCCATAGACGACGAGATTCTGCCTCGCGAACTCGACCAACAACATCCGCTTCTGCTTGGCTGTCGGCACAACAAACATTGAGCTGCTTTGCACAAGTATCTTCGCCGCTTTTTGGGCAGTCTTGTTACGACTAGCCTCGGCGAGCGCCGCCTGTACTACCGCCTCCGTCCCCTCGTCCACTTCACATCCTTTTTCCCGTCGCGCTTGGATGCGGGCGCACTCGTCAAAAATGTCGCGCAATCCGCGGCCTCAAATAGAACAGAAGGGCTGACGTCGAGAGCGTCTGAAATCCGCCAAATGTTGACGAGACTGACGTTCCGTTCTCCTCGCTCGACCCCACCTATATAGGTTCGGTGGAGATGGGCCAATTCCGCGAGGTGCTCTTGCGAATATCCCCTCAGTTCCCGTATCGCCTTCATCCTCGTTCCAAAAGCGATCATGCGGTCCATTAGAGGGAAATTGTAGGGTTATCGGGCGCATTCCGTCTGCAGACGATAAGTAGCGGTATGATGAAGGCGTTTGATTCCTCGAGTGTGCAGCCTGGAGGAAATGCTATGGGCTGGAGCGGAAAATGCTATCCGAATCTAAATCGGAGATCGAGCAAGCTGTTACTACGAGTTTGATTATTTCCCCAATCGCGCTTGGACGAGCCGTGAAGCATTTCTGCCATAGCGATGCCTCGTTTGAGATTCTCCAGTCCACATCCGGCAAGGCGAGACACTGTGGATGGTCTGACGGTGGCTGTTGGATCCTTGCGGCTGCGATTCAGCAACGATGGGGTGGAGAACTGTACGCCCTTTCTCGAACCGGATCTGACACGCAGCATGTCGTCGTTAGACTCGGCAGGGTTTTCATAGACCAGGACGGCCCTGCATCCTCCATTGCCCTGATCCGCAGATTTGAGAGATGGGAAGGTTTTTTTACGGGATCACTTCGGTTGGTGCCGTTCTCCGCGATTCGGAAGGGGGATATTCCGGAGCCGGAGAAGCAGGTTGAGATCATTGCGGGCATCTGTAGCCATTTCCCTTCACCCTACCCGCCGCTCCCCAGATCGACCGCATCGATGCGCGATTCGCACCAGGGTCCGTCCTGATCTATGCCGGAGATACTGGTGAAAAATGGGGATACTTTCAAAAGACACTTCTCGCTCGGCTCGGCGTAGAGGTTGAGGAGCATGGCAAGATGCCCGATGTTGTGCTGCATTATCAAGAACGCAACTGGCTTCTCCTTGTGGAGTCGGTGACCAGTCATGGTCCGGTCGATGGAAAACGTCACGCCGAATTGGCAAGACTGTTTGCAGACTCCACCGCAGGGCTCGTCTACGTCACCGCGTTTCCAAATAGATCGACTATGAGCCGTTATCTCGGCGAGATCGCTTGGGAGACCGAAGTATGGGTTGCCGATGCACCGTCACACCTGATTCACTTCAATGGCGAACGCTTTCTCGGCCCTTATGTGCCCCGAAGAGTCTGATGCGCATGGATGGCAGAGTGTCCTTGGCTTCCCAGTAGCCGCGTGGGAGGTTGAAGGCGTCGAGGATTGCCGCGTCCACGCGCAGGGGGCTTTTGCCGGTGCGGGTAATTTGATATTCGCCGACGACAAACCAGTCGAAGGGGCGCGCGCATTTTTCCAAGAGCGATTCAAAGGCGCGGCGGATGTTTCCTTCGTTGTCGAATTTGCCGCGCCCGAATTTCTCCAGCGTTTCGTAATAGGCTTTGACCGGCGCGTGGGTTGACTTCAGCTTGAAGTTGCTCATGAGTGCAAGTCAAGGGTAAACCGGGGCGGCGTTCGGGGCTGGCGGGGTTTGGGACATCGAATCCGGGTTGATACTCGTCGCGAAAAGCAAAGGCCCGCGGCTAAAGCCGCTTCCGTTGAGGACCTGTATTCAGGGGCCTAAAGGCCCCTGCTCCCCTCCGTGAATGCTGGCTGCGTTGGGTTCTTGCTTTCCCACCCAAGCGGAGCTTGGATGGGGCACCCATTTTCGCGGTGATTGCTGCAGTCTTAGACCAGGAGCAACCGGAGATCCTTCGACTCCGCTGCGCTTCGCCGACGGGCAAGAACAAAGACGACCGCCGGTTCCCCTTCGGCTTTGCTTCGTTCGGGACGACAAGGGCTGGATTGGGCTCGTGCTTTCCCAGGTCTGAAAGTCCAGATCCCCACCCCACGGATGAAGACCTATCCATGGGGACCCCAGACCCGGGGCACCCATTCTCGTGGAGATTGCTGCAGTCAGAAAGACAACCGCAGGTCCTTCGCTGCGCTGCGCTCCGCTCAGGATGACAAGCAAAACAAAGATGATAGGTCATCTGGGTCTGTGGGAGGGGCGGGAATGGGCGTAAACGCAAGCAGGGCCGGGATTGATCCCAGCCCTGCTTGTGTTTGATCGATTCTGCCGAATCTCACCCCATTGACGAAGACCTGTCACTGGGGACCCAGCTATCCCACCCCAATGACGAAGACCTGTCCTTGGGGACCCTACGGGCGGCGTGATGGCTTAGAGCGGCTGAACGTCCGCTGCCTGCCATCCCTTGGGCCCCTTCACCACGTTGAACTGCACGGCTTGACCTTCCTGCAGGCTCTTGAAACCACTCGAGTTGATTGCA
>Ga0182030_10021316_pt1 | contig 12145 bp, 10 predicted proteins | sample 812S3MmetaG_FD_121299 | JGI IMG/M metagenome (GOLD analysis project Ga0182030, IMG submission 121299) | Permafrost microbial communities from Stordalen Mire, Sweden - 812S3M metaG (Illumina Assembly) | ecosystem: Environmental > Terrestrial > Soil > Wetlands > Permafrost | place: Sweden...
AAAGCCTCCTTGTGACCCAAGCCTTGCACGCCTACAAAGCTGGGGGACGCCCAACGCCGCAGCGTCCGTCGCGCCAGCGACTTAGTTCAACGCCCCAAGGTTGGGAGAAGCGATAAAAGAGCGCGGCAGTAAAAGCGTTGCATTCAAGATTGCTAACAATCAATGATACTTGCGCAGCACACCCAACACTCTGCCCTGAATGGCTACCTGTGCGGCGGGAACGTAGATGGGGTCCATCTCGCCATTGGAGGGCTGAAGCCGCACCACGCTTCCCTCTGCGTAGAAGCGCTTCAACGTGGTCTCAGACCCATGCACCAGTGCGACGACGATTTCGCCTTGCCGTGCCGTCCGCGTGCGCTCGACGAGCACATAGTCGCCACTGATGATGTGTTCATCGCGCATCGAATCTCCGCGTACCTCGAGGGCAAAGACATCGCGGTTGCCCACTACATCATGCAGCGAGATACTCTCCTCGGTCTCCATTGCCTCGACCGGCAATCCAGCGGCGATACGTCCTGCCAACGGAAGCCGGTCACTGGATCGAGTTCTTGTTCCAGGAGGCAACACATCAATCGAGCGGCTGCGGTTATGCACGCGGTCGAGCAGCCCCTTCCGCTCCAGATTGGTGATGTGTTTGTGCACTGTGGCCAGACTCTTCAGCCCCATGCCCCGCGCGATCTCCTCAAATGAGGGGCTGTAGCCGTTGCGGGCTACAAACGACTCCAGAAAGTCGATAATCTCTTTTTGCCTACGAGTGACAGCCATGCGGAAATTATAGCGAATAAAAAGCGAATCGTGGTAATATTTTTTTGTATTTTCCAACTTTATTGCTGAGTATGCATCCTGAACTGCAATTTTACGGTTCCAGTTTGGAAGTAGTGACGGCCGAGCGTCTTCACAAGTTGATGGAGGTGCTGCTGATGGAAATTGAAAATTCCATGTGCTGTGCGACAAAGCAATGCTGGCGACTGAGCAAGCAGCCGTTGGGTTCTATAGAAATGCCATCACAATGCGGTTGACGGCAAAGGCTGAAACCCAGGCCAGCACCAACATATAAAGAAACTGTACCGCAGGCCACATCCAGCTATTGGTCTCGCGGCGAACCACGGCCATTGTCGATGTGCATTGCATAGCGAATGCGAAAAAGATCATCAGAGCCAGCGCACCGCCCAGATTCAAGTCGTGGTGCAGCGCGGTTTGCAGATGCATTGCCTGCGTAGCGGGGTCGGCACCGTAGAGCGTACCCATGGTGCTGACCATTACCTCGCGTGCCAACACGCTTGATAGCAGACCAATGCCGATCTTCCAGTTGAAGCCGAGCGGTACAATGGCAGGCTCGATGAAGTGGCCCAGGCGACCAATCAAGCTATCAGCAAGTTCTGGTGCTGCGATGTTTCCGCTTGCAGTATGCAGCAGTGGCAGATGAGCGAGCACCCACAAGGCCAGTGTGACGCAGAGAATCACGGTGCCAGCTTGACGCAGAAAGACGCGGGCGCGATCCATCAGACGCAGAGCTAGTGAACGCAGCGTAGGCATACGATATTGCGGAAGCTCAAGAATGAAAGGCGCGTCGCTGGATTTGAGGACCGAGCTTTTCAGTAATCTTGCCGTCATGAGTGCGGCAAGGAAGCCTGCCAGATAGAGTCCCAGCATGGTCAGCGTACGCAGGCCGAGCAGTCCATGCAGATAAATCGTGTTGGGAATGAACGCGGCAATCAATAGCATATAGACCGGCAGCCGAGCCGAACAGGTCATGAAGGGAGTAACAAGAATTGTGGCCAGACGGTCGCGCTTGTTCTCGATGGTGCGCGAGGACATGATGGCTGGAACCGCGCAGGCGTAGGCCGAAAGCAGCGGAATAAACGCTTTGCCATTCAATCCAATGGAGCGCATCACGCGGTCGGCGATCAAGGCAGCGCGTGCCAGATAACCTGAGTCTTCGAGCACTCCGATAAAGAGAAACAACAGCAAAATCTGCGGCAAAAAGACCAGTACCGAGGCGATGCCCTTCCAGGCACCGTCGAGGAGCAGAGACTGAATCCAGCCAGCGGGCAGCAGGGGGCGCACAAACTCGCCCATACGAGCCAACACGTCGCCGAAGCCGTCAGAGAGTGGCTGACCGATGGAGAAAACCACCTCGAAGACGCCGATTACAACCACAAGAAACAGCAACGGTCCCCAGAAGCGATGCAACAGCACATCGTCAATCTTGCGGCTACTCTGCACCGAAAGCGGAGCGCGATAGCCAGTGCGCTGGCTCAGCTGTGCAGCCCATTGATGGGTACTGGCTGCGTTGCCCAACACTGGCAACTGCAATGGTTTTGCCGCTGTTCGCTCAGTCTGCTGATGCAGAAAGAGCGGAACGGCATCGAGTCCTGTACCCTTGACGGCGCTGATCTGGGCTACCGGCGCACCCAGCTCGCGCGCAAATTGGAGTGTGTCGATCTTGCCACCGCGAGCTTCCATCAGATCGCTCATGTTCAGCAACACCAGCGTAGGCAAACCCAGCGCCAGCACAGGAGCAGCCAGCATCAGTTGACGCGTCAGATGCAGCGAATCCATTACCAGAAGCACAGCATCCGGCTTGGGAGTTCCCGGCATATTGCCGCGCAGCACGTCGATGGAGACACGCGCGTCTTCCGAATACGGGTCGAGCGAATAAATTCCTGGCAGGTCGATGAGCACAAGGTCTGGCCGACCCACACCCGCCATCAAGCCCATGTGCTGCTCGACCGTCACGCCGGGATAGTTGGCCACCTTTTGCCGCAGTCCTGTCAGTCGATTGAAAAGAGTTGTCTTGCCAGAGTTTGGAGGTCCGATCAACGCAACGGTGCGCAACGCTCCAGCATCGGGCGAAGCCGGAGGCATTTCAAGAACGGGAGTTGTGCAGCAACCACTCATCGCACAGCCTCAGGCATCTCAGTAAACACTTCGTTTTCCGACTCATCCACTGTGATTGTTTTAACCTGGATGGCCGCAGCGGTCTCGCGTCGCAAAGCAATCTCCAAGCCATCTACGCAGTAGACGGTAGGGTCACCTGCCGGGGCGTGGCGTAGAGCGGTAACCAGCGCATTGGGCACAAACCCCATATGCATCAGGTGGTTCTGCACGGATTCAGGCAGGTCAAGAGCAACCAGCACCCCCGTCTCGCCAATCTTCAATTCGCTGAGCACATTCAACTGCCGGACTCCGTTGGATCGCTTGAATGGCAAAACTTTGCCAGCACGATCAGGCTTTAAACTACGACCGGAATAGTCTGATTTAAGTATACGACCATTTAAGTCTGAATTGCAAATAACCGTCTTTTGAATTGCGATTCCGCGCAAAATCATGACTTACCTCCGAGAAAGACAGGGATTGCCTCTAGTCGCCAGCCCATCCCCAACCCCCTGGCGGACCCAGTCTCTCAATTCATCGGAACGATGATGTAGTTTTAACAGGGAAATTCGTTCGATGATGTGATTCAAATCACCCAATCTGTTTGAGATTCCCATTCTGATCAGTCTGAACGAGCTTGGATTGATTCAGGATTGCTGCGGCGACGACGACCTGTCCATAACTCAACCCTCCGTCTCCCGGGCTAACGTGAGCGTGCTGATAGACATCGAATCCAGCCGCCTCCAATCCCATTCTGAGCAAGCGAGCCAAGCGACGGTTATGCAGGCAGCCTCCGCTGAGCGCCACTTGGCTAACTGCGGTGGCTTCTCTCGCCAACACAGCCGCATTAACAAAACCGGCGGCCACACCCGCATGAAACTGTGCGGCAATCTGCGGCTTGCTTACCCCGGAGCGCAAATCTGCAAGCAGGTTTCGCCACAGCGGAACCGCGCTGATACTGACTGGCTCTCGCGCCGCCCAATTGCCGCCGATGAATTCCATCTCATAACGAAAATCTTGCAAATCACAGGGTTGATCGACGGCCAGTCCTTCCAATTCAATAGCTGCCTGAGCCTCGTAATCAACAATGCGCCGTCCGAGTACAATTGCTGCCGCAGCATCGAACAAACGCCCGCAACTTGACGTGAGTGGCGAGTTCACGGCGCGGTCCATCATGCGATTGAGCAACTTTGCCTCGTTCGCAGATGTGCCCAGCAGAGAAAGCAAATGCTCTGACTCCATACTGATGCCTGCTGTTCGCAATGCGGCGAACGCGATGCGCCACGGCTCGTTGATTGCGGCGGTTCCACCGGGCATTGGGATATATTCCAGATGCGCGAATCGTTCGTAACTCTCCAGCCGCGCGATCAGTACTTCCCCGCCCCAGATCTTTCCATCGGCACCGTACCCGGTCCCATCAAGAGCAAGGCCAATCACTGGTCCGGCCAGTCCATGCTCTGCCATGCACCCAGCAATATGCGCATGATGATGCTGGACAGCAATCGTTTGCAAGCCACGCTCACGTGCCCACTCTTTGGCCCACTCGGTGGAAAGATACCCTGGATGCAGATCATGCACGACAGTCTGCGGCTCAATCTCAAAGGTGCGCATCAGGTGGTTGAGCGACTCACGAAAAAACTCCAAGCCCTGAGGAGTTTCAAGGTCTCCCAGGTGCTGGCTCTGATAGACGTGTCGTCCTTGCGCTAGCGCAAAGACATTTTTCAAATGTCCGCCGACAGCCAGCAGCGGCGGGGCAATAAGCGGTAATTCGACTGCCAGCGGGACGAATCCTCGTGCACGCCGCAATAACTGCGGTGCTCCATCCACGACAGATGCCACGGAGTCATCGCAACGCTGTAATATCTCGCGATCGTGCATCAGAAACGCATCTGCGATTCCGCTGAGTCGCGTGAAAGCCTCGTCATTATCAATCGCAATCGGTTCTTCGCTGAGGTTCGCCGAGGTCATTACCAATGCAGTCAGGCGGCCATCCACAAAGAGAAGATGCTGCAGCGGCGCATAGGGCAAGAAGATGCCCAGCCAAGGAATTCCGGGTGCAACTCCAGCCGCTATTCCGTTGCTCTGCCGCGAGCGCGCCAGCACGATCGGTCGCGCAACGGATGTGAGCAGGTTCTCTTCTTCAGACGACAGCAAGCACAGCCTTTGCGCCGCTTCCAGATCGCGCACCATCACAGCGAGCGGCTTTCCATAGCGATGCTTTCTCTCTCTTAGACGAATCACAGCAGCCTGATTGGTTGCGTCTACGCAGAGGTGAAAGCCGCCAATCCCTTTGATGGCCACTATCTTTCCGTCTGCAAGCGTTTGGATTGTCTGTTCGACGGCATCTTGCCCGTGTATCGTCTCTGTGGCTTCGGTCTGAAAGACCCAAACCTGCGGTCCGCAGACCCAGCAGGCATTGGGCTGCGCATGGAAGCGCCGATTCGCCGGATCGTCGTACTCCTGCTGACAGGCTGGACACATGGTAAAGCGCGCCATCGAGGTCTGAGGCCGGTCATAGGGAATCTGCCGCGTAATTGTGAAGCGAGGACCGCAGTTGGTGCAGTTCAAAAATGGATACCGATAACGACGATCAGACGGGTCAAGCAACTCACGCAGGCAATCAGGGCAAGTCGCCGCATCGGCGGGAATTCCAGTGCTTACGCGGCCTGAAATTTCACTGGGTACAATCTGAAACTCAGCCAACCCAGTTAGCTCAAGTTGCTGAACCTCAATCGAATCGATGCGCGCCATTGGCGGTATCTCCGCACGCAAACGCGACAGAAACGACTCCACGCGACTGATTGCACCTTCAACCTCAATCGTCACTCCATCCGTATTGTTGCCAACAAAGCCTGCAAGCCCTTCGGCCAGTGCCAGACGATAAATGAACGGACGAAAGCCCACCCCCTGCACCACGCCGCGCACCAAAATTCGCTTACGCAGGCGGCTTTCGGAGCAATTGTTTTTTACCTGTGGATTATCCGTCAAAATCTGCCTCACACCGGAGACCAGCATAGCGCATGATCGCCTCTTCAAGAACAGTTAGTCTAAAGAAGGACATAAAGAGGAGCATTTCAGATGGTGAGTTTTCGGCGAGTCGTTGGTTGTGAAGCCATAGCGGCGGCATTTTTCTTTGCATCAATCACGCTTTTCGCCCAGCAGCCTGATGCAGCCTCGCCCGTTCGCGGCATAGATGTCTCTGTTCAATCCAGAAACGACCATATTGCTGGATATACAGCAACCGAGCATTATGCAGTCTTCAGAAACAACGATGAAACCAATCCGGCGGCGGAGATGACCGTCAAGACTGTCTACCGCAAGGATACCGGCAAGAACTATACGATACTCTCTGAAAGTGGGTCAGCACTTATACGCGATGAGCTGTTGCACTCCATTCTTGATACGGAAAAACACATGAGCCTTCCCGGCAATCGCGAAACCGTGCTGATTACTTCGACAAATTATGAGATGAAGTTGAAATCGCCTGAAATGCAATCATTGAATGGACGCGATTGCCTGGTTCTAACGCTCACTCCCAAACGCAAGGATCCTTCACTGTTTGCCGGAACATTGTGGGTAGACGCAAAGGACGATTCGATTGTGCAACTGGAAGGCATGGCATCGAAGAGTCATACCATTCTGTCGGGGCCTGCGCAGGTATCCCGGCAATATGCGATAGTCGAAGGATTGCCGATGGCAACCCATGCCAAGGCCATCTCCAACAGTTTTCTGCTTGGCAAGACTGTTGTCAAGATCGACTACAGCGACTACCAGATAGAACTTCAACCATCCCATTAGGCCTGGGGGTCTCAAAACGTGATCCTCCGCACGCATTCAACCTCGATATTGTCTTATACTGGGCAACGTGACTGCATTTGTTGGTGACTGGAAACTCGATGCCGCGCTTGGCTCTTGCCTGTTACTAGGGCTGCGTCATGGCTTTGACTACGATCATCTGGCCGCTATTTCCGACATTACAGCGGTGCAGCGCAACTGGCGCAGCGGGCTGCGTTTGGGAATGACCTACGCGCTGGGCCATGCCTTCACGATTGCGCTGCTAGGCATTGCAGTTCTTCAGTTGCACCTGGGGTTGCCAGAAGGTTTGGACCATTGGACTGAGCGGCTGATCGGACTCACACTTATCGTGCTGGGCATAGGGGTTGTGGCTGGCATTCTGCGCAAGGATGCGCACGGACACGCACATGGACGCATTGAAAGCCGCTTGGCAATCGCCATCAACGGCGTGCTCTGGCTGGCCTGGAAGCTGCGTCGATGTTGGAACCCGCAAGCTGAGCAGCCGCAGCGTTTCCAGTGGATGTATAACGGTAAATCGGTCTTCGCAATTGGTGTCTTGCACGGGGTGGGTGCTGAAACGCCCAGCCAACTGGCGCTCTTTTTTCTTGCCGCCAATTTGGGTGGCACCTCGCGCGGCATGATGGGGCTAGGCGCGTTTTGCGCGGGGCTGGTTGCGATGAACGCATTGATGACTGCCTCAATGGGCGGAGCCTTCAACGCTAGCGGTGGCCATCATCCACGTCTCTACCACATCATTGCCTGGACCGGCGCAGCCTACAGTTGTATTATTGGGTTCATCTTTCTTTTTGGCATCTCCGATCGTCTACCTACGCTAGGCTAACTTCTTGTTGAATCATCACGGGAAAAGCTCATGTTTCACCTGATGAAACAGCTTCCCACGCTGGTGACCGGTATCACGAAAAGAAATAGCTCTAACCACGTACAACATCTATAGACGTTGAACAGAGCGCATTACAATTGCTCTGCATAACAAATGTCTGCTTTTTGGGAGGATTTGTGCCGCCATTCACCCCTCCGCCGCTTCCGAGCGACGACAAACGATGGAAGATCGTGAACGGAACCATGCGCAAGAACGGTTTCGCCCGCCACGCACTCATTGAAACGCTCCACACCGTACAGTCCTCGTTCGGTTATCTTGACGACGACTCGATCCGTTTTGTAGCCCGCTCACTGCGGGTTCCGCTCAGTCAGGCTTACGGAGTGGTCACTTTTTATCACCACTTCAGCCTCAAGCCGCCGGGCAAGCACACCATGACCATCTGCACCGGCACGGCCTGCTACATCAAGGGAACAGACAAGCTGGTTGCTGCGGCAGAAAAGCAGTTAAGCATTCCGCATGGTGAGACGACCAAGGACGGCAAGATCAGCTTGATGACTGCTCGTTGCGTTGGTGCCTGCGGTCGTGCTCCGGTCGTACTCACTGATGGCGAACTGGTTGGCCAGATGACGGGTGAGCAGATGATCGAGCAATTGGAAAGGTGGGCGGTCGAATGAATCTCGAAGAATTAGAACAGATTGCTGAAAGCGTTCGCCAGGAAAACGCCAAGTTCGACCACGAGATCAACGTCTGTATGGGCACCGGGTGTCTAAGTCAGCACTCGGATAAACTCAAGGACGAACTGGTCAAGGCAGTCGAGGCGGCAGGCAAGAATGCCTTTGTGCGCCGCACTGGCTGCATGGGTCTGTGCGCAGCTGGACCGTTGGTTCTGGTTGACCCGGAAGAAATTCTCTATCAGCACGTTGGGGGAAAACACACAGAAGCCATTGCCGCGAGCCTTGGTGGCAATCCATTCAAGGAATTGCAATGCGACCTGCGTGAGCACTTTGACCAACAGGTTCATGTGGTACTGGAAAACTCCGGCCACATTGACCCGGAAAAGATCGACGATTATATCTCTCGCGATGGGTACATTGCGCTTGTCAAGGCACTCACCGAGATGTCGCCCAACGAAGTGATTCAGCAAATCACCGAGAGTGGCTTGAAGGGACGCGGCGGCGGCGGCTATCCGACCGGTCTCAAGTGGGGCACAGTCGCCAAAGCAACCGGTGACATCAAGTATGTTGTCTGCAACGGCGACGAAGGCGACCCGGGCGCATTCATGGATCGCAGTGTTTTGGAGAGCGATCCGCAACGCGTGCTTGAAGGAATGGCGATTGCAGCTTATGCGGTTGGAGCCAGCAAAGGTTATGTCTACGTTCGTGCCGAGTATCCGCTGGCCGTAGCGCGCCTGACCAACTGCCTGCGTGATGCGCGTCGTCGCGGATTGCTGGGCAATGGAATCTGCGGGACTACATTCAACTTCGATGTGGAGATTCGCCTGGGCGCAGGAGCCTTTGTCTGTGGCGAAGAGACGGCGCTGATCGCCTCCATCGAGGGCAAGCGCGGCCAACCAAAGCCGCGGCCACCGTATCCGGCTGTAAGTGGACTCTGGGGCAAGCCAACGCTGATCAACAACGTTGAGACCTTTGCCAACATCGCACCGATCATCCGCAAGGGTGGTGCATGGTTCGCAAGCGTCGGCACAGAGAAAAGCAAGGGTACCAAGGTATTCGCCATCACCGGCAAAATCACCAATACCGGCCTGGTTGAAGTACCCATGGGCATGACGCTGCGTCAGATCATCGAAGGCATCGGCGGCGGTGTTCCCGACGGTCACAAGTTCAAGGCCGTGCAAACCGGCGGACCTTCTGGCGGTTGCATTCCCGACGAGCATCTCGATATTCCGGTCAGTTACGAATCGCTGATTCAGGCTGGTTCGATGATGGGTTCGGGCGGCATGATCGTCATGGATGACACTTCCTGCATGGTCAATGTGGCTCGCTTCTTCATCGAATTCTGCATGACCGAATCGTGCGGCAAGTGCATTCCCTGCCGCGCTGGAACAGCCCAGTTGTTCACGCTTCTGTCGCGCATCTGCGATGGATCGGGAACGATGGACGATCTGGACCTGATGGTGGATTTGTGCGGAACGATCAAGGAAACCAGTCTTTGCGGCTTGGGCATGACGGCTCCGAACCCGGTTCTGAGCACGCTGCGCTACTTCAAGAACGAGTACATCGACCATATTGTGCACAAGCGCTGCGCGGCCGGTGTCTGCAACATTAAAGCTCCAGTGGAGGTGTTGGCATGAGCGCCAGCGTCGATGTCAAAACACTTGTAATCGATGGCAACAACGTAAGCGCTCGCGCCGGCCAGACCATTCTGGAAGTTGCGCGCGAGCACAATATCAACATCCCCACGCTCTGTCATCTGGATGGTCTGGGCGATGTGGGCGCATGTCGTATGTGCGTGGTTGAGATCAAGGGTCTCAACAAGTTGTTGCCTGCCTGCGTGGCCACTGTCGAAGAGGGCATGGAAGTCAGCACCAACACGGAGAAGCTGCAGAAGCATCGCAAGACGATCCTCGAACTGCTCTTTGCCGAGCGCAATCACATTTGCTCGGTTTGTGTCGCGAACGGACATTGTGAGTTGCAGTCTTTGGGACAGAGCCAGGGATTGACGCACGTTCGCTTGCCTTATCGCAACCCCGAGCTGCATGTGGATGCCTCGCACGAGCGCTTCACAGTGGACCACAACCGCTGCATTCTCTGCACACGCTGCGTTCGCGTCTGCGCGGAGATTGAAGGCGCGCATGTGTGGGATGTGATGGGTCGCGGCATCGACTCAATCGTCATTACCGATCTCAACGAACCGTGGGGAAGTTCCAGTTGCACACGCTGCGGCAAGTGCGTACAGGTTTGCCCCACCGGCGCTCTCTTCGACAAGAGCAAGATCGGCACCGATCATCCCAAGTATCCTGATTTTCTGCCTTACCTGAACCTGATGAGGGAAGCGCAATGAGCAAATTGAAAGTAGCAACAGTCTGGCTGGACGGATGTTCCGGATGTCATATGTCGTTTCTCGACATGGACGAACGACTTCTGGCTCTTGCCGAGCTAATTGATGTGGTTTATAGCCCCATCGTAGACGCCAAGGAGTTTCCCGACCAGGTCGATATCGCGCTGGTCGAGGGAGCTATAGCCTCCGTGGACGATGAGAAGAAGATCAAGAAGGTTCGCGCTCACTCCAAGATGCTGATCGCGATGGGCGATTGCGCTGTCGCTGGCAACGTGCCCTCGATGCGTAATCCTATTGGCCCGGAAGCAATTCTTGACCGCGCTTACATTGAGAACGCAACGGCGCAACAGCAGATTCCCTGCGTCGTGGTGCCCAAGCTACTCCGGGTTGTTCGTCCGATTCATGAGTATGTGAAGGTGGACGTTTTTCTTCCTGGCTGCCCGCCCTCGGCTGATACTTTTCACACAGCGCTCACTGCGCTGGTAACCGGTGCGCCGCTGGATATTCCAGCCCTCACCCGTTTTGGAGCCTAGCCATGAGCCAAACCATCACCATCGATCCCGTAACACGCCTCGAAGGCCACGGCAAGGTCACCATCCACCTCAATGACCAGGGCGAGGTTGAGAATGCAAATTTTCACGTCACTCAGGTGCGTGGCTTTGAAAAATTTGCTGAAGGCCGTCCCTTTTATGAGATGCCCAGCCTGATGGCACGCATCTGCGGCATCTGCCCGGTCTCGCACCTGGTAGCCTCTGCCAAAGCTTGTGAAGCGATCATGTCGGTCAAGATTCCGCATACTGCCGCGCAACTTCGCCGCATGCTCAATCTGGCTCAGACCGTTCAGTCGCACGCGCTGAGTTTCTTCTATCTCTCCAGCCCCGATCTGTTGCTGGGCATGGAGTCCGACCCTGCACAGCGCCACATCTTTGGCGTTGCCGCCGCCAAGCCAGAACTGGGCCGCGCCGGTATCGGCCTGCGCCGCTTTGGCCAGCACATCATTGAGCTGTTGGGCAACAAGCGCATCCATCCTGGATGGGTGATTCCCGGCGGCGTAACCGAGCCGCTCGCTCCGGCCAAGCGTGACGAGATTCTGGCCATGATTCCAGAGGCCTACGCCAACATCGCGCTGGCAATCAATGCCTACAAACAGATCGCAGACACCTTCAAGCAAGAGATCGAGGTATTTGCCAACTTCCCGTCGAACTATCTGGGCCTGATCAACGAAGACGAGTCAGTCGAATTTACCGACGGCACTCTGCGGTTGATTGATGCCAAGGGCAGCATTCTCGAAGACGGCATTACTGCCGACAAATTCAGCACGTTCTTTGGTGAGGCAGTCGAGCCATACAGCTACACGAAGTTTGCCTACTACAAGCCACTTGGCTACCCGGAAGGCAGCTATCGTGTTGGTCCACTGGCACGACTGAATATCGCAAAGACTATGGGCACGCCGCTTGCGGACAAGGAACTGGCCGAGTTCAAACAAATCTCCGCTGGCCCGGTTGAGAGTTCCTTCCACTATCATCATGCGCGTCTGATCGACATCCTCTACGGCATTGAAAAGATCGAGCAGATCCTCACTGATCCTCTCATCCTCGACAAGCACGTGCGCGC
>Ga0182030_10021317_pt1 | contig 12145 bp, 9 predicted proteins | sample 812S3MmetaG_FD_121299 | JGI IMG/M metagenome (GOLD analysis project Ga0182030, IMG submission 121299) | Permafrost microbial communities from Stordalen Mire, Sweden - 812S3M metaG (Illumina Assembly) | ecosystem: Environmental > Terrestrial > Soil > Wetlands > Permafrost | place: Sweden...
ACACCATCGCTGCCGAAGTGGCCCAGGATATTCGCCATCAATATGTTCTGGGATATCACCCCACCCAGCCAATCAGCCAGGGCGGCTATCGCGCCATCCGCGTCGAGGCCAAGGGCAAAGGCCTTGGCAAGCTTTCCGTCCGCACCCGAGCCGGCTATTTTGCCACCCCCTACCCCCAGCCTGGCAGCACGCCCAATGCTCCCACGGATCATTGATCCGCTGTGCGATCCCATCGCAACGAGGAAATAGGTGGGTTGGTGGAAGGGTTGTTGGGGGAAACCAGCGTAGTTGAAGGATTATGCAGCGTAGTTGAAGGATTATGCAGCGTAGTTGAAGGATTATGCAGCGTAGTTGAAGGATTATGCAGCGTAGTTGAAGGATTATGCAAGGGCAGAAAATGGTTTAAAGCTTTGATTACAAAAGCCTTGATGGGTTTTCACCGGCAAGGATGGTGAAAATTGCCGTTTCTGGCCAAAAAACCGCACAGATTGCGGCGGTGAGGGGGCTGGACCCGCAGAGGCGGCTACCACCATTCTACCGTTTTCCACCTTAATTGCCTGCCAGATCATCCCCGGGATGTCCGGCAGCTAGCTAATCACCGAATCTACTTGACGCCATACACTGTATGTAATACAGTAGTTGAGGTACAGTGTATGAGGAACAGCATGACCCTCGCCGATAACATCTTTGAGAATCTTCGACTTGAACTCCGCCGCGGTTGCCTTACCCTCGCGGTCCTGGCCCAGCTTCGGCAGGAGCATTACGGTTACACCCTTCGCAAAGCCTTGGCGCAACACGGTCTCGAAATCGACGAAAGCACGCTCTATCCGTTGTTGCGGCGATTGGAAACCCAGGGCCTGCTGGTCAGCGAGTGGCGTGAGGAAGAAAAGCGCAACAAGCGGTTTTACCACCTCTCCAGCGACGGTGAATTGATGTTTCGTCAGCTGCTGCAGGAGTGGCACGACTTGAACAAATCCATCGACAACATCTTGCAAGGAAGTTAGGACGACGCCATGAACCTTCTCGACCGTTACCTGTTAGCAGTCAAAAAATATCTGCCGTGGAAACGGCAGGACGACATTCTCGCTGAACTCAAAGCGAACCTCGAGTCGCAACTGGAAGATAAGAAGGCCGACCTGGGCCGACCCCTTACGGCAGAGGAAATGCAGGATTGGCTGAAGCATCTGGGACCGCCCATGGTGATGGCTGCCCGCTACCAGCCGCAACAGTATCTGATTGGCCCGAAAATTTTCCCCATGTACTGGTGGGTGATGCGACTTGCCTTGCTTTGGTGCCTTGTCATCTATTCCGTCGTCAACGCAGTGGAAATCGTCGCCAGTTCTCCCAGTGGTGCGGCCGTGTTTGATGCTGTACTGCATCTTCCTGGAGTTCTCATCATCACCGCCGCGTGGGTCACTGCCGTGTTTGCGGCGATTGAGTATGGCGCGGCACATTCGCCGGCAAACTTTCCAGCGAAGGTCGTCGACCATGTGGATTGGTCGCCCGGCAGCTTGCCCACGAGCGAAGAGGGAGGCTGCAAAGGCAAACGTCCACGCAGCTACGCACACGCCGTAGCAGAGGTAGTGTTCGGTTTTCTCTGGATCATTTGGCTACTGCTGATTCCAAACCATCCATATTTGTTGATGGGACCGGGCGCCGCTTACTTGCGCGTGTCACCCTATGAACTGGCGCCTGTCTGGGCTTTGTTTTTCTGGTGCATCGTGGCGTTGAATGTGGTGCAACTGGGCTGGCGCTTGATCGAACTAGTGCGCGGAGCCTGGCAAAAATCGCGCGCCCTGCAACACATCACGGTCAAGACCATGGGCTTCATTGCCGTTCTGGTTTTGTTCAAAGCGCCGAATCGCGCCTGGGTGCTGTTGAAATATCCCATCACTGATGCAGCCCGCTACGGTGCAGGCCTCAATTCGATGAACCACGCCATCTATGGTGCGATGCTGTGGGTCGTAGCCATCTCGGCTATGATCTGGCTCTGGCAAATCGTCCAACTCGCCGTCGACCACTATCGCAAGTGCGTCGTCGCGGAAAAATAATCGCCGACTCAAGCTGGAGAGGTCAGGGCGAAATCGACTTTTCCATCTTGCCGCTGAAGCCGCGCATAACAGTCATCGTCCATCCAACGAACCGCGACGGCGCGAGGCATCCTGTGGTGAGGCTTCAAAAACAAATTCCTAGACGGATCCATTTGCGCAGAGGCTATTCGGCAACGGCTAGAGAGCTATATCGTGCAGCAATTGTTCAACATCGTCTCTGCTCGCGCCCTTAGTCGAATGCAATCTCCACTCCTGCTGCCGATTGAAGCCTGCAAACCATGCCTCGACTCGGTCACCCGCAACGCTGTATACCATCACGCTTGCTCTGCCGTTCGCCAGTGTCCTACCGCTGTACCACACGAAACATGCAGAGCGACTGAAACCTTCAACACGTCTGTGTAGGTTCGTCTCGCTAAGTTGTTTCTCGATCGGGTGAGGCAACATACGCAAAGGCACTTCGGAATAGTCGCCGTTAACTCGTACAAATGACCATTGGCCCAAAACCCTGTTTGGTGTGAAAGGAGGGAAAGTCACCTTGTCTTGATAGAACCCGTCCAGTGCTGCGTCAGAGCGGCCCATGAATGCGGGAAATTTGAAATCCCTAACTCCGATTCCGGAGAATCGCAGCCACTTGTGGTCAAACCAGTTGTCAATCTGGATGATCCATAGCTCCTCAGGCGTACCTTTCGTGATCAGCCCGCGCAGCAGGGAATTCAGGAGGGTAATGAATAGGGGATCGTCGGTTTCCCCGCCTGCAACCTGCATTGACATGAGGACATTATCCGACAAAGCCACCGCATGTTTAGCATGATTTGCTGAGAAGAGGCTTAGCGCAAGCCGAGTGTACTGGAGAACAGGCCGGGTGCCAATCCTAGGGAGGCTACGGTGGGAGGAGTAGTCGCTCCCGCCCAAGGAACTCGCCCTAGCCGACCGCGAAACACTTCGCAGTTGTCTACGCTGGAACAAATTTGCAGAATCTTCCTTCGCGCTTCCACTCTGGAGTTGCGCCACCGGTTACTATAGCCTGAGAAAAGCGCTCTTCAAATTACGTTCAGGAATCACGGCAGTGCGGAGGTCATTTGCTCTACTGGCTTCTTTATCAGAAGTTGTTCGTGTACATCCACGCGTTCCGCGTCTTTCGCTACCTGACGATCCGCACTGCGTTTGCCACCCTGACAGCGCTCCTGATCGGCCTGTTGATCGGCCCTTACCTGATCGAAAAACTGCGCGAGTTTCAGATCGGCCAATACATCCGCGAGGACGGTCCCAAGGATCACCAGAAGAAGGCCGGCACTCCCACCATGGGCGGGCTGCTCATCTGCGTCGCGATTCTGGTGCCCACATTATTGTGGAGTGATTTATCAAACCCGCTGGTGTGGCTGGCGATTCTGGCGCTCGTCGGTTTCGGCGGCATTGGATTTGCCGACGACTACCTGAAGGTTGTCCACAAGCGCAACCTGGGGCTCACCGCCCGCGCCAAGTTCACGGCGCAGATCGCCATTGCCGCATTGATCGCCATCTTTTTGCTGATACTGCGCAGCAAGGGCGAATATTCCACTCGCCTGATGGTGCCGTTCGTCAAGCGTTTCCGCCCGGACCTGGTTCTCCACTCGATTCACCACATTCCGCATCTTGGTCCGCTGGCGTTTCTGATCTTCGTTTTATTCACCGTGCTGGTGCTGGTCGGCTCCAGCAATGCCGTCAACCTCACCGATGGCCTGGATGGCTTGGCCATCGGCTGCGCCATTATCGCAGCAGGCGCGCTGGCCGCGCTCACCTACGTCAGCGGCAACGTGGTATTTGCCGACTACCTTGGCCTCCAGCGCATGCCCATGGTTTCCGAGCTGACCATCTTCTGCGGATCGATGGTCGGCGCCAGCATCGGCTTCCTCTGGTACAACGCCCACCCGGCAGAGGTTTTCATGGGCGACGTCGGTTCGCTTGCCCTGGGCGGCGCCATCGGCACCGTCGCCGTCATTATTAAGCAGGAGCTGTTGCTGCCGTTTATCGGCGGCGTTTTCGTTTTGGAAGCCCTCAGCGTGATGTTGCAGGTAGGAAGTTATAAACTGAGAAAAAAGCGCATCTTCAAAATGGCTCCCATCCATCACCACTTTGAGCTGATGGGATGGTCGGAGTCGAAAGTGATTGTTCGTTTCTGGATTGTGGCCCTGGTGTTCGCCCTGTTTGCGTTGACCACGTTGAAACTGCGTTAACTCTGCGAAGACGCGCACCATGCGGTATGAATATGTGGGAAACAGTTGCGGCGAAACATGGGACAATCAGATCGCAGCGGAGATTGATTCGATGATGGAATTAAAGGACAAGCGAATCCTGGTAGTGGGGCTGGGGAAATCCGGTCTGGCCTCCGCCGTTTTCCTGCGAAAACATGGCGCCCAGGTCACCGTCTCCGATCTGCGCAGCGTGGAAGCCTTGGCGAAGGAGTTACCCGCTCTGCTCGACATCGGCGTGATGGTCGAGGCTGGCGGTCATGGCCTGCTTACGTTTCGCCGTCAGGATTGGATTGTCGTCAGCCCCGGAGTTCCACTCGATACCCTGGAGCTGGTGCAGGCCCGCGGATTTGGCACGCCCGTCATCGGGGAGTTGGAACTGGCATCACGCTTTCTGCAAGGCAAAATTCTGGCCATCACCGGATCCAACGGCAAGACAACGACGACGGCACTCTGCGGAGAAATTTTTCGCGCCAGCGGCCAGCCGACTCAGGTTGGCGGCAACATTGGCTTGCCAGTCGTTTCGCTGGTTCCCCAAAGCACCCCGGAAGGCTGGAATGTGCTCGAGGTCTCCAGTTTCCAGTTGGAAACCATCGTCGAATTTCACCCCAATATTGCCGTCATCCTCAACATCACGCCCGACCATCTCGATCGCCACGGAACCATGCAAAATTATGTGGCCGCAAAAGAACGCATCTTCGAGAATCAGACCGCGAAAGACTTTTTGGTGCTGAATGCCGAAAGTTCCGAGTCGCAGCCGATGGCAGGCAAAACCAAGGCCGGCGTGTTCTGGTTCAGCACACGACGTCCGATTCGGCAGGGAAGTTTCGTGTACCAGGATGCTGTCGTCTGGCGTGCCAGCGAGCAATCCGCCGCGGAACCGGTTCTGCCCCTGAGCGAGATTCCTCTCAAAGGTGAGCATAACGTCGAAAATGTTCTGGCTGCGGTGTGCTCCGCGAAACTCGCAGGAATTTCCAATGACGTGATTCGCAAAGCTGTCGGTGCTTTTCGTGCTGTTGAACATCGGCTCGAGTTCGTCGCTCGCCTCGGCGGAGTTGAATTCTACAACGACTCCAAGGCAACGAATGTCGATGCCACCATGAAAGCCATCGGCGCGTTTCCCGGCGGAATTCACCTCATCCTCGGCGGCAAAGACAAAAACTCCGATTACACGTTGCTTGCGCCTCTTTTGAAGGAGCGGGTGCGCGCCGTCTATACCATCGGCGCAGCCGCCGAAAAAATTGAGAGCCAGATTGCCGGCACGGTCGACGTAGTGCGCTGCCAGACTCTGGAGCGCGCCGTCGATCAGGCAGCGTCCGAGGCGAAGTCCGGCGAGATCGTTTTGCTGGCGCCCGCTTGTTCCAGCTTCGACCAATTTGAAAACTACGAGCATCGCGGACAGTGTTTTAAACAATACGTTCTGGCGCGGCAGGGTGTGGATGCATGGCAAAACGTGTCGGCGTAGACAAATGGCTGTTCATCATCACGCTGCTGCTGGTGCTCTTTGGATTGGTCATGGTATTTTCCGCGTCCGCGGTCATGGCCAAGGCAACCTACGGCTCTCCGTATGAATTTGTCGTAAGGCAATCCGCATGGGCGCTGGTCGGCCTGCTAGCCATGCTGGTTCTGATGCGCGTCAATTATCGCCATTACAACAGCCCATCCATCATCTTTCCCTGCGTTGCCATCACCACCCTTCTGTTGCTGGCAACATTCTTGATGCACGATTCGCACCATACCCACCGATGGATCCGTTTCGGCATCTTCAGCTTTCAGCCATCGGAGATCGCCAAGCCCGCCCTGGTGCTTTTTCTGGCCTGGTTTCTCCAGAATCGAGTCGACCAGTTGCAGGATTGGCGGCGTGCGCTATTACCCGCGGCTCTGCCCAGTTTGGTATTCATTGCGCTCATCCTTAAGGAGCCAGATCTCGGCACCGCTTTGGTCTGTGCAATTGTCACCGCGTTGATGCTGTATCTCGCCGGCGCGCAGGTCAAGTATTTGGCGCTGGCTCTGCTGGCAGCCTCTCCGGTTCTCTATTACATGCTGTTCCATGTTGCCTGGCGTCGGGCTCGCATGGTCGCGTTTCTCAATCCGGAAAAAGACCCGCTCGGCACCGGCTTTCACATTCTGCAATCGCTGATTGCGGTCGGAGCCGGCGGCATCCATGGCGTGGGGTTGATGGAAGGGCGGCAAAAGCTCTTCTATCTGCCAGAACCCCAGACTGACTTTATTTTTGCCAACATCGCGGAAGAATTGGGACTGATCGGGACGCTGTTTGTTGTCGCCCTCTTTCTGCTGCTGGCATATCGCGGACTGCGCGCGGCATTGTTGTCGACCGATCCATTCGCGCGCTTTCTCGCCTTCGGCATCACCGCGACCATTATCATTCAGGCATTCTTCAACATCAGCGTGGTGCTGGCGCTGGTTCCCACCAAGGGGATTGCGCTGCCGTTCATTTCTGCGGGCGGCACATCGTTATTTTTTACGTTAGTCAGTATGGGTGTGCTTTTAAACATCACCAGGGAGATTGACTGACGCGCATGGCGAACGGAAATCTGCGCGTCTTGATCGCCGGCGGCGGCAGCGGCGGCCACGTCATTCCGGCACTGGCGGTTGCGCGTGAATTGGTTCATCGCTACGACGCCAAGGTTCGCTTCGTCGGTACAGCGCGGGGCCTCGAAACTCGCCTGGTGCCGGCCGCAGGCTTTCCATTGGATTTGATTCAAGTCGGCCAGCTCAATCAGGTTTCCTTGAGCACCAAGGTCGCGACCCTCGCCAAACTTCCGCTAAGCGTATTGGCATGCCGGCGCTTGCTTCGTAAATTTAAACCGCATATTGTCTTCGGCGTTGGCGGCTACGCCTCCGGTCCGGCGATGATCGCAGCCATTTTGAGCGGCACCCCGCGCGTTGCCTTCGAGCCCAATGCGGTTCCCGGCATGGTCAACCGCTGGGTCGGTCGATGGGTGCAGGCAGCTGCCGTCAACTTTCCCGATACCTTACGGTATTTTCGCAATGGTCATGTCACTGGAATTCCAGTGCGCCCGGAGTTCTTCGCGCTTCCGCCGCGTCCCATCGACGCGCCTCCGCAGTTGCTGGTGTTCGGCGGCAGCCAGGGAGCCCGGAAGCTCAATCGCATCACACCGCAAATTGCGGCCGATTTGTTCGACGCGGTGCCTGGACTGACCATCCTGCACCAAAGCGGTGCCCGCCATTTGGAGGGAACCGAGCAGGCCTACCTACAATCGCCGGAGTTGCGTGACCGCTGGGCTGACTCATGGAAAGTCGAACCGTTTCTTGACGACATGGCGGCACGCTTTGGAGCTGCCAGCCTGGTGTTGTGCCGCAGCGGCGCCAGCACGGTTGCGGAACTGGCCGCGGCTCGCAAGCCGTCGCTTCTGATTCCGTTTCCGCAGGCCGCCGACGACCACCAGCGCTGCAATGCCGAAGTGTTTGTGCAGGCCGGCGCCGCCGTCATGATCGAAGAGGCTGAATTGACCCCGCAGCGGCTCCTTCAGGAACTGATTCGCCTCTTGAAAGATTCCGAAGGCCTGGCTGAGATGGCCCAAAAAGCTCGGGCGCTGGCGCATGCCGACGCAGCCGCTTCGATTGCCGCGCTGATTGAGCATTTTCGGGGATAGTGGAACGCCACGCAAAGCTACGGTGGAATAGAACGAAGTCCGCGTTAAACAAATTGATGCTGAAAAGGAATGGTTTTTATGAGGGAATGTAGACGGACTCTTACGGCTGCACTGGTGGCCGCATCCTTGATCGTTGGTGCACTCTCCGCCGGCGTACAGCACGCCAGGGCAGAGAACAATGGTGTCGACCGCACGCCCGTGCTTGGCTGGAGCAGTTGGAGCTTCATTCGCGAGCAACCGACGGCAGCCAAGCTCGAAGCTCAGGCTCAAGCGATGCAGAACTCCGGCTTGCAGAAGCTCGGTTACGAATACATAAACCTTGACGACTTCTGGGAACAGTGTCCGGGCCCTCAGGGTCCCAACGTCGACCCCTATGGCCGCTGGGTGACAGACTCGTCGAGATTTCCGGCCGACGGAAAGACCAACGGTATCCAGGTCTTCGCGGACCACATCCACAGTCTCGGGATGAAGTTCGGAATCTATGTCACGCCCGGTATTTCCAGGCAGGCAGTCGTTAAGAAGACACAGATTCAAGGCACTCCCTATACGGCTGACCAGATTGCGGAACCGTCGATAACGGAGAACAACTACAACTGCAAGGGCATGGTCCGCATCGACTATAGCAAGCCCGGAGCGCAGGCGTTCATCAACTCATGGGTCGATATGTTCGCGTCCTGGGGCGTCGATTACATCAAGATCGACGGGATGAGCAACAACAACGTGCCCGATATCAAGGCATGGTCAGAAGCCATTCGGCAGAGCGGACGGCCCATGGTGCTCGATGTCACTCAAGGAAGCTACACACAAGCAATCGCCCCGACATTGATGAAGTACGCGAATCAATGGGAATTCGCCCCCGACGTTGAATGCTATCGCTGCGAGAAGAAGGGCAGCAGCTATCCGCTCACAAGTTGGAAAGATGTCGAGAAGCGTTTCAACTATGTTGCCGACTGGCAGCCGTACGCAGGTCCGGGGGGCTTCAACGACTATGACTCCATCGAGGTTGGGAATGGCGACAATAACGGCATCACCCCGGTCGAACGTCAGACGCAGTTGAGCCTGTGGGCACTCGGAGCGTCACCTCTTCTGCTGGGCGTCGACCTCACTCACCTCGACCCACTGGACCTTCAGTACCTGAAGAACACCGCCGTCCTCGCTGTTGACCAGGACTCGATCGCGGCCAAGAGGGTTGTCAATACCGGCACTCGACAGGTATTCGCGAAGAAGGAAGCGAACGGAGATGTCATTGTCGGTTTGTTCAACACCGGTGGTCACGCGGAGACAATCTCGATAACTGCGTCTGCCGTCGGGCTTCCAGAGAAGGAAGGCGACTATTCGCTGGAAAACCTGTGGACAGGCAAGATGGAAAAAACAGGCAGCACTATCCGGGCCACGGTTCCATCGCATGGGGTCGTCTTATACCGCGTTCGATAAAAGGAAAGGTAGTGTCCCGAGTCTTTCGCGCGTTCGATCTTTCCTGGAGCAGCGGAGGATTGTTGAGTTGCGGTTGTTTTGAATCTATCGCTCCACCCACGGGCACGGACCCTGCAAAACAACAACAGCCTGCGTTGAGCAGGCTGCTGTTGAAGTTTCGTGTTGCGGAAGATGTTCGATTAGTGGTGACCACCACCACTGCCACCTCCGCCGCCGCCGTGGAATCCACCACCACCACCGCCGCCGCTAAACCCGCCGCCTCCGCCATGGTATCCACCGCTGCCGCCGCTGTAACTTCCGCTGCCGCCGCTGTACCCGCGAGAACCGCTGGTATAGCTGCCACCCGTGCTGCCACTATATCCACGAGAACCGCTGCTGTAACCGCTATAGCCGCCGTACCCGCGTGAACCGCTACTGTAGCCGCCGCTATAACCACCGCGTGAGCCGTAGCTCTGTTGTCCGCCGTAAGAACTGCCACCTCGCGGCAAATTGTAAGCCCGTGTCGGCGAGGCTCCGCTGAAGCTGCCCGCGCTGCTGCGTGCCATGGAATTGCTGTAACTGCGCGTGGTTGCGGCACCGTTGAACCCGCGACTGTAACTGTTTTGTGCACCGCCGCGAACGGAACCATAGCTGTTGTTGCGCGCCATGCTTTCATTCATTCCGCCGCGACCGTTCACAGCACCGTGCCCTGCGGCTCCATAGTTCGCCGAGGAATGGAACTGGCGTGCGTTCGATCCACCCGGACCGCGTTCCCCGGCGTAGGAGTGGTAATTGGCGTTATGAATGTTATTCACATTGCGGTTGTTGTAATAGTGGCCGTGGTTCCAGTAGCCGCCATAGTATCCATGTCCCCAATAGCCGCAACCGTAGTAAATGCCACCGTAGTAGCCGACGTTGAAGCCCCAGTAGCCGGGGTACCAGCCATAATAGCCACCGGTCCATCCCCAGTATCCAGGAGTCCACAAGGCTCCCATATAGGGCGGATAGCTCCACACTCCAGAAATCCAGACCCAACCACCATTCCAGCTCCAGTATCCAGGCGTCCACAGATAGCCATCTCCCGGCATCGGCGGTTGATCATAAGCGTCGATCGGGAAAGGAGGCGGAGCGGAATCGACCTGCTGTACCGCGGCCCGGCCGGGATCGTCGCTGTCCGCTTGATCCGGAGGAGGCGGAGGTGCTCCATTGTATTGTCCGTTGGATGGGTCTTGCGGTTGTGCTGCGCCGGGGCCGCCTTCATAAGAGGGGCCATTTGGCGCGTCATATCCCTGCGGTGCGGCCTGCCCGTTGTCATAGGGCTGGCCGGTGTAATTTTGCTGGCCATCGTCCTGCTGCACGGCCGCCTGGCCATTGTCGTAATATCCGTTGTCCTGCGCCAGGGCCGGGATCGCCGCAGTAGCGACCATAAAGCTGCCTGCAAGTACGGGAACGAAAACGGAACGAAGAGAACGCATATCTTGTCTCCCGACCTGCGCCCCCGGCTATCCACCAAATTCTGTGGCTTCAGGAGCGAAGAGTCTCGGAGAGCTTTGGAGGAAGCAACTGGATCCCGCCATCCTTCACTACTCTCATCTCAATCTAACGGATTTCCGGCGAAAAAGTTGTGGTAACTGCGACACATTTCTCGCGAGTTGTCCGCTGCTTCCAGCACCATTGGATTGTGCTTTCTATTAGATGGTGCGCGGCATCGCCAGATTCGAATTCGGAGCCTTCCACCGACGGATCCGGCGACGCCGGTTCGGCTTTTCCACTACACCTTCGCTGCTACAGTAGAAGCTGGGTTCCCATTCAGGATGTTCATCCGCACGCAGCACGTACATTTCATAGGGATTGGCGGCATCGGCATGAGCGGAATTGCCGAGATTCTGCTGAATCTGGGCCACCGCGTCTCCGGGTCCGACCTCAAGCGGTCTGCCACCACTGATCGACTCCTCAGCCTGGGCGCGACTATTTTTGAAGGCCATGCTGCCTCCAACATCGCCGGCGCAGATGTCGTCGTCACCACATCCGCCCTCAGCGCGAAGAATCCTGAAGTCCTGGCGGCCCATGCGCAGTCGATTCCCGTAATTCAGCGCGCGGAAATGCTGGCCGAACTGATGCGACTCAAATACGGCGTCGCCATCGCCGGCATGCACGGCAAAACCACCACGACCTCCATGATTGCTGCGGTGCTGGCGGCAGGAGGTCTGGATCCTACCGTAGTCGTCGGCGGACGCGTCGAAACCATGGGATCGGGCGCTCGCCTGGGACATTCGCAGTACCTGGTCGCCGAGGCGGATGAAAGTGATCGCTCGTTTCTCAAGCTGTCTCCCATTCTGGCCGTGGTCACCAACATCGATCGCGAACACATGGATTGCTATCGCGACATGGACGATGTGGAGCATGCATTCCTTGAATTCATGGACCGCGTTCCGTTTTACGGCGCGACCACAGCGTGTGTGGATGACCCGAAACTAGCCGCATTGCTGCCGCGGGTGCGACACACCGTGTTTACGTACGGCCTGGCTGCAGATGCTGCTTTTCGCCTGGAAGTTTTGCAAAATAAAACCAGCGCCCAGCCGGGCCGGGTGTCGCAATTTCTGGTACATCGTAAAGGCGAAGCGCTGGGGCCATTCACGCTTTCCGTACCCGGCTTGCATAACTTGAGAAATGCCACCGCCGCGGTTGCCATTGGGATTCAGCTCGGCGTCTCGGTTGAACACATTGCCACTGGGCTCGCGGATTTCGGCGGCGTCGAGCGCCGCTTCCAACGCAAGGGGGAAGTCGGCGGCGTCACCGTCGTCGACGATTACGG
>Ga0182030_10021319_pt1 | contig 12145 bp, 5 predicted proteins | sample 812S3MmetaG_FD_121299 | JGI IMG/M metagenome (GOLD analysis project Ga0182030, IMG submission 121299) | Permafrost microbial communities from Stordalen Mire, Sweden - 812S3M metaG (Illumina Assembly) | ecosystem: Environmental > Terrestrial > Soil > Wetlands > Permafrost | place: Sweden...
GACGTGGCTGCGCCGCCAAACGGCCGGTCGATGATCTGCGATGGACGAAGATCCTCTCAGGCCCACCGCAACGATATCGGTCAGCGAGTGCGGTCGCTGGTTCGCGTTGTAGCCATCGTGCAGACCCCCTCGTCCCAGTCGTCGACGGCATTCAGGCAGGCCTCGTCCGCGTCCGTCGGTTTCGACCCCTTCGACGCCGAGGCGAGCGGGCCTGCGTACGATAGCAGCAATCAGCCCGATTTCGCGCGTCCGGCTCAACTCACCCCAAACACCAGAATCGCGCGCGGCGGAATCGTGATCGATGCGGAGCAGGGCAGACGGTGCATCGCGCCTCCGGAGGCATCGATGGCCCCGTTGTTGCCGACAGCCAGCGGGTTGACCCAATTGTCATAGACGTCGCTGTTGAAGAGCTCGGCCCATCGGCCGGCCTGTGGGAAACCGAGCTGGTAGCTGAAGAAAGGGTTGTCGTTGAGGCTCGCGACGACGACGACGTCGAGCCCCTGGCCGTCGATCCAGCGGTGAAAGGCAATTACCCGGTCGATGTCGTTTGCATAGTAAGCGTTGATGGATTGGCCGCGCAGCGCCGGGTGCGCCCAGCGTAGCTGAACGAAGTCCTGCGTAAATCGAAGCTGATCGCTCATGGCCTTGTTGCCGGAGTCGAGCGCAGCCCACTCGATGAGATTCCCCTGCGCCGTGGGATCGTCGCACCATTGGCGGTTCTCCAGCAATTCCTGGCCCATGAAAATCTGCGGAATGCCGGGCGCTGCGAGCAGCAGGCCGGTGGCCACCTTGCTTCGGCTGCGGGCATAGAACGACTGCGCGTCGGAGCCATCGGCGAGGACGGGAATGCGCACGTCGCGCCCCTCATACACGACGTCATGGTTCTCGACGCAGGTCACCGCATTCCAGGCGTTCGGCATGCCGGGCGGATAGAGGGTCGACAGAATGGCTCCCATGTCCACGGCTGCGGATGCGCCATAGGAGGCGGCCTGGACGGCGCCGCGGATGGCGATCCGGAGCGCGTCGTGCTGCACGGTGTCGAATCCCGCGCCCCCGTGACTCGCGCTTTGCACAATGGCAGGCACCGCGGCCGTGAATTCGCCGGGCCAGTATTCGGCGTTTTGCAGCAGCCGGTTCTTGATGTAGCGCAGCGTGGCGGTCAAGTTCTGACAAAACGTCCAGCCGCTCGGCTGGTTGGCCCCCAGCAGCAGGCTGATCTCGTCATAGCGAAACGCGTCCACGTGAAATTCATTGATGAAGTACGACGCGTTATCGATCAGGAATTGACTGACCTCATCCTTCCAGAGCGCGAACGACAGGCCGCCCACCACGCTGACATCCGTGAAGAACAGGCTTTCATTGTTGGTGCCGGGACCCGGCAGCGCCTCGCGGTCCCAGAAGTAGATGCTTTCATCGTCGTTCTCGAATCCGCCTGCGTGATTGTAGACGACGTCGAGCGCCACCGCGATGCCGTGGAGGTGGCACAGATCCACCAGGGCTTTCAATTGATTCGGGCCGCCCGAAATCTGGCTGGTGCCGAGCGGTCCACACCCTTTGGCCGCAAGCAGCGCGTTGATGGTTGTCAGGTAACCGTCGAGAGCGGCGGGATCCTGGACCGTATAGAGAGAATCGGGTGAGAACGGATCGGCGCCGTCATACCCCTCGTCGAACGTGTCTTTGCATTCAGAGATCGGGAGCGGCTGAAGCAGATTGATGCCGAGGGCGACGAGGTAGGGAATCTTGCCGATCACGTCGAGAAACGTGCCGCAATTCGGAAAGGTCGCCGGTGCGAACACGCCGACATGCATCTGGTAGATGATGAGGTTGGAGTAGTCGGGAGTGAGGAAACTCTGGTCGTGCCATGGGTAAGAATTGGGGGAACGTACGATGCAGTTGACGCCAAACGGGAAAGTCGTGCTGGCGGTCAATTCGCGCGCATACGGATCGCGCTTGTAGCCCGCGCTGGCGTTGCCCACGACGTAGTACTTGTAGAGGTCGCCATCCTGGGCGCCCGGCAGAAACCCCGTCCAGTAACCGGATGCATCCCTGGTCAACAGCAGGTCCGGGTTGGTATTCGTACTCCAGATCGCCGTGCCGCCGAACTGGCCGTTCAAGTAAACGGTCTGTGCGGAAGGACCCCAAACCTTGAACGTGGCGCCTCCGGTGACCAGCGTCGCGCCCATCGGGGTGTTCGAATCGATGTGGTTCTGCGAAATGGCCATCTGTCCAGTGGGGCTGTTCATTGTGGGATCTTCAGATAAGAGAGAACGGTGGTTGCGGCATACGTCGTCAGCGGGACCAAGACGGCGCGCACGAAGGGCTGTTGCGAAAACGGGGCGAAGGCTCCTTGCGTGTAGTTCTCGATCCGCTGCCGGAGCCGGTCGAGTTGTGCGGTGCGCTCACCCGCAGAGGCGATGACTCCGAGACTTCGCAGGCCCGCGTCGTCGAGTTCCTTCAGGGCGCCGGCGCGCATTCCCTCGGCGGCGGCCCGCAACATGCAGGCGACGACGATGATGAGGGCGCCCGACGCGATGACCGCGATGGGGCTGTTGGCGTACCCGAACTGCCCGAATTCGACCGTCAGTGTCGCGAGGCTGGTGATGACCAGGACCGTCGAGGGATACCAGATGAGGCGTGACACCCAGTCGGTGCGAACGGCAACCAGCTGTATATCGAGCCACAGGGTGGCCTTGTCCCGCGTCAGGGCAAGGTCGTCCTGGACGGTTTCGATCGCAGTTGCCGGCCACGCCGGCCGGGTATGCAGCAGTTCGAGCAGGAAGGCGCGCGACAACAAAGTGGCGTCCGCCACCCACAGGATCAGGAATGACATCGAGAAGAGACTGACGAGGGAGATCCACGCCATTACCTGGCTTTCCGCGGACCCGCTCACCAGCATCCAGGGCACGCCTCTGAATGAACGGCCCGCGAAGAGCAGCTCCATCAAAATGACGAGTGCGGTGACGAGCAATGTAGCCGCGGTGACCCGCGGGAGGCGTGCCGCGGCGGTTCCCCGGTAGAGATAGCGACCGATGAGCGCCTCGACGCCCGAAGGCCCGGGGGATGGGGGGGCCGAGACGTCCCTCGTGGACAATTGGTGCACCGAAAAAAAATACCTCTCCCGGAACCGGATGTGCGTGGGTCGCGTTTTCAACTGGGCGGTGCGAGCGGCAACGAGCTGTTTGCGTCCCGTCGGCAGCCTAAAGGTGCGACCCACCTCGTCGGCGTTTTGGTCGAGTTTCCGTTGACCGCGCATCACGAGTGCGATTACGGCGAGGGTGCTGAACGCTTCCAAGATCGTGGCGGACCAACGGCTCTCCCCCGCGAATATCGGTGGCGGGATACGTTGGTCGTGGTCGGTGACCATGGTCGCCAGGGACCACCAGAGTCCCCACGAGACGAGGATGACCGCCGCAAGGCCGGCCGCGGTGCGGATCAACAGGTCCCACCATTGCCCGGGGGACAGCTGCGCCGGCGTGATCCGCAGCAGCTTGCGCAGCCATGCGGTGCCGAGACCCGCCCACGCCATGATCGAGAATGGAATTGCCATGCCGGCCGCAAGGGCAAGGCCGGTCCAGGGACGCCGGGGGTTCAGCGCAAGATTGGATTGCGGGGTGCTGAGGGTGTTGCAGTCGCCCGCCATGTCGCAGCCGGATGACGGCAATGGGGCCGATGAACCGGCCGTCAGATCGAAGACCTTGCCGCGGCCGATTTCGAAGATTCGCGGGTACCGGGTCCAGTTCAGCGCGTGACCGGACGGCGGCGATGGATCGCCGGGTCTTGGATTCCAGCGGCGCAGCCCCAGTAGAACACTGAAATAAGTCGCGGACTGATAGGTGTCCCTGAACGGCGCAATGCCGGCCTGAAGCCGGGCGTCGAGGCTGAGGCCCAGGCTGGATGCCACCACGAGTTGCCGGGTCGATGGAAGGCTTTGCGAATCGAGCAGGCGGGCGTCCAAGTCGGTGGTGAAAAAAATGGCGTTCGGAAATTCGCTGCGCAGTGCCTGCAGCACCAGGATCTTGTCATAGACGTCGCTGCCGAGGACGCCGATGGCCTTGATTCGGCGGGGCTTGCCGTCGGAGTCGATTGGGTTGGACGCGAGCCGCGCCGCGAGCCGGCGCAGATAATCCAATTGCCCTTGTCCGTCCGCCGTCTCGGCGACCGGGGGCGGGGAGGCGGTGGACTGTGTCGTCGGCGTCGATTGGGACCTTGGAAGCGAATCGGCGGTCGGAGCGGGTGGGACGAGGCCATCGAGTCCACGCAGATAGGTGAACATCAGGGGTTCGGGTTGATGCGGGCCCTGGGCGGAGCCGGTGAACGTCTTGAGAAAGTAATCTTTCATTTGGCGCGCATAGAGCGTATCGCGCTCGGCGACGAGCGCGATTTCAGATGCGGCTTTCACCCCCCGGTACTGCAGCTCTGTGCTCAGCCGGCAGACGAGCCGATCGTCGGTGGCGACCGTGCGGTAGAGCTGGATCCGCCCCTGTGTCCAGTTGGCAAACTGGTCGCCCAGGGTGGGCTGCGAGGGGGTTGCCGGGGGTGCGCCACAATCAGGCTGCAGCGCAGCGTCGGCGAGCACCACGGCGTCGGAGGCCGTTGCGCGGGGCGAGTAGATGACGAGCGATGGCTGGCCGTCCGTCCCTTCGGAGGCCGATGTGAATGAGGGCGCGCTCACTTCAGCCGCCATGGCTTGCAAGGCATCGGAGTCGGCGGGCCCAAGAATCATGGTCGTGACGGTCGGGCCGCCTTGCGCCGCGCCGGTCGAGTCCCGCAGCCGGCGGACGATGGAGGTAATGCCTGAGACCGGAGCCTGGCGAAAGGCATCCTGGTCCAGCCACAGGAGCAGCACCCGCACGGTGTGCTGCTTCGCTGTGATGCCTTCCTGCCGGAACCACTCGTAGGCCCCCAGACTGGGCGGCGGGTTGCGGGTGGACGGCGCGTCGTCGAACCGGATATAGCCGATGTGTCCGCTGTCGTCCGGGACAAAGCCGCCCTGGTACAACCCGGCCAGCACGGCGTAGCGGGTGCGGCGCCGACCTTCGACGTCTTCGGCGTATGGGGCCCCCGACACCAGGGCCGTCAAGATGAGGACCCGGTCGTCGATACTCGCACCTTGATGGAGTGATCGCTTCAGTGCTTCGATGCTGTGGCGTGGCCGTGGATCATCCTCGGCCTCGACGGCGTGCTGGTTTCCATGGGCGGCTTCGTGGGCGGCGCTGGCGATTGCGACGGCCGAGAGAGGGTCCTCCCAAAGCCGGGCTTCGACATCCTGCCCGTCCGGGGGAATGTGCGTGTAGATGGGCGCTGTCGCAGCGGGAGGCCTGACATCCTGGAAGGGCAGCTGGCGCGCCGCAAATCCGCCGAGCAGCGTGGCCAACAACGCGACCCAAACCGTCGGCGGGATCGAGACGGTATCCTTCGAATCGTTCGCCATGGATAGGGCTCCGTGCGCCGAGCGAATGGTCCCGTTCCTAGATAGCGCAATGCTTGCACGGCCGCAAGCTGGACGACCCTCATGAGCACCGTCGATCCGTCAAAGAAGCAAGCGGAGGGCGGCCCTCTCCCCGGTCACCGGAGAGAGGGCCTGCCACGTCGAGCGCGATTCAATCGTCCGAGTCACCCTGGGTGGGAGCAGCGTCTTTGAAGTCACTCGCGGGTCGAACTTTCTTCTCGCCGGGAAAGGGGACCTTGAAGGAGGTGGCCTCGTACCAGTCGTAGTGGCTCACGACGTCGGTGTTTTCGGCGTCGGGTATGTGATATTTGCCGGCGAAAATCTGTGCCTTCTTCTTGAGCCAGCCCGCCTGCAGGGCCTTCACCCGACTGCTGACCCGCGCAGTCTTCGCCGCGGGGCCGGCGGTGTTCTGGCTGAGGCCTGCCGGGGCGACATAGCCGAGGACGCCGTAGGTCAGCGGTACCCCGTTCGGCACGTGCGTCCACGGCACGAAGTTCACCACCGGCGGATCATCGACGAACAGCGTCCGCATGGGCGAGGCCACGAGGTCGTTCTGATTCATGGGCTTCAGGCCCAAGATCTGCTCGATGGTGCGCGTCATGTTGACCTGGGTATAAAAGGTACCTTCTTCGGTGACCCCGCCCCCGGTGCCATCCTTGTTCACCCTCTGCGTGACGTAGGGGCTGATGATATAGCCCGGGCTGCGGTGACCGTCGACGTGGTCGACGCCGGTCTGCGCGTCGTCCTCCTCGACGAAGATTGCCGATTCCTTCCACACGGCGCTGTGGCTGATCGCGTCGACGAAGCGACCCAGGGCCAGGTCGTTGTCGGCCTGCATCGCGGTCGCATTTGGCGGGCCGCCGGTGTGATCGGAGCTGATCCAGATGAATTCCAGCTGCGGTACCGTCCCCGCCGCCTCGTCATACTGGAAATCCTGATTCCAGACGTCGAAACGATATTGGTCCGGAATCCCCAGGTCGAACTGTGGATAGTTCTGAACGGCGTACTTCTGGACGTTCGGCAGCGGGGAGACCGAGCCGATGTCGTTGAAGTATTGAAGCTGCGGCTCCTGGCCGGCCTCGTACAACAGGGTGTCGTTGTAGAAGTCGGTCCAGCTGGGCTCGCAGTAGTCGGACACGACAAACGGCAGCGTCTTGGGGGGGCTGGTGCCGTTATAGGTGTCATTCTGCGTCTGAGTGAGCGCCGTGCAACCCGGCACGTTGAAGGTGTTGTACTCGATGTATTCGCCGTAGATCTTCATCTTGAGGTGAGCGTCGGCCGCCACGTCGAACAGATGGCCCTTCTTCTGATACGCAATCGCGTCGCCGCCGTTGGAGGGATAGTCGCGCAGCCAGTCGGGCGACTGGATGTCATCGCCGTAGGGCGCCATGGCCTGGAGTATCCAGTTATGGCCGTCGGCCGACTGGCGGCTCGGGTCATAGAAGTTGTCCAACAGCGGGAAGCGTTCCACCAGCGCGTGGGCGTTGGGCGTCACGACGGGATATTCGGCGTAGGTCGAATGGTCGCCGAAGACGGCCAGGGTCGGGTCGCCGTTGCCGCCGACCACGTCGCCCAGGATCTGATCGTAGGTGCGGTTTTCCCGGATGATCACGAACACGTGCTTGATCTTCGACGGCTCGCCGATCCTCTCCGGGATGGCGAGCGGCTTGGCAAACGGATCGCCCCCACCGGCCGACCAGATGTTCTTCGCCAGATCCCAGTGATTGTTCCGGAACACCTGCTGCGTCATCGCGTCCAGGGTTCCGCGGCCCGGCACGGGGACGATGCTGACGGTGCCCAGGTCCTGGTGGGTGTTGAAGGCGTATACCCCGAACTCCTTGGCATACGAATTTTCGGCGGAATTCGTGGGCGGGGGTTTGACTGCGAAGCCCGTGGTGCCGATGCCCTTGTCGTTCGCGACCAGCAACGCGTGGTCCGCCGAATCCAGCACCACCGAGGCCGGCGCATAACCGACCGGGATCATGCCGAGGACCGGGCTCCACGAGGAAGTGTTGAGGTCGACCACGGCGATGGCGTTGGCATTGTAGAGCGCGACGTAGGCGACCTGATTCTTCTCGTCCACCGCAATCGAGTTCGGCCCCGCGCCATAGACGTGTTCGGATTCCCCGGGCGCGGCGAGCGGCAGCCCGAGGTCGATTTTCCGCTCCTCGGTGTTGGTGGTCGTGTCGATCACGGAGATGCTGTCGCTATACGCATTGGCGACCAGCAGGTACCTGCCCCAGAAGGCCATGCCGGTGGGGTGATGTCCGGTGGTGATGCTGCCGGTGACCGTAAACGAGGCCAGGTCGACCACGGACACCGTGCCGGGCGCCGTGGTGCCGGTCGGATATTCGGCGACCACCGGGGTGCCGTTGGAGAAGAGCTGGAAGTCCTCCGCGGTCGCAATCCGTCCGGCCTCGTTGGAGACGTAGGCGGTCTTGCCATCCGGCGAGATCACGACACTGTGAGGGACGTTGCCGACGCGGATCTCCGGCCCCTGAACCGGCGTCGCCGCGGTGAGATCGATCTTGGTCAGCGTATCGTTGTTGTTAAGGACCGCATAGGCGGTCTTGGCATCCGGGGAGACCGCGATGCCCATGGGATAGGACGTGAAGGTGCTGTCAGCGAAAATCGAATTGGGATAGCCGCACGGGATCTCAAAGCTGCCCGTGGTTCCGCCCGGGCTTTTCGGGAAGCAGGTGACGTTGGTCAGACGGCCCGTCTTGTCGACGTCGAGTGGAACGGCGACCTGGGTGTGGGCCGAGAGCAGGCCCGTCGCAGGATCGACGCTGGCGATGGACACGTAGCTTGCGGGCCCATAACTGCCGTCCTGGCTGAACAGCAGGTACTTGCCGTCCGGCGTATAGCTGATGCCGGTGGTGCTGCCGTCGGAATCCAAGCTGGCGGCGCCCTTGGAGTTCGTGTACGGCACGCTGAAGGTTTGCAGGACCGCACCGGTTTGGGTGTTGAACACCGTCACGGCCTGTGGGGCGCCCATTTGCAGGACGGCGGCGGTGTGATTGCCGGCGGGGTTGAGCGCAATGGACTTGGCGCGGGTCGTGACGCCGAGATAGACCTGGATGCCGACGGGGGTGATGATCGTGCCGTCGCTGACGACCCATGGCTTGGACAAGGGCAGTGCGTAGGTAGGGCCGGTGCCGGCACTCGTGTTCTCGCCAGGCGCGTAGGTCGGAAACTCCACCGACTGTGCAAGAGCCGCAGCGCTCAGGCCCGTCGACAGCAGGCCGACGACAAGACGCAGACGGTGTTTCGGGGATCGAATTCCCAACGGGCTGGGCGGGGATTGGCGGGTCATGCCGACTCCTGATGATTTCGTTCAAGCCTACGACGAGTGTCGTACCTGACCTCGATATAGCGTGGCTTTGTGACACGCGGATGACTCTTCTGCCGTGGCGGGCACCGATCGATCCCGAAACCAATCGGTGGTCGTTTGTGCGTGCCGGGTCGACGCAGCCGCGGCGTCAACCGCGCTATGCATTCCCTAATTTTCACGAACGACGTACGATATCGCCGTGGCATCGTTTTCACTACCGGCGGACGAATTGGAATACCTCGTTCTCACCCAGCTGTGGGAATTGGGGACGGCATCGGTTCGCGAAGTACACGGGCGGCTCGGCCCGTCGCTGGGATTGGTATACACGACGATTGCGAAGGTGATCGATCGGCTTCGCGGCAAGGGATTGATCCAGCGCGAGCGTCATGGAAAGGCATTCGTCTATCGTGCACGGATCGCGCCGGAGGAAGTGGAGCGCGCACGGGCACAGAATGCCGTGACCCGCCTGCTGGGTCCCACCCCGCGTGCTGCGGTGGCGGCGCTGGTCGATGCGGTCGATGCGGTCGACCCAAAGCTGTTGGATGAACTGGAGCGGGCGGTCGCTGCCTTGCGGAGGTCGAAGCGTGGAGCGTGAATCTCTGCTCGCGACGCTGATCGTGCTCCTGAGCGGGCTGGCCCTGCAGCTGTTCGCGCTGTGGCCGGGTCGGGTTCGTCAGCCGGTGGCGGCGCGGCGCCTGGAACAGTGGCGGTGGCTCATCCTGTGGTGGCCGACGGCGCCGGCGTTGATCGTCGCGGCGTGGCTATGCGGTTGGGCGTTGTCGCAACCCGATCCGGTTCGGGCTCACGTCGGTGTCCTGATTTTCGTGGGGGCTGGGACTTTCGCCATCGTGGGCGGCCGGGCGGTGCTGCGCGCCGTGCTCTCCTTGTTCCGCTCATCCCGCTCTTACGGATTTGCCACCGTCGGGTTGCTGCTGCCACGCATCGTGGTGGCGCCGGAACTCGCGCAAGCGCTCGATGAGACTGCGCTGCAGGCGGCGCTGGCGCACGAGGCCGCTCACGTCCGGCACCGGGATCCGCTGCGCATCTGGTTGGCTCAATTCGTGACCGACTTGCAGTGGCCCTGGGGTTCTGCGCAGCGCCGCCTTACTGCCTGGCTCGCCAGCCTGGAGCAGGCGCGCGACGACGAAGCGCGCGATGCCGGCGTCACCGGCGCCGATCTGGCGGCGGCGGTGCTCGGTACGCTGCGCTTTCAGTCGCGTGCCGGCCCCTGCGGACCCGGCGCCGCCGCCACCCTGATCGGACAGCCGGAGGCACTGGCGGCGCGCATCGCGCGTCTGCTCAAGCCGCTCCCGGACAGTACGCTAGAAGCGGAACCGCCGTATCTGATGGTTGCCGGCAGTTTGGCGATGGTCTGCGTGGCCGCTGGGGCGCTCGGAGTCGCGTGCGGCGAACGTCTGATCGACTCGCTGCTCGCCATGAGTTCCTGACCAGACACAGGCCTCCCCGTGTGCATGGCGGTCGTGTGTTACTACCGTCGTCGTAGTGTTAACACCAGTGTCATGAGCGCGCTCGACCCTCGAGGCTGAGAATTCATCGAGGGTCACGGGATGCATCGATACCCGCCAGCGCGCGGCTTGAAGGCGTTGTCTTGGGTCGCGCTTGCCTGCTTGCCGGGGATCGGATCGGCAGGGGATGCCACCGTATTCGATCTGGCGTCGGACGGGTATGGCCCCCCCGCGGGCCTGCCGCAGATCACCGTCGTCGGCAGCACGCCTCTGGTGGGATCGGATGTGAATCGGGACCGGGTTCCGGATAGCACCCGGACACTGGGTCCCGGCGACATCAATCGCACCGGCATCCCCTCCCTCACGGGCGCCCTGCTCGACAACGTGGCATCGGTGACCATCAACGACACGGAAGGCAACGCGTTCCAGCCGGACATTCTGTTCCGCGGTTTCACGGCATCGCCCGTCGCCGGCACGCCCCAGGGACTGGCCATTTACGTCAATGGTGCCCGCTACAACGATGCGTTCGGCGATACGGTGAATTGGGATCTGATTCCTCCGGCGGCCATCCAGTCGGCCACGCTCGAGGCGGCGAACCCGGTCTTCGGCCTGAACGCTCTCGGCGGATCCATCAACATCCACCTCAAGAGCGGGTTCACCGAACCCACGGCCAACGTGACGGCCTATGGCGGCTCGTATGGACGCAGGTCGACCATCCTCGAGTTCAGCAGGCAGTACGGCGACGTCGCGATCTATGCCGTGGGCGATGCCACCCACGACGACGGATTTCGGCAGACCAGCACCTCGAACCTATACCGGCTCTACACGGATCTGGGATGGCGATCGGGCGGCGGCGAAGTGCATCTGGGGATCACGGCGGCGCACGACACGCTCGGCAACCCCGGCGCGACGCCCGAGCAGGCCCTCAACGCGGGCATCGCCAACATCTTCACGGCACCGAACGTGGTCGACAACACCTATCTCGGGTTCAACCTGAACGGCAATGACAAGATCAGCGACACACTCGCCCTGCAGGGACTCGCGTACTTCCAGACGCTCAATCAGGTCATACCGAACGGCACGACGACCCAAGTGCAACCCTGCGACGACGGCACCAACCTGTTGTGCAATGACGACGGCACGGCGGTCACCACATACAACGGGCAACCGGTGACCGATTTTCTGAATGGAGGTCCGTATTCGGGCTTGAGCGTGCAGCAACTGGACAGTCATGCCTACGGGATGTCGGCCGAGGCCGCTCAGACGGCGCCGCTCGGCGGCCTTGCCAATTACTTCGTGGCCGGCGGCAGCTTCGACGGCTCCTACAGCGTTTTTGCCGGTTCCGCGGAGATCGGCGGTTTCGATCCATTCACCCGCGAGTTCATCGGCCCCGGTGTGGTGCAGGATCAGCCGGACGAAGGGGTGAATCCGGTGCGCGTGAAGAGCGACACGCGCTTCTACGGGGTGTTCGCCACGGACGTGCTCAGCCTGACGCGCACGCTGGACCTGACCCTGGCCGGGCGCTTCAACGACGCACAGATCGATCTGGAAGACGAACTCGGCGGACCCGTCAACGGCGACCACACCTACAATCGCTTCAATCCGAGCGCCGGCCTCACCTGGCGCCTCGCGCCGGGGGTGCAACTCTACGGCAATTACTCCCAAACGAATCGAGCTCCCACCCCCCTGGAGCTGTCCTGTGCGAGCGCCGCGACACCCTGCAGTCTCCTGAATTTTTTCGTCGGCGACCCGAATTTGAACCAGGTCGTGGCGCACACCTACGAGGTTGGGCTGCGCGGCCATGGCGGGCAACCGCTCATCGGCCAGTGGACCTGGAATCTCGACGTGTATCACACCGAGAACACCAACGACATCATTTACGAGACTGCGGCGAAC
>Ga0182030_10021320_pt1 | contig 12144 bp, 9 predicted proteins | sample 812S3MmetaG_FD_121299 | JGI IMG/M metagenome (GOLD analysis project Ga0182030, IMG submission 121299) | Permafrost microbial communities from Stordalen Mire, Sweden - 812S3M metaG (Illumina Assembly) | ecosystem: Environmental > Terrestrial > Soil > Wetlands > Permafrost | place: Sweden...
GAGCTGGGGCTGGACGGCAGCGTGCGCGCCGTGCCGGGGATGCTGCCGGTGGCCATTCTGGCGCGCGAAAAGGGAATTCCCAGCCTGATTCTGCCGGCGGCCAACGCTGCCGAGGCCGCGGTGGTCGAGGGGGTCAACGTCTATCCAGCCAGTTCGCTGCTGGATGTGCTGGAGCTGCTCAATACCATGGTTGTGGGCGTCGTTCAGCGCGAGCCTTGCCGCGTTTCGACCGAGGCGCTGTTGAGCGAACTGCAGGTCTTTTCCGTGGACTTCAAGGATGTGCGCGGGCAGCAGACGGCCAAGCGGGCTCTGGAAGTGGCCGCGGCGGGAAGCCACAACATTCTGATGATTGGGCCGCCCGGCTCGGGCAAGACGATGCTGGCCAAGCGGCTGCCGTCGATTCTGGCGCCGCTGACCTTTGAGGAGGCTCTGGAGACTACCAAGATTCACTCGGTGGCCGGGGTGCTCGATGCCGCTGCCGGCCTGGTGACTCAGCGGCCCTTTCGCTCGCCCCACCACACCATCTCCGATGCCGGGCTGATTGGCGGCGGCATGATTCCCCGGCCCGGCGAGGTTTCGCTGGCCCACAACGGCCTGCTTTTTCTGGACGAGCTGCCGGAGTTTCCCCGCAATGTCCTCGAAGTCCTGCGCCAACCACTTGAGGATCATACGGTTACGATTGCACGGGCCTCGATGTCGCTGAGCTTTCCGGCGCGCTTCATGCTGGCGGCGGCGATGAACCCCTGCCCTTGCGGCTTCTTCAACGACAAGTCGCGCGAGTGCCAGTGCACCCCGCCAATGATTCAACGCTATATCGCCAAGATCTCCGGCCCGCTGCTGGACCGCATCGACATTCACATTGAGGTTCCGGCGGTGCAATACAAGGAGTTGCGCGGCGGGGCGGCTGCCGAGGGTTCGGCCGAGATTCGCACCCGTGTGCTGGCCGCCCGCGAACGCCAGCGGGTGCGGTTCCGCAAGTTTGGCGACAAGATTTACTCGAATGCTCAGATGACCACCCGGCAGATTCGCGTCCACTGCGAGCTGGGGGCCGACGCCGAGCGGCTGCTGGAACGCGCCATGCAGCAGCAGGGGCTGACCGCGCGCGCCCACGACCGGATTCTGAAGGTCGCCCGGACGATTGCGGACCTGGAAGGGGTGGAGCATCTGACCGTCTCGCATCTGGCTGAGGCGATCCAGTATCGGACGCTGGACCGCAGCTACTGGGCGTGACCAGCCAGGGATCAGGGGTCAGGGGTCAAGGAACAGCCTTTGGAAATGAGAGGCTTAACTATGGTGCAGTCGTTTCGGGATTTGCTGGTTTGGCAAAGAGCAATTCAGTTGTCTGTTGCGATCTACCGCTTAAGGCAAGTCTTCCCGCGCGAAGAAATCTACGGGCTGACAAGCCAAATGAGGCGTTCCTTGGTCTTCGTGCCAAGCAACATCGCGGAAGGACACGGGCGGCTGAGGGCTCGCGAGTACCTGCAGTTTCTGGGCATTGCGCGCGGTTCCAACTTTGAATTGCAAACACAACTCGATATTGCTCGCGCCCTTGCGCTTGGAAACCCGAAACTGCTCGATGATGCGGAAAGTCTCTCGCGCGAGGTTGGGAAGATGATTCACGGGATACTGGAGTCGATCAAGGAGAGGGATTAGGCCGACGGCCCAGCTCCCTGACCCCTGCCCCCTGGCTTCTAAAAAAACTGTTGACCTGAGCGTTTGCCCCGTGTAAAGTCGTAAATGCCATCCAAAAAGGGCAGATAGTTCAGCGCGTTTGTGTGCGCTCCCCTGTTTTTTCCCGCATCCTATTTGAGCTGAGGCTCATTCGTTGATGCATCTGTGCGTTTTTGCACACTGCCGGAACGGGAAAATCGGTAGGATGGTTCCCAAGGCGGCAATGTCCATCCGGAATTTGGCTGGATGCCTGTTTCATAATGTGCGAAGGTGCGTCAGGATTTTGAACTGTGCGCTCACTTCGTGCGTCTAAACCTTGGGAGTGGTAACTTGGGGCAGCCCGCGTTGCGTTGGCTTCCCTGCTGGGCCACCGGCGCCAGCGTTGTTCAGGCCGGGGCCAATTTTTTGAAGGAGAATTTCGCAATGCGTTCTGATTTGGTTTTTGGGGCACTTTCTCATGTCTCCAATCGCTACCAGTTGTGTCAACTGGCGAGCAAGGCAACCCGCAAGCTGCACAAGCCGAACACACGGCTGCAGGACACCACCAATGAAGTCCTGGGCCGCTTTCAAACCTCCAATCCCGGCTCCCCGGCGCCCATCGCGGCCTCCATGGACCAGCCGGTCGAAACCCGCCGCGCCGCTTGATTGCGTCTCCCGCAGGGTATAGTTGAGTCAGACAGCGGTTTCAGGCGGCTTACGGTTCACGGCAGCCGCGTTTTCCCGGTGTTGAATGCTCCACTTGATCTCGGAAGCGGCATCAAGTCCGGCGCATGCCGGCTGCCCGTCTTGAACTCCACTTAATCCTTCCCCGGAAACCTTCCCCCTTCCGGATCCTCCCACTCCCATCCTCTCTATTGCAGGTGAACATGACCATCGCGGAACTGAAAGAAAAGAACATTACGGAATTGACCCGCATCGCGCGCACCCTGGAGATCCAGGGCACCAGCGGGCTTCGCAAGCAGGATCTGATCTTCAAGATCCTCCAGGCGCAGAGCGAAAAGGAAGGCCACATCTTTGCCGAGGGCGTGCTGGAGATTCTGCCCGACGGCTATGGCTTCCTGCGCTCGCCTGACTACAACTATCTGCCCGGCCCGGACGACATCTATGTCTCGCCTTCGCAGATTCGCAAATTCGATCTGAAGACCGGCGACTCGATCAGCGGCAACGTCCGTCCGCCGCACGAGGGCGAGAAATATTTTGCCTTGGTGAAGATCGAGGCCATCAACTTCGAGTCGCCCGAGGAGACGCGGAACAAGATTCTCTTCGACAACCTGACCCCGCTCTATCCGCAGGAACGGATCAAGCTGGAGACGGTGCGGGAGGCCATCAGCGGCCGGGTGATGGATCTGCTGACGCCCGTAGGCCGGGGCCAGCGCGGCCTGATTGTCGCCCCGCCGCGCACCGGCAAGACGATGCTGCTGCAGTCGTTGGCCAACTCCATCACCGCCAACCACCCCGACGTGGTGCTGATTGTGCTGCTGATCGACGAGCGGCCCGAGGAAGTCACGGACATGCAGCGCTCGGTGAAGGGCGAGGTCATCAGTTCGACCTTTGACGAGCCGGCGGCGCGCCACGTGCAGGTGGCCGAAATGGTCATCGAGAAGGCCAAGCGGCTGGTGGAGCACAAGCGCGACGTGGTGATTCTGCTGGATTCGATTACCCGCCTGGCGCGCGCCTACAACACCATCGTGCCCCCCTCGGGCAAGGTGCTCTCCGGCGGCGTGGACTCGAACGCCTTGCAGCGGCCCAAGCGCTTCTTCGGCGCCGCGCGCAACATCGAAGAGGGCGGGTCACTGACGATTATTGCGACGGCTCTCGTGGATACCGGCTCGCGCATGGACGAGGTCATCTTCGAGGAGTTCAAGGGCACCGGCAATATGGAAATCATCCTGGATCGCAAGCTGGTGGACAAGCGCGTCTTCCCGGCCATCGACATCCAGCGTTCCGGCACCCGCAAGGAAGAGCTGCTCATCCCCAAGGAGGATTTGCAGCGCATCTGGATTCTGCGCAAGGTGCTGAATCCGCTTTCGCCGGTCGAGGCCATGGAGCTGCTGATCAGCCGATTGGAAAAAGTCCGCAACAACGCGGAGTTCCTGGCCAATATGAACCAGTTGTAAAGGTCAGCGAGCGGCAACCCCTTCCGGGATTTGCCGCCCGCTGGTAAGATAAGGAATGTCGTGGGGCTGTAGCTCAGCTGGGAGAGCGCCTCGTTCGCAACGAGGAGGCCAGCGGTTCGATCCCGCTCAGCTCCACCAAACCCTCCACCCCTTCTGATTCTTCCCGCAAGAAATAATGTACGCCCGGATCGGCGCTGGAGGGCTCTCACTACTCCTGTCATGCGCAATCGTGGCATCCCACCCCGGCCCGCATTTCTCACAGCTTGGCGGGCCGCAGCCGCGCGCACAGCAACTGATCGCCGGCGAAGATATACAGCGGCAGATAGCAGTAGCCGTCGTGGTAGCCGTGCCACCCCACGGACGAAGACCTGTCCGTGGGGACCCCGGTGGAAGAAGCGCTCCGGCTGATGGCCGTAAAGCGGGATGTCGGTGGCGTCCAGATCGAACACGATCTCGGTGGGCGGCGTGGCGTGCGACTCGATGAAAAGATCCGCCAGCAGCCGGTCCAGCGCTTCAGTCGAGTAACCGATCTTGTGATAGCGGACGGTCTTGCCGGCCAACTCCAGCCGGTTCAGGGTGCTCTTGCCGGCCAGCGGCTCATCCAGATTCCGCTTGCCCGCTCAGCGCAGCAGCAGCGCCCCGCCGTCGCTGAAGACTTGGCCGGCGGTAAACCCAGCTTCCACGCGGCGTGAAAAAGGGGTGTAAATGCGAACATTTCTTGTTTACACTCTGTCATCAGAAAGGCCGCCTTTCCTCGAACAAAACTACGTCTCGATAACGCAGTTATGCCATGAAAAGACGGCCTTTCCAAGCCCTTTTTCTATCGCCCGCCAGCGCAATCAACAACGCGCTTGTGAGAAATACAGGCTAGTCTTCCGTCTGGGCCAGCGTCGCTGAACTGGTGGCGTATGTTGTGCTGCCTCCGTAGGTTGCCGTGATCGTATCCGTTCCCTTGGCCAGCGCCGTGGTGGAGTACTTTGCCACGCCTGCGCTCAACGTCGCGCTCCCCAGCGTGGTGCTGCCGCTCTTGAAGGTCACAGTGCCGGTGGGCGTGCCACCATACTTGCCCGTGACGGTTGCTGTGAAGGTTACTGAACTTCCGGTTTTAGAGGGATTCGCCGAGGAAGCCAGCGTGGTTGTGGTTGCGGCAGTGCTGACTACCTGGCTGACCACGCTCGACGTACTGCCGGTAAAGCTCGAGCTGCCGCCGTAGACCGCCGTGATTGAGCTGGTGCCGACCGCCAGCGCCGCAGTGGTATAAGTTGCCACCCCGCCGCTCAGTGTCGCTGAGCCCAGCGTCGTGCTGCCGTTCTTGAATGTCACGGTGCCGGTGGGCGTGCCGCCGAATTGCCCTGTGACGGTGGCCGTGAATGTTACGGATTGATCGTAGCTGGAGGGATTCACCGACGACTTCAGCGCCGTCGTCGTAGCGGGTAACGTCGTCGCCGTCAGCTTGTACACGGTTCCAGCCCCGATTCCGCCCTCGTAGGCAGCGCCATACAGGTTGCCCTGTGCGTCATATACCAAGGATCCTTCGGGCCATGCGCCGTCCGTTCCGCCGGTAAAGCTGTACAGCACGGTCTCCGTGCCCGTCGAACTCACCTTGAAGACCGTTCCGTAACCCCAACCACCTTCATCGGTCGTACCGTACAGGTTGCCCAGTGCGTCCCGCACCAAGCCGGCGCTGGGCAATGCGCCGTCCGTGCCACCATTGAACGCATGAAGCGTGGTTTCCACACCTGTGGAAGAGACCTTGAAGACCGTCCCGCAACCGCCGTACCAACCGACGCTGCATTGAGAATTTCCGCCGTCAGAGGCCGTTCCATAGATGTTGCCGGAGGAGTCCAGCACCAAGGTCGATCTGGGTTGACCGCCATCGGCTCCATCGGTGAAGTTGTAGAGCAAGGACTCGGTCCCCGCCGTGGTCGTCTTGTACACCGTGCCCCAACCGGTGGTGCCGCCACTGACTGTGGTGCCATACAGGTTGCCAGAGGCATCCTGCACTAGACCACCCTCTGGCGATCCGCCGTCGGGGGGCTGCTCCTGGCCGGTGAAGCTGTGAAGCACCGTAAACACTCCCGCTTGCGTCACCTTGAAGATGTTTCCCCAACCCGCGGAGCCAGTGCCATACAGGTTGCCCGAAGAGTCGAGCAGCAAACCAGAGGCGGCTGGACCGTCATCCGACCCTCCGGTGAAACTGTACAGCGTGGTCTCGGCGCCAGCCGGCGTCAACTTGAAAATCGTTCCATTATTGTGGCCGCCGCCACTGGTTGCGCCATACAGATTGCCCGATGCGTCCAATACAAGAGACGTCGCTGGCCATCCACCATCCGTAAGGTAGTTGAAGTTGTGCAACTGACTAAAGACGCCGGCCGATGTCACCTTGAATACTTCTCCGCAGCAGACGGCTCCGCCATATAACGTCGTTCCGTACAGATTGCCCGAAGCGTCCATGGCCAAACCCGCTTCCGGCTGTGAGCCGTCCGTCGAGCTGCCGGTAAATGTATGCAGCACGCTCAGGGTATAGCCCTGCGGTCCTGCCGGCGCGGCGGTCACCACCTGGCTCAGCACATTGGATGTGCTGCCGGTGTAGCTCGAGTTGCCGCTGAAGACCGCCGTGATCGAGTCGGTGCCCTGGGGCAAAGCCGTGGTCGTGAGTTGCGCCTCCCAGCCCCAGGACAGGGAGGATACTGTCCCCAGAACTGTGCTCCTGTTGTAGAAAGTCACCGTGCCGGTGCCGGCATCGTAATCTGTCCCTCCGGCCCAGCCCAGAACTTCCGCCGTGAAGGTCACGGCCTCACCCAAGCTGGTGGGACTGGCTGAACTGGTGAGCGTGACCGTGGACGTGCCGGAAGGCAGGACTGTTTGACTAACTGCATTCGAGTTGCTGCCGGCAAAGCCCGAGCCGCCGTTGTACATCGCAATAATGGAGTCGGTGCCCTCTGGAAGGGTTGTGGTGGATAATGTCGCCACGCCTCCGCTCAACGTCGCCGCGCCCATTGCCGTGTTCAGGTAGTAGAACGTCACCGTGCCGGTGGGTGTGCCGCCGGACGACCTCACCGTAGCCGTGAGGTTCGCCGTTTGCCCGGAGATGGACGGATTCGGCGAAGACGTGAGAGTGGTCGTCGTCGGGTTCGTGGCCACATAGGGCAGGAAGTTGTAGTAGTTCAACCCCTTCTCGGCCAGGATGCTCCAGGAAGTGGCTGCCAGGCCAACCCGCTCCGGAAAGCACTGGTAGGGTGTATTCAGGCACTGGTTCGCCGGCGTCAGCGATGGCGGGACGGTGTCCTGCATTGTCGCGGCGGGCAGACCCAGCCCGTCTGCAAACGGACCCGAGTTCTGCTCCTGCGCGATCTGACTCAGATACATACTGGCCGCCGATTGGAAGGTCGTCACGTTGTAGAGCTGGTCTACATAGTTCATCGTTTCGACCATCTGGCCGGTCATCTCCCACGTCACGCCGTTGGCCCCGGAGATGGGAGCCGCAATCAGATCGAAGCCGTCATAGGTCAGCGTCCCGTCCGTGATGCTCTGCGCGTATGTATTCAGCGCATACTGGACTGGAAGCCGCCAGTCGATCTGATTCTTGTAGCGCGGCGAATTGGCCATGGGCAGCGTGGTAAAGGTGTTGACATCCAGGAAGCCGCAGGTGTTGATGACCTCCACGTAAGTAGTGCCCTTTTGCGTAGCATTATTCGGGCAATTGCCTGCGTCAGGGTCCCATGTGGTGCCGTACGGACTCGTGCCCACGTTGAAACTTCCCTTGGCCGGATCGTACATCTGCATGACGAAGTCGCCGGCCACATTGGCTGCGGATGTCCAGTATGCCGCCGCGCTCGTGTTGCCAAGCTGCGTCTCGACACTGGCCAGATTGGTGAAGGCGCCGAAGATGTCGGCGTTGTTCTCGATCGACTTGCCGGTCAGAACAGGCTTGGGCGGCGGTGTTCCGTAATCGTTGTACCCGACGTAGTAGCCGCCGTAGTCGGTGCCGGTCGTATCCGTCAGGTTGCCGACGATCCAGTCGCCGATCTCGATCGCGTCATTCAAGTAATTCACGTTGCCGAACTGCCGGTAGGCGTCAATCAGCGCGATCATCGCGAAGGCGTTGTTGCCGCCCGTGGCGCCGTCCAGCACCAGGCAATATCCCGATGGATCGCACAAGGTGGGATCTGTGAAGCCGGACAGGCGAATGTTGCCCGCCAGCCCTGTCAACGGCGACGGCTGGTTGTTGTAAAGACCGATGTCGCCGTTCTCGTAGCCGTTATGAAGCCCCGTTGCTCCGCCGGTTGCGGGAAAAGTGGGTATCGGATCGCCGTTGCTATCGTTGTGCAGAGCATAGTCGAATGTGTTGGCAATCAACTCGGCGCTCTGCAGGTCTTGCGGGGTGCCGCGCGCAAGCAGCACAAACTCCGCCAGAGACGACTCGTAGATCGTCGTCAGGTTGCGCAGAACCTGATCGTTCGGTATGGGAGAAACGGCCTGGGGCACTATGCCGAAGGTCTGGTTGGCAATCGGGAAAGTCAGCGCGGATGCCTGTTCGGTGGGCACAGGGGTGAATTGGATGTTGTCCAGCTCAACCGTGGCTCCGGTGGGGTCGTTGGTGTCGTTGGTCACCACCTCGAAGAGCAGGTGCGTATCAGAGATATCCGGTGTGCAGCTCAACGAGGTGGTATTCAACGCCAGCGTAACCGTGGTCCACGTGGATGGAATGGGCGCCGTAAACGCCGTCGTGCAGCCGCCCACGCCGAATTGAACCTTGGCGCCGTTGGGCGAGCGGACCTGGAACGTGACGCTGGTTGCCCCGGTCAGGTTGTATCCGTTGCCGTACTGCAATCCAAGCCACTCCATGGGCTCTTCCATCGCCAGGCCAGCCCAATTGCCTGTGGGTTGCGCGGCGATGCTGATGCTCAGGACTGTCCCATGCACCTGGTCCAGAGTCGAGGTGGAAGTGGTGGGCAAGCATGTGGTGGCCGTGGCGCCCGGGTCAACGCAGCCGGCGTTCAGGGTGACGGTGGAGACATAGTCCGTTCCCATGAAACCCGAAGGGAAGCCGTGGTTGAAGCCCGAATCCTGATCCAGATACACATAAAAGCTGCTCTGATCGGCAACGGCGCGGTTGTTGATCTCCTCATACGACCTTGGGCTGATGTTGGTCTGGCTGTGGGCGGCAATGCCCCCGCACAACGAAGCAATGAGAAACAGGCAGGCTGCAAGGGCCGTGCTGCAACCGCGCCGTCTGCTTGGAACTTGGATTGACATATCGTCTCCTGTGGTTGGTTGAGCTGACCTTCCGGCCACCGCGCGTTGGACAATTCACGCCGCGTTCCAGAGTCATGAAACGTCTCCGGGCAGAGCCGCATGGTTCGCTGGGAAAGACAACTTATCGTTCCCGGCACTGCCGCATAGGCAGTGCAGCATGCGCATCCTGGAGAATAAAACTGTTTATTAAACCAGTTTTATTGACCAATATGAATAAATATGAACTATGCTGCGATTGTCAAGTTTTTTTACACAGGCCCCCGGATCCCAGTGCTTGGGCTGGTAGATGCAGCAGGGTTCCTGGGCCAGCGGGTCGCCGGTGAGGGCATAGGCGCGGGCGCGGGAGCCGCCGCAGATCTCCTTGTATTCGCCCCCCTGGTCTCGGCTATGGGGCCTACGGTAGGCGGCAATGGGCCTTAATGACCATGCCGTTCCCAGAAGATAGCCGGAGTGACAATCGGGTATCGCTGGGCGAGGGCAAGCAGGTCTTTATCGCCGGTGACAAGGTAGTCGGCCTGTGAAGCGCGCAGGGTTCCCAGGACACGTTGATCGGCCTGGTCGCGCAGGGCTGCCTCCGGCTCGAGGCTGGGTTCGACGATCTCCGCCATGAAAAGGAAGCTGTCGGCGAGATCGCGGATTTCAGCGGGAGTGAGGGTGATGCGCGAGAGGCGCGGCAGGACTCGGACCATCTCGTCGAGAATGTAGCGCGACAGGACCAGATCGAGCCCACCCTCCCGCCATGCGCTCAGGATGCGTCCTGGTTTGCCGCCGGGATAAGCGAGCGCCGACACCAGGACGTTGGTGTCCAGGACAACCCGCAAGCCAGCCATCAGCGCCGCCGTTCGCGCGCGACGGCCGCATTGATCTCCGCCATGCCCAGGTCGGCGGGCACCTCCGCATACGCCTCGGCAACCCGGCCGCTTAACTGGTCAAAGCGATCCCGCATACTGCGGATGCGCGCAAAGAGATCAGCGCCCACCAGAGCGGCAACGGGCTTGCCGTCCTTGTTCACCACGATGCTGTCGCTCCGGTACTGCACCCGGTTCAGCATCTCTCCCAGGTTTTGGCGAAAATTGACTGCACTCACTTCGGTAACCATCGCGTCCTCCAATCATAATGACCAATATGCTCATTATGGCCGATATGGCTCTGGTTGTCGAGCTAGCCTTTGGCGAAGGCCGCGGCCTGGTGCTCCAGCTCCGGATCCCAGTGCTTGGGCTGGTAGATGCAGCAGGGTTCCTGGGCCAGCGGGTCGCCGGTGAGGGCATAGGCGCGGGCGCGAGAGCCGCCGCAGATCTCCTTGTATTCACATGCGCCGCACTTGCCTTCGAGCTTGCTGGTGTCGCGCAGGGATTTGAAGATGGGGGCGTTGCGGTAGATTTCGGCGAGCGGTGTCTCGCGGATGTTGCCGGCGTGAATGGGCAGGAAGCCGCTGGGATATACGTTGCCCACATGGGAGACAAAGAGGAAACCCTTGCCGTCGTTGACGCGGCGGGTGGCCCAACTGGCGGTGCGGGTTTGGGCGTCGGCGGTGGGCGCGCCGGGTTCGTACTCGACCGCGGCGGGACGGGCGCTGCCCGGATGGCCGTGGCCGATTTTGCGCTCTTCTAGATTGTGCTGGAGAAGGTAGCGGCGGTAGTGCATCGCCTCAGTGGTCTTGATCTGGAAGTTGACGCGGTGAGATAGCTCGTAGATCTTGCCGAAGACCCGCTCGAATTCCTCTCCGGAGAGCAGGTCGTCGAGTTGGCCGCGGCCGACGGGAACCAGGAAGAAGACATTCCACATGACGATGGCCAGGCGCTCGAAGAGGGCGCAGAGACCGTCGAGGTCGTGGGCGTTGTGGCGGCTGATGGTGGTGTGGACCTGGATGGGAATGCCGGCTTCGTTGGCCCACTCGATGGCCTGGATGGTGCGTGCCCATGCGCCGGGCAGTCCGCGGAAGGCATCGTGAATCTCAGGGGTCGAGCCGTCGAGCGAGATGCCGAGGCGGACCAGGCCGGCTTCCTTGAGCTTGAAGATCGCCTCGCGGGTGAGCAGGGGGGTGGCCGAGGGAGTGAGCGCGACCTGGACGCCTTTGCCTGCGGCGTAGCTAATCAGCTCGAAGACGTCCTTGCGTTTCAGCGGGTCTCCGCCGGTGAAGACGAAGATGGGAATGTGCATCTCGGCGATCTGGTCGATCAGCGCCTTGCCCTCGGCGTTATTGAGCTCGTCGGGGTGGGCGATGGGCTGAGCGGCGGCGCGGCAGTGCTTGCAGGCCAGGTCGCAGGACTGTGTGACCTCCCAGATGGCAAGAAAGGGAGTTTCGTCGAAGTTCAATCCGCCACGGGCGGGAATATTGTGCATCGGCTGCATAGGACCTCCATCCATATCTCGGAATCGGGGCGGGGCGGACCTTGAAGCTGGTCCTGCGCCGGGGATGGAGCAAATTTCTCCGATTATTAAAGAATTCTAAGACACTGCCGATGAGATGATTTTCCCTTCGGGGGAAACCGTCTTGAAGACTCACGGCAGGGTCTCGTGAATTGGAAAAACGCTCTGAAGCGCCACGATCCTTTTTCAGGAAAGCAGGCGCGGAGGGGGCCGGGCTGTGATTTGGATCACTTAACTGGCTCATTTGACAGTTCTGGGGCGACTTTGGCTGGACAAATTCCCGAAAAGGGAACAGAATTCCACTTCTACTGCTTGATTGCCCAGGGACCTGCGTTCTTTTTTGTGGATACGTGATTTTCGGCGCGCGGGACGCTAAGGTGAGAGTGGTCCCGCCGTGAATGAACTGACGCAGTTCGACGCGTCCGGGACGACATTCTGACGGCGCGCAAGTCAAACAGGCGCCGCACCTCCAGGAGGTTCCCATGGCAGATGTCCTGAAGCCGGGCTGGAGCAAGCCCTCCGCCATTCTTTTTGCCTCAGAGATTCCAGTCAACGAAAAGGTCTTTGCGTTTGCTCTGGCGCAGGCCGTCGAGTTTGGGGCGAAGCTGATTCTGTTTCACGCCTATGACACGCTGGTGGTCTCCGCGTCGGAGCCTTCGGGGGTTCTCTGCTACGATTCCGCCGCCGCGGCCCGCGCCGAGATGGAGAACCTGGAGCCGCTGGCTGA
>Ga0182030_10021321_pt1 | contig 12144 bp, 10 predicted proteins | sample 812S3MmetaG_FD_121299 | JGI IMG/M metagenome (GOLD analysis project Ga0182030, IMG submission 121299) | Permafrost microbial communities from Stordalen Mire, Sweden - 812S3M metaG (Illumina Assembly) | ecosystem: Environmental > Terrestrial > Soil > Wetlands > Permafrost | place: Sweden...
CCATCCCTGGCCTTCTGTGCGCTTCCGCGTCAAACACCCGAGGTGGGAGCCGTATGCGGGAATTCCGCGCGTACGGTTCTGTGCGGGGGGCGCCCAGTAATGGGTGTCCCTACCGCGACTTAGACCACCCGTTCGGGCTGATCGTCCCCTCCACCACCTGGCACGACGCCGGGCGGCGGAAGAACGTGCACCCCACGCAACTCAGGCCGCCGCGCGGGATGTCCTGGAACTTCGCCTCCGCCTGGGACATCTTCGCGGCCGGCAACGAGGCGCCGACCGCGGCGGCCAGCAGCCCTCGTCTAGGCAGGCTTGCTGACATACCCATAGCGCAGATTGCTGGGCCCAGGACCGTTGGCCTGGTAATCGGCCTTGATCGCGGCGAAACGGTCCTGGTGCACCAGACCGGCGTGCTTCTCCAGCCCGTACAGCCGTTGCGTGTTGCCGCTGAACACGGCGGTCTTCACCGGCCCGTCGGCCGCGCCCAGAGGTTGGAAGCCGTATTTCTTTTGCATGTCCTCGGGGATTTCCAGCCGGCGCAGGCCTTCGATCTGCCACTGCGGCGCGCCGGTCCACACAGCGTCGGTGCCCCACACGACATGGTCCGCTCCCAGCCCCTTGATCAGCATCCCCATAAGCGCCGCCGACAACCTGGGCTCGGCCACGCTGGTCCAGGCGAATAACTGCCCGAGATCGCCGTAGACGTTGGTGACACCGTATTTCTCTGGGATTTCCGCCAGATCGCTGACCCAGGAACTGCGGCCGGTTTTGTCGAACTCGGCCATGCCATCGGCCGGATTGCCGCCCACCCAGCGATAGCCCGAGTGATAGACAAGGAAATTCAAACCCGGCCAGTCCTTCGCCGCGCGGCCGATATCGCTGACGTCGGCATAGGGCAACAGCCGCGGGAACTTCTCCGCCACCGCCGGAGCGAACAGGCCCTTGTGGATGCAAACGTTGCGGATGTCGGTCTTCGAAATCTTCTCATAGAACGGATACATCAGCGTCTGGTCGTCGGCGTGCCACGGAAACGCGGCGAGTTCCTTGTGGGTGTTATCGCCGACCGTGTAGCCCTTCCACGAATCCGGCTTGAACTTTTCGACCGCCTCATCGACCTTCTCAAGCCAGCCCGGCTGGCCGGGCGTGATGGTGAAATGCGCCATCATGCGGCGGGAGCCCGCCTTCTGGTTCACCATCTCCCGCGTTTTGAACACTTGCTCCTGCGGAATGAACCAGTCCGCCGGCACGTCGGAGGGGGAGTTGGACAGCAGCGCGATCTTGGTGTCGCTGTCCATGTAAATCTCTTTGACATAATTGCTGTATTTCAGGTCGTCGATGGTCTGTTCCCTGGCGCTCAGCTCCTTGTTCCAGCCGAACTGGCCCACCGCCTCCCGGCCTTTGACGAAGCCCATCAGCCGGGTGTCGTCGCGCAGGAAATGCGTGTGGCCGTCGATCACCATCTGGCTCGACAGCGCGTCCGCCCGGGCCTGGGCTTTTTCGGGCGTCGCGGCCTCGGCCTCGCTGGCGTCGAACAAATGGCCGAACACCTGATTGAGTGCCACGAACGACGCGGCCATGCCGGCGGCGGTCTGGAAGAAGCGGCGGCGGGACAGTCCCTGGTGGCGAGCCAGCCGGTCGCTGAGATCGATCAGCCTTGACTCGACCTCTCGCTGACGGGCGGTTTGCGGGACCGGTGGGAATTCGTCGCTGGAGACGATCTGTGTCGGCACGGGCGAGGGGAAAGACGACGTCTCCGCTGGCAGCAACCCGCTGATCATCTCGTCGGTCAGCAATTTCATGGCACACTCCCCAAAGTGACGGTGCGGAACACCGTCGTTTGGGAAGAACGCTACCCTTCTATCCGGCGGCGGGGCAAGGCGCCTGGGCGAAGCGTCTTGCCGGGGTTTCGCGTCAGAAGCGCACGCGCATGCCGACGCTGAAGATGTGGATCGAGTCGTTCGGGTTCAAAGTTCCCGGCAGCAACGCATTGGCATAGGTGGTCGAACCGGTGCCATTGATCCAGTCGTTGTAGGTGAACCGCTCGAAGGCATAGCCGAAGATCAGCGTCATGTTCGGGCGGAAGGTATACTCGCCCTTGATCTGCACCATGTTGAGCATCGACGTTACGTCGGGCAGCGCCTGGAAGTTGAGGCTCGCGATTGTGGCTGCCGCGGTGATCCCGCCGCCGACCAGCGCCATGCCGTCACCCAGAGCGTACGCGGTGTCGCCGTAGGACAGGTTGTAATCCAGGCTGAACTTCAGCACATCCTGGATCGCCTGCCAGTCCATCGTCAGCCCGAACGTGTGGACGTAGTCGGTGGTTTTGGCGTTCCACGGCACGTAATAGCCAGTGCCTGTGGGGCCGGTGCCCGTTCCGGCGGACGAGTAGATACTGTTCTGATTATAGTAGATCTGCTGGAACGTGTAGTAGGCATGCAGGTTCATGGTGGGGGTGGGCTGCCATGACACATCCGGCCCGATCTCGAAGTTATGGTTGCTGCGCAATCCGTACTGGTCGTCCGGATAGAAGTCGTTGGAGAACTTCACCATGAACATCGTGGTCAGGTTATGGAGCGGTGAGTAATCCAAAGTGCCTTTCACCTCATCGTGGCGGCGGGACGCCTCAAAGTACATCAGCGCGCCCGTGGGATTTCCCACGCCGGTTGCCCCGAGCAAGTTCCAGGTGTTGTTATTGACGTAGTTGTGCGCGTTGCGGTCCTCGTGCGCGAAGCTCAGGGCGCCGAACACATCATCCAGCACCTGGCTGCGGATTTTGGCGGCCAGGGTATTCGTGGTCACAAAAGACGCGTCGGCATAGCTTCGGAACATCGTTTCGTATTGTTCGCTCACCGTCACCTTGGTTTGGGGCATGATGCGATAGCCAAGTTCAACCACCATTGTCTGGTGATTGAAGCTGAAGGGCAGATTGCTGCACACCCCGGTCAGCGCTGAGCAATCGCCGTTCGCGGATGTGCTGGTATTGCTGCGCGTGTCTACTTCATAAGCGTTGCGCGGGCTTTGGTTGTCGCGGTTGTTGATCGTGTAGGCCACCCGCAGATCAAGATCCTTCGCCAGCCGCGTGGTCATGGCGAGGTTGCCGTAGAACGTTTCCGCCAACCCGTTGAAGCTGGACCTCGGCTGGGTCAGCGTATTGACCGTGTCGCCGGAACCGGTGTTGTACGGGTCATTCTGCATCTCCAATCCATAGGCGAAGTTGGCGTTGATGCGGGTCACCGGACCAAGGTTGTAACCGAGCATCATCTTGATTTGATGCGCGGAGTTCGATGGCGGCAGGGAGTAGGGTACGCTCAGGTTGGCGGCGGCCGTGCCGAACGTCGTTGTTGGGTTCAGGCCGAACGGATTGAGCGCGTCGAACTCCGCCGCGTTGTCCTTGAAGTTGCTGAAGGTATAGCCCAATTGAGCCTGGAACACTGGGTTGCCGTAGGCCGCGGTGATGTCGTAACGGTCGGTGTCGTAATCGATCGGCTGCGCGAAGTAGCCGATCGCGCTGGTCACACCAGAAGTCGGCGCGATGTTTTTCGTGGTGCCGGTTCCCGCGGTCGTCAGGCTGGCGGTGCCGCCGATCTCAAACGAATTCGACTGGTAGCCGGTCTTATGTTCATGCCGCCAGCCCGCGGTGATCGTCCAGTCGTTCCACTGGTATTTTCCCGTGGTCGTGAAAATATCCCGCTGTAGGCTGAGGTTGTAGTTATACAAATGGGAGGCGAGCGATGGGTTCGGCGTCGGCAGGAACAACGAGTTGACGATGCCGTGGCCAGGCACGAACGGCGTCGTGGGGTAGACCAGCGGAATACTTCCCAGTGGCACGTTGGGAACGCCGTTCGCGCCCCAGATGGTATGGAAATTGTCCTGCGCGTAATACGGGATGCCGTCGTAGGAGAAGGTTAGTCCCCAGGTTCCCTGTTGGCCGACTTTCGCGTTGAACGACCGGCTCGACAGACCCAGATCGTTTCCCTGCATCTCGAAGTAGTGGGTACCGCCCGAGTCCCAGGCGTCGCGCACGCCATAGTGGAAGTCGCCGATCCCGTAGAAGCCTGGATCGACCGCGCCGCTGAAACGGCCCAGGTAATCCGACCGGCCGCTGTCGTACTGACCGCCCAGAAGGATCCAGTTGTTACTGGCGGGTGCCCCGGCCGCGGCTTCGGGTGGCTTGTCGATGACGTCGGGGCTGCTCTGCGCGTAGGCTTGTAACGGTATCAGACAGACACCAGCGGCCAGCGCGGTCTTAAGAGAAAACATGCGTGTCATGATCTCGTGCTCCGCGTGCTTAGCGTGTGAAGAACGCGCCGTTGGGACTGTTCGAACCGTGGATTTGCGAGTGGCAGTTCACGCATCCGCGGGCCATCATCCGAAGGTTGGCGGCGATCTGTCCCGCGAGGTTCTGGCCGGCCATCGGCTGGGACTGATGCCCGCTTTCGGCATGGCATGACTGGCAGAGATACGGAGGCCTCTGGACCAGCAATCGAGCCTGGGTCGAACCATGCGGCGTGTGGCAGTTCAGGCAGTTCTCACGAACCGGTTCATGCTCCCATAGCAACGGTCCACGTTTTTCCGCGTGACAATTGTAGCAGGTCTCGTTGACCGTGAATTCCTTCAGCAACTTCGGACCGGCGGAGCCATGCGGGTTGTGACAGTCGGAGCATACAACCTTGCCCTCGCGGATCGGGTGGTGCGAGAATTTGAAGCTGTCGGCCCGTTGTTCCGCGTGGCAGGTAAAGCATTTCTCGGGCTGCGTGAGTTTCACCAGCACCGGGTCTTTCGTGACATGAATGGTGTGACAGTCGTTGCAGGCGATGTCGCTGCGTTGATGTTGGCTGCCCTTCCAGTTCATGCGTAGCCCGGATTCGTGGCAGCTCAGGCATTGCGCGTTGCGTTCCGCGACCGGCGAGGTATTCGGACCCTTGAAGACGATCGTGGGGCTCTTGGCCTTGAGCGCGGCGTGGTCGCCGCCGGGGCCGTGGCACGATTCGCAGCCGTTCTGACCGAAGGGGGTATGCGGATCGCCCTTCACCGCGTGCGGCGTTTGCAGAATCGGCGTGACCTTCGCATCGACGCCGTGACAGGTAAGACATGTGCGTTCGCCCCCCGTGGCGTAGGGCTGCGATGCCGCCACGGGGGTCGGTGATTGCGCCAATGCGGGAAGTGCCGCCATTATCAGCGCCATCCCGAACAGCAGCCTTAAAGCCGATGTCTGCTTCATATCGGGGTCCCTCGTGCTTGTCTTGTGGGGTTCACTTCTTCACGGCCTGGAAATTCGCCGAACGGGAGCGATTGCTTTCGCGAATCGTGAGGGTAGCGGCGTGCGATCTGGCAGACGCGGGATGCGTGGCCGAACGCATGGAGCCCGCCCAGGAACATGTCCTTGAAAGGAATGCCGGCAACCAATCTGGACGGCTGCGTCACCCCCGACATGCCGCCTGCATTGCTCTCCTCGGTGCTGGCGACAATTGCTGGGTCGGCCTGTTCGCGCCTTGCGAGCCAGATACTTCGATGAGCGCGTTGAAGCGGGGACACGCCGCATTGGGCCGACGCCCGACGACCGGACGCCGGGTCAGCACGACGTAACGCCATTTCCTCGCCGGACAAATCCGACCAGCCGATGCCGGACTCGTGGGAGGCAGCGGTTGAAAATCTGACCGCTTCGCACTTTTGGGTCATAGTGAGCGCCTGGCCTTCGTCGATCCGTTCCGGACCGCGCCGAGAGCAAACACGGCTTTCATTGGCACGTCAGAACGTACGCATCATCGCCGAAAGATTGCCAGAACCGTAGTGCCAGGGTTACTGATAATTTATGATACCAGTGGATACATCATTCAGAATTCGGGTGGACGCGCACAATCGCCACCGCGCCACGTGTATCCGGTCCGGCATGGACGCGAGGCCCCGTATTGGGCACGAAACATCACTTCTGTCGCTATCGACCGCCGAGGCCAAAACGGTATAGCGGCATCTATCCACGCGCGTTAGCCCGGTCGTGCCTACGATATCGCGTATGGCGGCAATTCAGCTGAGTTCCCGCCCGGCACTCGTTCCGCGGACGGATCACAACCCGATCCGCGACCTGGCCGCATCAATTATCCTTGGCGCCTTCGCGGATCCAGGCACGGATCGCATTGCGGTCACAGACGGACAGCTGCTTTTTATTATGCGGCATCCGCAACTGGGGGGATACCCGCCAGTCCAGCAGCCGCATCAGATTGCTGCTGTCAGGATCGCCGGGAATCACCATCGCCCCGAATTTGGTGCCGGCGAGGACCCCCTTGTAGGTCGTCAGGTCCAGCCCGCTGGCTTTGAATCCCTCACCGTTCTGCGAGTGACAGGACGCGCAACGGATTTGGAACACCGGGAGCACATCCTCCTGGAAGCTCACCGGGGGGTCCGCGGCCACCGCCGCCGGTGTTAATCCTGGCACGCCTAGCCCGAGGACCGGGCCCGCGGCGATCGCGGCGGCGATCGCAAATTTGTAGCGCTTCTTCATCGCTCGTCCTCACGAAACAGGGTTTCCTGGGCAGGCATCGCCGGCGCCCTATAAACTTCAATCAAGACTCGGCAAATCACCCCATGCTCGATCCAGGACCGCGCGCGGGGGCCTGGAGAACCAGAGCTGATACATGGTCACCACCCACATGAAGGCGAAGCTCGCGCCCATCAACGCGCCGCCGAAGATAACGACCGCGGCGAACGGATGGAACAGCTTGGTGAAGTACCACGAACTGACATCCGACACGATGGCGACGAACGGCATTACGATGGCCGCGCACTTGAACCAAACGGGCCGTATGTAGGCGTGGCTGAACATCGTGCCCATGATGAAGAAGATGAAAGTCAGTCCGAACAAATGGATGTGCGACACACGCACCAGCGACATGACCGAAGGACCGGTATCGACCTCGGTCACCTTCTTGAAATTGTCATAGCCGCTCAGGTTTGGCAGATGCGGGTTGCTGCCGTCGTGGCACATCATACAGCGCTTTTCGATCACCGGCCTGATGTCGGTCTCGAACGTGTCCTGTTTGGCACCCGCGTGCAGCCAGGAGATGATGGCGTTGGAATCCTCGCGCGGCAGCATGGCGCGCATCGGACCATTCAGGGCAGCCTCAAGGCGCGAGCCCTGCGGGGAGCCGCTGTAGCCGGCGACGATGTCGTCATAGGACAGCCAATTCGGGTTGTCGCCGGCCCGTCCGGCATACGTGCCGTATATGAAGATCAGGGCGAACATGTAGCCCAACCCAAGCACCAGGAGCGTAGCCGTATACAGTGTGCGCACGCTGTATGGCATCTCGGAGTAATGATGAAACATCCGGTGCAGTGGCACATCAACCATGGTGGCTCCTTTGATCCCGTTGGCCGGGCGCATCCGGGCATGGCGCGCGCCGCCACCCAGGTGCCGTCGCCAGCCTCATTGCTTGCCTGATACCGCCGCCCGTGCGTCGCTGGGCGTCATGCTATTTAAGCGTCGCGTAGTAGGCGGCCAGATTGACCTCGTCGGCGTCGCTGAGTGGGCCTGCCTGGACCTTCATCATCGCGTTGTCGCGTTTGCCGGATTTGAAGTCTTTGAGCGCCTGAACGAAACGGGCCGGATCAAGTCCCGCGATTTTGGGTCCCACCTGGGTACCCTGTCCAGCCGGCCCGTGGCACATGGCGCAGGCCGTGGCCTTGGCCTGCCCTGCCGCGGCGTCGCCGGCGGCCTGTGCGGTCCCGGCAAACCCGATCGCCCCGGCAATCAATGCCGTTAGCAACATACGATTCATCGTCCAGTTCCTTTCCAGGATCATTCGCATTCTCGTTCGCCTACCGGGGTGGTACCGTCACATAGACGACGGCACGCGGCTTCTGGTGGGCATACCAGGCAGCCAGGCCGTCGATATCCGCGTCGGTAAGGCCGTCGGACATCGCGGCCATCTCCGGGCTCCTTCGCGTTCCGCCGCGGTAGTCGCGCAGCACCTTTTCCAGATATTCGACGCGTTGTGCGGCCAGCGCCGGAAGCCGCGGATCGGTGCTGTTGCCATTGGTGCCGTGACAGCGATCGCAGCGCTGCACCCAGTCGGCCGTGCTCAACGGCTTGCGAACATTCGGTGCCCCGGGCGTCTGCGCGGCATAGAAGGCCGCCAGATCCTTGATCACCGTATCGTCGAGCGTCGCCACGATGCCCTTCATTGTTGGATCGCCGCGCGACCCATCTTTGTATGCCTTTAACGCCGCCGCGAGATACTGTGCGTCCTGACCGGCGAGGCTCGGAGTCGCCGGGTTGCCACTGACGCCCAGGCTGCCGTGGCATCCGGTGCAGGCCGCCGCGGTTGCCTGGCCGGCCGCCTGGTTGCCAGGGGAGGGCGTTTGCGCCCGAACGGGTTTTTGCAATGCGTAGTAAAGCGCGACGTTGTTGAGATCGGTATCGGTAGGCGCCGCCAGCATGGCTTTCATGACGTCGTTCTTGCGCTGACCTGTCTTGTAAGCCGTCATGGATCCGACGAGGTATTTCGGGTCCTGTCCGATCAGGCTCGGTATGCCCGGCATCTTGCTGACGCCCGCCTCGCCATGGCAGCCCGCGCAGACGTTGGCGACGGTCTTGCCGGCCAGAACCGGATCCGGCCCGACCGGCGCGTCGCCGCCCGGGGCCGGCTGCGCTGGATCCAGGCTGGCGTAGTAAGCCGCCACATTGGTCAATGCATCGTTGCTAAGGAACCTCACAGTGCCGTTCATGGAGTCGTTGCCGCGCGCACCCGATTGGTAGGCGCGCAATTCACGATACAGATAAGCCGCGCGCTGGCCAGCGAGGTTCGGCACCCCCGCGGTGGTGCTAACACCTCTGACCCCGTGACACGTCGAACAGGTGGCTTCCGCCAGGCGCATGCCATCGGCGACGTCCTGTGCGGTGGCGTAAACCGGTCGCATATCGTCACCACCGCCACTCTGGGCCGCGGGCCGTTGCGCGTTGGCACCTGGGCAAGATCCGAGCCAGAGCAAAATCGCCAGCGCGCCCGCCACGATGACCGAAGCCACCCAGGCGAAGCGCGTGTCCGATCTCATTGTCGTACCCTGGGCGTAAGCGACGTGTCCCATGGGATCTGGCCTCTCGATCGCACCGCGCGTCATTTCTGTTTCATATCGAATTGCGGGGACTGTTCGGCGCTCTGTTGGCACCGCATCGGCACGCGCCGGAAATTCCGAGGATCGCGCGGTTCCATCTGTCCAACGCTCACTTCCCGTTCCGCGACCGCGTTCCCCGCCGAAGCGGGCCACCACGTCACTGATACCTTCTTTCCAGGCCGGCTGTGTTTCATGTATCGCCTCCGTGAACGATCTCGCGAACACGCTCACGACTCCACCGGATCGTGCCACGGCGGCAGGAAACGTACGACCGCCGAGAAGAAGATCAGCGGGGCGATCACCACCGAGGCGGCGGCGATTAAGCCGTCCCTACCGAATATCTCGAATTGATAGGTCAGCAATCCTTCACCGGTCTTCGCGATCTCCTGCCCACCGATGACCACGTTGTAGCACATCATCAGCATCGAGAACATGACCAACATGGCGCTTATCACGATCCCGACAGTCATCGCCGTTCCCTTGGTGCCACGCCAAAACAAATACGAGCCGACGGTGAAATATTGTTTGGCTCCGTAAGCGACCGCGGTGAACAAAACCATCAGGACGAGAAGACGAACAATGTGCTTAGGCATCGGTTGAAGACCTTTAGCTGTGCCACTGATACGCCGATATCGAGCACGCCGTAGAGCCAGCTATCGGAAAATTAATGATACCAGATCGCGGTAAGGTCTTGAAATCATGGGATGGGAAGCTGACCAAAGGGTCAGCCTGCTGAGCGGGAGAACCCGGACGCGCCGGAAGGCAACTCAGATTTCAGCAGCACGCCGAATCGTGCGAACCGCGCCTCGATCTGCCGCTCCGGCAGTGAGCCAAAACCAAGCAGCACCGCCTGAGCGCCGCGCGTTCCGGGCGGTAGCGCGGTCGCGTCCAGGCCCGAATGGCGGGCCAGCGCCGCCAACGGCATGGGCGCGCCGAGTTCCGCCAGAGGAAACCAGGCCAGATGCAGGCCGGCATGCTCGCCCCAGACCAGCGCGGGACCGCCCAGTTGATGGCGTAGGGCGGCGAGCAGAGCGTCGCGGCGGCTGGCGTAGGCCTTGGTGAGCCGGTGCACATGTCGCGCGTAGCCTCCGCCGCCGAGAAAATCGGCCAACGCCGCCTGTTCCAGACTGCTTCGGCTGTCGTCGATCAGGCGCCGGGCGGCCAAAGCGAACGGAACCAGCCAGCGTGGCAGCACCATGTAGGCGATATCCAGCCAAGGCCCCAGAGAGACGCTGAATCCGCCCAGAAGAATCACCCGTTCGGAGCGATCGAGGCTCATCAGCGAGGGGGCGGTCATGCCGCCATAGCGCAGTTCGCCGTCGATGTCCTCCTCCAGGATCAGGGCGCCGGCGCGCGCGGCCCATTGCAGCAGGGCCAATCGCCGGTCGCGCGACAGGACGGAACCAAGCGGCCGCTGATGCTCGGGCGTCACATGGATCAACGCGGCGTCGCCATCGGGAAGATGGTCGGTACGCAGCCCGTCTGAATCGACCGGCACGCGCACCAGGATGCCCCCCTCGCCGGCCATCGCTGCGGCGGCATCGGTGTCGCAGGGATCCTCCACGACGATTCGAGTCTGATCGCCTGACCAGGAATGTGCCCCTGCCGGGCATCCGGCCGGGTGGCCGGTCAAGGCTTTGCCATGGACCGGGAGCTTTGCGTCCGATCCGGGATGGGAGTTACCGGGCGACTCCGGTGGGCCGGACGCGGAACGCCCGGCGACGCGCCGCCCCTCGCACGGGTGGGAGGCCAGATGCGCGACAATGTGCAGCGCCTGTTGCCTGCCACGTACCAGCATCACCTGATCCGAGGAGACCGCGACACCGCGCGAGGTCGAGAGCCAACTGGCGATGGCGTCGCGTAAAGCCGGGCTGCCGGCCGGGTGCTCGGCGCCGAACTGCCCGCCGAGATTGTCCAGTCGTTGCCGCATCAACGTACGCCAGCGTTGCGCGGGGAACAACGACGGGTCGGCGCCACCGACGCGGACGTCCGGTTCGGGCGGTGTCGTGAGACGGGCATGCGACGGTCCGGCCTGGTCCGTCTGAGTTGAAGCCGGCATGGCTCCTGGCGCGTGCGCCAGCGACAACGCCGACGTATCGGCCATCGACGATGATGTCGCATGGACCCTTGCATGAGCAACAAACGTCCCCGCCGCGGGCCGGGTTTCCAGATAGCCCTCGGCGATCAGGCGCTCATATGTCAGTAGCACCGTCATGCGAGAAATCGCGAATTGTTCCGCCATCATGCGGCTGGATGGCATACGTGAGCCGGGCCGCAGGCGTCCCGAGACAATCAGGTCGCGCAACTGGTCGAAAATCTGCTGCTGGAGTTGTTGATCGCGTACCAGTTTCAAAGGGATCAGCATCGCGGCGCCTCCCCGCGGTGGATCGCGCGCCAGGGTGGGCCGGGATCGATGCCTGGTACGTGTGCCTCGCTGGTCGCCGGCATGGCCATCCGATCCTTGTTATCCCCTCCGCGCCGGACGTCGGCGGCGGATCTCTGTTCGCCTCCCGATTCTAAAACCGGGATGGTAAATGGCAGGCTAAGAAGCATCGAGAAATTCGCATTGACGCAAATCAACAGGCGGGGCGCAAATCAACCGATGGAGAATTGAACAGCATTGACGCAGATCGGTGACCATGTGACTGACACCGATTCCTCTGTCCCCTGTTGACCTGGATCAATGAGCGTGTCGATTTCGGTGCGACTATTGGGTGCTCGCGCGGTGAGGCGGAAGCCGATACTGTGCAAAATTGTACCACGTGGGACAGGGGCTCGTCCAGGATGACGGATTTTCATGCGTTCTGCTCTCGGTCGCTCGGGGACATCCGCGCGCAGGATCGCTATCGCACGTTCACGCCGTTACGGAAGCAGGCCAGCCATTTTCCCAATTACCGGGATGGCGACGGGCGAAATGTCCTCGTCTGGTCGTCCAACGACTACCTCGCGATGGGCGGCCATCCGGTCGTCATCGAGGCCGCCTGCGCCGCCGCGCGCACCATGGGCGCCGGCGCCGGCGGCACGCGCAACATCTCCGGC
>Ga0182030_10021322_pt1 | contig 12144 bp, 8 predicted proteins | sample 812S3MmetaG_FD_121299 | JGI IMG/M metagenome (GOLD analysis project Ga0182030, IMG submission 121299) | Permafrost microbial communities from Stordalen Mire, Sweden - 812S3M metaG (Illumina Assembly) | ecosystem: Environmental > Terrestrial > Soil > Wetlands > Permafrost | place: Sweden...
TGCCAAACGGCACTTCCCGCCGTCGCCTCGACCGCCTCTCCAACCGGCTTACCAAAATCCTCAGCGAGGCGCGCAAGCTAGGGATACCCTGAAAATGGGCAGAGATTGGCCGCTAAAGCCGACTAACCGGTGTTTGATTGGATTCCGGCGGTCCCCGCCCTGCGGTGTAAACTCCAACCGCCGCTACAGCCAACCGACCCTCTACCTATCGGTGTTGCAGCTATCGTTACTGCCGGACGCTGAAACATCAGATCGGGAAGGCAGAGGGTCGTCAAAGCCCCATACGTCTCGGGCTGTTCTTCGAACCAGGGTTCTACGATCCTCCCGCCGCACCGCCGGCTAAGGCGCCGATCGTCTCACCCGATACCACAAGCTCAACTCGGCGGTTGATCTGTCTGCCTTCCGCCGTGTCATTGGTGCCAACGGGTTGGGTCTTACCAAAGCCCCTGGCAGTGACCGAGCCTGTCAGTACCCCCTGCACCACCAGGTAGGCACGCACAGACTCAGCGCGTTGTTCGGATAGGTTCTGGTTGAATTCGTCGCTTCCGACGTTGTCCGTGTGGCCGTCCACTTCAATGTTGAGTCCAGGGTAGGAGAGCAGAATACCAGCAACCTTGGATAGCTTTTCCCGGGCTCCCGGCTTCAAGCTGAAAGCGCCCGTGTCAAACAGCACGTCGGACATGTTAACGATAAGGCCGCGAGCGCTATCCCGAGTTTGCAGGACCGAATTCAATTGCTCCGACAACCTGGCACGCAAGCTCGCTTTATCGGTCTCGGCCTGTTGACCGGCAAGTTGAGCTTTCTCCGTTTCCGCCTGAGTTGTAGCCTTGGCGGCATCGGTCTCGGCCTGGGATGCGGCTAGTGCAGCGTCCGACGCGGCACGGGCTTGGGCGGCATCGGTGGCGGCTTTGGCTGCCGCTGCATCCGAGGCCAGTTGATTTACAGCCGTCTGCGTTCTGGCCGCGTCGGCGGCGGTCTCGGCCATTTTCTTCTGCCGGATCGCCTCGTCGGCGCGGGCCTGCGACTGGGCTTCGGCGGCTGCTGAAACCTGGAGCTCGCTCGCCTGCCGTTCCTCATCTATCTTCTTGACCGTAATGATGCGGGTGTCCTCGGCGGTTTGCACGGCTTCACGCGCCGCCATGATCTCAGATTTCCTGTTGCCTCTTCGCGATTGATAGTCTTCCGCGACGTGCAAACTCTCTTCCGCTTTCATCAGCGAATCGGGGGCATAGTGCCGCCCTCCCGTCCATTTGGCGATTCGCACCGCATTGCGCGCCTCGTAAAGCTCGATCGGGGTTCTTGCGTCCATCGCTATCGGTTGGAGTTCGTCAGGACTTACATTGAGTTCGTACTGTCCCCTCTTCAGCAGTTCGTACTTTGCGTTAACTTCCTCAAACTGTCCCTTGGTGTCCGCTCTTACCTGGTTCTCCATCACCACCACGTCGCTCGGTTGGGTCACGGCAAAGTAGGGTTCGGCGGTCACGATCAAGCCGAAAGCCTGGAGGTTGCTCGTCACATTCAACCTGCTTTTACCATCCGAGCCGAATAGAACCTCGCCCAGGTTTATCGGGCGGCCCTCCGGGCTGATTGCCCACAAGACATAGGTCAGATACTCGGGGCCGAACTTGTCTGCCGGCTCCAAGCCGGTAAATTCAGCTCCGATACGGATTGCCCCCTGCTTGCTTACGACCTCGGCACTGCCTCGGGCCTGCGGCATCAGGGCGGTCCCCTGGAAGTCAATCAAAGTGCTTCCGCTCCGGTGGCGGTAATTGATGGCTTGGGTTGTCCGGTCCACCACAACGATGCGGTATATCGGAACTTTCTCTTGCGGCGCGGCTTGAGCGAGCGCGCCGAATGAACTCAATGCAAGCAAAAGTGTGATATGGACCTTTAACATTGATGTTTCTCCTTTTTTATCGGGCAGAAAATCGGCTCCGGCACGGTTGCGTCGGCGGGTGATTACAACTCCACGCACGGGGTTATCTTCTTGCACCTTTCCCGGACCTGCGTCGGACCTGACAGTTAATTTCTCCCCCCAAGTTCGACAGCGCTCCGGCGGCGGGAAGGCATCGTCATCCCATAAGTGGCGCGCTATTCTTATACCCTTGGCTTGAATCGCTGTCAGTTCAGTACCGCTCACCCGCTTGTGTACAATAGCTCACACACCATGCAAGGCGGTTCACGTCTTTGGTTCGGCTGCGACGGTAACATCAACGTGAGCACCCTTTTTGAGCTTCACATCATCGCCATATTCGTCAGTTAACGTATTTTCAATGCGGAGATCTTGATTCCGGTGGTCGGCCCCACGGACAGCAATCTGTGCCTTTTCCGGTTGGCTCGGGTGCGGAGACGGGATGATTTTGTCGATGGTTCCGGGCATGGTGACACTGGGCAGTTCAGGAATTCGCGTAGTATCTAGCTTCAGTTCCGCGATTCTTGCGGACCTGGCCATGCGCGGCTTCGCCATTTCCTTCCTGATTCTGGCACGTGTGGCGTTGCCGGGCTCTTTCTTGGTTTTCTTATGTTCCATGCCCTCACGATGACATCGATATGGAGGCCATGTAGTTTCATTTTGCACAGTAACGAAATCTCTTTCAACCCTTCGTTGAAGGTGGATTTTCAAGGATCGCGGGTCATCACGGACGGTGGTCTGATACTCGTGGGGGGGGCTGGACAAACGCTTGTAATTCAGGGAACTCTTCGAGCAACACCTGACCGACTCTCGCCGTGGCAAGAACTCACAGTTGGCGCTAGCCGACCTGCTGCGGTAGTCAATCCACAGCCGGCTGGCTACGAGGACGTGAACGACGGCGGGCGGCCATCGCCAGATCTCACCTGCGGCTGATCGGTTCGGAGAATATCTGCAGGCGGGCGCCAGATCCAAGGGCGATGGCAAGGATGGCAGCGCTGCCGTTCCCGTCAAGCGACCGGGTGTGGGGTAAGCAAGGCGCGCTGGTCAGGCTGTGGGGTAAGTAAGAACGGTTGCAGGCCACTGCCGTCGCCTGTCACTCGGACGTATACCCGACTCATGCTTATCCGGTTATTTCAGCAAGCACTGCAGGTTGTGCTTCTATACCGTTCGTGTGCTCCGTTTGTGCTCCGTTTGAGTCGTGAAGGGGGCACAGAGTGAAAACGTGGTATTCTCAATCGCCAGAACGAGGTGCGGGAAACGCTATGTTCTTTGTTTCCAATTTACTGTCGTATTTCCAAGCTGGACGTCGTGGGTTCGAGTCCCATCTCCCGCTCCATCCTTTCAATAACTTACGGACAGCGGTTAAACCTGTGCTCCGTTCATAAACTATGCACCGCTAAGCTATTGGAAATGCATAGCGAATTGTCACATCGAGTGCTCCGTTAGAAGATCCTCAGCAGCCAATCTCGTCGACCCAATCTATGAAGCACTTACACGCCGTTGTTCGGCCCATGACTGCCAACTGTGGTCGGAACACTGGGACGATCCCACGAGGGCCAACCTGAGACACGATCGTGCAGAGCGACCACGACCCAGCGCTGGCGAACCTACACTGCATTTCTCGCAACGGCTTTGACCGCGCAGATTACAAGCCAGAAAGCATCCTCTCCAGGAAGGCGACTTTTCAGGCCGAATCCCAAACCCGGCGGAAAAACGGCATGGGTACTGGCCTGGTGGTTAGTTGTCGTCTTTGAGTTCGAGCGAGAGGGAAGTGAACCCAGCCCGATGCATCGCCGGCCGCAATGACGCGACCAGCCGCCCCGACCGCGCATGAGAGAAGCGCGGGGTAAGCTATAAAGATGGCCGTGAGTTATAGCACCGAAGTGGCGGGAGGGCGGCAGCTATGCTATTGATTTTGCAGTCGGTCAGAGTTTTGGCGAAACAGGCGGTTGGTATATACTCAATTGGGGTTAGCTTGACATCACGTATCGCGTAGGAGTGTGGCCAAGTCTGCCGGGAGAATTACCTTGCGCCGAATAAAAATAGTCACAGCTTCTTCTATTCTCCTAGTGGCAGCGCTTGTGTCGACATGGGCCCTCCGCCATAGAATGGCACACGGCCAAGTGGATTTCAGCCGCGATATCCAACCCATCCTGAATCAGAATTGCGTCCACTGTCACGGAGGGGTCCGGCAGAAGAATGGCGTATCCTTCATTTTCCGCGAAGAGGCCCTCGGCATTGGCAAATCCGGCCGGCGCACAATTGTGCCGGGCAAGCCCGACGCCTCTGAACTGATGGCGCGATTAACATCCGCGGATCCGGAAGCACGCATGCCCTATCACGCGCCTCCGCTGCCGCCGGAACAGATTTCACTGTTTCGCCAATGGATTAAGGAGGGGGCCAAGTGGAAAGATCATTGGGCCTTTGTGGCGCCCGTGCCGCAGCCCTTGCCTGCGGTGAAGCGGGTGGTTTGGGTGCGCCAGCCGCTCGACAGGTTCATTCTCGCGCGCCTGGAAAAAGAGGCGATCGAGCCCTCAGCCGAGGCTGCCAAGGCGACACTGTTGCGCCGGGTGTCTTTCGACCTCACCGGACTGCCGCCCACAGCGGGAGAGCAGGCGGCGTTTCTGGCTGATTCCGCTCCCGACGCCTATGAAAAACAGGTTGCCCGCTTGCTGGACTCTCCGCGCTACGGTGAGCGATGGGCTTCGATGTGGCTGGATTTGGCGCGTTACGCGGATACCAAGGGTTACGAAAAGGATGAAGCACGCCCAGGGGTGTGGCCGTACCGCGACTGGGTCATTGAGGCCTTCAATCGCAACGTGCCCTACGATCAGTTCGTGATCAAACAATTGGCGGGCGATTTGCTTCCCAACGCGACCTTGGAGGACCGGATCGCCACGTCATTTCACCGCCAGACTCCCAATAACGAGGAAGGCGGCACTGATGACGAAGAATTCCGCCTGGTCGCTGTGATGGACCGTGTGGCTACAACCTGGTCGGTGCTGAACGGCCTCACCATGAATTGCGTGCAATGCCACTCGCATCCCTACGATCCCATCCGGCACACCGATTATTACAAATCTCTGGCCTTCTTCAACACGCAGGACGATGCGGACCTCAACGATGATTCACCGAATTTGACGGTTCCAATCGACAAAGCTCGCTACTCGGAAGCAGAGCAAATTCAGAACGAAATGGCAAAACTGCTGCGGGCGGTCGAAACCACGGACCGCCAGGTGGCCGACAACGCGCATTGGAACCCGTTGCCTATCCAGAGCGCTGCGGCCAATGAAGTTCTGGCGTTGGAACCGATGCTTCCGGAACTGGAGCAAAAGCTGGCGAAAGCGCAACAAGATTATAAGAAGATGCCGGCGAAAGAAAAGGCCGGGGAGATTGACGATCTCCGCGTAGCCATTGCCGAGACCAAAACCAGGCTCGAGCATGCCAAGGTCACTGGCCCGGCAAAGACATTCCGCATTCATGATGGAGAGGCGCTGACTAATGCAAATACTCCACCGCAATTTTCTTATGAGTTGACGGCAAATGCCGACCTTCCTCTGCTCACTGCGATCCGCATCGAGGTGCCACCGCTCGACACCGAAAAGGCCCGCCATACGCCGGAAACCGGCTTTATCGTGGACAATGTGGAAGTTTCAGTGATTCAGCCTGGCGGCACGCAAAGCAGAGTTCCATTCCGCTATTTTGTTCAGGATTCGGAAGCGAATCTGGCCGCTGCCGTATGCCCCGGGAGAGAGCCGGATGAAAAGGCAAAGGGCGTGGATCCAGTCCCCAGCGCATTCGCGGCCCTTCCCAAACTTTTTCGTACGCGGTGGATTGTGGGAGTTCCCTCCCCGCCGTTGGCATTAGCGCTCGGCAGCCGCATCAAAGTTGATCTCAAACAGACCCAGGGGATCGATGACAAACCTGCTCTCATTCAGCGGGTAAGACTCTCGGCAAGCGACGACCCGAGCTGGACGGCATTGGCTCAGGATCCCGTCCGCGATCAGAGCATGGCGCGCCTTAAGCAGCTCGAGAGGGACTTGGCAGGAATTCCCAGCGTCCAGCTTCCCGTGATGGTGGAAGAGCTGCCGTATGAGCAAAGGGCTTCACTGGAATTCGAGCGCGGCAATTTTCTAACCAAGATTGGTCCGGACCTGGCGCCGGATGTGCCTGCGATTTTCCCCAAACTTCCTGCTGGCGCACCACGCGACCGGCTGACCCTGGCCAAGTGGTTCTTTATGCCGGGACAACCGCTCACCGCGCGGGTTGCGGTCAACCGCTACTGGGAAGAACTCTTTGGGACCGGGATCGTCGAAACCTTGGAGAACTTCGGCAGCGTGGGCGAGGCGCCAACTCACCCAGAACTTCTGGATTGGCTCGCACTCCATTTCCAAAACGACCTCCATTGGGATATAAAAGCGCTGCTAAGCGAGTTGGTGACCAGCGCCGCCTACCGGCAGAGCGGGGCCACAACCGCTGCTCTTACGGCAAAAGATCCTCGCAATCGTCTCTTGGCCCATGGTCCGCAGCAACGGCTTACCGCAGAGATGGTACGCGATCAAGCGCTGGTGGCCAGCGGTCTGTTGAGTACCGTCATGGGGGGACCGCCGGTGATGCCGCCGCAGCCTGCCGGGGTTTGGAATTCGGTGTATAACAACGCCAAGTGGACGGATGCGACCGGTCCCAACCGGTATCGCCGGGCCATCTATACCTACATCAAACGCACCAGCGGCTACCCGAGCTTCCTTATGTTTGACGCCTCGGATCGCGATACCAGCCTTCCCAGACGCATACCCACAAATACTCCTTTGCAGGCACTGGTGACATTGAACGACCCGGTGTATCAAGAAGCCGCAGAGGCCCTGGCGCGGCGCGTGGTGAAGGAGACCGCCGCAAAAACATCCGATGAGGGTTCCAGCGCCGATGTTTTCGATGCCCGGCTTGCCTATGAAACACGCTTAGTATTGTCTCGATATCCCACACCTCGCGAATTGTCGGTGCTGCGAGCGTTCTATCAGCAAGCCCTTGCAATGCCTAAGCCGCAGGCTTTTATGAACGTAAGCATAAAGGTGCCCGACAAATCGTTGGGCAAAGAAGGATCAAGCAGAGAACTGGATGCGCTGACCGCAGTGGGCAGCATCCTGTTTAATCTCGATGCCGCTCTCACCAGGTGATGGTTATGTCAGATTCCAAAATCCGCGATAAATGCACTACGAACAATGATCTGTCCAATGGCGAATGTGCCGGAGAAATGCATACGGAAGAGAAGGTCGCATTGCTGCAAGCGCAAACGCGCCGTCACTTTCTGCGCAATTTGACGGCGGGCGTGGGCACAATGTTTATGGGCACATTGGCTTCGCAAGGCGCCGGCCCGGTAAAAGCCACGGAATTGGCCAGTGACGGCACGCCGCGCCTCGACTTCACGCGCGATCCTTCCCGCCCACTCGCAGTCTTGCCGCCGCAATTTGCGGCCCGCGCGAAGCGCATCATTTACTTGCACATGGCGGGCGCGCCCAGCCAACTGGAGCTTTTTGAGTACAAACCTGAATTGACGAAGCTTGATGGACAGGACTGCCCCGCTTCCTTCTTGGCGGGCAAACGCTTTGCCTTCATCAGCGGGGTTCCCAAGCTGTTGGGCTCGCAATATCCCTTCCATCAGGCAGGCACCAGCGGCCATTGGATGTCGGACCGCTTTCCGCATCTGGAAAGGCACATTGACGACCTTTGCATCATCAAGTCCATGCGCACCGACCAGTTCAACCATGCCCCCGCGCAACTGCTGGTGCAGACCGGTAATGCCCGTCTCGGCTATCCCTCGCTCGGCTCGTGGGTGATCTACGGACTGGGCACGGAAAATCAGAATCTTCCCGGTTTCATCGTGCTGATATCGGGTGGCAAGTCACCGGATGGCGGCAAGCAATTGTGGGGCTCCGGCTTCCTACCCAGTGTTTATCAGGGCGTGCAATGCCGTTCCCACGGCGAGCCTGTGCTCTACCTGCAAAACCCGCAGGGCGTAAGCCGTCCGCTGCGCCGCAGCATGCTGGATGCGATTGACGAAATCAATCAGCAAACCTATGCCGAGTTCGGCAACCCTGAAACGATTACCCGAATTTCCCAATACGAGATGGCGTTCCGCATGCAAATGGACGCCACGGACGCCTTGGACATACACCAGGAGCCCGCCGCCGTGCTCACGAATTACGGCTCAAAACCTGCCGAATCCAGTTTTGCCAACAATTGCCTGGTGGCGCGCCGCTTGGCGGAGCGTGGCGTGCGCTTCATTCAGCTCTACCATTGGGGCTGGGATTCTCACGGGGCAAGTGCAAACGAGGCGTTGAATTTCGGCTTCGCCACCCGCTGCCGAGAAACAGATCAACCCATTGCGGCGCTTCTATCCGATCTCAAGGAACGCGGCATGTTAGAGGACACGCTGGTAGTCTGGGGCGGCGAATTCGGGCGCACCTCCATGCGGGAAAATCGCAACGGTCAGGTCATGAAGTTTGTCGGCCGCGATCACAATCCGGGCGCCTTCACGATATGGATGGCCGGCGGTGGGATTAAACCCGGCACCGCCTACGGTGAGACCGACGCGATGGGCTATGAGATTGTAAAGGATCCGGTGGACATTCGCGATCTGCACGCTACGATGCTCTACGCCTTGGGCTTTGATCATCATCGGCTCACCTACTCTTTCCAAGGCCTCGATCAAAAGGTAACGAGCGTAAAACCCGCGCGAATCGTGGCAGAGGTTCTGGCATGATTAAGGCTGCTCGTGGGCGTTTCTGCCGCTATCGGGGCCCCCTGCCATCATGAAATTTTCCGTTCGCCAATTGTCCGGACGGACGCGCCTGGGTCTTCTCGCACTCGCGCCAATCCTGTTGCTATTTGCTCTGATCGTGCTTCTGCCCCCTGACGGAGTGGAGCGCGCGGAGTGGGCGCAGTTTATCGGGCGATTTCACCCGCTGACCGTCCACTTTCCGATCGCGCTCATCCTGCTGGTGCCGTTATTGGAATTAACCGGAAGGATCCGGCGCTTTCCCGATTCGCGCGTAGCGGTCAATTTCGTATTGGCGCTGGCAACCTTCAGCGCCATCGTGGCGGCAACGCTCGGATGGTGCCTGGCACGAAGCGGTGGTTATTCTGGCTCGCTGGTCACTCAGCACATGTGGGGTGGGGTTTCCGTCGCGGCCCTCTGCTGGCTCTGTTGGATGTTGCGCGGGCGCTTCCCCGGCCAGCGTTGGGATTTCATCTACGCATTGGGGCTTGTAGTCGCTGTCGGTCTTGTACCCTGGACGGGTTATCGCGGCGGTCAGTTATCTCTGGGTAAGAATCACCTCTCGGAATTCATGCCGGTGGGACTCCGCTCCCTGCTGGGCCTATCGAATCGAGAAGACAACCGTTCCACCTCGTCGATGGGCGGGCCGGGTACCTTTTACGGCGCTCGCGTACAACCGCTTTTCACCAGTCACTGCATCTCCTGCCACGGCGAGGACAAGCACAAAGCGAATTTGCGGCTGGTGAACTATGACGCCTTGATGCGCGGCAGCAAGCAGGGCCCCGTCATCAAGCCGGGAGATGCCAAAGGCAGCGAACTGTTTCGCCGCATCACGCTGCCGCCCGACCATGAAGATTTCATGCCCAAGGAAGGGAAGCGGCCCTTGTCGGCAGACGAGGTGAAGCTGATCGAACTGTGGATTACTGCGGGAGCCTCAGGCACGCAGCCGGCGGACGCCATCAAGGGTGCGCCCACAAATGCCGCGCCCGTAGCTGCCGAGGTGACCTTCCCGGAGCTTGATGTTGTTGCCGTGGAGAAGATCCGTGCTCCCCTCGCCCTAGCGGTTGCACAACTACAGAAGCGTTTCCCTGACGTTTTGGAGTACGAGTCCCGGGGATCCGCCGACCTTGTGGTAAACGTCTCGCTCATGGGCGCCAGGTTTGGGGACGTGGATGTGGCCACGCTCGAGCCCATCAACGAGAAGATTGTCATAGGAGACTTCTCCGGTACCGGTGTGACTGACCGCTCGGCAGGTTCGATCGCCGCGATGAAACGCCTGCGCGTACTGGGACTCATGCACACAAAGATCACGGATGCTACCCTGCAAGCGCTCGGCGGCCTGGATCAGTTGGAATCCCTGAATGTATTTGGCACGGATGTTACTCCCGCTGCCCTGGGCGTGGTAGTTCGCTTGCCAAAGTTACAACACCTTTATGTGGGAGATACGAAAATTCCGGCTAACGTTCCTGTATCGGAAGCGCTGAGAGGCAAACTTACATTTTGATTACTGGAGCGGAGATACTGAGACCTATCGATTCCGCAACTTCATCGATTACTTGCAACGCCTTGCCGGCATTCCGCAGTTCTCGATGCGCTGGTAACAAGTTTGGAGTTAACAATGCGTAGAGGTATCGGAGAGGCGATCTCCGCGCCTGTTCTTCGCCAAAACGCGATAATGATACATTCCCTGCAAAAACAGCAGCCCAAAGACTGCAGTCTCGGCCCGTCGCTCCGGGCCTCGGCCTCTGGTTCGCGATGTCCTCGGGCTGGTCAAGCCTCTGAGCGGACAAACGCCCGTCTTGCGCGCGGAAGGTTGCCGTCTTCCAGGTAAGGAAAGGGCAGACCCCCTGCAATCAGTTACGCAGCGCGCCGTTCGTAGCGATGGTGCAGGCCACCCACCTGCGGGATCTCCACGATCTCCCCCGCATCCGGCCCCTGCACGACCCGAGTGGTCGGAGCGTCCTTGGCTAAAGAGAGGTGAGTTCTTGAACCCAGCTATACATCCGCGCATAATTAAAGGGACATAATCGGCCCCTGTATGGCATACTTCTCGCAGGAGGAGTAGCCATGCTTGCTCGCCTGCTGCGGTTGCATCCCTTGACCTATCGCCGGTTGATCCGATGGAGTAAGGAGGCGGAGCAGGAAGGTGCCTACCGTGTGGCGAAACGCCTGCAGGCCGTGGTCCTGAATTCCGAAGGCCGGACCAGCGGCGATCTGGCCAGAATTCTGAAGGCGCCGCGCTCTAAGGTGTCGGAGTGGTTGGCGCGGTATCAGGCGCACGGCGTCGAGGGCCTCCTGGAAGGTTACCGCTCCGGACGGCCCGCGCGCTTGACCGAGGCACAGCACCGCCGTTTGGGCGACATCCTCGATAGCGGCCCCGTAGCTTATGGGTTGGACACCGGGATCTGGACTTCGCCCATGATCGCCTGGGTGGTGGAGGAAGAGTTCGGCGTCGTCTACCATCCTGGCCACGTGCGCAAGTTGCTTCATGACTTGGGTTTCTCCGTGCAGCGGCCCCACCGGGTGCTGGCCCGTGCCGACCGCCACCAGCAGGACCGCTGGCATCGCTACCTTTATCCCCGCCTTAAAAAAAAGCCCGCACGGAGAATCGAGCGCTGATTTTTACCGACGAAGCCAGTTTCCGGCAGGACTCCACCCTGCACGCTACCTGGAGCCGGCTCGGCCATCCGCCCGAGATCCCCGTCACCGGCGAACGCAAGAGCGTGAAGATCCTGGGCGCTATCGAGCTCTGGAGCGCCCGCTTCCACTATGGCCAAGCCACCGTCTTCAATGCTTCCACCTATCTGGACTTCCTGCATCGCCTGGCCCCTCATTATCGCCGCCGCGGGGCCATTCTCATTCAAGACAACGCCTCGTATCATAAGGACGTTGAGGTCTGGAGCTGGTTCAAATCCAACCGCCACTGGCTGGAAGTCTACCAACTCCCTCCCTACTCGCCCGAACTCAATCCCACCGAGCGCCTCTGGCAATACACCCGCAAAAATGGAACGCATGATCGCTACTTCGACAGCCAAGGCGAACTGGTCGCCACTTTGACCCGGGTCTTCGGGGATATGCAATCCTACCCTGAGCTGATCCGCCCCAGGCTGCTACCCTTTTGTTAGCCATCATGTCCCTTTAATTATGCGCGGATATATAGTAATCGAAATGACTTTTCAGGATTTGTCGCAGATGTTTCTCCCCCAGCACGATCATGTGATCCAAGCACTCACGCCGGATAGAGCCCACCAGCATCTCCAAAAACGGGTTTTGCCAAGGGCTTCGCGGTGCCGTCAGGACTTCGGTGATATCCATGCCACTGAGGAGATTGCGAAAGCATTCCCCGTAGATCTGGTCCCGATCTCGGATCAAATAACGTGGGGCGGTGTCTTCCGGGAACGCTTCCAGGATTTGCTGAGCGGTCCAAGCCGCCGTGGGATGTTCGGTCACGTTGAAA
>Ga0182030_10021324_pt1 | contig 12142 bp, 12 predicted proteins | sample 812S3MmetaG_FD_121299 | JGI IMG/M metagenome (GOLD analysis project Ga0182030, IMG submission 121299) | Permafrost microbial communities from Stordalen Mire, Sweden - 812S3M metaG (Illumina Assembly) | ecosystem: Environmental > Terrestrial > Soil > Wetlands > Permafrost | place: Sweden...
GACGCGCAGAGCATTGGCCGCTTCACGATACTGACGAATGAGCTCGCGCCCGAAACGTCGATGTGCGAAACCAGCAGCGTTCTCGAGTTTGGAGACGGCGCCGGTTGGTTTGTGCCAAGGTTAAGCACGGCCCACGACGTGATGCGCGACGGGTCCGAGACGGATTCGATGACGACGATTTCGAATTGCCGTGAGGCGACAGCAGCGCTGCCGGCGCGCGAGCCGAATGCCGGTCCGACGCTCCCGCCGAACATATTGCTGTCCCTGGTCTTCAACGTGCCCCTCGATTCAGACCTTACTGCTGCGGGCGATGCGATCTCCGCCACGATCGCGGAGGCGCGTGAGGAAGGCGCGAAGGATGCGAAGTTCGCGTGGCTCCTGGGCGGGACGGTCAGCGGACGCATCACGCGGGTGGAACATAGGAAGCCGACGATCTTCGTGTTTTCTGTTGCGCTTGAAACGTTGACCGTGAAGGGTGTGGTTTCGCCCTTTTATGCGAAATTAATCCACAATCCTCCCTTCGCGCTGTTTCCGGTGGCAGAGAAAAGCACGTCCCCTCCCCCGAGCGGACATGAACGAAGAGATTGGTCTGCCACGTTTATGTTCGACTCGCGTGCTTCCCGCTATGTACTGCGTGCGCCCTTCGAATCCAAATGGTTGACCACGGCGCCAGAGAGTCCCCCGTGAGAGAGTCTTACGGCGCCCGGCGGCTTCTCGACCGCGCCCATATCATCGCGAAAACGAGCAGTTCCGCCGATGAAATCCGCGCTGGATGGCGAGCGAGGGCCGGGCACCGCGACCGCGGACCTCGCGATGGTTCGTGCTCAAGCGCCAACAGAATTTGCAGGAGAAGAGCGCTCCCGCCTGCGCCACCCAGTTCGTCCGCGGGCCAGCCAGTCTCTCGACGAGTGGAGCCGAAACCCTGGGTTCTCGCTTCAACCTGGTAAGGAAGTTCCACCGGGCGCATTTCTTGGGACGACTTTAGAAGGTGAACACCATTGGGATTGGATCTGGAAGCCGGAAACTAAACCAGCCGGCCCTGGAGAATCTGCTTCACGTTACGCCGCCCTCGGAGCACGGCTAAGATCCCAATCGGCGTAGTTGCCGGTTCATACACTACCAGGAACGAATACAGAGGGAAGAATAGGACCGGCCGGTGGGTGAGTTCCCTGCGCGAAAGTCCCTGGCCGGGCGTGCGCGCTAGTGTAGTGTCCACGAAATAGATGGGCAGGGTAAATAGTGTCTACTGTGCACCGGGCACCCCCGCGGGCTCGGAGATCTGAAACCGGTGCAGGATCCGCTGCCACTCGACCTTGGGCTTCTGGAAATTTACCAGAAGACAGAGGGTCAGGCCGGAGGCTCGTAGATAGTTCAAACATTGCGCCGTGTGCTCGTTGGCGAGGCGCTCGGCACATTTCAACTCCACCACCAGAACGTCTTCGACCAGGAGATCGGCGAAGTAGTCTCCGACCGAGTGGCCCTTGTAGGTAACCGCAAAAGAAGCTTCGGTGGCGGCCCGTATGCCTCGCAGCGTGAGTTCTCTCAGCAAAGCACGCCGGTAGACCTTTTCAAGGAATCCGGCGCCAAGGGTGTTGGAGACTTCGAACACGGCCCCAAGCACGTTCTCGCTTCAGGAATTTACGTCTGTGTTATCTGCGTTCATCTGCGTTCATCTGCGGCCCTTAATTGTTATTCGGCAGAACCCCGCAAAACTATAGGCCGCAGATGAACGCTGATGAACGCAGATCTTGGGGTGCACTCCAGACAGCGGTCTGTCCAGTTAATTCTTGGACACAGCACTAGCGACTCGAATAGGCGAACTCGCCGTCAATTCTGTTCGCCAAGTCGACGCTATCCTCCGCGACGCGCTGCCCGATTCCGAAAAGATTGTCCTGCGCCTCCGCGGAAACAGCGTAGGCGGAGGCTATCAGCTCTCCCGAGCCAACCAAGCTGCTTTGCGTCGTTCCATATCTACGCGAGACTCCTCTGCTGAGAAGCACTCCCCGCGTTCGAACTGGGCCATCGCACGTTCAATCTTGTTCGCAATGTCGTCTTTTTGATCGAGAAGCCATTGGTCTTCGGAGCGCAGGATCTCCAACGCTCTGCCGATGACCTCTTCGGGACTCTTATACGATCCGGATCGCATCGCTTGCGCGATCGCCTCTTCGAGCTCCGGCCTTAGAGTAATCGTCATGCAGTTCCCCTCCTCGATATTGTCTCAACTTTTCATGCCGGCCGCCCGAAATGCCACCAGTCTCCGCCCGCTTACAATAGAATGCATGGCACGCAAATTGGCCCTCTGTCTGTGGCTGGCATTTGCCTTCGCCGGCGCTGCCAACCGATTGCCGCAGTTTTCCCTCGCCGACACTGCCGGGCGCACGCACACGCCGGCGGAGTGGAGCAGGAAGCACGCCGTGGTCCTCTTCTTCCTTACCACCGATTGCCCGCTGTGCAACAACTATGTGCCGGAATTGAATCGCATCGCCCAGGAGTTCTCTCCTCGCGGCGTGGCGTTCTACGGAGTGCAGGGCGATGCCACCATACCCGACGCCGATGTGCGGGGTCACGCCAAGGACTACGCTTACACCTTTCCCTACCTGTTCGACCCGGAAGAATCGCTGGCCACTTACACCGGCGCCACATCCACTCCCGAGGCGGCGGTGCTCTCGCCCAGCGGCGAACTGTTATACCTGGGACGCATCGATAACCGGCTGGAAGATTTCGGCAAACAGCGCACGCAAGTGACCGAGTTCGATTTGCGCGATACCCTCGATGCCGTCCTGAGCGGCAAGCCAGTGCCGCACGCACGCACCAAAGCGCTGGGTTGCGCCATTACCCGCAAAGGCTGAGAATCAGACATGACCTCACTGACTGCCGAACTCGAGCAGGAAGCCCAAATCACCAGCCGAGTGCTGGAGCGCGTGCCGGGAGACAAGCTGACGTGGAGGCCGCATGCCAAGAGCATGACGCTCGGGCAACTGGCGTTGCATACGGCGACCATCCCGGGCGGCATCGCCAAGATCGCAGCCAACGATTCGTTCGAAGTGGATCCCGCGCGCTTCGGAAATCCTCCGCAACCGGCGAGTCACGCCGAAATCATGCAGGCGCACCAGAGCAGCGTGGCCGCCGCCAAGAGCTATCTGGACGGACTGACCAGCGACCAGGCCGAAGCCATGTGGCGTTTGACGCTCGGCGAGCGGCAGATGCTGTCCATGCCACGCAAGTGGGTGGTCCGCAGCATCATGTTCAACCATCTGTATCACCATCGCGGACAGTTGTCGGTCTACCTGCGCCTGTTGGATATTCCCGTGCCCATCATCTATGGCGGCAGCGCCGACGAGAGTCCATTTAAGTGACGGCCGGGGACGATTCCTCCACTGCGAACGGCGCTGGACGGTGTCGAGCGCACCTTGTGGTCCCGCGTTACGGTACTTTTCGAGATTAGGACTCGTCAAGAAATAACCGTGGCAGTTCTCGGAAACCGCTCCGCTGGTCGCGGCTCGGAAATGGGGAGCCGCGACCAGAGGAGCGGTCATTTGCTGACAAACCCTTAGGCGAACGGAGGCGATTCCGTTGGTCTCGGCGGCTTGGCATGGCAAAGCAGTGAGCAGGATCGTAAGAACCAGACCCGCATCGTGAAGGACCTCACCGTGCCGGGCCTTACGCTTATGTGTCTAAACAAGTTAGATCTCAGGCGTGCGGTTAAGCACAATCCATAGTCCTCTGCGAACAAGTGACGCTCATGATTATCGGATTGTGGCCGATAAGAATGGCAAGTGCAGTCTAAACAGTCATACGTCAGAACGATCCTGGCCTCTCCGGCTGCTACCGGGGAATGGGCTCACTGCCGACGTACAGCCGCGGTAGCCGATCTCATTGCGCATCACCTTTTCCTGCAGTCTGAAGAGAAGGATCTGCTGCGTACCGCATGTCTGCTGCACCACCACAGCACAGGTCTGTTCGCCCCCAAGAGCCTCCAACGCTTACTGGCAGACATCTTCGAGGAGGGTGTCCCCGCGGCCGTCATGGAAGACCGTGTGCCCGAGAGTGTTCGAGGGGTCCTGAACGCCTACGATGCTCCTGGCACGGGCACGGCCCTGGAAGCGAGACTGGCGGGCATCCTGCGTCTGGCCGAGGCATTCGATCTGAGCATGGAGGCGCAACCGATTGAGCGCGAAGAGGTGGACGAAATCCTCGAACGCTTGCGGGCTGGTGCGGGGGCCGGTCTGTGGTCGGAAGAATCGATCGACGCTCTGGTGCAGGCGACGCATCCACCGGAGATGGGCGACCCGGATTCCTGGCGCGTGCCGGTTTTTCCACAGGCTGCGCTGCGCATGTTGAACCTCATGCGCAATCCACAAGCGAATGTGGCCGATGTGGTGGAGGCGGCGAGCCTGGATCCAGCCATCGCCGGAGTCATCATGCGGCTCGCCAATTCGGCGCTGTTCGGATCCCGCACCCCGGCCTCCACCATCGCCAAAGCGATCGTACGCCTGGGCTTTGCCACCGCCCAAAAAGTAGTCACGTCAGCGGCCCTGCGTCCGCTCTTCGGTTCACCCAGACTGCAAGAGACATGGCAGCACTCTTTGCAAGTCGCCGATCTGTCGGAGCAGTTGGCGGGCGCTTCCGAAGAGATCGACCCCGCCGAAGCCTATCTTGCCGGATTGCTGCACGATGTGGGGCGCATCGCGCTGCTGTCGATGCCCGTCTACGATTCGGCGCGCCTGCAAGGACTGGAAAACGGCGGGTGTTACCCGGTCTATGCCGAGAACCTGCTCCTACGTACCGACCATGCAGCGCTGGGAGCACGGATCGCCAACTCGTGGCGGCTGCCGGAACCGATAGTCTCGGCGATCCGGCAGCATCACCGGCCCGAGTCGGCGGAGAGCCCACTGGCACATTTGTTGTACCTGGGTGAGTTCCTTAGCGGCTCGGAGGAAGACCTGCCGTCAATCGTTCGGCTGGAAATCTCTCTGAAGGGAGCCCGGCTCACCTGGGATGACGTCGGCCGTTGTAGCGTCTCACCTCTGGGAAGGTGGCTGGCCGCCGCGTAAGTGGGACAGGCTCCTGCGATCCCCAGAGGGGAGCCCGGACTTCAATCCGCCTACCGCAAGTTGCCTCGCGGGCATTCGCGGAGTTACTCACCATTCCGATATTGTAAGCATATTGCAGCCGCAGGGCCACGCCGCGTCCGCCGGCCGATTTACCAACCTATTGAATCGCGATGGTGACCGTGTTGGAGGCGGCCCCGGGGAAACTCAACACCACGGGAACCGCGCTCCCCGTCGGCGCGTTCGCGGGAATCAAAATGTTGGCCTGATAGACTCCCAGTAACCCGGGTGCGAGCCCCGAGAATTGCAGCGTCGCCGGAACGCCCCCAACGGTCACGGTGGGCACGGTCAATGTCGAAAAGCAGCAGCTCGCTGTCAGATTCGTATAAGGCATCGTAAAGGGCCCCCAATTCACCGCTCCAAAGCCGGTCCCGTATAGCGAAAGGTATTCGCCTGCATGAATGGGGCGCGAGCCGGAATAACTTCCCGTGGGTGCGGCGATCGCCGGAGGCGTCGTCACGATCAGGGCAGCCGCCTGACCGGTTCCCGTGCCGGTCATGGTGAACAATCCGGGTGCCGCTTTGGCCAGCGGAACGGTCATCGTCCGGGTAACTCCATTTCGCGTAATCAGCAAGGTGGCTTGCGTCGTTCCGGCAGCCTCCCAGGGAATCTGGATGTTGGCCTGCGTCGGGGAAGCGTAGAGCAATGGCGCGTCCACGCCGTTGACCTGCATGGTGAGTCCGAACAGCGTGGTTTCCGCGGCGTAGATGGGAGTCGACCCAGTCTGAGAGGTCCCCGAGCCATACGCCAGCCCGCTGCCAAATACTGTCATCAGGCTGCCCGGAACGACCGGTGTAACCGCAAGTGAAGCGGCGTTGTTGAGGCTCGACACCACCGGATCTGCACCGCCATTCAGGAGCAACGATACGCTCTGCGCGGCGAGGACCATGACCACATCCTGCTTGCCCACGCCGCGAAAGTCAGCCGTCGCGATGGATCCCCAATGGTCGGTATACTGCGAACTCGCGCCAGTGTAAATGGTAGGAGACGGGGACGCTGGGGGATACTGCGGAAGTCCCTGAAATGTCCCCAGACCGTCTCCCAGCATGATCAACAGATTGCCGAGAGGGTCAGTCACCAGCAGATCCGTCTTGCCATCGCCATTCACGTCCCCGGCAGTCATCGATACATATCCCAGTCCAGCGCTGCTGTCTTCGGGGATCTCCTGGGATGCCAAGTCGGTTTCGCTGAGCGAGCCATCGAGGAACCCCCGGAAATCTAGCTTCCCGGGGAACGGATAATCCAGGAAATCGATGGCGAGTACGTCAGGCTTCCCGTTCCCGTTGACATCGTGGACCGTTAGAATCGACCCGAAACTAAACTGGTAAGTATACGATGACCAGGCGGGCGTGAGGGAGCCATCGGCATTTCCCAGGAGTTGCCCGTACCGTTGACCTTTATCGGTCGACCAACCCGTGATGAAAACGTCAGCCCGGCCGTCGCCGTTGAGATCGGCCGCGACACTCTTCGGATTATCGACGCGATCCAGCGAGGAGTTCACCGGAGTGCGAAACGTACCGTCGCCGTTTCCTAACATGACGGCCACCGAACTGGTTGAGGTGAACGTGTAAGGGCCGAGCACCAGATCCGGCTTGCCATCGCCATTCACATCGCCTACGGCCATACCGGGAATCAGCGCCGAGAGCTGTGCGGACGGCGTGCTTGCGCCACTATCCAGGGGAGTCTGGAAGGTTCCGTCGCCCTTCCCCAGCAGCACCATGACCTGGCCGTTGTTCCCTACCGAAACCGCCAAGTCGAGCTTGCCATCCTGATTGAAATCCGCTTTGGCGATGCGCGAGGCGGGTGCACCAACCGCGATGACGCTCACCGTCCGAAACGTACCGTCGCCGTTTCCCAGCAGGATTTCAACTGTCCCGTTGCCCGCCGAATCGTGGCCGCTTACTGCCAGGTCCGGTTTGCCATCGCCGTTGAAATCGCCGACCACCAGCGACTCCGGCGTGGTCTTGGTCGCAATGGTCTTCAGATCCAGAGTGGGCATCTGTGCGTAACTAGCGCAGACGCAGAGAATGGCAGCGAGCAAAAATCGGAGGGTCATGACAGGTCACCTGTGGGACGCGGGTACGCTCATTCTGCCAGTTCGCCCCATCAAAAGATGTGCGATTACGTACGCTTATCGCCAGCGGAAGAGCTTCAGCGCCACAAAGAAACAGACCACCAGCCAGGCCGATAACACTCCGAACTGCGGCGCGAGTTGCGCCAGTCCGGCGCCCTGCAGCATGTTGGCACGCAACGCGTCGATGATCGCGGTGAGCGGCAGCGCCTTGATGAGGGGCTGCATCGTATCGGGGAATCTCTGCGCCGAAAAGAACACGCCAGAGCAGATCCACATGGGCATCATGATCGCGTTAGTCATCCCGGACGCAGCCTCGACGGTCTGCACGCGCGAGGCGATCAACAGCCCAAGAGCGCAAAACGACATCGAACTCAGCACGCAGAACAGCCCGAGCACGGCGAGCGAACCGTGCACCGGAACGTGAAACACCAGCACGGCGAATCCCAATACCACGGTGACTTCCACCACCAGCAGCACCAGCCGCGAAAGCACGAAAGCCAGCAGGTAATAATGACGAGGCATGGGCGTCGCCATGAGCCGCTTGATCAATTTCTTGCGGCGCGCGTCGACAATACCGAAGGCCGCACCCCAAACGGCGCTGCCCATCAGGTTCATCCCGAGCAGTCCCGGAATCAGGAAGTCGATGTAGCGCGAGCCCGGTTCGCGCAGCAGGGTATCGCTCGACGCGACGGGATCCCGGCGGCCGGCGGCGCGCTCCACGGCGCGGTCGGCCAGCATGCGGGCGGCTCGTCCTTCGGGATTAGTGTCGTCGTAGCGGTAAACCACCGAGCCGTTCGCGCCGGGTTCGGCCACCAGCGCTACTTTCCCATTGCGCAGCGCGGCTACGGCATCGGGCTGCGAAAGCTCGCGCACGTCGAGGAGCTTTTCGGCGTGCAGCGGCGCGGCGAGTTGCGGCGTGACGGCGGCGATCTGCAGCACTTCCGCGGGACGGTTGCGGAATGCCAGTCCCAGCCCGGCTGCCAGGATGATCGGAAAGCCGAAAACCCAGAACACCGCTTCCGGTTCGCGCATGAACTCGCGAAAACGCACCAGCGTCAATTGGATCAGCGGGTGACTGCTATTCATCGCGCAGATGCCTTCCCGTCAGGGTGACGAAAACGTCCTCCAGAGTGGCGGAGTGAGTCCGCAATTCGGTAAGCGGTACGGACTGGCGGCCGAGTTCGGCCAACAGCGCGGGGACGGCGCGATGCAGCTCGGTGACCTGCATGCGGACGCTGCCGTTTTCGCGCTGCACGTCGCGAATGCCGTCGATAGCGGACACGGCGGTGAGGTCGAGCGGGTGGGCTTGGGAGCCGGCGGAGAATTCCACCAGATGCTCGGCGCAGACGGACGCGATCAGCTCGCGCGGAGTGCCGAGGGCGATCGTTTTGCCGTGGTCCATGATGGCCACGCGATCGCAGAGACGCTCGGCCTCATCCATGTAATGGGTGGTGAGCAGGATGGTCCGGCCGGAGAGCTTGAACTTCTCGATGAGCTCCCAGAGCTGGCGGCGCGCCTGCGGGTCGAGGCCGGTAGTGGGCTCGTCGAGGAAGAGAAAGTCGGGCTCGCCCACCAATGCGCAGGCGAGGGCGAGGCGCTGCTTCTGTCCACCGGAAAGATTGCCGACGCGCGACTTGGCTTTCTCTTCAAGCTGCACCAGCCCGATGACCGCCATCGCGCCGGGCCCTTGGTGAAAGAAGCTGCGAAACAACTCGACGGTCTCGAGGACGGTCAGCTTGTCGGAGAGTTGGGTCTCCTGCAACTGGATGCCGAGGCGTTGGCGAAGCGCCGTGCTATGGGACTGCCAGTTCAATCCGAGCACCTCCACGTCGCCGGAATCGGCAGGCGTGAGGCCCTCGCAAATCTCGATGGTGGTGGTCTTTCCGGCGCCATTGGGACCAAGCAGGCCGAAGCATTCGCCCGGGCGCACTTCGAGCTCGAGGCCGTTGACGGCGACCACGTCTTTGTAAGTCTTGCGAAGGCGGCGCACGCGAAGGGCGGCCTTCGTGGCGGTTGGAGGCATAGGAATAGTATGCCAGAAAGCTTTCGGCAGCCGGTTTCGGAGCGGATGGCTGTTGATAGCAAGGGTTCTAGGTTCGAATCCAGAGTGGGAGCCAAATCCTCAATCATTGATAACACGACACTTCGGAAGAGGTTGAGCGATCCAGTTTTTCTTTTCGGGTTCGAATCCACGTTGGGCTACTTTGCAGCGCGTGCCGTTTTGGCTCCTTAGGTGACTGAGCACCGGCATCTATGGCGGATCGTGATAAGATTGGGGCGTGGAAGAAACGACCCCATCTGGCGTTTACGAGATCCGCGCGCAATGGGACAGCGAGGCTGGCGTCTGGGTGGCCGAGAGCGAGGATGTCCCGGGCCTTGTTGCTGAAGCCGATTCACCTAATGTTCTGGTTCAGAAGCTAAGGACTCTTATCCCCGAGTTGTTGGAGTTGAACGGCGCAACCAGCGACCGGACCGCGAGTTTTCACCTGCTGTACCAGCACGAAGTTAGTGGCATCCTGACCTTCTGATGGCCAGTTACACGCCGAGCGTGAAGGAGATTCTTCGCGCGCATGGATGTCACTTCGAGCGGCCAGGCAGGGGTGACCACGAAATCTGGTACAGTCCGATCACGCAACAGCGGTTCCCCGTGGACAGGAAAATCCTGTCCAGGCACACCGCCAACGCGGTGCTGAGGCAAGCTGGTATCGCGAAACAATTTTGAGTTGCCCGTATCTGCACCGATTCTGCGGGTGCATGGAATCCGGCGGCTGGCGAGGCATCCAAGCTGGGTGCCCAGTTTGGATGGGGCGGCGCATTCGGTCCATATCGTACTGTGGGGGAAGCGGTTGTGTTGGTTCGGGCGGGGAGCGTTTCAGACCGCAAGAGTTCGAAAAGTGTCCAGTGTGGGGAGCCAACGTCCAGGCTGGGCCCCCAATATGTTACTTTCTAACGCCTTCGTCCTGATGACAGACACCGCCAACTGAGCATCGTTCACTGAGCACCTTGACTTGCCCGCAGGCGCGTATAAAATTTTGTACATGCTGGCCGTATGGACGGCCAAAAACAGATCCGGTGGGTAGGCTCTGCCTACGACGACCTGCTGGCATTCCCGACAGACGCCCGGAAGGAAGCGGGCTTCCAGTTGGGGAAGGTCCAGGCCGGGCTTGAGCCGACCGACTGGAAGCCGTTCGACGATGTAGGTGCCGGTACAAAAGAAATTCGCATCTGGGACGCGAGTGGCATCTACCGCGTGATGTATGTCACTAAGTTTGAGGAAGCCATCTACGTGCTGCATTGCTTCTAGAAGAAGACTCAGGTGACCAGCAAGCAGGATAAGGTTATTGCCGCGACGCGCTATCGCGGAGTGGTTCACGCGAGAAAGGAAACGAAATGAAGATCGATACCGAAATTCGCCATGTGACGAAGCCTGGAGCGAACCTCTTCCTGGAACTGGGTTTTACCCCGGACGAGGCCAAGCGTCTACAGGCTGCATCCCGCAAACAGATCAATGACACGCGCTTGCTGAAGCAGCAACTGATGGAGGAACTATCCGTCTGGATCGCGAAACATCACCTAAAGCAGGCTGAGGCCGCCGAGATTCTCATGATCTCACGCCCGCGTGTATCGGACGTGGTGAACAAGAAGACAGCCAAGTTCACCATCGATACGCTCGTGGAAATGCTCAGCCGTGTTGGCAAGCCGGTCCGCTTAGCGATCGGTTGAGGCAATTCCGGTGCAAAATGGACATCACCACGACGAAGAGCCGCGAGGCCGTTGTTTCCTCGTGATTTGCTACTTATCGGGCCACGATGGAGAAAAGCGCCCATGTCCGCGAGCCGGTCACCGTCCAGACTCACTCCGAGGTTTCCCCACGGACCGGATTCGCCGAAGCTTATGCGGTCTCACGAGTAACGCCGTTGCGCACTGCGAGCTGAACGTCCTTGCCCAGATGGCAGAATCTGTAGGTGGCGCCTTCCAATTGGGCAGGCGCCCGGCCAGCGATGCGCATGCCGTCTAGCCCGGGCCACGCTCCAAAACAGCCGCGCAGGAAGCCCCAAGCGATCAACAGTGAGTCGCACAGCGGCTCACTAACAAGCGCGCCGGTATCCCATTTCAGGGCCGCGCCCCACAGACGATTGCGCGCATAGCCGAAGCGCATACACCGCTCGAACACCTGGTAGGCGCCTTCGCTATCGCCCGCCGCGGCGCGCGCCGCGATTTCGAACCCGGTGGAGTGAAAGAACGAGCAGCCGTTTTCGTAGTTCGGGAACTTCGTCTGATTGCTGCGCTTGCCGAAATCCACCATGTCGCCGAGTTGCGATACCGGCCGCATATTGGCGGGCGTTGCGTAGATGGCGTCGCGCGACACTTTGAAGTCCCGGCACAATTTCGCATAGTGCTCATCGAGATTGCGCAGGATCAGCCGCGAGCGCTCCGGCCCTGCCACTCCTTGAATCACCGCCATCAGGTTGTGGTCGGTGTAGAAGTAATGCCGACGGTCGCCGTGCGTGTCGATCCAATCGCTGTACAAGGATTCCGCTTCGTTCCAGAAGACGCGATTGTGCGCCTCGACCGCGCGCGCGTGGCGGCCCCGGTATTCCTGTGCCAGTTCCGCGTCGCCGAGCCATGCGCCCAACTCGGCCACAGCATGCAACGCTTCCACGCATTGGATATTGATGTAAGCATCCTTATGGCCGAACTTGATGATGTCGTACCAGTTGGAACATTCGCGCTTCCCATTGGGCAGGCCGGACGTCTCCGGCACTTCGACCACGCCGTCTCCATCCGTATCCAATGAGTTCATGTAACGCGCCACGCGCCGCACCACCGGCATGAGCGAGCGAATGAACTCCCGATTGCCGGTATGGATGGCGTGATAGTAAACCGCCAGGATGAAGTGCGGAATCTGGTCGTGCAGGTTGCCCCACGGCACTTTGTAATAGCCCTGGATCCACCA
>Ga0182030_10021325_pt1 | contig 12141 bp, 9 predicted proteins | sample 812S3MmetaG_FD_121299 | JGI IMG/M metagenome (GOLD analysis project Ga0182030, IMG submission 121299) | Permafrost microbial communities from Stordalen Mire, Sweden - 812S3M metaG (Illumina Assembly) | ecosystem: Environmental > Terrestrial > Soil > Wetlands > Permafrost | place: Sweden...
GCGGTGCCGCCGCGGGCGTCGCGCGAGGACACCGAGCCTTCGATGGTCAGCACCTCACGGACCTGGGGCGTCAGCTCGGGGCTGATGGCCGCCAGCTCGTCGTCGGTCAGCTCCTCGAGCCCGACACCGCGGCCCTCGGCGGCGCGCACGGCCGCACCCGCGGCCTCGTGCGCTGACCGAAACGGCATCCCCTGGCGGACCAGCCATTCGGCGATGTCGGTGGCCAGCGTGTAGCCGGCCGGGGCCAACGCCGCCATCCGCTCGACGTGGAAGGTCAGGCTGCCCACCAGCCCGGCCATCGCCGGCAACAGCAGCTCCAGCTGGGCCACCGAATCGAACACCGGCTCCTTGTCTTCTTGCAGGTCACGGTTGTAGGCCAGCGGCTGGGCCTTCAGCGTGGCCAGCAGCCCGGCCAGGTTTCCGATCAGCCGCCCGGACTTACCGCGGGCCAGTTCCGCGATGTCGGGGTTCTTCTTCTGCGGCATGATCGAGCTGCCGGTCGACCAGGAATCGTGCAGCGTGATGTAGCCGAATTCCGTCGAGCTCCAGATGATGATGTCCTCGGCCAGCCGGGACAGGTCGACGCCGATCATGGCGAACACGAACGCGGCCTCGGCGGCGAAATCGCGGGCGGCGGTCGCGTCGACGGAGTTGTCCGCAGCGGTTCTAAAGCCCAGGTCCGCGGCGATCGCGTCCGGATCCAGGCCCAGCGACGAGCCGGCCAGCGCCCCCGATCCGTACGGCGACACCGCCGCGCGTTTGTCGAAGTCCGCGATGCGGTCCACATCGCGCAGCAAGGGATGGGCGTGCGCGAGCAGGTGGTGCGCCAGCAGGATCGGCTGGGCGGACTGCATGTGGGTCTTGCCCGGCATGATCGCTGTCGGGTGGGCTCCGGCCTGGGCGGCCAGTGCACCGACGACGTCGAGCGCTCCGGCGGCGACCCGTCGCACCGCGTCGCGAAGCCACATCCGAAACAGCGTGGCCACCTGGTCGTTGCGGGACCGTCCGGCCCGCAGCCGGCCGCCCAAATCCGGCCCGACCCGGTCGATCAGTCCGCGCTCCAGCGCCCCGTGCACGTCCTCGTCGGTCACCACCGGGCCGAAACTGCCGTCGGCAATGTCCTCGGCGAGGCTGTCCAGGCCGGCGAGCAACCCGTCGCGCTGTTCCTCGGTGAGCAGCCCTGCCCGGAACAACACGATGGTGTGCGCCCGCGACGCGATGATGTCGTAAGGGGCCAGCACCCAGTCGAAGTGGGTGGACTTGCTCAGCGCGGCCAACGCGTCAGACGGCCCGTCGGCGAACCGTCCGCCCCACAGTGATCCCTCGCGAGTGCTCACTGTTCCTCGGTAGCCAGGTCCCGGCGGGCGGACAGCTTGGACGACAGCCCGTGCACGTAGACGAACCCCTTGGCGGCCGACTGGTCGAAAGTGTCCCCGTCGTCGTAGGTGGCCAGGTTGAAGTCGTAGAGCGACTCCGCGCTGCGGCGACCGTTCACCGCAATGTGGCCGCCGTGCAACACCATTCGGATCTCCCCTGACACGTGCTCCTGCGTCTTGGCGACGAAGGCTTCCAGGGCGGTCTTCAGCGGTGAATACCACAGCCCGTCATAGACCAGCTCGGCCCAGCGTTGGTCGGTCTGCCGTTTGAACCGCCCCAGCTCGCGCTCCAACGTGACGTGTTCGAGTTCGGCGTGTGCGGTGATGAGCACCATCGCCCCGGGCGCTTCGTAGATCTCGCGGCTCTTGATGCCCACCAGCCGGTCCTCGACGACGTCGAGGCGACCGACGCCCTGGGCGCCGGCCCGGCGGTTGAGTTCCTCGATGGCCTGCAGCACTGACACCAGCTTGCCGTCGATCGACACTGGCACACCCTTGTCGAAGCCGACGATCACCTCGTCGGGTGTGCTCCAGTTGAGGGTGGGGTCTTCGGTGTAGTCGTAGACGTCCTTGGTGGGTGCGTTCCACAGGTGTTCCAGGAACCCGGTTTCCACCGCGCGGCCCCACACGTTCTGGTCGATGGAGAACGGCGAACGTTTGGTGACGTTGATCGGGATGGCGTTCTCCTCGGCGAACGCGATCGCCTTCTCGCGCGTCCACGCGTAGTCGCGGACCGGCGCCAGCACCTCCAGATCCGGTGCCAGCGATGCGAATCCGACCTCGAAGCGGACTTGGTCGTTGCCCTTGCCGGTGCAGCCGTGCGCGACGATGCTGCCGCCGTGTTCGCGAGCCGCCGCGACCAGATGCTTGGCGATCAACGGCCGGCTGATGGCCGACACCAGCGGGTAGCGGTCCATGTACAGCGCATTGTTCAGGATGGTGGGCAGGCAGTAGCCCTCGGCGAACTCGTCCCGTGCATCGACGACGACCGCCTCGACCGCACCGCAGTCCAGGGCCCGCTGGCGGATGACTTCCATGTCTTCGCCGCCCTGACCGAGGTTGATCGCCACGGCCACGACCTCACGGCCGGTCTCCTTGCCTATCCAGCTGATGGCCACCGAGGTGTCCAGGCCGCCGGAATACGCCAGGATGACGCGTTCTGACATGAATCAATCTCCAATCCGCTGCAGCCTCATTTAAGGCTTTCCAGAGTGCTGGCCAACTCGGCGCCGGTCATCGGCTCCCGGGCCGCCACGAAGACGGTGTCGTCGCCGGCGATGGTGCCGACGACGTACGGTAACGCCGCGCGATCGAGTGCGCTGGCCAAATAGTCAGCTGCGCCCGGCGGCGTGCGCAGCACCGCCAGGTTGGCGCTGGAGTCGGTGGACACCAGCAGCTCGCTCAGCAACCGGGACAGCCGCGCGGTGCCGCCGGACACCCCGCGTACCGGGCTCCCGTCCTCGGGGACGATATAGACCCCGACACCGCCGTCGGCGCCGCGCAGCTTGACCGCGCCGAGCTCTTCGAGATCGCGGGACAGCGTGGCCTGGGTGACGTCGATGCCGTCATCGGCCAGCAGCGCGGCCAGTTCGCTTTGGCTGCGCACCGGGGCCGACGACAGGATTCTCACGATGCGCGCCTGCCGGCCGACGCGGGTGGTTTCGGGTACGGCCTTCGAACCGCCGCGGGTCATCAGGCCCGCTCCAGCAGCCACACCAGCAGCGCCTTCTGGGCGTGCAGCCGGTTTTCGGCCTCGTCCCAGACCACGCTGGCCGGACCATCCATCACCTCGTCGGTGATCTCTTCTCCGCGATGAGCCGGAAGGCAGTGCAACACAACGGCTTCCGTATCGGCAAGGCCGAGAAGCCGCTGGTTGACCTGAAACGGGCGAAACGGCTTGACCCGATCCAGCCCGTCGTTCTCCTGGCCCATCGACGTCCAGGTGTCGGTCACCAGGACGTCGGCACCCGCGGCGGCGGCGTCCGCGTCGGCGGTCAGGGTCACCGAGCCGCCAGTGATCTGCGCGCGGTGTTCGGCGGCCTCCAGCACCGCCGGGGCGGGCGCAAAACCGTCGGGGGCGGCAACGGTGACGTGGATGCCAGCGGTCACCCCGCCCAGCAGCAGCGAGTGGGCCATGTTGTTGGCGCCGTCACCGAAGTAGGACAGCCGCAAGCCCTTCAGGGTGCCCTTGTGTTCGGCAATGGTCTGCAGGTCGGCCAGCACCTGGCAGGGGTGGAAATCGTCGGAGAGCGCGTTCACCACCGGCACCGTCGCCACCGACGCCATAGCGTCGAGCCGGTCCTGGCCGAACGTCCGCCAGACGATGGCGTCGACGTAGCGGGACAAAACCTGCGCGGTGTCCTGCAGCGTCTCGTCGCGACCCAGCTGGGTGCTGCTGCTGTCGACGACGACGGCGTGCCCGCCGAGTTGCGCGATACCCACCTCGAACGAGAACCGGGTGCGGGTCGAGTTCTTGTCGAAGAGGACCGCGACCCCGCGCGGCCCCTCGAGCGGACGACGGCTGAAGGGATTTTTCTTCAGCTCGGAGGCCAGCTCGAGGACCTCGGCCTGTTCGGCCGGCGACAGCGCGTCGTCACGCAGGAAGTGCCGCGTCATGCCGAGCGCCCGACGGTGTCGAGGATCCCCGGCAGGGCGGTGACGAAGCTGTCGATCTGGGCTTCGGAGATGACCAGCGGGGGTGCCAACCGGATGACGTCGGGAGCGGGCGCGTTGACCAGGAATCCGGCCTCGCGGGCGGCGGCCTCGGTGTCCTTGGCCCGCGGCGCGGTCAGCACCATGCCCCAGAGCAATCCGCGGCCGCGCATGTGGTCGATCAGCGGGTGACCGAGCGATTCCACGCCGTGACGCAACGACTTGCCCAACACCTCGGCGCGCTGCACCAGATCGTCGGCGGCCAGCACCCGCAGCACCGCCAGGGCTGCGGCGGTGCAGATCGGGTTGCCACCAAAGGTGCTGCCGTGCAGGCCAGGAGTCAACAATTCGGCGGCAGGACCGACGGCCAACACCGCGCCGATCGGCAGACCACCGCCGAGCCCCTTGGCCAGGGTCACCACGTCGGGGGTGATGCCGTCGTGCTGGTGGGCGAAAAAGGCGCCGGTGCGCCCTATTCCGGTCTGCACCTCGTCGAGCACCAGCAGGGCGCCGTGCTGCGTGGTGATGTCGCGGGCGGCGGCCAGGTAGCCCGCGGGCGGGACGACGACGCCGCTCTCCCCCATGATTGGTTCCAGGAATACCGCCGCGGTCTCGTCGTCGACGGCGGCGGCCAACGCGTCGGTATCGCCGTAGGGCACGTGCGTGACGAAGCCGGGCAGCGGCGCGAACGGCGCCTGCTTGGCCGGCTGACCGGTCAGCGCCAGCGAGCCCATCGTCCGGCCATGGAAACCTTCTTGTGCGGCAACCAGTTTCGTACGGCCGGTGAGCCGGGACAGCTTGAACGCCAGTTCGTTGGCCTCGGTGCCGGAGTTGCAGAAAAACACCCGGGTTTGTTGGTCGGCCCCTAGCAGAGCGACGAGTTCCTCGGCCAGCGCGAGCCCGGGTTCGGTGGCGTAGAAATTGGACGTGTGGCCCAGCGTCGTCAGCTGGTGGGTGACGGCCTCGATGATTGCCGGGTGCCGATGGCCGAGCACGTTGACCGCGATGCCGCCGAGCAGGTCCAGGTAGCTGCGACCGTCGACATCGGTGACCACGGCACCGTCGCCACTGGCCAAAGCCATTGCGGGCGTGCCGTAGTTGTTCATCATCACGGCTTCCCACCGCTGCCGCATCACGTCGGTGTTCGTCATGCGGATACCACCTTCGTCCCAGTTCCTTCGGGGGTGAAGAGCTCCACCAGCACGCAGTGTTTGACTCTGCCGTCGATGACGTGGGCGCTGGGCACTCCCCCGTTGACCGCGCGCAGGCAGGCCTCGACTTTGGGGATCATGCCGGACTCGAATGTGGGCAGCAGTTGGGTCAAGCTGGCGGTGTCAATTTCGCTGACCAACGAATCGCGGTCCGGCCAGTCGGTATATATGCCTTCTACATCGGTGAGCATCAAGAGTTTTTCAGCTCCCAGGGCTTCGGCCAACGCCGCCGCAGCGGTATCGGCATTGATGTTATGCACCACACCCTCGGCGTCCGGCGCCAGCGTCGACACCACCGGAATGCGACGCGCTGCAATGAGATCCAACACTGCCGCAGTGTTGACCCGGTCGACGTCGCCGACCAGGCCGATATCGGTGGCCACGCCGTCGACGGTGACGCTGCGCCGCACCGCGGTGAACAGCTGGGCGTCCTCGCCGGTGATGCCGACGGCGTAGGGGCCGTGCGCGTTGATCAAGTTGACCAGTTCGCGGCCCACCTGTCCGAACAACACCATCCGCGCAACGTCGAGCACTTCCGGTGTGGTGACCCGGAATCCGCCCTTGAAATCGCCCTTGTCGATGCCAAGCCGACGCAGCATGGCGGTGATCTGCGGGCCGCCGCCGTGCACCACCACCGGATGGATTCCGCAGTTACGCAGAAACGCCATATCGGCGGCGAAGGCTTGCCGCAGGCTCTGGTCGGTCATGGCATTGCCGCCGTATTTGACGACGATGATCTTGCCGTGCAGCTGCTTGAGCCAGGGCAGGGCTTCAGCGAGCACTTGCGCCTTGAGCTGGGTGGGTAATGCCTCGGCATTGATGGTCATGAGCTGTAGGCCGAATTCTCTTCGACGTAGGCATGCGAAAGATCGGTGGTCCGAATGGTTGCCTGACCATCGCCGACGCCGAGGTCGACGATGACGTGGATGTCGGCCCCCGAAAGGTCCACCTGACGTGCACCCGGAGCACCGATCCCGTCGATGCATACCGGAGAACCGTTGAACGACACAGTGATTCGATCGGGGTCGATGGTCACCGTCGGCACCAAGCCGACAGCCGCCAGCACCCGGCCCCAGTTGGGGTCGGATCCGAACATCGCGGTCTTGACCAGGCTGTCGCGGGCGACTGCCCGGGCGGCCCGCACCGCTTGGTCCTCGGATCCGGCCCCGGTCACGGTCACGGTGACGCGCTTGGTGACGCCCTCGGCGTCGGCTTGCAGCTGAGCGCACAGGTCGTCGCAGACCCGCAGCACGGCGTCGTCCAACTCGGGCTGGGGCGGGGCGATCCCGCTGGCGCCCGACGCCAGCAGCAGCACGGTGTCATTGGTGGAACAGCAGCCGTCGATGTCGAGCCGGTCGAAGGTGCGCGCGGCGGCGCGGCGCAAGGCCTGGTCGAGTGCTGCCGCGTCGGCCACCGCGTCGGTGGTCAGCACACACAGCATGGTCGCCATCGACGGCGCCAGCATGCCCGCACCTTTGCCCATCCCGCCGACCGTCCATTTGCTCGGATGATGCAGCGCAACCTGTTTGGGCACCGTGTCGGTGGTCATGATGGCGTGGGCGGCCTCGTCGCCACCGGACAGCCCGCCGGCCATCTCGTGCACGATGTCACGCACACCGGCCAGCACCTTGTCCATCGGCAGCCGGTCGCCGATCAGCCCGGTAGAGCAGACGGCGACCTCGATGGCTCCGGTATCGGTTCCCCAGTCCGATAGCGCGGTGGCGACCGCTTCCGCGGTGGCGTGGGTGTCCTGAAATCCCGCCGCCCCGGTGCAGGCGTTGGCTCCACCGGAGTTGAGGATTACCGCACGCAGCTGTCCGGTGGTCAGCACCTGCTGGCTCCACAGCACCGGCGCGGCCTTGACCTGATTGCGGGTGAAGACTCCCGCGGCGGAGTAGTCGGGTCCCTCGTTGAACACCAGCGCCAGGTCACGGGCGCCTGACTTCTTGATTCCGGCGGCAATGCCGGCGGCCCGAAATCCTTCGGGCGCGGTGACGCCCTGGGTGCGTACCAGCCGCGCGGCTCCAGCTTGCGTCATGGCGCCACTCCGACCACTGAAAGGCCTTCTGTCTCTGGCCAATCCAGCGCCAGGTTCATCGACTGCACCGCGGCACCACCGGTGCCCTTGACCAGGTTGTCGATCGCCGCGATCGCGACGAACGTCTCGGCGGCCTCGTCCACCGCGACGGCGACGTGCGCCGCGTTGCTGCCGATGACCGAGCCAGTGCGAGGCAGCTGTCCCTCGGGCAGCAGGTAGATGAAAGGCTCCGCGTCGTAGGCCTTTTCATATGCCGCCCGCAGCTGCGACAGCGGCGTTCGGGTGCGCGCGGTGCAGGTGGCCAGGATGCCGCGGGAAGTCGGGATGAGCACCGGCGTGAAGGACACGGTGACATCGCGGTCGGTGACGGCCCGCAGGCCCTGGGCGATCTCCGGGGTGTGCCGATGGGCGCCGGCGATGTTGTAGGCCCGCGCCGATCCGATGACCTCGGAGCCGAGCAGGTCGGTTTTGGCCGCCCGACCGGCGCCGGAAGTTCCGCTGACGGCGACGACCGTGACCGCGGGTTCGACGAGGTCTTCGGCCAGCGCGGGCAGCAGTGCCAGCAGTGCCGCGGTCGGATAGCAGCCCGGAACCGCGATACGCCGGGCGCCGCGCAGCCGTTCGCGTGCGCCGGGCAGCTCCGGCAGTCCGTAGGGCCAGCTGCCCGCATGCGGCGATCCGTAGTAACGCTCCCACGCCGACGCATCGGTGAGCCGGAAATCGGCGCCGCAGTCGATGATCACCGTTTCGGGTCCGAGCTGTTCGGCAAGCTCCGCCGAATACCCGTGCGGCAGGCCCAGAAACACCACATCATGGCCGCTCAGCACATCGAGCTCGGTGGGCTCGATGACTCGCTGGGCCAGTGGCGTCAGGTGTGGATGGTGATCGGCGAGCGTGCTGCCGGCACTGGCCGCCGCGGTCAGCGAACCGATCGAGAGCCGGCCGTCGGCGTAAGCAGGGTGCCCAAGCAGCAACCGGAGGATCTCACCGCCGGCATAGCCGCTGGCACCGGCAACTGCCACCTTCGTTGCGTTGGCCATTTCGACAATTCTGCATGGTTATGCATCTGTTTGCAAATCCATGCCAAGAGTGCTGGCGGCCGCTCGACAGCCGGTCAGGCGCGCAATTCGGCGCCGAGGACCTCGGCAGCTCGCCGCACCGCGGCATCCCGAGCCGCGCTGGCGTCGTCTTCGGTCAACGTGCGGTCTGGTGCGCGGAATCGCAGTGCGAATGTCAGCGACTTGCGGTCCTCGCCGATCTGCGGCCCAGTGAATACGTCGAACAACTCGAGGGCTTCCAGCAGTTCACCGGCCCCCTCCCGAACGGCATCGGCCACCGCCCGGGCCGGTACCTGCGCCGACACCACGAGGCTGACGTCTTGGAACACGGCCGGGAACGGCGATACCCGGGGCGCCGGCAGCGCCTCGACGATCGCAATCGCGTCAAGGTCGAGCTCGATGGCGCAGGTGCCCTTGGGTAAGCCGGAGCGCTCGATGACGGCGGGGTGCAGTTGGCCGGCGTGACCGACCGTCGTCTCTCCGACGAGCACCTCGGCGCATCGGCCCGGATGCCACGGCAGGTATTGCGCCGCCCGCAGTGTGACGTCAAATCCGCCGGCGCGGGCGATGATTCGCACCGCTTCAAACGCATCGCTGGCTTCGACTCGACGACCCGGGCCCCACGGGCCGCGCGGTTCGCGCAGCCCCGCCAATACCGCCGCGACGTGCTGTGGTTGACGGGGCAACGAGGCGTCGAGTGCGGCGATCTCGTCAGCGGTCGGCCGACGATCGACGGGGATCAGGTCGACAGGACGAGTCCGCTCGGTGGGTTGGACCACCTGCGCGATGGCAAACAGCGCGACGTCGACCAGGCCGCGGGATACGTTGCGCCCCAGCGCTTCTAGTAGGCCTGGCAGCAGGGTGGTGGCCAGCTCCGGACGGTCGGCCTCCAGCGGGTTGACTACGTGTGTCGTGGTGCGCCGCGGGTCGTCGACCGGCAGCCCCCACCGGTCGAACACACCGGCAGGCAGAAACGGTGTCAGCAGCACCTCGACGTACCCGGACTGCGCCAACGACTTTCCGATCGCGCGCCGGCGCTTTTGCGCCGCGGTCAGTCCCCGGCCCGCGGGGGCTGCCGGCAACACCGACGGGATCGCCTCAAGCCCTTCTAGCCGCAGCACCTCTTCGACGAGGTCGGCGGGCTGTAGGAGATCGGGACGCCAACTGGGCGGGGTCACGGTCAGCGTGTCGGCCTCTTGGGTCACCGCGGCACCGATCTGAGCCAGCCGGCGGGCGGTCGCGCCCGGGGCATAAGCCACCCCGGCGACGCGATCCGGGAGGTCTGCGGCGATCCGGATAGCCGGCATCGACCAGTCCGCACGCGGCGGATCGCCTCGCCAATCGGTGAGGGTGTCCGACACCGCTCCCCCGGCGATGTCGGCGAGCAGGGCGGCGCAGCGGTCCAGGGCGGCGACCGAAATGGCCGGGTCGACCGCGCGCTCGTACCGGCGGGCGGCCTCGCTGGGCAGGTGTAGTCGGCGCTGGGTGCGCGACACCCCGGCGGGGTCCCACACCGCGGCTTCCAGCAGCACGTCGGTGGAATTGGCGCGCACTTCGGTGGTTGCCGCACCCATCACGCCGCCGATCGCGGCGGTCGCCACCTCGTCGACGATGAGAACATCGGCCGGATTCAGTTTGCGTTCAATGTCATCGAGGGTGCGGACGGTCTCGCCGGGCCGGGCAAAGCGCACGCTAAAGCCACCGGTGATGCGATTGCGGTCGTGGGCGTGCATGGGGTGACCCAGTTCCAGCATCACATAGTTGGTCACGTCCACGGCCGGAGAAGTGGCGCGGATGCCGGATAGCAGCAGACGGCGCTGCAGCCACCACGGTGACACCGCGGCGGGGTCGATCCCGGTGACCGGACGCAACGCGAAGCGTCGCACGCCGGTTTCGGCGTCAACCGTCAGCGGCCAAGCCTCGCCTTGCGCCGGCAGCGGTGCGACGTCCGCCGGGTCGACGAAGTCCAAGTCGTAGGCGCACGCGATTTCGCGGGCCACCCCGCGTACCGACAGGCCGTAGCCACGATCGGGTGTGATGGCCAGGTGGAACACCACGTCGTCGAGACCGAGCACTGCGGCCCCGTCGGCCCCGGGCTCGGCGGTCCCCGGCGGCAGCACCAGGATTCCGGAATGGTCTGCACCCAAACCGAGTTCGGCAGCCGAGCAGATCATTCCGTCCGAGCTGCGGCCGTAGGTTTTGCGGGCCGCGATGTTAAAGCCGCCGGGCAGCATGGTACCAGGCAGCGCCGCCACGATGAGATCTCCGACTACGAAATTGGTTGCCCCGCAAACAACCTCGCGGTCCTGGTCCTCACCCACATCGACCAGGCAAGCGCGGATCGGCTTCTTGAAGCCGCTGAGCTCTTCGATAGCGCTGACTCGCCCCACCGTCAGCGGCCCCTCGACCGGGCCGAGTGCGATGACCTCCTCGACCTCGTGGCCGATGCGCACCAGCGCCTGCTCGAGATCCGCCGGGGTGACATCCCAGCCTGGAGCGCCTGCCGCGACGACCTCGCGCAGCCAGCTGTACGGAAGGCGCATCAGACACCCACCCCGAACGGCAACGAGAACCGGACATCACCCTCGACCATGTCGCGCATGTCAGGAATGCCGTTGCGGAACTGCAGGGTACGTTCCAGACCCATGCCGAATGCAAAGCCGGAGTAGATGCCGGGGTCAATTCCGCTGGCCCGCAATACGTTTGGATGCACCATGCCGCAGCCGCCCCATTCCACCCAGCCGGCCCCGCCCTTCTTGCCGACAAACCACACATCGACCTCGGCGGACGGTTCGGTGAAGGGGAAGAAGTGCGGCCGGATCCGGGTGCGCGCCTGCGGACCGAATTCTGCGCGCGCGAACGCGTCCAGCGTGCCGCGCAGATGCGCCATGGTCAGACCCCGATCCACCGCGAGGCCCTCAACCTGGTGAAAGACCGGCGTGTGGGTGGCGTCGAGTTCGTCGGTGCGGAATGTGCGGCCGATCGAGATGACGTAGACCGGCAGCTCGCGCTCGAGCAGGGCACGTACCTGCACCGGCGAGGTGTGGGTGCGCAACAGCTGCCGGGAATCCTCCGGCGCGATATAAAAGGTGTCCTGTTCGCTGCGCGCGGGATGGTCCGGGGGGAAGTTCAGGGCGTCGAAGTTGAACTGCTCGGTTTCCAGTTCCGGCCCTTCGGCCAGCTCCCATCCCATCGCGATGAAGGTATCGGCGACGTGCTCGGCCAAGATCGTGATCGGATGCCGGGCGCCGGTCGGTTGACGGGTGGACGGCAATGTGACGTCGATGCCCTCGGCGACCAGCACGGCCGCGTCGCGCTCGGCACGCAACGTCGCCAAGCGTTCGTCGTAACTGCGTTGGGCCTCACCGCGTGCCGCGTTGACGCGTTTGCCGGCATCGGCGCGCTGGTCCTTGGGCACAGTGCCCAGCGCCTGTCGCGCCAGTGCTAGCGGCGAGCGGTCACCAAGCTGCTCGGTTTTGATGCGTGCCAGGGTGTCGAGATCGTCGGCGAGGGCGATGGCCTCGCGGGCATCGCTGACTGCCTTGTCCAATGCCTCGGGCGACAGGTCGACGGGTTGATCACCCACGCGGCGACACTCTCCTTGCTGAAGTTCGGGCTGCCCGCATCGTCGGTAGGCGGGCTTCCGCGCGGCACGGGTCGAGTGCCGATCATAAGTGATTCGCTGCAGGCGGCTCGGCGCGCGCTTGGTTGCGCGGCGCGGCGAGCGGCGGAGGCTTAACCAGCCAGGACCGGCTGCGAACCGGTCAACGAATCCTCGTCCTGGGCGCTCGTCGTCGGCACGGCAC
>Ga0182030_10021326_pt1 | contig 12141 bp, 8 predicted proteins | sample 812S3MmetaG_FD_121299 | JGI IMG/M metagenome (GOLD analysis project Ga0182030, IMG submission 121299) | Permafrost microbial communities from Stordalen Mire, Sweden - 812S3M metaG (Illumina Assembly) | ecosystem: Environmental > Terrestrial > Soil > Wetlands > Permafrost | place: Sweden...
CAAAAGATAAATCGAGAACGTCAGCGCCACGGCCTCGGCGGCGAGCACGAGCGGCAGATGTTCGGCGCTGGTGTTGAACCATGTCGTCGCCAGCCAACCGGCAAAGGCGAGCAGCGTGAACGCAGCCGGCTCGGCGCGGAGCGGCTGCGCTTCGTTTTCAGCGTCGTCCCGGTGCGCCCAATAGGCGTTGAAAATCATTAGCACGCCAAGCGCTGCGCCCGTCCAGAGACCGGGCGAATCAAACTGTTTCAGATTGGCCGCGCACCAACCGACGGCCAAAACGGCGGCAAGATAGTTGAATACTTTCGGCGCGAGGCTGTGCCGCCGGGCGACGAGATTGAACAGCACGATGCTTTCCACGCCGAGCACGAGCGCGACGGGCAGATGCGGTTCCAGCGTGTTGGACCACACCGCCGCTGTCCAACTGGCGAAGGCCAGCAGCGTGAACGCCGTGGTTTCGAGCCGTAGCGACGACGGATCTTTCTCCAGCCAGTGGGCGCGGACGGCGTTGACGGCCATGAATGCGCCGAGGGCCACGCCTGTCCAGAGGCCGCGCCCGATGAACGGTTGCAGGCTCGCGATACACCAGCCGGTCGCCAGCAGCGCGGCGGCGTAGGCGAAAAATTTCAGGACGACACTCTGTCGTTGCGTGCCGACGATATAAAGCACCACGCTTTCCACGCCGAGCACCAGCGCGAGTTGGAACCCCGCGAATTTGGTGATGAAGCCAAGCGTGACGAGCAGCAGCCCTTGCGTGAGATAGGCATTTTTGGCGAGCGGTTCGGCTGGCAGAAATTTTTTGGCCAGCAATGCCAGAGCCAGCAGCGCCGTGCCATAACCAAGTGAAAATTTCCAGAAGCCGCCGGTGTGGACTTGCAGCATCGTCAGCAAAAACAAGGCGAAGAACGCGCCGTTGTTCAGCGTGAGAAACGCGGCGCGGTTCGGGCCAGTGAGTTTTTCGCACCGCGACATGAACGTTGCCACCGTGAAAACCAGCCAGTAGGCCGCGAGGAAAATTGCGCCAAAATAAAGCTGTTCATCCGGTGTCGCCCAATGCCAGCCGTCCTCGTGCAGAAAGCGCCAGAACGCATAACCGGCGTAGCTCGTCGCCAAACCGGCGAATGAAAGGCTCACCCAGCGGTTGCGGATGAGAAATATCACGGCGGCGATGGTGAGAATCAAATTGGAATACAAAGTGAAATCGCCGACGCGCGTGATGACCGAGCTGTAAAACGCGAGGCCGACGGCGAACAGCGCCATGACTTCGGATTTGCGGCGGTCGGCGATCCACGCGATGACGCCGGCCCACGCCAGCAGCAGCGCGCCTTCGAGCAACGCGCTTTCGATGCTGCGCAGTGGCGGAATGTGATGCGCGGCATAGGTCGTGAAGTAAACCGCCGCGAGGCCGCCGGCAAACAGAACCTGTGCGTAATTTTTCAGCGACTCCTTGGCGTTGCGACGCTGCCACCATGCGCCCGCGCCGAGCAGCAGTCCGCTGGCGAGGTAGAGCAAGGAGATTTTTCCGCCGGGGCCGAGTTTGGGAACGACATGGTGATAAGCGTAGTTGGCGAAGAACGCGAGGCCGGTCAGCAGCATCACGATACCGGCGCGCACGAGCCAGTAGGTGCCCAAGCGCATCTCGAAGGACGCTTTTTCCGCGACCGGCGGCGGGGCGGATTTCATTTTTGCCGTGATGATGGGAGGATTAGCCGCTGCTTCGTTTTTCAGCGCGGCGGCGGGCGCTTCCATCGTCTTGGCAAACGCCAGAACCGGCGGGGGCGCGATAACTGGTGGCGGTGGCACCGGGCGCGAATCGGCCACGCCGAAAACACCGGGTGTGATTTCCTCTGTTCCCGGCGAAACGGGCATTTCCGGAATCACCGGCGGTGGCGGAATCACGACATCCGTTTCCGCCGCAGAAACGGGAGTGGCTCTGGCGACGGGCGTGACTGGCACCCCGGAGTTTTTTTGCCGCAGCCGATACACTTCCAATTCCAACCGGTTGAGGCGGTCGGTGAGTTGCTCGCTGTTTTCGCCGGCAATCTTGGCGCGCCAGAGGGCGATGGTGGCCAGCACGATGGCGGTCAGACCGAAGAAAATTTCCATAGCGGCACCTTTCTGTTAAATGAACGGCACGGCTGGGTTGCCTTGGGAGTGAAGCATGAAACTGTGCCGAAGCAAACACGAATCGGCGGCGAACGGACGGATAAAATCATTATTCATCTGGTCAGACTAGCGCGGCGGCCCGCCCCGGCGTGAATTGAAAAAACTTTTTCCGCCTTGTCAAAAATCAATGCGCGGGTGCGTCTCGTTTTCAAAGAAAAAACCCGCCGGATGAAAACATCCGACGGGTCGCGGTTCCCGGTTCCTCGCGGGTTACCAGCGGTCATGCCGGTAACCATAGCCATGATGCCAGCCGTAATGCGCCGGATAAACCACCGCTGGTCCACGGCAGACCACAACGGTCGGCGGGCAATACACCACCGGCGGAGCAGGGCAGTAGGTGACGTTGCATGGCGGCGCGGGCGGCGGACAATAGGCTGGCGCGCCACAGGAATAATTCACGTTGCATTGCGCGTGACCGTCAACGGCGGCGGCGACCAACCCGACGACCGCCACGCCGGTCAGCACCTTGCCGACGGTCGCCCATTCGCGGTCGCCCGCGCGGGCGGTTTGCAGATTTGCCGCGGCCAGCGTGAGAATCACCGTTCCCGTCAGAATCATTTTTTTCATAATTTTCCTTTTCATCAGAACGTGGTTGCGTTCAATCAGTCTGACGTGCGGATTTTGTTTTTATTCAAAGCGGAAAACAGATAGTCTTTTCAATAGTTTTATGAACCGACCGGCTTCAGCAAAAACCGCCCCGCGCCGGAAACTACCGCGCTCGTTCAAGGATTTGACGCCGGCGAAACATTTCAATCCCGCCACCTTTTTCCGCGAACTGGTCTGGAAGGCGCTGCTCACGCCACGGCACGGCGAACAGCAGCGGCCGGTTTTCCCCAAGCTGAAACCCGGCGAAGTCGCCATCACCTGGATCGGCCACGCGTCGTTTTTAATTCAGTTCACGGACTTGAACGTGCTGATTGATCCGAATTTTGCAAACTGGCTGTTCCTGTTGAAGCGCATCAAGCGCGCCGGTTTAAAGATAAAGGATCTGCCGCCGATTGATCTCGTGCTGCTGACGCACGCGCATTTTGATCATTTTCACAAGCCGACGCTGCGCAAACTGCCGCATCCGAAAATCGGCATCATGCCGCGCGGCGTCGGCGACCTCGCGCTCGATCTCGGCTTCGCGCGGGTCATCGAGTTGGACCACTGGGAAAGTTTTTCGCCGGGCAGTTGGAAGGTGACGTTCACGCCGAGCAAACATTGGGGCGCGCGCACGCTGCGCGACAGCCATCGCGGCTACGGCGGATTTGTGCTGGAGCATCAGGGCCGGAAAATTTATCACGCCGGCGACAGCGCCTATTTCGACGGGTTCAAGCTGATCGGGAAAAGGCTTTCGCCGGAGATCGCGCTGCTGCCGATCGGCGCGTATTTTCCCGAATCGTTCCGCCGCGTCCACATGGGACCGGATGAGGCGGTGAAGGCGTTCAAGGAACTCGGCGCAAAAAGTTTTGTGCCGATGCATTACGGCACGTTCAAGCTGTCGTTCGAGGATTTGGACGAGCCGCCGCGCTGGCTCCGGCAGATCGCGCGCGAACAAAACCTCACGCGGCAGATAAAAATTCTCGACGAGGGCGTGCCGGAAGTGTTTTGACGCGCGCATGCGAAACACCGCGCCAATGGTTCCCGCGCCGTTCCCCACTGAAGTTTTCCACCGTCACAGCTTGTCGAACTGCCGCGCCAGCAAAAAATCCTTTTCCGTCAGGCCGCCGGCATCGTGCGTGGTGAGCGTGAGCGTCACTTTGTTCCAGCGGATGTCAATGTCGGGATGATGCCATGCTTCCTCAGCGCTGCCGGCTACCGCGTCAACAAATTTGATCGCAGCGGGAAAATCCTTAAACTGAAACGTCCGCGTAATTTTTCCGTCATTCAACTGCCAGCCGGGAATCAAGGCGAGCGCGGCGGCGATTTTCACCTCGGCGAGTTTTTGCACCGGCGGCGCGCCGAAATTTTCGAGCGAGCGCTGCTTCCCCGTCGAGACTTCGCGCATCAGGCTTAAACTGGTCACCGCCGACCAGATCCACGCGAGGGCAAACAATAGCAGACCGGCCTCCAAAAACCCGCCGATCGGGCGCACTTCGACATTGCCGCTGATCTGGCCGTAAAACTGGGTCATTTGTTTGACGAACCAGACCAGGAACAGCGTGAATCCGGCGAGCGCCAAGGCGAGTTGGCCGCCGCCCGCAATCCAGCGCCGGCCCAGCAGCGAGCCGAGGCCGGGCGTGGCGAGCAGGTTGAGCAGCGCGGCGTTCCGGGCGGTGGCGCGGCTAAGCGGTTTGCCCCTCGGCGAAAATAGTTTCATAGGCGAACATCAGCGCCGCGATGCCGACGGGAAAAGTAAACAACACGCCGACACAGCAGAGACAAATACCGGCGAGGTTGAGCAGCGAAATCAAAATCATCAGTCCGAAGACCAGCCACCAATGTTTATTAACCATTTTCCGGCTCGTCCCCATCGCCGTCCAAAAATCAATCTGCCGGTCCACGATGAGCGGCAGCGTGAACTTCCAGCATACGGCCAGGTAGGTGGCTGGGATGGCGCAGACCAGCAGCACCGGCAGGCACGCCAGCAGCACGGACTCCAGCGCCACGATCGTTTCGTGATCCGGCGGCGTGCCTGCCTGCAAATGTTGCAGATGCCCGGCGAGCGGAATGATTTTCACGATCAGCACGACGATGAACGGCAGCAGGCACAACCCGATCAGCAAACTCTGCACCAGCGTGGCGAGAAAAAGGTGCGCAAACGCGCGCCGGAAACCGGAAAAAATGTCGCCGATTTCCGCCGGCTCGCCGCGGATGGCGCGGAGGAACAGGTAAAACACGCCCCCCATCAACGGTCCGGCGATGATGAAGTTCGCAATGGAAGCCAGCGCGCCGATGAGCGGGACTTGCGCCACCATGCCAATGGCACCTTCAATGAGCAGGTAAACCAGCGTGCCGACGAACAGCAACCCCAGGTTGTTTTTCACCAGTTCCCAGCCGCGGCTGATGCAGCCGCCCAGGTCCAGTTCGTAGTCGCGTTCCGAAATTGTGAAGTCGCCGGCCGGGCCGGCAAAGACCGGCGGCACACCCGGCGCCGGAGCCTTCGGCGCAAAGGCGTCGGCGAACTCGGGAAATTTTTCCAGCTCGCGAAATTCCGCATCGCTTTCCGCCTTCACGAGGGATTTTTCGCTGAGCCGGCTCTCGGCGATCCACTGGCGAATGTCGTCCGCCGTGACCGGGCCGTATTCCTTCTGGTCGCCGCCGATGATGATATACATGATCTTCCTTCCTAATTTTTCACCTGATGATTTTCGTTTTACGGATCCCACCGCAGCGTATTGAGCTGGGATTCCCGCAACTGCTGGACGCTGCCGTCCGCAAAGGCAACCACGAACATCCGGGCGTGACGCGGTTTGCCGATCATTTGTTCCGGGCCGCCATTCGCATTCCAGCCGCCGTCCGCTTCAAAAATCATCACCGTTTGTGGATTGACCTTGCTTTCATCCAGGCCGTCGAGTTTCACATTGAAAGCGTAGTCGCAGCGGCCGGCGGAATTGGCGGCGGGGCATTTGAAAATCTTCTCACTGCCGGCAAAAGGTTTGATCGCATCGCACCACGTCGCGGCCGGAGGGAATTGATTGTGATTATCGCCGGAATAAATCCGCACCGCCAGCGCCAGTTGTTTCTCGTTGTTGACGCAGTTGATGTTTTGGGCTTTCTGCTTCGCAGCGGCCAGTGCCGGCAGCAGCATGGCGGCAAAAATCGGAATCAGGAACAGAAAGACCGCAGACACGATGACGCCGGCCAGCGCCAGGCCGTTCCCGCTCAATTTGCCACCGCTGTTCTTCACTTTGACCATCGCGATGATCCCCAGAATCAGTCCGAACAGCGCCGTGAGGCCGCAGGTGAACACGCCCAAAACGCCCAGCACCAGCGAAGTGACCGCCAGGCCGCTGGTTTTTGGAGCCGCCGCGGGCAAGGGCGGCGGCGCGGCGCTCTTGAGCAAATCTTGAAACTCGGGAAAGTCAGACAGCCATTTCCAGTCGGTCGCGCCCTCGACCTGCACTTTGCTTTGCGCGTTCACCCGGCCCTCCGCGATCCACAGCCGCAATTGCGCCTCCGCAATGGGGCCGTATTGTTTCTGGTCACGTCCGATGATGTTATAGTTTGCCATAAGCTTCCTCGTGTCCGCCGAGTTCTAATTCATCGCGCGCCACGGCGCAAGTTTTGGTTGCTTCAATTATTCCGCCCGAACATTTTTCCCGGCAGTTGTTTCACCAACCAAACCGCAAACCGAACAATGCCATTCCACAGCCCGGCCGGTATCAAAGAAGTCTACGTCCAAAACTCTCGGGAGATCAGTTCCAGATCAACAGTCGCACCGGCGTGGGATTGTAAGCATTGCACGGATTGTTGAGTTGCGGACAGTTAGAGATAAGACAAATCAAATCCATTTCCGCGCGCAATTCCACGTAGTGACCACCGGCGCTCACGCCGTCTTCAAAGGAAAGTTTTCCTTCCGGCGTCACCGGCACGTTCATGAAGAAATTGATGTTGTGGGTGATGTCGCACTTGGTGGCGCCATGACCCCAGCGGGAAATTTGCAGCATGAACGTGTCGCGACAACTGTGCATGAAGCGCTTGTCCAGCGCGTAGCGCACCTGGTTGCTCTCCGCCGCGCAGGCACCGCCCAGCGTGTCGTGCCGACCGCAGGTGTCGGCGACAATCGTGGCCAGGACATTGCCCTCGCTCGAAATCAGTTTCGTGCCGGTCGTCAGATAGATTCCGCCCTGCTCACGGATGGTGTCCTGTGCGGAATAGCGGTCCGTCAGGTCGTGCGCGTTGTAAAACAGCGTGTCCACGGCCTGATTGCCTTCGAGGTCCACGATGCGAACCGTCTGGCCGCGCTTGATCTCGTGCATCCAGCCGTCGCCCGCCAGCAGCGTGAAATCGTAAACCGCCTTGGCAGGATCCAGTTTGCTTTCGGTCAAAATAAAAGTGCTCATAAATCAGGCTCCGAGAAAAAGTCGTTCCGTGAGAATAAAACTCCGCTGGTTTTCGCCCCGGAAATTGCGGCAAAAATCATCCGGCGCGGGCGCGGGCGTCTGTAGCACCGTCAGCTTGACGGGCTTCGGCGCATATTGGGGATTCGGATCCAGCGGATGCTGGCAGGTGTTGAGCACCACCAGCACATTCATTTCCGCGCGCAGGTCAACGGTGTCGCCGGCTTTGGAATTTCCCGCGTGAAATTTCATTCTGCCTTCCGCATCCACGTCCAGCCGGCTGAAGAAATTCACGTTGGCCACGAGGTCGCGTTTGCCAAGGCCGTGTTTGCCCAGCTCGATGAGAAAATTGTCGTGCGCGTTGCGATACCAGTCGTTGCGCTTTTCCTGATACGTCGCCTCGCCGAATTTTTTCTCCGTCATCGCAGCGTTGCCGTGACCGCCCAGCGGATCATGCCAGCCGCAGGTGTCGGCGGTGATGGACAGCAGCGCGTGCCCCATGTCGCTCATCAGCACGTGGCCGCGCGTCAGCCTGGCGGTGTATTGCGCCTTAAGCGTGTCGGGCAGGTTCAAGCGATCCAGCGGCTCGGCGGCGTCGTAAGCCATCAGGCTGACGTTCGCGCCGCCTTCGACATCGGTGAGGCGCAGCGTTGTGTGCCGGCGCAATCGCCAGGACCAAAGCCCGCCACCGGGCAGGTTTTCCTCAAACATAATTTTTTCCGTGTTCATAAAATCATTTTGCAAGCGACTGCCGGAAAGCGCGCCAGCCGCCAAATTCCGTGATGTCGCGTGCCCCTTCAAACCCGAGCGGCTCGCACAAAAAACCTTTGACGCTCGTGCCGTCATCCAGTTCCAGCATCCCGATGCCCAACGGCGGCGGAATTTCCACCACGAACGAACCGAACGCCGCGTCATCCAGCGACCAAATCTCTACCTCGATGCCAGACAACAATTTTTCCGCCACGCGGCGCAGACCCGGCTTGGGCGGCTGCGTGTTGGCCAGGGCATAAAGCCGGTAGCACGCTGCGGTGCGCGTCTGCCGGATAAATTCCGCTTTGCGGGAAGTCAGTTGATGATTCAACGGCTGTCCACGCAGGTGCGCGCCAACCACGGCCAGCATAATACCGGAAGATTTTCTTGCCGCCAAAGGTTGTTCCGAAATGTCCCCCGCCGTGACGCCTATTTTCCCACCGACGGCCCGATGATATTTCGCGCCGATTTGCAGCAACGCGTCGTCGGCAAACGCCGGTGCCATCAGCGTCACGCCGCACGGCAGGTGATTCGACTGGCGAAAACCCGCCGGCAGCGCCAGCGCCGACAAGTCCAGCAGGTTCACGAAGTTCGTGTAATAGCCGAGATGGCTGTTCAGCTTGACGGGATCCGCCAGCACCTGCTCGATGCCGTAGGTCGTCCCGGTGGTCGGCAGCAGAAGAACATCGAGCGTTTTCCACAAAGGCGCGATGGCTTGCGCCAGCGTTTGCAGTTTGTATTGGCTGTCAAAGGCGGCTACTGCATCGAACTTGTTTGCGCCACCGATGATTGCGCGGACGACCGGATGCATTTTGTCGCCGTGCTTTTCGAAAAAATCTCCCAGCGCCCAGCGCCGCTCCGCGACCCAAGGCCCGGCGTAGAGCAACGCCGCCACCTGTGCGAAGGGCGCGTAATCAAATTCCACCGGCTCGCCGCCGCAGGTGCGCAAACGAGAGATGGCTGTTTCGTAAAGCTCCGCCGCCTCGCTGTCGCCAAAAAATTCACGTTGCGCGGCCGGCAAAATACCGAACTTGAAATTCGCCGGAATCGTCGGGACATTTTTCGGACGCAAACGGGAATAGCCATCGCCGGCGTCAAAACCGGCCACGACTTTCAAAACTGACTGCGCATCGTGGCAACTGCCGGCGAAAATCGAAACGCAGTCCAGCGAGCGGCACGCGGGAAACACCCCGCGATTGCTGAGCAAACCCCGCGTCGGTTTCAGGCCGACAATGTTGTTGAACGCCGCCGGCACGCGGCCGGAACCGGCGGTGTCCGTGCCCAACGCAAACGTCACCATGCCCGCCGCCACGGCGACCGCCGAACCGGAACTGGAGCCGCCGGAAATGTAGCGCGAGTCAAACACCGACTGGCACGCACCAAACGGAGAACGCGTGCCGACCAAACCGGTTGCAAACTGATCGAGGTTCGTTTTCCCGACCGGCAACGCGCCGGCGGCGATGAGTTTTTGCACAACCGTTGCGGAGTTTTCCGGCACAAAAGCAAAATCCGGGCAGCCCACGGTGGTTTTGACATTCGCGAGATCAATGTTGTCCTTGATGGCAAACGGCACGCCATACAATGGCAATTCAGGTGTCGGTTTTGGTGGCAGGGCGCTGGCCAGGGCCAGTAATTTCTCACGGCCAAGGCGATCAATCCATACGTTCGGAAAACGCGCGTCAGCGGCCCGACGCAAAACTTCCTCAACCACCTGTGCCGGCGTCAGCGAGCCGTCGGCATAGCCGCGTCGCAGCGAAGTCAGGTCAAAATGGATTTCGCGACTCACGCGCTTTCCTTCTCGATGATGGCCAGGGCCTGTCCCGCGTTGACCAGCTTACCGGGCGCGGCGGCGATTTTCCTGATCACGCCCGCAAACGGCGCTTCCACGCCGACTTCCATTTTCATCGCCTCGACGACGATGATTTTTTGTCCGGCGGTCACGCGCTCGCCTTCCTTCGCCAGCACCGTCCACACGTTGCCGGTGATGGGCGACGCGATGAGCTGCCCGTTCGGCGGGGCGGTCAGCTCGTCCGTGACACGTTCGACTTCCGGTTCGCTGGTGATGGCGGCCGAACCGTCCAGCGCCCAGCGCTCGCGTTCCTCGGCAAAGGCTTTTTGCTGCTTTTCGCGAAAGGCGGAAATGCTCGCCTCGTTGTCGGCGAGGAATTTTCGGTATTTCGGAAAACTGAAAACGCTCTCTTCAATGTCGAGGCTCACCTGTCCGTGCAGGAACGCCTTGCGGAAATCGAGCAGTTCCTTCGCGCTGACCGGATAAAATTGCACCTGGTCGAAGAACCGCAGCAACCACGGCTTGCCCGGCTCGAAATCGCGCGTGCTGCGGTGGGTGTTCCAGACTTGGGCCGTGCGGCCGAACAGTTGGTAGCCGCCGGGGCCTTCCATGCCGTAGATGCACATGTAAACGCCGCCGATGCCCACAACATTCTCGATGGTGAACGTGCGGGCCGGATTATATTTGGTGGTGACGTAGCGATGCCGCGGGTCCACCGGCACGGCGACCGGCGCGCCGAGATAAACGTCGCCAAGGCCGAGCACGAGATAGTTGGCGTTGAACACCGTCTCCTTGACCTGCTCAATGCTGTCGAGGCCGTTCATGCGACGGATGAACTCGATGTTACTCGGCAGCCACGGTGCCTTGGCACGCACGCCCTGGATGTATTTCTCAATGACCGTGTGAATTGCCGCATCGTCGTAGGACAGCGGCATCCGCACGATGCGCGTCGGCACTTCGAGCGATTCGACCGGCGGCAATTCGTTTTCCGCCTTCACCAAAATGCCAATCAATTTTTCCGGCGAAATCATGCGGCTGTCGTAATTCACCTGCAACGAGCGCACGCCGGGCGACAATTCAATGACGCCTTCGACCGGATTCCTGGCGAACCACTCCATCAGCAGATGCGCGCGAAAGCGCAGCGCGAAATCCAGCACGAGCGGACCGTATTCGATGAGCAGATATTTGTCGCCCGCCCGCCGGTAAACCACGCCGGGCGTTTTGGTCGAAGCGGGAATGGAATGCAAAATGGCGGATTCGGTCAGCGTGGTTTTTTTTCCGATCAGCGGCGGCGCGAAGGAAAACGATTTTTCCGCCAGCGAAGCAATGGCCTTGTCCTGCTGGCGTTCGAGTTCGAGCGCCTCGGAAAATTTCGTCCGCACGAACCGGACCGTGTCGCCGGGGCGAAGCTGGCCGACTTTCCAGAATTCCGCTTTGACAATGCTGGCCGGGCAGACAAATCCGCCGAGACTCGGACCGTCCTTCGAGAGGATGATCGGCATGTCGCCGGTGAAGCAAATCGTGCCGATCGCGTATTCGGTGTCGTGGATGTTCGACGGATGCAGCCCCGCGTCGCCACCGTCCGTGCGCGCGAATCCGGGCTTCGGGCCGATGAGCCGGATGCCGGTGCGGTCGGAGTTGTAATGCACCTTCCAGTCCGTGCTGAAAAACGTGCCGATGAATTCCTCGGTGAAAAAATCCGGCGCGGCGTGCGGACCGTAGAGCACGCCGATCTCCCAATGAGAATGGTATTTCGGCACGAGCGCGGCCGGGGTTGTGCGCAGCGGCGCAAACGGGTCCGCAGCGCGATGAACATGCAGCACGTCGCCGTGACGCAGCGTGCGTCCGGCGTGGCCGCCGAATTTGCCCAGGCTGAAAGTGGATTTGCTGCCGAGATAATCGGGCACATCGAAACCGCCGCGCACGGCGAGATAAGTGCGGCAGCCCGCGCCTTTGATTTTCTGCAGCCGCAACACGCTGCCGGCCCGGACATGAATGCTTTGCCAGCAGGGAACGGCGTTGCCGTCGAGATCGGCTTCCATTTCCGCGCCCGTCAACGCGATGGTGGCGTCCAAATTGAATTTCAACTTCGGGCCGGTGAGCGTGAGTTCGAGACCGGCGGCGACGGCGGCGTTGCCGACCAGCTCGTTCGCGACGCGGAACGCCAAGTCATCCATCGGCCCGGACGGCGGCACGCCGATGGACCAGTAGCCGGTGCGACCGGGATAATCCTGAATGCTGCTCTGCGTGCCCGGTTCGATGACATCAATCGTCGCCGGCCGATACGGAAAGGTCGCGAGCCATTTCGTGTGAATGTCTCCGCCAGCGAATTCCGCGCTGCCGATGACCTGCCGCAGATATTCCAGGTTGCACTCAATGCCCGCGACCCTGGTTTCAGCCAGCGCGGCTTGCAATCTGGCCACGGCCTCGGCGCGCGTCGGCGCTTTCACG
>Ga0182030_10021330_pt1 | contig 12140 bp, 8 predicted proteins | sample 812S3MmetaG_FD_121299 | JGI IMG/M metagenome (GOLD analysis project Ga0182030, IMG submission 121299) | Permafrost microbial communities from Stordalen Mire, Sweden - 812S3M metaG (Illumina Assembly) | ecosystem: Environmental > Terrestrial > Soil > Wetlands > Permafrost | place: Sweden...
ATGAAGAAGCCGACGTTGCCTGCCGTTACGATATATCGCGTCTCCGGACGCGTCGCCGTGGCAGCAGCAAGAGCCGTGGCCAGTCGCTCAGGAGAGCGCTGAATTTCAATTACATCCAAGAGCAGCACATAATCGAAGTTTGTCAGATCGACAGGAAACTCGGCGGAAGCTAAATTGCAATCTACAAAATCGTTGTATACGTCAGCGCCAGCAACGTCAGCCTTGACGCCGAACCCGGTCACGTTGCAACCTTTGGCTCGAAGAGCAGAACAAAGACTCTTACCACCACAACCTAAATCGATGACTTTGCTACCTGCAGGGATTTCGGATAAGACACGCGAATGCGTGCTGTCATAAGTCAATTTCGGCTCGGCATTAACGCTCTGCCCGGACGGTGCACCCAGGTCGAAGTTTCTGCGATACATCAAGGAGAATGATTGCAGACGGGCGATTATCGTCGTGATTGCCACGTCGCCGGCATACTTCATACCGTTCACATGGCAGATTTCGTCGCCGTAGAAAGTAGGTATCGGCAGTTCTTTGATGCGCTGTTTAGCGAGCAACATTTGAATGATAATTTCAGTGTCGAAGTGAAAATCATTCGTGTTGAACTGGAAGGGCACCGCGCAGAGAGCACGTGTGGAATACAGTCTGTAACCAGTGTGAAACTCGCTCAATTGGCTGCGCAGTATGATGTTCTGGAATGCCGTAAGAATGCGATTGCCGACGTACTTATACAAAGGCATTCCGCCTTTGAGAGCGCCTGTCGCGGTCATCATACGAGAGCCGAATACGGCATCAGCTGTGCCGTCCACAATTGGCTGCACGAGCATCGGAAGCGCTTCCGGTGCGTATTGACCGTCGCCGTGAACGAGCGCTACCATGTCAAATCCGTTCTTTATCGCGTACAGATAGCCAAGCTTCTGGTTTCCACCGTAGCCCTGATTAGCCTGGTTGACCAGTACGGTGAGCTTAAATGGAAACTGGCCGCTGCGCTTGAAGCGCTCAGCACACTCAAAAGTCTTGTCGGACGACGCATCGTCAATGATTAAAACCTCAGTCTCGTACTGGGTCATGGATGCGGGTATACGACGGAGAACGGACTCGATGGTCTTCTCGGCGTTGTAAGCCACGATAAATATGAGGATCTTCATAGACTAATGCTTTTGAGGTAAGAGCGTAAATGATAGGTTGTAAGTGGATTATCCGCATGAAAGGTAACTCACGACCCAGCCCAGCGCTCGATCGAGGTTCATTATCAGTTGTTAAGGCAACCCGCCTATGACGGAATAATCCGTTTGCCCTGGATAAATCGACGCAACTGTGAAACAACCAATTCTGTCCAAAGAGGCAACTGAAACGATGACGATCTCAGACATTCGTCTCAGGTTATCGACTCGATGCAGCGCTTCGGATTCCTCGTTCGCGATCCACTTTGTCTCTAGATCTGTGCACTCTGACAGGTAAAACGTTTTCGTCATGCTTCACAACTGCCAGAAAAGCGCAGGTCTGATGTACATCCTCGCAGGAAGAGACACCGAAGAAATCGAACTCGGAATTCGAGAGATATATGTCCATTATCCTAACGGCATCGGCGATTCCAAACTAAAAATACCGGCAGCAAAAGCCGGCACCGCCCGAAACATGAATACCGTTGTAAAACTGGCACAGATGGGCAGGACATGAATTTCGTCGATTCCCTCCTAATAACTCGATCAAACCGGTTGAACCGATACAGCTTAGGAGCGTAAGGTATGAAATTGGTAAACTTGCTAGCGCCATTGGCACTCTCAATATGCTACTGTTCGAGCGCATTAGCCGATCCTACTACCAACCAGCAAACAACCGCGCAAAAAGCAGCGGACAAAACGGATCAATACATCCGGTCAATCGTCAGTGCCCCACCGCGCAATCCAGGCGAGACGACCGCGCAATACTACTATCGTATCGTCGCATTGTCCAAAGCTCAAAAACATTGAGCTCAAAATTCTTGAGATAGATTCCAAAGTTGATCTTGAGCGAAAAGGCTCCGATACCTCGTTAAGAAACTCCTGAAACACTAAGATTATTCAATTGTGTTATTGAAACCGATTGTCGCCAAAATCAGTCATCCTGATGGTGAACTCAAGCAATCGGCATCGAGCTGGCATTGCAGTTCGTTACAGAGGTTGCGATCGGGTGAATCGCCGTTTCAAAGAAGCACTATACTTATCGATCGTCTCGCTAAGCATTTTCGCCTTAAGCGCCTGCGGACTGCTGGGACTGCAGCAAGAAGTCGTGCCCGCCGCGCTGTGCATAGAAGTAAAGGATCCAGTGTTCCGGCGCATCACGGAAGTGACGGATACTTTTCAAATCTCGGCATGCGGAAATTTTCATCCTGGAACAACAATACTAAAAGGCTTGCCGGTCAATGTTCCAAACGATACTTCTTTCCAGTTGGAACTCACTCTGCCCGTAAAAGACCCCTCAAAGATCGAGACAGCAGCTGCGGTCGGCTCGATCGTCATGAACAAACAAATCTCCATAGCAGGTGCACCGCTGCCTCAAAAAATTGTTCTAGAGGATGGTAAGGCTAGCGGGCGGATCGACCTGATTCGATTGCTCGGAGTGTACATTTACAATTCGCTGCAAAATCAATCAGTGCCAACTTCCGGCGGTGGAGAAATGAAAAAGCTGATCGACTCGCTCACGGTAAGTCACGCGAACATAAATTTCAGGAAAAACGCCAGCTTCGACCTGGGGCATCTGCACGTCAACGCCGCGCCGAATTCAAAAATCGAATTTAACGATGTAATCATCGACAACAACGCCGACTATCACGGACTGATGGCGCTAGATTTGAAGTTTGACAAAGGCTGTAAGTATGACGGCAAGAAAATCGACATGTACTTCAATGCCGGTCAAGCCAAGCTAGCTCTCGAAGCAAGCAGGAAGTCAGACATACTCGCCCTCAAGCTAGGTTCGCAACAAAAGCCTATTGCGCTCAACGATGCAACATACAAGTTCGGAAAGGACGAAAAAGACACTGTGTGTGGAAACGCAACTCTGCGATGCCGCGAGTTCACCTGGGAGAAACGCGATCTCGCCAACGATTGGGTAGCGCATTTTCTATCTGATATGCAGCTTCAGAACGCCCGTTTGGCAATTCACAATTCAAAAATTGATTTGACGGCATCCTTTTCACAGCCCGTTAATTCGGTGCTGACCATGGACTTGACGCCGAAAGATCGAGAGTATAAATGGAACACTGACAAGGCTTACATGGCTGACACTTTGACCCTGACCCTGAATCGCCCAACATCGAGCGTAGATATAAGAGCGCTGAATGCGAATATGGGACCCTTCGCACTAGACAAAAGAGGGGACCTGGGATTCAATCTCGATGACGGCATAGCCAGCCTTAAAGACATAATTTGGACGACTGACAAGCGCACTGTCAGCCTCATTTGTTCCAAGGACTCCACCGTTAAAATAACCGATCGCAAAGATTTTAATTTGGCAAGACAAAGCGACGGACTGCACTATGACTTACCGCTGACAGTGCAGATCGGTTCTGCCGAGCTAACTGGGACAAAGTTCAAAACCAGACTTACATCTCTCAATGGCAAGGTTGACGTCAAAGTCGAAGACGAAATGGTGATCGATGGTGATGTTGACTTCAATATGGAAAGCCACAAATTTCTGGGCGATCAGCCGCTCTCGGTGAAGGTGCACGGAATTAAAATGTCCGGAGCAAAAGGTCACTCTGACGTTAGATTCAAAGAATGTTGTCTGACTATACCGCAGAAGACATTGGATACGGTGCTAACAAGAGAGATTCCGAAAGAGAAAACCTACGACATCGACAAAGTGGTTTTAAAAGGTCAGAAGTGGCGATACCGCGACGCAGTTATCGACCAATTGACAGTTAGGAATTTGAGCCTGGGCGATATCTCATGCGACGGATCTAACTGCGAGACTTTCAAACCTCAAGCAGATCTGGAGTTGGCGGGCACGATCGAAAAATCCGGAATTCTCAGTGTGTTCAAGAAATCCGACAAATGGGTGACAAAACCATGGACCGCTTCCGGCACCGTATACGGTACCGGCACAGTCAACTACCAATTCATACCGAATGACAGCCTTGCTCATAGCGCAATTAAATACGATGTAGCGCTGACACTACCTCCGCCCGAAGACGTAGAAATCGACTGGAGCCAAGTGGGCGACGGACTGCTTGCAAAAGCGGAACATGCAGTACTTGTGGGCATAGTGAAAAAGATGAAACCGAAAACTCTGAATTACAACGGCACATTCAAAATGTTTCCGAAGCACAACGAAAAATTCTCGTCATGGGAACTTTCAGACGTCAAAACGGCCGGGAGTGGCGATAAGCTCCAACTGAAGTTTCAAGCGAGAATGGCGATTTAAAGACAGCCTTTCAAAGTTCATTCATCACGAACTAGAACCAAATCTCGCGAATTAACTGGCATTCGCTGGCCCAGGCCTAGTCAATAAGCTAGAATCCTTGTCCATTATAAAGAGGTACGAGTCGATGAATCCTGATGAGATATTCGAAGCGCGCGTGAATGCGGCATACGACGACATAATGGCGAAACTCAGAGACACCACCATATTCAGTATGCAATCTTTGCAATCGTATCAAATTGGGCTGGCGCTTCAGCAAATGCTACAAACCGAAGGCTGGCGAGTAGAAGCAGTCGAAAGACCAGCAGGAGCCGGTCGAGTCATGATGAATCTGACTATCGATCTCAGCAACGAATTGACGAAATAACTCAGTCCTGCAAATGACTCAGTCCCGCAGAACGACTGCAACTGTCGAATCACGGGGATGGAAGCCAGACAGTTGGGATACTCCGCCTAAATTTCGGAACGGTAGTGAGTAAGGATCAGCCGAAGTGCGAGCGCTAAGTTGCATTTAAAAGCATCGCTCAAGTCTTGTGCGGTAGCAGCAAAGAACGCAGCGCGAGAATCTAAACTGTTACTGCACCGAGCATCGCGCTCTCATCAACGCTCGAACACGTGTTGGCGAGAAGCCACGTTGCCGCTGGAGCGCAAGCGAGGCTCAGGCTCGCCCCGGTCTGCACTATATCTTGGTCCTCGTTAACTGCGACGTCAGCTCGAATCAATAGATCGCCGACTTCAACGAAGAATTCGGTCGTCATGCCCTTGTAAGCGATACTTCGCAGCCTTCCGTGCAGAGTGTTACTGTCGCCGCTAACTGCATTGCTTGCCTTATTCACAGCGGAGCGCACTGAGATAGACTGAGGTTTGATACTGATGAAACATGCGTCACCAGCTTTGAAACTTCGCTCATTTTCGGACAAGGCACTAAATAAAGTACCGTCGGCAAGACGCACCTTGTGCATTCCGTCTGCCATGCCGACGTAGCAACACGGAATGACATTGCTGTGTCCGATGAACTGTGCGACGAATTTAGTTTTCGGCGTGCTGTAAATCTCTTTCGGTCCGTCCACTTGCTCGAGATTGCCGGCACAGAATACTGCGATTCGATGCGACAAAGCCAGTGCTTCATTTTGATCGTGCGTGACCATGATAAACGTCATGCCTAACTCTTGTTGCAGGCGTGAGAGTTCAGACTGCATGTCTTCACGAATTTGTGGGTCTAAGGCGGATAGTGGTTCGTCTAATAGAAGTACGGAAGGCTGTTTGACGATCGCCCTAGCTAAAGCGATACGCTGTTGTTGTCCGCCGGAAAGTTGGGCCGGATAGCGAGATTCCAACTGTTCCAGACGCACCATTGACAGTGCGCGACGAGCGGCCTTCGTAATATCGGCTTTAGGCATGTTTCCAAACTGCAAGCCGAAACCGATATTTTCGAGAATGGTGAGATGTGGAAAAAGCGCATAGCTCTGAAAGACCATATTCACTGGACGCTTGTGCGCAGGCATCTTCACGATGTCTTTGCCGTCAATCAGTATTTGACCGCTCGTAGGTGTTTCGAATCCTGCGATCATGCGAAGAACAGTTGTTTTGCCGCATCCCGAAGGTCCAAGGAAGGAGAAAAACTCACCGCGCCCCACGGACAAGCAAATATCGTTCGCCGCGACAGTGCCGCCGAACACTTTGGTTACGTTTCGAACTTCAATTGCAGGCGAGGCATCACTCACGGCAGCTTCAAGACCTTGGGCTAAGCGTTGATAAACGAAATACACCGCGACCTGCAAGTGTACCAAGGCGTTATCAGAAATAGGCTCAAATCCCGATTATTTACTACATAGTATATTCCAATCTAGAATATACGGTTTGTCATATATTTCTTACAGTAAGCACGGCCATTTTATCTGTTACAATAGATATTCAGTATCCTTTATACAATCAGACAGATACCAGATGCCTATGCCGCAGATTTACCGCGAATTGGTCAATGCTCGGAAAACGGCTCGTATGACGCAGTCGGAACTAGGTCATACGCTCGACATGCCTCAGGGCTACATATCGCAGGTCGAGAATGGAAAGCACGACATAAAGCTGAGCACGCTGCAAGATTGGGCTAGGATACTCGGTTTCGAAGTGATGCTGATTCCGAAGGCTGAAGTTCAGTCGGTTTCTTATATTCTAAAAGCGGAACCACTGAGCCAATTACCGAGAGCGTACGTGCCTCTACCAGAGACGCTGGAATGAAGCCCACAAAAACGCTGTACGTTTTTTTGAACGAGACTGCAGTCGGCGTCCTGACTCAAGTTTTTGATGGGCGAACATTCATGGCGTTTAGCGAAAGTTACACGTCGGACTTAGAACGACCGGTGCTCAGCCTATCCTACAAAACTATAGCCAACGATCTGAAGCCGATTCTCGAAGATGGTAGCGTTGGTTTGCCACCATTCTTCGCGCATTTACTGCCTGAGGGAAGGCTAAAGAGATACCTGGCACAAAGAGCAGGAGTGAGGGAAACGCAAGAATTCCAACTACTCTCTGCGCTCAAGAACGACTTGCCCGGCGCCGTTGTGCTTAAGGCAGAAGACAATGACGAAGCACTCGGTTCGCGAGCTTCTGAGTTAGCGGACAGCGAACACGAGGCATCGAAGCATGCATTGAGATTTTCGCTGGCAGGCGTACAAATGAAATTCTCCGGTGATTTTAATAACGAAAAGCTTTCAATTCCAGTGCGCGGGATTGGCGCTGAAACGCGTCACACGAAAGGGCGCATTCGGGCGGACACTTAACCGGACTTTACAGCGGACTTTTAGCAACTACACAAATCCCAGAACTATCTGCTATATTGCTTTTATGGAAGGTACTAAAGCGGACTTACAACCGGACTTTTTGTTGGACGCAGACGAACCAGTCTCGTCCATGGAACCATTACTGTTGAACTCAGAATGCGATTCACGAAGTGAACTCAATGATCTCTGCCTCGAACTGGCCAAAAGATCCTCCGGATTGAGAAACAGCATCCCTGAAGGCATGGTCCCTGAGCTTGCCAAGCTGGTCCGCTCAATGAACTGCTATTACAGCAACTTGATCGAAGGGCACGACACGCACCCAATCGAAATCGAGAGAGCATTGGCTGGCGACTATAGCGCTGATCGAGAGAAGCGTAATCTTCAACTAGAGGCTGCCGCGCATATTTGCGTACAGGAATGGATCGATAACGGCGGCATCCGTAACCGAATTCTGAGCACGGCGAGTTTCTTGGAAATACATAAACGCTTTTGCGACAAACTACCTGAGGAACTTTTGTGGGTAGAAGGAGAGCAAAAGAAAGTAAAAGTGATACCAGGAGAATTTCGAAGAGACGCTGTAAAAGTTGGAAAACACATTCCAGTTAGTCCAGGGGCTATTCCTCGGTTCGCACAAAGGTTTGAGGAAGCATATGAACACCTTGGAAAACTAGATCGCATTCTTTCTATTCCTGCAGCACATCATCGATTTTTGTGGATACACCCTTTTCTCGATGGGAACGGGCGAGTAGCAAGACTAATGTCCTACGCGCAACTGCTCGAGACACTGGACACTGGCGGAATTTGGTCTGTTGCTCGCGGTCTCGCTCGAAAGGTCGAAGCATACAAAACTCACTTGATGGATTGTGATGCTCAACGAAAGGGGGATTACGATGGAAGAGGAAATCTCAGTCAGGCAGCACTGATACAGTTCACGCGATTTTTCCTTGAAGTATGCTTAGATCAAGTTAGCTTCATGGAGAGCCTGATACAGCCCGAGAAATTGAGGTTTCGCATTCTCCAGTGGGCTAATGAGGAGAGCCAAGCTGGACACGTCCATGCAAATGCTGGAAGAGTCCTGGAAGGCATCCTCTATCGAGGCGAACTCCCTCGTGCCGAGGTTCCCGATTTACTAGGAGTAGGAGAGCGACAAGCTCGGAGAGTAGTGAGCAACTTGATAGAAATCGGAGTGATCACTTCGAATTCCGATCGGGCCCCGCTGCAATTGTGTTTTCCAGCGGTTCTCGCTCATCGCTGGATGCCTGGATTGTTTCCGCAAGCGCGATAGTGAACGCCCGTAAAAGGAACTGTTCTATCGATGCCTGTTCTATCAATCAAGTCCTATCGATCAAATCCAAAAAACGCGATCACTCCAGCACCACCACTTCGTCGTGCAGAGCGATCGAATCGTTTGCACGGTGTGCCAGGTGCACGCCAAACATCAGTTTGTTACCAAACTTGCGGCTTTTTGCCAATGTGTGCAACGGCTCGACACCCTTGCTGGCATCGTCTTGATTGACGGTAGTGATTACACATCTGCCGCATCTCTGGAGCACATCAAAGACTACGTCGCCGATGCGAATCACTTTCCAATCATCTTCAGCGTAAGAAGCTGCTCCGCTGACTACAATATTGGGTCTAAAACGATTCATCGGTAAAGGTTCAGCCATCTGCGAATTGAGATCTTGCAGCGATTCTTCTGAGAGCAAAAGAAAGGCACAATCATCTGCAAACCCCGTTTGATCTGTTGGTCGTTTCGCAACTTGTTGGTCGACTTGACGTACGAAGGTAGGAGAGAAATGCAACAGGCGGCATTCTCGCTCTAGGTACGACGATAACCATTTGGCGGCGGCATCGCCTTGATCTAGACCTCTGCAGACAGGTCCCCAGGGAAAGGTGGTTTCCACTTCTTCACCTTCAACTACTGGTGTTTCGAGGCGAGGCAGACCTTCAACATCGAGTTGCAGTAATACTGCTGATCTCGAATTTTGTACGGTCGGTTTGATCAAGCATAACTTAGCGGCCTGACGTTGCGTTAAAACTATGCGGGCGTGCGCATCCCAGATCGCCCATTCGCGATCGTGCTCGATGCCACGCTTGCCAATCTGGGCCGTGCTCAGACCGATGCCGGCGCACGACTTCACTGGATAATAGTTCAGCTGTGATACTTTAACAGGCATGGAAGACTCATACCCGCGACTTGCACTCTTCGAAACGATTCACATTGCCACACTCGAGCACGCCGGATTACTATTCGGCTTTGGCGAAGTCGGATTTTTCTAGCGCTTTAACGCCCAGGTTTTCCCTAAAATTGATGATTGAACCGATAAATTCATCTTCGAGTCTGATCGGGGCGATGGCGTATTCAACCTGCACAGGACTGCCATTTTTGCGCAACAGAAATTCATCGGCGCGAGATATCGGTGTTCGGATAACGAGTACTTGCCTGCGTTTTAGAGGTCGGTCCTTCGTTTAGAGGTCCGAGTTTCGTTCGAGTCCGGCCTTCGTTTTTAGTACCCGGACTTCGTTTTAGTGCCCGGGCTTCGTTAGCGTCCGCAAGATTTCAATAAGGTTTCAAGCGCACTGCATTGAGTTTACTAACCCGTGGCACTCATTTGGCGGCGATCTTTACTTTCACCCCGTCCACCCACTGCTTGTCCTCATCGGTGTAATACAGATAAACCCGGCTGGCTGGTCCGGTATAAGTGCCTGGCACTGCGGCAATCAAGCTGAGCGGAATCTCAACCTTCGCCTGACCGGGTAACGTGCGCCAGTAGAACACGACCTCTCGACCCATCACCTCATAAGCATCGATCTTGCCTTTCTTCACGAGTTCCTTGAGTTGGTCGTGACGAAGTTCCAAACCTCCAGGAAGCCCGATGACTGCCACTGGATTCGGTACCACTTCGTTGGTTCTATTTATCACCGTCACGTTGGCTTCTGTCGCAGCTCCCTCCATGACCTTGTCCTGAGCCATGGCTACGGTGAGATTCAACTTGCAGGCTTTAGCCGAGGCTGGAGTCGATGCATTGTATTTGGCCGTCATCGAATATGGCATGGGACTTCCGCCCTCCATAACGAGTTCGAGCTTGTGTTGACCTGGCGTAAGCACCTTACTCAGATCAGGCAGTTTCAGCGCTCCCTCCGATGACGCATCGAACGAAACCCAATCTCCGATACGCTGACCATCCACAGATACGCTCAGTTTTCCCGGAGCTTTGGGACGTGCGCGTTGACTATCGTAAGCCACGATGGCGCGCAACGCGAGCACCGTCGCCTGCGTCGAGCCGAATCTGCCGGCCTTGCAAGAATCAGCCAGAAACTTCATGCTCTTCTCGACATTCGCGACATACTGCGGGTCACGCAGCCAGGCAAGCGTCGCCAGCGAAGTGCCTTCAACTTCCAGCGACTCACCACCGCTTCCTACGATTGAACTCTTAACGCCATCCACGCTACCATCAGCTTTTTGCTTAGCGGCAAGACGATCCAACAAGTTTATCGCCCCAGCCTTGTCACCCGAAAGATAAAGCGCATTGGCAGCCAACGCCACCACGTAATAGTTCTGACTCGCCGCAGCGGCGGTCTTCAGTGAGGCCAACTCCGGTTTCAAATCCGCAGCCGGTTGACCGGTTTCCAGAAGAGCCCAAACGATGTATGCGTTAGAGCAATCTTTGTCTTCAATCCAAGTGTGCAGCGCCCGACGCTTTCGGGTAAAACCGCCCTGTCCATCCTTCTGTTTGAGCAACCAGGCCCGCGTGGTGCCGATCATATTTTGGTCTACGTCGCGAACCTTTTGCATATCAGTAAAGTGCAGAAGCCCGAATGCAGTCAAAGCTTCATGCCCAGGATCTTGCCCGAACCACTCATAACCTCTATCCGGACACCAGAAACTGACCAAGTGCGTGTAACCCTTGTCCAATTTCTCACGCGCGGTGTTGATTACCTGGGGATCGATTCCCGTATGAGACAGGAAGTACTGCTGGGCCATCGTTAACGGATAGCTGGTGGCACAAGTCTGTTCGAAACATCCATTTGGATCTTGAATCATTCGCTCGAGAGCAGAATTCAAGCTGGACAAAGGTGTCGGATAAACCAGCGTGTCAGTCGAGAGACTGCCGGGTACCTCAGCATCCGCGATAGTGATCGATTGAACGACCGGCTTACCTGGTTCCAGCACTCCACCAAAAGTTGTCTCGATCGGAAAACCCTTCGGTTTAACCGAAAGCGTCCGAGACACAATGTCCTGATATTGACCGGCGTTGGCCGTCAGAGTCAGTGCCTGCGATCCATTACTTACACCAACGTCAATTGGCTGCAACCAGCGCACGCGGCCTTTTGCGCGGATCTGAGGACCGCTCTTTTCCAGCGGGTTGAGCTTGGAATCTCCTTCTAAATTGACTTTCAAATTCACGTTTGAAACATCGGACGCCGTCCCATTGACGAGACTGACTGGCAGAAGTATTTTGTCGCCGGCTGTCACCTCCAACGGAACCTTGGCCTCCGCATAGAAAGGCTGGAACGAATTGATCGTTATATTCGTGGCGCCGATCGCACCATCATCAGTGAAGGCATCGGCGGAAGCACGAAAGCTCGTAACACTATCGCTGAGTGCAAAACTGACCGTGGCCTGCCCAGTCTTAGAATCCGTTTTTACGCCGGAGTTCCAATATAACGTTTCGGTAAAATCAACGCGGTCGCTTGATTTGCGATTTGGACGAACCTGGTGAGCAAATTCGCGAACCATATATTCACGAGCCATGAAGGGCATGGCAGGAGGGGGAAGAAACGACGCTCCAAATGGCTCAACTTTTTGATGACGTTCGTCCCTGCCGCTTGTATAGTGGCGCTCGTCGACTCTTGATGGTTCGACTTGGAATAAGTTGGTATCACGAGGTCCCTCTACTCTGCCGTTATCTTCTGGAAGTATCAGCTGAGAACTGTCGGAAACTGGCTTCC
>Ga0182030_10021332_pt1 | contig 12139 bp, 9 predicted proteins | sample 812S3MmetaG_FD_121299 | JGI IMG/M metagenome (GOLD analysis project Ga0182030, IMG submission 121299) | Permafrost microbial communities from Stordalen Mire, Sweden - 812S3M metaG (Illumina Assembly) | ecosystem: Environmental > Terrestrial > Soil > Wetlands > Permafrost | place: Sweden...
CGCGATTCAAATCCGAAGACGATGGACATGCCGACCACGAACACAAACGTGGGAAAGACAAGGTCGGTGGGCGTCAAGCCGTTCCACTGCGCGTGGTTCATAAAGCCCCACGAGCCGGGGCCGCCGTTGTTGTTCACCATGATCATGAACGCGATGGTGATGCCGCGCAGCACGTCAATGGAAAGCAGCCGCTGCGGTGAGTCTGGTTTCAGTGCCGGGTTGGCCATGTATGTCGAATCCTCAGTCTGGGGCTTGCGAAGGTCAGGCGGCTTGCTGGATGCCCATAACCCTACGCCATGAGGCCATCATCCGCCAACTCATTTAGCACGGACGCAGGATGGCTGCACCTGTCATTCCTCTGCCGTTCGCTGTTACACTCCCACTTTCAGGGAAAAGCAGTTTCTGATTCCTTTTGTTCTGTGGAGGCAACCGATGCCCGAGTTCCAGCCCTTTGTTCCGGCCAGCGAGACACGGCCCGAATTCACCTTTCGCGCGCTGCTGCTCGGCTCCATCTTCGGCATCATCTTTGGCGCGGTTACGGTCTACGTGGGCCTGCGCGCGGGGCTCACGGTGGCCGCGTCCATTCCTATCGCCGTGCTCTCCATCAGCATTCTGCGCGCCTTTGGCCGCGCATCGATCCTGGAGAACAACATCGTCCAGACCACTGGCAACGCCGGGCAGTCGATTGCCTCGGGCGTCATCTTCACGCTGCCGGCGCTGGTGTTTCTCGGCTTCGATCTTGAGTACTCGCGCATCTTCATGCTGGCGCTGATTGGCGGCTGGCTGGGCGTGCTGTTCATGATTCCGCTGCGGCGTCAGCTGATTGTGCAGGAGCATGGAGTGCTGCCGTACCCCGAAGGCACGGCCTGCGCCGACGTGCTTATCTCCGGAGAGCGAGGGGGCTCACTGGCCAGCCGCGTGTTTCTCGGACTCGGCCTGGGCGCGCTCTATACCTTCTTTCAGAATGAGTATCTGTTCAAGGTGTGGCCCGGCACGCCCGGTTATCAGCCTGACTTCGGCAAGGACCATGTACTGAAAGGCTCGGCCATCAACGCTGCCGCCACGTCGGAGTATCTGGGCGTGGGTTACATCATCGGGCCCAAGGTGGGCGGCATCATCTTTGCGGGTGGCGTGGTGTCGTGGCTGGTGATCATGCCGCTGATTTACTTCTTCGGCAAGGAGCTTGGGCATCCCGTTTATCCCGGCCAGGTACCCATTGCGCAGATGAGCCCCAGCGACCTGTGGGCCACTTACATCAAGCCAATGGGAGCAGGCGCGGTGGCTTCGGCCGGCCTGATTGCACTGCTCAAGACGCTGCCGACGATTCTGAGCGCGCTGGGATCGGGCATCCGCAACATGAGGCAGGGCGCGGGTGCGGAGAAGGCCAAGCCCATCCGCACGGAAGACGACTTGTCGATGGGCGTGGTGGTCATTGGCTCGCTGGTCATCGTGCTGCTGATGTTTCTGTTCCTCGAATTCAAGCCGGTACCGGGCGCGTTTGTTGGATGGGCGGCCAACCTTGCGGCGTCGGTGCTGGTCATGGTCTTCGGCTTCCTGTTCGTTACCGTTAGCTCGCGCATCGTGGGACTGGTGGGGTCGTCGGCAAGCCCGGTTTCAGGCATGACCATTGCGACGTTGATGGCCACGTCTGCCATCTTCCTGGTGAACGGCTGGACCAGCCCGGCCTTTGGCGCCCTGGCCATCACCATCGGCGGCGTGGTGTGCATCGCGGCTTCAAACTCCGGCGACACATCGCAGGACTTGAAGACCGGCTACATCATCGGCGCCACGCCGCGCCTGCAGCAGATCGCGCTCATGATCGGCGTTGTGGTTTCGACAGTCGTCATCGGCTTCACGCTCAACCTGATGAACACCGGCCTGCAGGAGTTCCACGCTGCGCCGCAACCCTGGGACATCAGCGCCAACCATCCCGGCGTTGCCATCCAGGCAGATCAAAACAAGCTGCCCACGCAGATTCGCGTGGTGGCCAACGACAAGACCAGCACGCTCCACCCGCGTACGGAGTACACCATCCTCAATGCCATCGGCTCGACCGAGTTGCAGGACGGCAAGTATCTTTACTCGCCGGTCTCGCATGAGATCGAGGTGCACTGGATTCAAGGCATCGGCAGCGTCAATGCGCCCGCGCCGCAGGCCAAGCTGATGGCCACGGTCATCAACGGCATTCTGAGCCGCAAGCTGCCGTGGGGACTGGTCCTGCTGGGTGTTGCGATGGTGATTGCGGTGGAGCTGCTGGGGGTTCGCTCGCTTACCTTCGCGGTGGGCGCGTATCTGCCCATCGGGACAACGCTGCCTATCTTTGTGGGCGGTGTGGTGCGCTGGCTGGTCGACCAGGCAGCCAAGAAGTCCGGCGAAGAAACTTCAGAAGCCGACAGCGAAATCTCTCCGGGGTCGCTGTTTGCCTCAGGCCTGATCGCCGCCGGCGGCATCGTTGGCCTGATCGGTGTGGCGCTCAAAGCGATAGAAGCGACCTACTACGACAACCGCGATCTGCTGAATCTGCCGCGGACGTTTCTCGATCACGACATCGTGAGCGTGGTGGCGTACGCGCTGCTGGCGTACGCGCTTTATTACTTTGCGAGGAAGCCGCTGAAGAAATAGCGCGGGAAAAAAGCAGGCGATATCACTTCCTTGTCTTGATGTATGATGATTGATGCGTGATGCATCCACGCTGGGATTCTTATGAGAACAACTCTTGCCATCGACGACGATGTATTGGCGGCTGCCAAAGAGATGGCCGCCACCGAGCGCAAGAGCGTTGGCGAGGTGATCTCCGCGCTGGCACGCCAGGCGATGAGCCCGGCAGGTCCCAGACGCGCAACGCGCAACGGCGTGCCTCTGCTGAAGGTGCGGCCGGGGTCGCCCCGAGTGACTTCCGAGTTGGTTCGCCAGCTTCAGGAAGAGCTGCAGTAATCCGATGACACGGTATCTGCTCGACGTCAACGTCTTGATTGCGCTTATCGATCCGGCACACGTACAGCATGACCGCGCCCACGAGTGGTTTGCGGCCAAGGGAAAACGAGCCTGGGCAACTTGTCCCCTCACGGAGAACGGCGTGATCCGCATCGTTGGCCACGCGCGCTACCCAAACTCGCCGGGCACTCCGGCTGCGGTGGCTGAAATCCTTGCAACGCTGCGCGGCCTTGGCGACCATGAATTCTGGCCGGACGACGTGACGCTCTTCGACAAAAACCGCATTCGGCTCGCGCGCCTGCTCGATTCCGGGCAGGTCACCGACACGTACCTGCTTACCCTGGCTTGCGCACATCGAAGTGAGTTCGCCACCTTCGACCGGCATCTTGTTGCTGATGCGGTGATCGGCGGCCCGCAAGCTCTGCATTTGATCGGCTAAGCTCAGACCTCGGTTTCCAACCCATCGCTCGCTCCAGGTCCAGTCGGGCTAAGCCTCGGCCGCCGCATCGTCCGCCCTGCTGCCGGCAAGGAGGACGGTTGCGGCGAACAGCAGCGTGTCGCCTACGTAGTTGAGGCCTTCGATGACCAGCGGGGAGCCGATCTCGGTACACAGGATCGGCACGTAGAAGAACGCTGTGAGCAGCACCAGGGCAGTTCCCGCCACGGCGGCGGCGATGCGCGCGGTGGAACGGAACAGCAGACCGGCTCCCGCGCCGAGAACGATGAGCCCCATCAGATACGCAAGCAGCGTGGGCGCTGGCACCCAGGCGGGCGTGAGTTTTTCGAGCGGTACCCCGGGCACATTGTGCGGAAACATCATCTGCTCGATACCGTAGAAGACCATGATGGGGCCAAGAACGGTTCGGCCGGCTCGCACCAGGGCTGAGGCCAGCGAGCCTGCCTTGAGTGCGCTCCCTGTCAGCACCACAGCTCCCGATGCGAAGGCGAGTTCGCGCACAGTCAGAGTCCAGAACAGGCGGGAGTGGAGGCTCTGGTTGAGCCCGGGAAGGTCGACTGTGACGACAATGAGGATGAAGAACAGCGCCAGCAGGGGCGCTGACCAGCGCATACCCCGACCCATGATGAAGCTGATTGCGGCGGCCAGCAGCGCGGCGCCGAAGAAGTACGTCCAGAACAGCGGCCAGGGCATCCAGCGCGGCACGATCGGCATGAGGTCGCGCGCGGCGAAGAAGTGTTCCGCGGCAAACATGGTGAGGGCGACCGCTTCAAAGACCGGACCCAGCACGATGAGGCGTCCGGCGCCTGTGGCAGCCCGAAAGCGCGTTTGGACGAGAACCAATCCTGCGATGAGCGCGGCGACGCCCGCGATCGTCATTCCCCAGGCTTCCAAAGCCATGCTCTCTCTCCTGTGGCTGAGATGAAGACGCAAACGGGCCCGGATCGTAAGCCAGCCTGTTCGGAACCTGAACCCAACAGGGCTGCAGTCCATTCTTACGTCGGGATATTCGCAGCCTGAACGAGGATAACCTCGATTCCGTACAGGTACCAGTCGCCCTTCGGCGAAGCCGACCCGCGGATCGATGAAACTGTTCCCTGGGCCGCCGAGTCCATCCTGATGGTCCTGGGCCGCTATGACGATGCCGCGGCGCTGTTGCGGTCTTCGACGCATCTGCAGGGCTCCGCAAATGAGATGGCGATGATCAAGAGCCGGCTGCAGCAGGTGGAGTCGATTCAGGCCCCGGCGCCGCGCCCAGCGCCATGGTTACCACGCCGGCCACCGGTGTGGTGGATATTGTGAAGGCCGATAGCGTGGTCGATGCAGTGTAGGCGCCCAAGCATCCCACAGAGCCGGCCTCCGGCCCCAGGCATGCCGCCGTCCGCTTCGATCCGGGCGGCAACATGAATCCCTGCAACGCGTTTGAAGAGATGAAGGCGCGGGTGCAGTATGCGGGGAGTTCAGACAAGAGCATCGATGGGCAGGTGATCGCGGTGGAGCTGAGAAAGTGAAGAAGTGGGGCTAAATCGATCCCGGCGCGGAGAGGCGAGCCGGCTGATCCGGTTGAAGTCCGAACTATTTAAGCGTAGCGGTTGAACGTTCATGGGCGGAATTGGGTAAACTTAATGGGTTTACTGGAGGAGTAATGAAATCGTTTCCAAGCCTGGCCCCGTCCCCCCGTTCCAATTTTATTAACATCGCAGCGTTCCGCGTGGCCGCCGTCCTGGTGGTGGCGCTGGCCTGCGGCAGCGCGGCCCATGCCGACGCCATCCATGACGCCGCCCGCAAGGGCGACTTGAAGAAGACCATGGCGCTCATCCAGGCTGACCCCAGCGTGGTGAAGAGCAAAGACAACCTGGGCGATACGCCCCTGCATACAGCGGCGCTGCACGGCAATGTGGAAGTTGCCAAGGCGTTGATCGATGCCGGCGCCGACGTGAATGCCAAGAACAACTACGCGCCGTTTTTGCCGGACGACATGGGCGGCTTTCTATCCTCCAACAACCATCAGGACCCGGTGGTGCTGCTGAGCGTGCATGGAAACGACGTGAAGGACATGCAGAACGGCTACACGCCGCTGGACCTGGCTGCGTTTTCAGTGCGCTACAAGCCGATGGTGGAGCTGCTGGTGGCCAAGGGCGCTGACGTGAACGCGCAGGCGGCCAGCGGAGCCACCCCGGCCTTCTGGGCCATTATGCGGCAGCAGAAAGATGAGCTGGTCTTCCTGCTTGCTCACGGCGCCAACGTCAACGCCACAGACGCATACGGCGACACGCTGCTCGACATGGCTCTGCATCTGCAGTACTTCACCATGATCCCGATCCTGTTGGACAAGGGCGCGGATGTGAACGCCATCGATCAGAGCCAGCACCGGCCGCTGACCTACGCGCTGCAGATGGATGACCATAAATGGGCGGACATGCTGCGCAAGAAGGGCGCGCACGAGTAGTCGTTCCGGGGGCTGCCTTCTGATGTTCGCAACCCCGCGTTTTCGACTGGTATGACGGCAACCAGGCAGGCGGCGATCCGGTCAGCCGCGCAGGGGCTAAAGCCCACATCTCTTCCTGCCTGTTTTCGGCACGACTGAAGTCGTGCCCTGATACAAAGCAACTGAGCACGGTCGCTCGAGCACGACAGCTTGGGCACGACAGCTTGAGTCCGGAGTTCGTCAGGCGCCGCCCCGCGTGCGTGACCCTAGCGCAGGTGGCTCCAGAACTCCCAGATGCCAAAGACGCCCAGCGGAATCGCGACCTCAAGGCAGACAGCGGCCAGAACGGCAGCCATCCGATACTTCTTCCGCGGACCTGCCTGGGCCGGCGCCTGGACCCTGGCAATCGGACACTGGGGCGCGGCCTGGAAAGGCGCCCACGCCGGTCCGGGGAGAATATCCCGCAGCATGAAGGGTTGGGTTGTTTCGCCTTCGAATTGATTGAAGACCTGGCTCGTCATGGGTGTTCCTTTCTCAACTGAGGAACTGATCGGCAAAATGGCTGCGGAGTTAAACCGTCCGCGGGCAAACCGCTGCACCAAAGTTTGGACTGATTCTCTCTTTTCTCTTGACGGGACGATGTGCGTTAAATCACTTTTCCGACAGAATTTTTCTGGGATGGGCCTCAAGTTCCCGGAATGGGCGCCGAGCGATTGCATCGAGCAGGCTGGGTGCGGAATGCATCCCCGAGCCGGCAACTGAGATCGTCCGCCGAGATAGAATCCTTTTCGGACGGCAATAAGCTTTCGATCAAACCGTGAGAAAGCATCCCGCAGGGACTACAGCGGTTTCGATTCTGCTCTTTACAGAAGGCTCGCTGCCAAGTGGCATTTTTCTCAAGAAACTGCCGCCTCGCACGATCTTGAGATGGCAACATGTGAATCGAAACCGCTCTAAACAGGTTGCGGAGAAAGTGGCGTTTTCGAGCCAAATTCAGAAAAACGTACCTTAGGGGCTAAAGGCCCGCATTGATTCTATTGGTATTGTGCCGGGGATGAATCCCCGGCCTACCGCCCGAATGAATTTTTCAGCAAGCTGGGAAGCCCAGATCATTGCGTGTTTTCGGCAAGACTGAAGTCATGCCCTGTTACAAGGCGCAACCTGAGGGTATGGACCGCACGCTTTGTCGCCTATGCGCGTTTTCTGCGGGCCAGCTTCTTCTGCGCGAACATGGCGGAGTCGGCTTCGGCAGTGAGCTGCTTCAGGCTCTGGCCGCGCCGCCACTGGGCTGCGCCGATAGACCCGCTCACCTGCACCGCGATGGGCATCTCATTGGCCCCGCGCACGGTGTATTTGCCGAAGACCCACTCCTGAAGCCGGTCAATGTGCGCCTGGGCGGTCTTCAGATTGCAGCTCAGAATCACAATGAACTCATCGCCGCCCCAGCGGCCCACCAGGTCGCCGGAGCGCGCGTTCGACTTGAGCTCGGTGGCAAACTGTTTCAGCAGGTCGTCGCCCGCCACGTGCCCGTGGCTGTCGTTCACATCCTTGAAGCCGTCCAGATCGAGCATGGCCACGCAGAACTCATGGCCGTCGTCAATGTAAAGCTCAATCCGGTCTTCGATGCTGCGGCGATTGGCCAGATTTGTGAGCTGATCCTTGAGTGCCAGCGACTCCGCCGATTTGAGCTTGGTCTCATACACGGTTACCTGGGTGCGCAGCGTATCCACCAGCTGCTTGTTTTCCCGCGTCATCTGCTCCACACTCGTCTTCAACTCCGCCACGCGCGCCACCAGCAACGAGCGGATCTGCCGCAGGTCGCTCAGGTCGGCAATCTGCTCCAGCCGCACGGTCAGCTCCACGAACTTGCTGGAATACCCCTGGTCCCGGCTGCCCACCGATTCAGCCGTGCTGGCCAGCGCGATCAGCAGTTCCTTCACATCGTCGGCCTGTGTCTTGAAGTAGTTGAAGGTCCGCGTTCCCCACTCGTTCAGCCGCACCTCTACCTGCTGCTCGGTGCGCTTCACTGAGTCCGCGGTGTAGCCGACCCCGAGTCGCCGCTCCAGCCCGCGCAGGCCCGATTGCAACTCCACACCCAGGCCAGGGCAAACTTGCACCGCAGCCCGCCCTACTGCCAGAAGCGCAGACCGGTAACACTCCATGGTGACGCTCACCAGATCGGTCGAAGCAGGTTTCGGTTCCGGTTCCGGGTCCGGCTCTGCCACGGACGAGTCATGGGAGTCGAGGTACTTCTTGAGCGAGATCATTGAGGCATTCTCCGGTGTCCATCTATCAGGCAACGGCACATGAAAAAACAAAAGGTCGCAGCGGCCGGCAGCAGCCTGAGGCCGGCTTCCGGTCGCCGCGACTCTGCGGACCACGACGTACCGCAGGCAAGTTTTCATGCATCGTGGGTTACTATCGGCACCTCGCTGTTGATATTTCAGCCAACAACGATCGGAATGCAGCATTTCTTTCGAGATTCGCCGGCATGGTCTCCGAGGGCCCGCCAATGATCTCCCGTCCTGCTTCACACAGCTCAGTAGGAGAACTCAAAGGCACAGGGGCACGGAACAGTTTCATCCCTCGCGGGTCGGTAATGCCGGTGGACGACTGACACTTGTCGCCTCTACCGAAGCGTTTTTAGCAAGCTATGAAGGTCGTGCCTTCCTACCAGGCGCGCCGGGTTCGGGCTTGTCGGATTCGCCGCCGTCAGGCCGCGGTGCGCAGGGAGGCCTGGGCCCAGAGGGCGCTTTCGGCGTAGCAGCGCATGACCTGCTCGCTGCTGAGGCCGTTGGTCTGGACAATGCCGTCGCAGGTCTGCCAGTCGCCGCGCTCGTGGGATTCGAGCCACGTAAGCATGCTGCGCTGTGCGTTGAGTGTGCCCTGGAGAGCCTCGCAGACTTCAGCGCGCAGGGGCAGGGACGGGGTGAGCTCTTCCATGGGCAGGCGCAGCATGGCGGGCACCAGGCTGAGCATGCCGAGCAGGTACTGCTCGGAGGGATCGAGTCCGCAGAGGGGCGCTGCCAGCTCGCAGAAGCGGCCGCGGACGAGGGCCATGTGCAGAATTTCGGGCGGCGCTCCGCCGCTCATCTCGCTCAGCACAGCCAGCGAGACGACGCGGCGGAAGGTGTTCTCACCCATGGCGATGATGGCCGCCTCCACACTGCGGACTTCCTGGAAGATGGCGTAGAGCGGGGAGTTGACCAGGCGCAGCAATCGGTAAGTGAGTGCCGCGTCTTTCATCACCACGCGGCTTACCTGGCGCACGTCAATGGGGTCATGGTGGAGCATGCGGACGATCTCAAAATGGAGTTGGCGATTGGCCGGGACCTTGCGTTTTTTGAGCAGGACTGGATGGCAGAAGTACTCGCCCTCAAAGAGCGTGAAGCCCATTTCGCGGGCGCAGTTCCAGTCTTGCTGCGTGTTTACATTTTTGGCCACCATGGTGAGCGGGGCGCAGTCCAGGCTGCGCAGATACTCGCGTTCAGCGCAGCCAAAGCGGGAGAAGTCAATGCGGATGTAGCCGGCCAGTTCGGCCATAGGCGTGAGGCTCGGCTTCCAGTTGAAGTCGTCGAGAGCGAAGCGGAAGCCGCGGCCTTTGAGCTTGCGGCAGGCGTCGAGCAGGCGGGGGGTGATCTCAAGGGCGGCGGGCAGAATGAGCACAGTGGTCTGGGGGGAGAGGACCAGCACCAAGTTTTCTGTGAGGGACTCAGCGGTGCAGTTGACGAAGGCGGGCATGCCGTTGGTGAGCCAGTCAAGGCCGAACATGACGGCGTTGTCCAGCATGGTGCGGGTGGCCAGGTCGGCTGCGGGTGACTTTCCCCGATCGGCCGGCTGGGGTGGACGCGCAGGGATTGCCTGGTCCAGGACCGCTTCCGCGTTCAGCAGTGTCTCCCTCTTCAAGACGGCTTCCGGCGGGTTGCGGAACAGCAGTTCGTAGCCGTGGACGTGTCCGCGGGCATTGAGGATAGGCTGGCGCGCGACATAGCGCATCTCGCCGGCCCAGTTGGCCGAAACCGGTTCCGGCGCGTTCGCCGGTTCGTGTTCAAAAGGTGTTAGGGATGCAGCTTCGGTGGCCATCAAGACCCTCTCAAGGCGTTTATCGGCTGAGGCCCGGGAGGACTTGAGAGGGATTTGGAGGGGAACTGCCAAAGGCTGCAGTGGGAATGTCCGATGAAAGGCTTTTGCTTTCCCACCCATTCGCGATGAAACTGCGAATGGATGGGGCACGGAGCGTCTGTGGTGGGGTCTGCCTCCGGCGGATGGCTTGCGCCGCAGGGGGCCTGGAGGTTTCCCGCCCATTCGCAAAGAAACGCGAAAGGACGGGGCACGGAGCGTTTATGGTTGGTTCAGAACTTCCCTTTTCAGGAGCAGCTTTGCATCAGGCGATGGCGCGGAAGAGCCAGTAGAGCAGGCCGGAGAGCAGGCCGGCGGCGGGCAGGGTAAAGACCCAGCCGGCGGCGATGTTGCGCAGGGTGCCGAACTGCAGCCCGCTGCCGTTGGCCACCATGGTGCCGGCCACGCCGGAGCTGAGCACGTGGGTGGTGCTGACCGGCAGGCCGAAGTTGTCGGCGGCGAAGATGGTGCCCATGGCGACCAGGCCGGCTGCGGCGCCCTGCGCATAGGTGAGGTGGTCTTTGCCGATCTTTTCGCCGACGGTGACGACGATGCGCTTCCAGCCGACCATGGTGCCCAGGCCCAGGGCCAGCGCGACGGCGACTTTGACCCAGTCCGGAATGAAGCGGATGGCCTTGTCCATGCGGCTCTTGTAATTGCTGAGGGCGGCATCTTCCTGGGGAGTGAAGGTGGGGTTATGGCTCTTTTCCATCAGGCGGATGGCTTCGCTGGCCAGGTACATGTCGTTGCGCACGTTGGTCTGGTCAGCGGCGGGAACGGATTTGAAGACCTTGTAGAGAGCCACTTCGTGATTGAGTTCGTCGACCAAAGCGCGCAGGGCAGGGATGGTGTCGGGCTGGAGCTGGCGGGTGCGGATGTAGGTGGTGACCTCGGTGCGCGGGTCCGCTGAGTGAGGATCGGCGGTTTGAGGCCCGGCGCTGAGCGGAGCGGCGCGGTCGATGTGGCGATCAAGGACAGCGCCGGCCTGCTGCGAGGCGGCGACGAAGTACTGCATATCCTGGGCGGTGACGGCGTGGTTGAGGGCGTAGGCGGTGGGGACGGTGCCGATGAGGATGAGCATGATGAGGCCCATGCCCTTCTGACCGTCATTGGAGCCGTGGAAGAAGCTGACGCCGGTGCAGGTGAGCACCATGAGCGCGCGCACCGGGAAGGGAGGCGGCTGGTTGTCTTTGGGCGCTTCGTAAAGGGCGGGATAGCGGATGAGCCATTTTGAAAGCAGCATGAGGACGGCTGCGGCGCCGAAGCCGACGATGGGCGAGATCAGCAGGACTTTGAGGACCTTGAAGGCCTGTTCCCAGTCCACGCCTGAAGTGCCGCTGTGCAAGCCCATCAGCTGGTTGGCGACGCCGACGCCGATGATGGAGCCGACCATGGTGTGGGAGCTGGAGGCAGGCAGGCCCAGCCACCAGGTGCCCAGATTCCAAAGGATGGCGGCGATGAGCAGGGCAAAGACCATGGCGAAGCCGGCGCCGGAGCTGACCTGCAGAATGAGCTCAATGGGCAGCAGGGTGATGACCGCATAAGCCACGGTGCCGCTGGAGGCCAGCACGCCGGCCAGGTTGCAGAGCCCGGACCAGACGACGGCGACGTTGGGGTCCAGCGAGTTGGTGTAGATCACGGTGGCTACGGCGTTGGCCGTGTCATGGAAGCCGTTGACAAATTCAAAGCCGAGAGCGATGAGCAGGGCCAGGCCCAGCAGGACGTAAGGCCAGCCGCCTGTGACGGTAACGTTGTGAAGGTCTTTGGCGACGTGGATGGCGATGTAGGCGAGGCCGCCGATGAGCGCGGCAAGGAACGCCGCAACGCCTGCCCGGCTGGCGCGTTTTTTGGGGCGGCGCTCAACCAGCTTGGGGCGCGATGGTATGGCTTCTACAAGAGTTGCCAGGTCGGCCATTAGAGATTTCCAGGGCGGCCGGAAAGATTCCGGGCGCGCGTGGACCTCCTGAGGGGGAACTCGGGGTGTGAAGCAAATTTGCAATCAAATGGGAAATACAGGGGGGATCGCTTGGGTCGCGACGGAGAAGAGCCAGTTAAGTAGACGTCCATAAAACCCCAACAACCGCGTCATTTAACAGTTGTTTGCTCGGTGAGCCAAGAGAGTGACTGGCCCTGCTGCGACAAGTCTACACCCGGAAGGGGGGGTGAGCGAAAGGGGAATCGACCGGCAGAAATGGGAAAAA
>Ga0182030_10021333_pt1 | contig 12138 bp, 15 predicted proteins | sample 812S3MmetaG_FD_121299 | JGI IMG/M metagenome (GOLD analysis project Ga0182030, IMG submission 121299) | Permafrost microbial communities from Stordalen Mire, Sweden - 812S3M metaG (Illumina Assembly) | ecosystem: Environmental > Terrestrial > Soil > Wetlands > Permafrost | place: Sweden...
CAGCCACAGGCGCTGCAGTTGCGCTACCTGCAGACGATGGCCGACATGTCCAGCAACGGCAAATCCTCAATCATCGTGTTTCCGCTGCCGCTGGATCTTATCAAGCCGCTGATGGACGCGTTTTCGTCGAAGTTGGGGTGATCCGCAGGCCCAGGGCGAACAAGGACAAGACTGGCGGCCGCTGCCCGACTTCGGGAGGTTTCCATCAAGTAATTTAGATGATGCGAAACTCTGGCTAGGCGGCTGACCTGCCGGCTTTCACCGTACCATTCTGGATCTGAGAAATATCTGAGCTTTCCGCTGATGATCCTGGCGCATGTGATCCTGTCCGGCGCATTCGCCTGGATCTATGCACGCGGCGTCGAGGCGAAGCCGTGGATGGCACAGGGCGTGCGCTTCGGTGTCGCCGTATCGCTGCAGCCGATGCCAGGGAACGTGGTGATCAAGCAGATGGTCTTCGACGGTATTTTGATGGTGATACTCGGCATGGTTGCCGCTTGGTTGTATCGAGACACGGCGGCACCACTGCGCACCGGGTGACGCGAAGCGTTCAGCGAAGTCTGCTCTTCCAGTATGTGCGGTAGCAGTGGGCCGACCAGCCATGCATATATCGCCCATCCTGGCTAGCGGCGTCAAGCCATCAATCTACCGTACTCATGCAGAAGGAAGCGTAGGCGCCGGGGTGCCCGCGCGCGGCGATCCGTCCGACAGACCGGTCTTGACGTAAGCGGTAGTATGGCGCCGCCGTGACATGGAGGCCCGATGCGCTGCACCAAACGTACCTTTGCAATTGTTCTCTCGGGTCTCATGCTCTGCGCCTGTGGCGGGGGAAACTCGAATGGGAACCCGGGCTCCGGCGCAGCGGCCCCTCCGCCTCGGGGGACCTTGCTGCAAAGTCCACCCGATTTGCTGTCGACGGTGAAGGCTTCCGATCTCCTGCTGGAACTGAATCTCGCGGCAAATGCACAGGTATTGTCGCTGAGCGGTACGCCGGTTTGCGACATCCTCATGTATCACATCGAGTACGCGACCGTGGGCGGCGCAAATGAAGCCACGACCGCGTCTGCGGCCTTGATGGTGCCTACGGGCTTCGGGTCGGCGTGTACCGGCAAACGCCCCATCGTCCTGTATGCCCACGGCACGACGACGGACCGGTCGTTCAACATGACCAATATGCAGAACGCCGAAACCTTGATCCTGGCGGCGCTCTTTGCTTCTCAGGGCTACATCGTCGTGGCACCGAACTACGCGGGCTATGACACGTCGACGCTGCCGTATCACCCTTATTTGATTGCCGACCAGGAATCGAAAGACATGATCGATGCGCTGGCGGCGGCACGAACCGCACTGCCGTTGGCGTCCGCCACCTTGACCAAGGACAGCGGCGAGTTGTTCGTCACGGGTTATTCGCAGGGCGGATACGTCGCGATGGCAACGCATCGCGCCATGGAGGCGGCCGGCATGAAAGTGACCGCCTCCGCGCCGATGTCCGGTCCGTATGCGCTCGGCGCCTTCGTCGACGCAGTCTTTTATGGCGAGGTGAACGGCGACGCGACGGTATCTTCGACGCTCTTGTTTACCGCTTACCAGAAGGCGTACGGCGACATTTATGCCAGCGCCGAGGACCTGTTCGAATCCCAATATGCGGCGGGCATCGATTCCTTGCTGCCGACAACGACGACGCGCAGCCAGCTGTATGCGCAAGGGAAGCTGCCGGAGTACGCCTTGTTCAGTTCGACGCCGCCTGAGCCCTCGCTCGCCGACATCACGCCGCCGACGGCTCCGGCCGATCTCGCCGGCGTGTTCGCGCTGGGGTTCGGTGCCGGCAATCTGATTCAGAACAGCTATCGTCTCGAATATCTGCAGGACGCGCAGCAACAACCGGACGGGGGTTTTCCGACCGTCACCACCGGGCTCGCGGCATCCGCGCCCGGACTGCCCTTGCGCCGGGCACTGCAAATGAATGACTTGCGCAATTGGGTGCCCGCGGCGCCGCTCATGCTGTGCGGCGGCGCCGTCGATCCGCTGGTGTTCTGGTTCAACTCGCAATTGATGCTGGATTATTGGGCTTCACATGCGCCATCGTCCGCATCGATCACCGGACTCGACTTGGAATCCGCCTCAACCGGCAGCGATCCGTTTGCCGGCTTGAAGCAGCAATTCCAAGTGGCGAAGGCGCTCATCGCCGCGGATGCCGTCGAGCAAGGGGCGACCGACGGCGGCGCGCTGGCGGTCGCCGAGGCCTACCATGCCGAGTTGGTTGCTCCCTTCTGCTTCTCCGCCGCGAAGTCGTTCTTTTCGAGTCATCAATGAAGCGAGCGCGGCCGGAGCGCTCGGCTGGCGGCAGTGAAGGTTCGGACTGGCTCGCGTCCCTGCGAGCCGGTCCGCGGGGTCAATGGACTTTCTGCACGGGCGGCAGATTTGCACTGATCGACGATACGTTGTCGACCCCGGCAATTTTGCAGATCGGGTGCGAAAAATCATGGGCCAGGCTCGGCACCGTCACGAGGCCCTGGTAGTTGATGTTGTCGTCTCCCGCGGCACTCACGCCGGCCGGCACGAAATCCAGGTTCAGCGTGTGGCGCGTGCGCCAGGCAATGTTGTGGTCCGCACAGGAAGTGTCGCCGCTCACGCCAACCGCGCCGATCAGGATGCCCTTCGAGGTGTAAAGAGCGAGACCGCCGCCGAAGACGTTCACTCCGCCGATGCGTTCGCCGATCATGGGATCGTCCTCCTGGCCGAAGTTCGCGGCGGGACCTCGGTAGGCAACCGTCGTGTCGACCGGATTACTGTGCTGCAGGCCATAGAGCGTTCCACCCGGCTGCACCGCCGCATATAAATCGGCCGTGGAAAGTGCGAGTCCGGGCAGGCTGAATGCATTGGCGGTATTGGCTTTCTGCGCCGCGATGGCGCGGCTGCCCGGCCATTGCGATCCACGATTGGCCCCGGTAAAAGCGACGGCGCAGACTATTCCGTCGCGATTCACGACGGCACCCCACATGTCGAGGTTGAATCCGCCATTGCTTTGCGCACGGGCCATTTCGAGCGCGGCTTGCAGATGGTTGTGTGCAGGCAGACCCGCGCACGTCTTGGCGAGAGAAGTGTTGGCTTCGGTGCTTTCCGACGTTGCGGCGTAGGAAAGGCCCGCAACGTTAAGTGCGATGGCGACTGCAAAAAGGATTCTTGTGGTTGGACGTAACATGGCGATTTCCTCTTGATTGTAGTTGTTGGCTGCAGTGCAGCGAAGAGATAATATCCCGCGACCAATGTATATCGAAAATACCCGCAGTCAAAGGCGATTTATTCGTCCCGCCGCTCGCCGGACCCCTCCAAGCCGCCAGATTTCCTCACCGATTCGCTCAAATATTGATAGGTTGCATGCATGAAGGATAAAACCCCCATCCCGACGACCTCGCTCGGGTTTGGCATCATGGGTAAGCCGAAGGGATCGGAGCGTCACAACCATGGAGGCGAGGGCTCGGCGCCCGTGCGCAAGGTCAAGGTCCTGGTCGTCGATGACGATCCGGCATCCCGCCGAGCGATAGCGACCCGCCTGAATGCCACGACGTATTCGGTGGAAACGGCCGAGGGCGCGCAGTTGGCGTTGGATGCGTGCGTGCGTTCCCGGCCGAATCTGGTGATTACGGAATTGCGGCTGAAGGACATGGAAGGCCTGGTGTTTCTCAAGGAATTGAAGAGCCGCTGGCCGCAGTTGATCGTGATCATCCTGACGGCGCACGGCAGCATTTCCGAGGCCGTGCAAGCCACCCAGAACGGTGCATTCGGCTATTTGGTGAAGCCCGTCGGCAAGGAGGAGCTTCTGGGACAGGTCGAACGGGCGACGGCAGCCTCGACCTTTACGCTCACGGCGGATGATTGGCGGGCGAGTATCGTGTCGCGCAGTCAATTGATGGAGGACCGGCTGGCGCTCGCCAATCGGGCGGCCGCCAGCGAGGAACCCGTACTGCTGACGGGCGAAAATGGCACTGGAAAGGAATTGCTGGCACGAGCCATCCACGCGGCGAGCGTGCGCCGGGATATGCCGTTCATCGCTATCTCCTGCCGCGACATGACGGCGAATGAATTGAGCACGGTGCTGTTCGGCGATGAAAGGGACGCGCAGGGCGGTGTCGAGCCGCGCTCCGAAGGCGCGTTCCAGCGAGCCTGCGGCGGGACACTACTGCTCGAGGAGGTCGGCGATCTGCCGATGAGGCTGCAGCAGGCCCTCGCCGAGGCGCTCAGTCCCTCCTCATCCAGCAGAGCGGTGGGAACGGCGCGGGCGGCGGCGAGATTGATCTGCACCACCTCCAGCGACCTCAAAGCGATGGCGGCGAGCGGCGAGTTTTTGACGAACCTCTACTACCAGATCAACATCCTGCCGATCGAGATTCCACCGTTGGGCCGTCGGCGCGAGGACATTCCATTGCTGGTCTCGCATTTCCTGGAACAGGCCACGGAACCCGGCGGGGAGAAGAAGATTTATTCCTCCCGGGCGATCGAATTGCTCGCCACCACCGACTGGCCCGGGAACGTGCGCCAGCTGTTCGAACTGGTGAAGCAGAATGTGGCCCTGTCGCACGGCAAGGTGATGACCAAGGAGTTCGTGCAGAAATTCATCGGCGGCAGCGCCCAAGTGAAGATTCCGACGTACAACGAGGCGCGCGACGAATTTTCGCGCGATTACCTCGTCAAAAATATGCAGCAATCCGCCGGCAACGTGACCCAGGCCGCGCGTCTGGCCAAACGAAATCGCACCGATTTCTACAATCTGCTGGCCCGCTACCGGCTGCATCCGGAAGACTTCAAGGCCGGAGATCGCGAGGAAGAAAAATCGACGGATGGCGAAGACGACGATTAGCGGCGGGCGCTCCGCAGGCGGGCGCCCCGCGGGCGTGCGCCGGCTGACGGCCGCCGATGTCTATTTCAGCCGCCCGATGAAGCCGGCAATTTTGTGCCACACCTCGCCCACCACGATCGATTCGCAGTCTTCGACTTCCGCTGTCTTGAAATCCATGTACGACGGATTTCCGTCCACGGTGACGGTGAGCCTCGCCGTGTCCGGATGAGTTTGAATCCCGCCGGATTTGCATTGTATGGATTGGAAGTGGATGCCGGCGAGATCGAGTTCTTCACGCACGTGAGCGGCGATCTTGAGCTTGCCCTTGTCAAAAGCGCTGAGTGCCAATCGAACGCCTCCCCTCGAATACCGGTTCTTCGAATGTTACTTCAAATGATTACGATTGCTAAGATGCGGTCAATGAATCTGTCGCGCGTCGCATTACTGACGTTCGCCGCGTCCCTGGCATTCGCCGGGCCCTGCACCGGCGCCCCCCTCTGGCGCCCCCATTGGCGCCCCCTCTGGCGCCCCCATCCGCGTGCTGGTGCCGTATAGCAGAACCCTTTATTTCGTCGACTACGGCGGCGTCCAGCGCGGGATCAGCTACGACTTCATGCACGCGTTCGAAGATGCCCTGAATAAGCGGCTGGGGCGCGGGGACCTGCGGATCCATGCGGTGTTCATTCCCGTTTCGCGCGATCACCTGGATCCCGTGCTCGTGGCAGGCCAAGGCGACGTGGTTGCCGCCAATCTGACCATTACCAGGTCTACGTGCGTCGAAGCACCAGTTATTACCAAAGCCTGGTTGCCCTGAACGAGCGGCTGCGCGAGCGCAAGCTGGCCCCGGTCAATCTGCGCGAGGCTCCCGAGCGATTCGAGACGGAAGACATGCTGGAAATGGTGAACGCGGGCCTGGTACCCATCGTCGTGGCGGACGACTATCTGGCGCGTTTCTGGCATCGCGTCTATCCCAATCTGACCCTGCACGACGACCTGGCCGTGCGGACGGAAGGAGACATCGCGTTCGCGATTCGGAAGAACAGCCCGAAGCTCAAAGCCGAACTCGATGCTTTTACGCTGACTCACCGCGAAGGCACGCTGTTCGGCAATGTCACTCTGCAAAAATACCTCCAGCAGACGCGCTGGGCGAAGAATGCGATCTCCGAAGAGGAGCTGAAGAAATTCGACACTTTGGTGGCGCTCTTCAAAAATACGGCGCCGAGTACCGGATCAATTGGTTGTTGATGGCGGCGCAGGGGTATCAGGAATCGCAGCTCGATCAGACGCGGCGCAGCGCCTTGGGCGCCGTCGGCGTCATGCAGCTGATGCCGGTTGAACAGGATGCTGTTCGCGTTCGCTTCCTACAATGCGGGTCCCGAACGCATCCGCGTGTTGCGCAAGGACGCCGCAGCCTCGAGGATGCCACGGCCGGTGCGGCGAAGAAGAGGGGATTCGCAGGTTGAATCCCCCCGCGGCACGCCTATACTCCTGCGACGGGTTGGCTTCGGCACGGGAGGTATGACGATGATGACGAGTACACGCATTGTCCGGTCGTATGGATTTCAAGCGCTTGGATCGGTGCTCCTTGCGCTGTCTCCGCTGGCGGGGATCGCCGGCCCGAGTTTTCAGATCTATGTGTCCAACGAGAAATCGGACGATGTCACCGTCATCGACGGCGGCGACAATCACGTGATCGCGACCATCCCGGTCGGCCAGCGTCCGCGTGGAATCCACGCCGCACCCGACGGCAAGCGGGTGTTCGTCGCCTTGAGCGGCACTCCCATCGCGGCGCCGCCGCAGCTCGATGCGAAGGGAAGTCCGATCTTTCAGAAGGGCAAGGATGACGACGACGACGACAAAGTCAAGGCCGACAAATCGGCCGATGCCATCGGCGTCGTCGATGTGGCGCTGAAGAAACTATCGGGCAGGATATCGGCGGGCTCGGATCCGGAAGAATTTTCCCTGAGCAAGGACGGCACCAAGCTCTACGTCTCGAACGAGGACGTCAAGACGGCGAGCGTCATCAATATCGCGACGGGAAAGGTGGAACATATCGTCGCCGTGGGCCAGGAGCCGGAAGGAGTGGCGACCGCTCCGGACGGGAAGCGCTTTTATGTCACCTGCGAGGCGGGCGGCGAGATATATGCGGTCGAGACGACGGGCTACACCGTCGTCGGCCATTTCAAAGTCAATGTCCGTCCGCGCAGCATGGCTTTTCTGCCCGGGTCGAATCTGGGATTCATCCCGTCCGAATCGACGGGCGAATTGAACGTCGTCGATACCGTCGGTCTCAAAGTCGTCAAGGTGATCACCCTGCCGGCCGGTTCACGGCCGATGAGTGTCAAAGTGTCGTTGGACGGCCGGAAGATCTATGCCAGCAATGGACGTGCCGGAACGGTGTCGGTGCTGGATAGCCGCACTTACGCCTTGCTCAATACCATCAAGGTCGGCATGCGTCCGTGGGGAATGGCGCTGTCGCCGGATGGCAAGCTTCTCTACACCGCGAACGGTCCGTCCAATGACGTGTCGGTCGTCGATATCCAGGCCAACAAGGAGATCGCGCGGGTCAAGGCGGGGATGAGCCCCTGGTCGGTGGCCGTGGTATCCGGCGCGAACTGAGCACGGCCGGGAATCCGGCTCATTTTCCGACGATGAATACCTCTTGCGAGGTGATGCTTCGCGTGAAGCCTTCCTTGTATGCTCTCGCGCGAACCACCGCGGGGCCGTCGAGTTTGATGGGCTTCTCGTAGCGCGGGTCGGAGGGCCCGGGGACGCTTCCGTCCAAGGTATAGCGTATGTCCGCGCCGGGCTCGCGCTCGGTCAGAGAAACCGCGACCGGCGCGCTGAACGTGCCGCCCGCCGGGGACATGGCCGGCGGATCCAGGACCGAGCGTCCGGGCAGGCTCGTTATCCATTCCCGCAGAAGTTTTACGCCGTTCGGGTCGATCGTTTCACGCGCAAGCGGCGGCATCTTGATGTCGTCCACGGTGTTGACGCGCATGAACATGATGGAGCGCCACACGTCGTGCGGCGAAACGACGCGTGGCCTGTCGATTCCTTGATCGATCAATACCGCTCCGTCGATGATCTGCTGCTTTTCGATGGGCGTGTCGTAGCGGGCGTCGAAATAGGCGACAGTACCGCCGGGCCGATGGCAGTGCGAGCAATTGGCATCGAGATAGGATCTGGCACGGTCCTGCACACTGCGCGCCGCATCGTCGGCGGCCGCCAGCGTGGCTATTTTCGCGAGGTCCGCCTCGGCCGGCCCGGTGTCGAACAATCCAATGTGATTCCATGCGCGAATTTCATTGTCCGCGACCCCCGAGGGGTATGCGTAGACGCGGTTCATCTGGCGCGCCTTGACCCCGAGCACGCCGCTGGTGTGGGCGTTATGGCAGGTCAGGCAATCCTTCCGGCTCGGGTAGTACCAGGTCTGCTTGTGCATTTCTCCGTCCGCGGCCTGCACGGAAATCGGTTCCGTTGTGGCCGCATCCAGCAGATCGGCATCGCTGTTATCCGCACGCCATTTGTATAGAACGCCATAAACGCCCCCCGAGCTGTCGCGCACCAACAGCCGTGTCTCCAGACGGCGCCGCGCGCCCGGATTGGCCGCGTCCGTCGGCAGTTCGAAGGTTTTGACGAACACGGTGCCGTTCGGAAAGGTCCAATCGCCCGCAGCCGAATATTTGATTTTGGCGTCGGGAACGGCGACCCATCGCAATTTGGCGGCACCATCCGACCAGAAAGGCACGACGATGTCGTATGGAATCAGCCCGGCACTGGGAATGAGATCGCGGGTCACGCTGTAGGCGCCGGTTTGCGAGAGAAGCCGGGGGATTTTTCCGTCGGCCCGGTGCGGCATGTTCAGATAAGCCTTGGGCACGATCCGCGACGGAATGCCGTATGGGAGGATGGCGGCAGTCTTGCCGTCGCCCCGAGCGGCCGGTGTGCCGGCGAACATCGCGGCGGCGATCAGGAGGACCAAAAGCGTAGGACGGCTGCAGGCCACGATGCTGTTGTTCGACCGGTTGTGTCTTCGGTGGTTCCCGCTGTTAATCTCGCCGTCCTTCGATCGTATCGTTTCTGAGCGGGCAATATATACGCCGAGGTGCCCGGCGGCTACCGAAGTGCGGCTCAGCGCGGAGCGCCTGGGCCAAAAGGAGAGAACGACTGGGCCCCCGGGTTGAAAGGATCGCGCGCCGTAAGGGCGATGAGCCGGCGTTGCTTGGCGCGAGTCAGGAACGCAAAGCCGAACTGGCCCGAGCCTTCCGGTTTCCACCCGTCCCGCTGAAGCAATTCAACCGACTGCGTCAATGCCGTGCGCAAGTCGCAGCCGATCGGCAGGCGACGGCAGTCGATGACCTGCCACTGCAGGTTCCACACGACCACGTAGTGCTGCGCGCTCGATGGAGCGAAGACATTGCGGTGAGTGCGGCTCATGCGGCCGATTGTCGGATTCGCCGATTCTCCCGTCCATTCAGTACCGGAGGCGCCGCGGCACTGTATGAACGACGCGCACGCCGCACCGCCGCGCACGAGCGAGCCGCCGCGCGCGAACGGGGCGCCGCTATGAACGAGCGAGCAGCTCTTCGACCAAGTGGTTGATTTTCGATTTCACGCAGTACGTGCCGACGCGCTCCGAGCAATCCTCGACTTCATCCCGTGTGAAAGTCACCCGTGCGGTCTTGCCGTTTCCGCCGACGTCGACGATTACCATGCCCGGAACGGACCGATCGCAACCTTGGGCGGTATCGCCCAAGGCCTGCCGCTCGATGCCCGAATCCTTCAGCCGCGACTCGATGGCGTGCCGGATGTTGCGCAGACCCGACGTGAATGCCGCGGCCGGGGCAGGGCCGTGCGAAAGGGGTGCCCGCGATTCAATGGTATCAGCCGCCATGCTCAAACCTTCCCACAGCGCTCGAAAAGGCTCTGTGAAGCCTTTGGCAGTTCAACGGGATTTCCGGGAGAATGATCTCCCGGGCGCCCTCTGCGGCGTTGGTTATTGTCAAAAAGGGCCGTGAGATGAGCCGAGACGATGAAGACCGAATCCTGCACGGCCTGTACTACCATCGCGAGGACATCGATCAAGAGTTCCGGGTGAGCCGCGCACAGCTGCTGTGGCTGGCAATGCATCCCCTGCAGGAAGGGGATGCCTGGAACTCGAACGGGAAGCCGCAAAGCGTCGACGCCAGCGAGTTTCCGGCCGACATTCGATCCAAGCTGGTGACCGCCAAACTGGAGTTGCCGCTTCGCTACCTGCAGTACCGCCGCTTGATCCGCTACACCCGCCTTGACGAGGAAGACATGTCGGTCGCCGTGACGTTTGCGGGCGCCGATCGGGCGATTCGCCTGCACACGCGGCGCGGCCGCATGGATCTGTGGTACCGCGAGCATAAGGACGGCTTTCTCGGAATCGCCGTGACCGCCATCGTCGCCTTCCTGACCGCGCTGTTCACCGTCCTTGCGCTCAAATGAGCGGCCGATGCCGCCGGTTTATTTGTCTAGACAAATAAAAACCACTATGTTGTGATAGGCCCGACGAGACCGGCGTTGCGGGGGGACGATGATGGCTTCGACATTCGACCTGGCACCGGAGCAGCGCATCGCATTCGCGCGCGACGGGGCAGTGTGCATTCGAGGGTTGTTTTCGGCCGGCGAGCTGGAACGGGCCGCGGCGGGCGTCGAACGAAACCTGCGCGAGCCGAGCGCCAATGCGAAGATTGCCAGCAAGGCCGATGATCCGGGCTTTTTCTTTCAGGACTACTGCAATTGGCGGCGCATTCCCGAGTACCGCGAGCTGATCTTCGGATCGGCGGCGCCGGCGGCCGCGGCGCAGCTCATGGGCGCCTCGACGGTGCGTCTCTATCACGACCATCTGCTCGTCAAAGAACCGGGTACGCGCCAGCGAACCCCGTGGCATCAAGATCAGCCCTACTACAACATCGAGGGGCGCATGAGCGCCAGCATGTGGCTGCCGATCGATCCCGTGCCGATCGAGTCCTCCCTGGAATTCGTCGCGGGCTCGCACCTCGGACCATGGCGCATGCCGCGCGCTTTTCTGGACAATGAAGCGCGATGGTTCCCGGAGGGAAGCCTTACGCCTTTGCCGGATATCGAGGCAAATCGGACGGCTCATTCCATCATCAGCTGGGCGCTCGAGCCGGGAGATGCGGTGTTTTTTCACATGCTTGCGCTTCACGGCGCGGCGGGCGTGAGCGGCGGGCGCCGGCGCCGCGTCCTGTCGGTGCGTTTCATGGGGGAGGATATCCGGCACGCGCCGCGGCGCTGGAAAACTTCACCGCACTTTCCCGGCCTCGCGGATGAACTGGCAGCCGGCGCGGAAATGGCGCACCCGCTGTTTCCGATCGTATGGCCCGTCAGCCGCGATCCGGCTTGAACCGGGCGGTCAAGCCGTATGCATCGCCGCGGAAGATGGTCCGTACATAGGTGATCTGCTCCTCGCCGCGCCAGGTGCGCCGCTCCACCGCGAGACACGCGGTTCCCTGCGAGATTTCCAGCAGTCCGGCGGCGAGCGCCTCGATATTCACGGCATTGATGCGATGCTCGGCGTCGGTCCACACTTTGCTCAAGATCGGATGCTGCAGCAGCCAGGAGCCGGGAGGCAGCGCGTGAAAGTCCGCCGCGCCCGCCTCCGGCACGACGGCGAGGCTGATCAGGCGCTCCTCGAGCGCGAAGGGACGCTCATTGACGATGTGCAGCCCGCGCAATTCGAGCAGCGGCTCGCCGCGCGCCAGCGCCAGTTCTTCGGGCCGCCGCGCGGCGGCGTTGCGCATGCGGCGGCTCAGCAGACGAAAACCGTATTGTCCTCCCTGGCGCACCGTTTGCGCCTGGATGTCCGGGATTTCGACGACCTCCGACTGAATGCGAGGCTGGGCGACGAATGATCCGGCGCGCCGATGGCGCTCGATCAGCCCGGCCGCCGCCAGCGCCGATACCGCCTTGTTGACCGTCGCCCGTGCGCAGCCGTATTGCGCCATGAGCGCATGTTCCACGGGGATTCGTGCGCCCGCCGCCCACTCGCCGCTGCGGATTTTGTTTTCGATGTCGGTGTGGATCCGCCGATACAGCGTTTGCGGGCGTCTTTGTCTGGACATGCGATCTCGATTGCGATTAGCCGATGTCGTCGGGCAGCGCCGCGAGCGCGCGCGGACTCAAATTCGACTCGTGCATCCGCATCAGCCGTCGACCGCAGCGGGCTCTCCCGCCGGCACCTGGAGCTTGGGTCCTGCCGGGTCTTTGACCAGGTGCAGGACGCGCGCGAAGAACGGCTCGCGGCCTTC
>Ga0182030_10021335_pt1 | contig 12138 bp, 14 predicted proteins | sample 812S3MmetaG_FD_121299 | JGI IMG/M metagenome (GOLD analysis project Ga0182030, IMG submission 121299) | Permafrost microbial communities from Stordalen Mire, Sweden - 812S3M metaG (Illumina Assembly) | ecosystem: Environmental > Terrestrial > Soil > Wetlands > Permafrost | place: Sweden...
CGACCGGCGCCCCGGGCTGCCGGTGGAGAGCCCGTTGGTGTTTTACCCGCGGTATGTGGCCGAGGTGCTCTACAAGCATTTCAAGCTGGCGCAAGCGATCTGGCGGTATCGGCCGATCGCGCAGAAATTGCGGCGCGATCCGTTGGCGCGCAAGTACACCGATGTGGCGTTGACGCCGGTGGCGGACGAGGAGTTCGATTCGTTCGAGATGTTCACGGCGAGCGACGCGACGAAATCGGAGGTGCTGAAGATGCGCGGCCAGGCTCCCGTGAGCGCGGCAGACAGCACGCTGGTGAAGATCCGGCAATAATACCGGCCAGCGCGCGGGTGTATGCTGAACACGATGCCGGAGTCCAAAATGGAAATTCCGGTGAAGAGGAGGAACCATGGCGTTCCTGTTCATCTCGTTGGCCTGTTTTGTCGTGTTAGGAGCCATCTTCGCGGCCACCTTCGCGATCGACCACTTTGCCGCAATTTGGGAAGCGGCGGATGAGGGTAGTTGGCGAGGGCGTTTCAGCGGTTGGGCGACGAACAGCAGGAAGCTCGATGTCTTACAAGGGTTATCGGGTTTGGCGTCGGCTTTGGCGTGTCTGGCGTGCGTGGTGGCATTCTACTATGCCCTGACGTTTGTCGATGTGGGCGGAGAAAGGCGTTTCGCGCTCTACGTCACCGGCGGGCCTGGCGCGCGCGGCGGGGAAGGTCCCCGGGAATTTTCCGCCACGCGAGGGGAACTGGACCGAATCCCGATGTTCGAATATGTGGACAGCCATCGCATCGTGAAGGGACGCGTTTCGAGCATATTGCCGATTGGCGGCGGACTGGCGCATGTTTGCGTCGCCAATGGCAGCTACTGCGGGCTGGCCGATTCGTCGCTGGAACTGAAGTCGGGCGACACCGCGTATATCCGCATCGGCAGACCTCCCAGCAGCCGGAGGCAGCCACCGGGCTGGACGATCACGGCCGACGAAGCCAAGTCGCTGGCGGCGACAGCCCAGTTCACCATCGAGGATAAGTGAATTGGGCGGCGGAATCCGAGTTTTGCTCGGATTGGCAGGCTGAAGGCCCATGCCAGACAGGCCAGGAGGCCTGTCCTACCTACGGCTTCAGCAGCCACACGCGATAGGTGCGGGCATCGGTGAAGGGCACGAGCGTCAGTGGTTGGGGCTTGCCGGCGACTACGCCATCCATGGCATAGGCCTGAGTGCCGCTCCAGTTGCGGGGGATGCCGGCGCCGGTGAGCTTCACTTCCGCGAGGCGCGGGCCGGCGGCCTGCAAATCGAGGACGCTGGGGTTCACGGCCTGCTCCAGCGTCAGGACCTGAGGCCCACGCGCGATGGCGACGCTGTAGGGATAGCTCGGGCCTCCGGGAAGGAGGCGCACCATCATATCCATATCGACGGTGACCTGGTCGCCCGGTTTCCATTCGCGCTCGATGGCCAGGAACTGCCCCGGCGCGCCCTGGTATGACTGGCCGTCGGCGGTGGCGGTGAAGCGCGCGGTCCAGGCGGGCACGCGCAGAAAGAGCGGGAAGCGCGCGGCCTTCGGCGGATTGACCGTGAGCACGGCGCTGCCTTCGGCGGGGTAGAGCGTCTTCACGTCGATGCCAATGCCATCGACGTTGACGCGGCCGGGAACGTAAAACAGCACAGCGACGCCGCCAGAGCGCGATCCCCAGGCGAGTTGCGGGATCATGGAAATGCCGCGCGGCTCGCTGGATACGCAGCAGTTGATGCCCGGCGTGGGCGACTTCCTGCCATTGAGCGGGGTGAAGTAGCAGATATCGCCGGTGCGCGGGTCTTGCGCGCCCAACAGGGCGTTGTAGACGGTGTGCTCCAGTTGTTCGGCGTACTGAGGCTCGCCGGTGAGGCGCAGCAACTGCCAGGTGAGTTGCAGCCAGGTGACGGTGGCGCAGCCTTCGCCCACGCTGCTGGGTTCCTCGCCGGGGAGCACGGAATCGTCGGCGAAGTGCTCTTTGGCGCTGGTGGTGCCGGTGACGTAGAGGCGGTGGGCGGCGATATCCTGCCAGGCGATCTGCGCGGTTTCGAGGTAAACGGGATTGCCGGTGACGCGGTACAAGTCGGCCAGTCCGACCAGGTTGGACATCATTTCGTAGGCCTTGGCGTTGGCGGTGCGGAAGACGCTTTGGGTGGCGAGGAGCGAGTCGATGATTTTGGGTCCGTTGGGCTGGTTCCAGGAGCGCACGAGATACTCGCAGAAATCCAGGTACTTGCGGTCGCCAGTGAAGCGGTAGAGGTTGACCATGGGCTCGAGGATGCTGGTGGCGGCCATGCCCACGTGGGTGCCGCTGGCGATGATGTCGCGCTGCCCGGGGCCGGTTCCAAAGGTGCGGCAGAGCAGGTCGCCGATCTGGCGCGAGGAGGCGAGCGCCGGCTGGTAGCCGGTGGCCTGGTAGTAGGCGATGAGGCCGATGAGGTCGTATTTGTGCACCCAGACGTCCCAGCTTGTCCAGCGGTTGGCGTCGAGGTAGGTGCCGAGGTAGCCGTCGGGAAGTTGGGTGGGGAGGAGGGAGCGGACGACGCGGTCCATGAGGGTCTTGAGGCGCTCGTCGCCGGTGTAGAGCCAGGTGTTGGCGGCGGCGTGGAGGAACTTGCCGGCGTGTTCGCCGATCCAATCCTGCACCCCGGGGCGCTGCTGGAAGCCCTGGAGGATGCCCTTTTCGTCGACGTGAAGCAGGCGTCCTTCCAGGTTGACGCGCATGCGGTCGCCCAGCAGGCCTTCGATGCGCTGGCCGGAATAGGGGGCGGGGGTGAAGCGGTCGGCCACTTTGTCCGCGACGACGGCGGGGGTGAGCGATTGGGCGGCAAGGGCGGGCAGGAAGCAGGCGATGGCGGGCAGCAGAGATCTCATCGGCATTCTCAGGGGCGATTATATCTCCCGGCGATTGGCTATATTCAGCATATGGCTCTCCATCGCAGACGCTTCGTTGCCGGCCTGTTGGCTTCGCCGCTGGCGGCGGCTTACCAGAAGGCGGCGCGGGGCGCGACGGCGATGCGAATCCGGCGGATCGAGACGGTTTACTGGAAATCGCGCGACGACGCCCCGTTCTGGCCTCACTGGACGTGGTTGAAGATCGACACGGACGCGGGCGTATCGGGAATCGGCGAGACGTATCCGCGCAACGCCAACGAAGCGGCGGCGATTCATGGCGTTGCCGGCGAGTTGATGGGCCGCGACCCGCGCGACATCGAGAGCATCTGGGCGGAACTATACCGTTCGTTCGACTACCAGGTGACGGGCGGCGCCGAGATGCGCGCCTTGAGCGCCATCGACCTGGCGCTGTGGGACCTGCTTGGGAAATCGCTGAACGCGCCCGTCTACCGGCTGATCGGGGGAAAGACGAATCCGCGGGTGCGGCTCTACAACACGTGTTTTCCGTACAAATACGATTTCAACCGCGAGCCGGAGAAGATCATGCGCGAGCTGATCGATACGCGGGGCATACGGGCGATCAAGGTGTGGCCCTTCGACGGGGCGGCGCAGCGCAATGGCCATCAGTACATCACGCAGCAGGATATCGAGCAGGCGCTGGGGCCGGTGCGGAAGCTGCGCGACGCGTTCGGGAACGATATCGAAATCGCCATGGAGTTTCACTCCAACTGGAACCTGACGTCCGCCATTCGCATCGCGCGGGCGCTGGAACCGTACCGGCCGATGTGGCTGGAGGACATGCTGCTGCCGGGAAACCCCAATCAGTACCGAGAACTGGCGCTGGCCACTTCGCTGCCGCTGACCATCGGCGAGCGGATGGCGGGCAAGATGCAATTCGAGCAGATTCTGGCGGCGCGGGCGGCAAAATTTGTCATGTTCGACGTGACCTGGTGCGGCGGCCTGACGGAAGCGCGCAAGATCGCCAGTATGGCGGACGCGTACGAGCTACCGGTGGCGCCACACACGGCCGGCGGCCCGCTGCTGTTCTACGCGACGACACACCTCACCACGGCGTCGCCCAACGTGTGGATTCAGGAGAGCTGCCAGCGCTTCTACGAGCGCGACTGGCCGGCCATGCTGGAGAATCCCGTGGCGCCCCGGGATGGATTCATCGAGGTTCCCGAGGAGCCGGGATTCGGCATGAAGATCAAGCCCGAGGCGTGGAACCACGCCGCCGCGGTACGACAGGTCAGCGGGCGGTAGCGAGCGTTTGACGGCGCGGCGCGGCGGCGGCCGGACGAGTTATTTTGCGCCCGCGCCTACCAGTTCGGCCGAGTGCAGGTCCAGACTAATGGGTTTGGTGCGGGCGATGATCTCGCGCGCTTTTTCGACTTCCGCGGCCGCGCCATGCACCACCAGCAGGTACTTGTCCGTCTTGAGCGCCAATTCGTACTGCACGATACTGTCCTTCGGAATACCTATGCCATAGAGGCCGGCGCCGATGGCGCTGACGCCTCCGACGAGCACCGCGCCTTCCAGCGCTCCCACGATCCACGCAACTATGGGACCCGCCGCAAGCACCGGGCCGATACCGGGGATGGCAAAGAAGGCGGAGCCGAACAGCAATCCCCAGAAGCCTCCCCAGAAAGCACCGGTCTTACCCCAGTGCATCATGCGGTCGCCGGTATTGTAGTAGCCCACGGCTTGTTCCTCGGTGTGGGACTCCTTGCCGACGATGGACAAGGTGCGCATGTCGACTCCCGCGCGGCTCAGTTCCTTGACGGCTTCTTCGGCTCCCACGTGCGTGCCATAAACAGCTACCACTACGTTCCGTTCTGTAAGTTCAGACATCATCGATCTCCTTAAGTGTTGGCGTTCGCTATTCCACAGTGCACGCGCCGCGCCAATGGTGCTTTTAGTCCCGCGACGGCGACTCGACGGGACACTGCGGCGCGGATTTTCCGGCCGGGATCTGTGCGAGGCCGTTCGCGCAATTCACACCTTCTATGACGCCTGCCTGGACGTTCCGGGCGGTTGGCGCGGGCGCCTGGAACGCAAAAGCGAAGAACACGGCGCCGCCAAGAAAGGCGAACGCCACGAGATAATTCCAGGCGAGTTTCTCCTTCAGGAACATGACCGCGAATCCGACGAAGACGATGAGCGTGACCACCTCTTGAATGATCTTGAGTTGGAACCCCGAGAACTGGCCATAGCCGAGGCGGTTGGCCGGCACCGCCAGGCAGTATTCGAGCAGCGCGATGGACCAGGAGACCACGATGGCTTTCCAGAGCGGCCAGGCGTGACCGTATTTCAAGTGCCCATACCAGGCGAAGGTCATGAAGACATTCGAACAGATCAGCAGAAGGATGGTTCTCATAGGGTTGGACCCGGAAATTGTTTATCGCGTGTCTCCGGCATGAAGAAGAAGAGGATGCCGAATGCGGCCGCGGCGACGGCGGCAAGGAAGAGAAAGCCGGTGTTGGAACCAAAGCGATGCACGATGGAGCCGGCGATGACCTGGCTGAGCGAAGCGCCAATGCCGACCGCCGTGCCGATGGCCCCGAGGGTAAGATTAAAGCGGCCCGTGCCCTTGGTGAGGTCGGCGATCACCAGGACCGAGACGACGCCGAATATTGCCGCCGCCACGCCATCCAGGATCTGGATAGCGACCAAGGCACCCGTGTTGACGGTGAGAGTGTAGAGGACGGCGCGAACCGGCAGGACTCCGAAGGCGACGAGCAGCAGCGGCTTTCTACCCCACAATCCCGCTTTGCGTCCCGACCAGGAGGCGAGCAACACGATGACAAACTGCGTGGTGACCACGCACGCCGACATGAACATCATCGAGGTCCGGCCCTGACCCTTGGCGAGCATCTCGCCCAGGAGCGGCAGCATGGCGGCGTTGGCAAAGTGAAACATCACCGCGCAGACGAGGAAAACGAGCAGCGGCCGATCTTTGAGCAGGGCGTGCGCTTTAACGGGTTTGCCGTCTTCGCCGCCTTCCTTCGCGCCGCGCGCCCGCGCGTAATCGATTTCATTGGGGCGGATGAGGAGGAGGGTGAGGATGGTGGGGAGCGCGCAGACCGAGACGAAGAAAAAGATGCTGCGATTGGAAACGAAGTAACCGAGCAGGCCCATCGACACGGCGGCCACCACGTTGCCGGCGGAGTTGAAAGCCTGGTTGCGTCCCTGGCGGAGATCGAACAACTTGTGTCCCACGATGCCGAGCGAGATGGCGCAGATGGCCGGACCGAAGATGCTCGAAGTGCCGCCAATCAAGACCTGGGCGGACATCACGGACCAAAAGGTAGGCACCAGCGCAATCAGCCACGCCCCCGCGGCCAGGGCGACGATGGCAGCCGTAAGCAACGCGCGTTTGGATCGCAGGCGGTCGACCAGAGCGCCCGCCGGGGTCTGGGTCAGGATGCCGGCGATTCCTCCCACGGTGAGGGCGAGTCCCACGCGCTGCTCGTTCCAGCCATATCCGGCGAGGTAGATGGCGAGGAATGGTCCGACTCCGGTCTGGACGTCGGCGAGGAAGAAATTCAGCCAGTCCAGACCGCGCAAGGTGCGCCGCGAAGGGGACGGTTTGGGGCTGAGGCGCGGCAGGCGATCATTGGTTGGCGCCGTGGATTTGGCCGCCGGGCTGATGTTTGTGGTTTCCACTAGGCCATCTCCCTATGGAGCACGACTAGGGCCGAACGTCTGTGGACGGAACATCACGCAGGCAGTGCCGTGACCGCGAGATTCGGTTCCAACGCGCAACCCGGCGCTCAGGCTCCGGGCTCCGATCGGAGCCAACTCGTCACAGTTGGAGCTTCGACCGAAGGGCGATTCAGCACTATTGGAGAGGCCATCTCCGGTTCAAAGGAGATTGGCCCGCCCCGTGCACAGGAAAAGAGCGTTGAGCACTGTTCCACAGGAGGAAACATGACGCAGGACCTGCACCTTAGAGCCGCCGAGCAGCACGAACTGGCGGCGCGCGCCCATCGCACCGCCGCCGAACACCACGAAAAAGGGGATGACGTAGGGGGAAGGTGGCATGCGGAACGAGCGATGGAATTCTCCGACCACGCTTACAAACTTGCAAAGGAAGCCCACAATAAGTCCGGGCAGATGGTGACACTTTAAAATGTCCACACGATATAATAACGGATCCCATTACGAGAACCATCAGTTAGCGGCCGAATTACACGACGAGGCGGCGCACGCCCACCGTGTGGGTGAGGAGCACGGAAAACAGGATCACCTGACGGGACAGGAGCATTCGCGGCAAGCGCTGGAGCACACCGAAGAAGCTCATCGGCAGACTCAGGCGGCTACGGTTGGCCATGGCATCGCCACATTCGGGCATGAGGACATCGCCACCCTCGCGCAGGAACTCTGGAAGGCCAGGGGCTGTCCGGAGGGGTCGCCGGAGGAGGACTGGTTCCACGCGGTGGAAGAATTGCGATCGCGCGGCTTCGGCCATTGAGGCGGGGACCAGGAATTGCCAAGGGCCGCACCCCTTGAAATCGCAAGGAGTGGGACGAGGTATTTCTAGGTGTCTTTGCGAGTGATCAGGGTCTTCGAGTTCGTTAACGATGCGTGTGATTTGAGCCGAGATAAGCGCAGAGAAGGAGGCCGTCCTCATTTGGCGCAGCTAGGTTTTAGCTTTGCACAAGGCGGAGCCTTATGCCACTTTCGCTTTGCACAGGGCGGAGCCTGATGCCACAAGATACAATTTAACGCATGAGTGTGAAACTGACGAACCAGGTTGTGCTTGTGATCGGCGCGTCCAGCGGGATCGGGCGCGAGACGGCGATTCTGTTCGCCCGGGAAGGCGCGCGGGTGATGGCGGCGGCGCGGCGCAAAGACCGACTGCGCGCGTTGCAGCAGGAGATGGCGGCGGAAAATGCGGCGATCGAGATCGCCGTGGCGGATGCCGCCAGCGTGGAAGATATGGAAGGGCTGGTGCGGCACACGCGCGAGCGGATGGGCGAAATCGACATCCTGGTTTACAACGCGGGAATCAACACCAAGGAACGCGCCCTGACGCGGCTGACTCCGGCGATCTGGGACACGATGATGGCGGTGAATCTGAGCGGCGCGTTCTACGCGACGCAAGCGGCGCTGCCCGGCATGCGGCAGCGGGGCGCGGGGCACCTGATTTACGTGGCGTCGATATCGAGCGTGCTGGCGGATGTTTCGGGCGCGGCGTACCAGGCGTCGAAGCGCGGGCTGCTGGGGCTGGCGCATGCGGTGCGGGTGGAGGAAAAGGAGAACGGCATACGCACCTGCGCGATCTGTCCGGGGCTGGTGGAGACGGAACTGCTGGAGCACCGGCCGGTGAAACCTCCGGCGGAAACGCTCGCCAAGGCATTGCAGCCGGTGGACGTGGCGGAAATGATCCTGGCGGTAGCGAAATTGCCGGCGCGCGCGGTGGTGCAGGAACTGCAGATTCTGCCGACCTATTTGTGAGACTGACGCTGTCGCTGCATATCGCCATCAAGGCGGGCGCGATGGCAGGTCACGCGCTGGGACCGGGCGGGCGCCGGCTAGTAAGCGGGTGTTGACCGCGGACCTTGGTTAGCGGCGGCCGGATTTCTGTACCATGGCGTTGATGATGCTGTCGCTCACGCCGGCTTCCTTCAACTGGATCAAGTCTTGGGTACCGGTGTTGAAGTTGGTGGTGGAGGTGGCGATCTTGCTCAGGATGATGTCTTCGGAGAGTCTGGCCCTCTGCATTTGGACGATGTCGCCGTTGGTGAGCACGTCGCCGGGGGCGGCACTGCGATCGGCGGCAGTGTCGGGGGCGAGGGTGGGTCCGGTATTGGGCCGGGGATCGTCGATGCGGAAGTCGCCGCTGACATAGGCGGTGGTTTCCGTGCCTTTTTCGAAGGTCACGTCCTTGCCTTTCACCCACACCAGGACGGGGGAGGCGGCGATGGTGGCGGCAACACGGGCGCCGCTCATATCGCCTTCGCCCTTTTCGCGGGTGGCGCGCAGGGGTATGGTGCGGCCATCGGCGATGCGGGCGGAATCGATGCTGAGTTCGAGCGCACCGGCGCGTCCGAAGCGGCGCTTGGGCTCCACTTTGGTGACGCGGCCGAGGGCGACAGCGCCTTTGGGGATGACCACGTAATTCTGGTTGATGACGGGTTCGGTGACTTCGAAATCCACGGTTTCGCCGACGTGGACGTTGGCGGAGGAGACGGTGCGGTTGAGGCGAAGGCGGACCGGCGTGCCGTCCTGAAGGGTGAGTACCTGGGCGGAGGCGGCCAGGGCGAGGAGAAAAGTACCAATGAGACGCATGATGAACCTCTCAGAGGAATGATAAGCACGTGGGGCGCCAAAGCGCGACCACGGTAAGAGATTAGGTGGCTAAGACTGGCGGGTGGTATGACGCATCAAGCGGAACTTCCAGATCAGTCCACTATTCGCCTACCGGACGGCCCTGGAGGTTGTTATTGCGCAACTTCTTCACGATGGCCTTAGCCGCCCTGCCACGACCGCGCGGCCGGAGCTGCGCAAAGAACAGCGGAAAGTCGCGCACTTCGGCGCTCCACACCTGCTTGCCGCCATTGACCGCGACAATCTTGACGTAAATGTAGTGGCCCGGCGAAAGCATGCGTAAACCCAGGTTTTGGTAGAGGCCCGTCATCACAAAATCCGCTTCCCGCGGACCCACAACCACCTGCATAGGCAAGCCCTGTCTGCTAATCTCGGCAGCGACGAAGCGGTCGAGATTCCATTCCATGGGCGCAATGTAAAGTTTCGCCCCGGGCGGCAGGCTGGCGGAAACCGGCTGTTGGGATTCTAAGAGGCCCGCCAGGGTAAGGGACAAGACAAGAACCGCGAGCAGATGGTGTATAAGTTGTCGCACAACCCAAACTCCGCCCCGGAAGTTGCACTTTAGACTCCGGAGCATACTTAGCCAGGATTTCCCGGGCTTCCCGGCTACCAGCAATTATATACCCAACCGCATCCATTGAAGCCGTTTGTCTTATTTCTTCCGTGCGGAGTAACTCCGCCAGCCCGGGATGGGTCCGCCGGTGGCTCGGCAGCGGGGACGCGAAGAATTAAGATAAAAAGCTCCGATTGGTGCGTTGCGGTACCTGTTCGGGCCGCGGGCCGGATGTATGATCGCTGTAGCGTGAGATGGCGGAGGGGAATCCTGGCCGCCCATCCCAGGAGGTGCGCTGAGACGAGCCTGTTTGCGGGGATTGCTGTTGCTGACAGTTGAGTCCACCCTGTTCGGCCAAGCCCCCGCCGGGATGCTGATTACGGGTATCTCGAATAACGCCAGCGGCGCGCCCGGCATCGAGAGTGGCTCGTGGGTTTCGATCTACGGCACCGGTCTGTCGGCCACCGCGCGGGCCTGGCAGACGTCGGACTTCTCCGGAAATAACCTGCCGACCACGCTCGATAACGTGAGCGTGCAGATTGACGGGAGGAAGGCCGCGATCGCCTACATCAGTCCAGGACAACTGAACGTGCAGGCGCCCACGGACACCGTTACGGGGCCGGTGCAGGTGCAGGTGACGAACAGTTCCGGCACCGCCAGCGGGTGAATCTCTATTCGCATTCGGACCAGCAGAACGAGTGGCAGAACGCGACGCCGCAGGGTGGGGCCACCACGGGCTGGTCGGGCCGACTGGCGGACAAGGTGGCGGGGATTTCCGGCACCCTGGTGCCGCCCTGCATCAGCATCAGCGGTAACGCGCTGCAGTTGATCGGCGAGAACACCCAGCCCTCCACGGTGAACACCAGCAATTTCGGACTCACGGCGCCGGCCAGCGATCCGGGATCGACGGCGTTGCAGAACATGCTCAGCCTATCGAGCGGCGTGACGCTGATTCAAGCCGCGCAGAATTCGCTGAAGGATGCCATCGGGGTGGCTCAGGCGGTGAATGCCGCGGCGGCGGGCAGCAGCAGCCTGGGCGTGACGTTTGCGAACACCGATATTGGCACGCAATTGGGGCAGGTGGCCAAGCTGATCCAGGTGCGCGCGGCGCTGGGCGCGACGCGGCAGATTTTCTTCTGTAGCCAGTCGGGATACGACACGCACTCCAATCAACTGGCGACACAGGTGACGCTGTACACCAACCTGGCGAACGCGCTGGCGTCGTTCGACCAGGCGATGGGGCAGATCAACGCGCAGAACAACGTGACCACGTTTACGGAGTCCGACTTCGGCCGCACGTTCCAGCCCAACGGGAACGCGGGCACCGACCACGGATGGGGCAGTCACGCCCTGGTCATGGGCGGCGCGGTGAACGGCGGCAACCTGTACGGCAAGTTCCCGACGCTGACGCTGGCCGGCACCGACGATTCGGGGACGCGCGGCACGTGGGTCCCGAGCATGTCGGAGGACCAGTACGTCGGCGCTCTGGCGAAATGGTTCGGGCTGGGGCAAGGGGACTTGGACTACGTTTTCCCGAATTTGCACAGTTTCGGGTATCAGACGCCGGCGTTTATTTAGCTCGGGGTGGGGGGTGCGGGCGCGGGCGGGGCGAGTTGCGGCCCGAGGTCGGCCAACCAGACTTCACCTGGTCGTGGGCTCATCGAGCAGATCGAGGACCTCCTGTTCCGTGGCGCGCGGGCGCATCAGATCCAGAAGATCCTGGTCGGCGAGTTCAATGACCTCAGTCACGCACTCCCGTACTTGAGCCGCCGTTTCCGGCTTCCACTCGCACAGCCTTGCGTCCAGCCTTTCCACCAACACATCCACGGCTACTCCTCCCTGGACTTCAGTTTAACTCCTGCGCACCCGTGCGCGGACACCCTTTGGCAGCGGAACGAACGCCGCGTCCTGCCATCCAGCGTTACCGCGGCGAAGCAGATCCGCGAGTCGGCGTCGCGTCCAAGTGGCCCGGGTCAGTTTCCAGTAACGCGGTATATCGTCCACAACTCATGATCAGGGACCAACTTCCGGTTTGGCGACCAACCGCTCAGCCCCGAAGCAGCCTTCGAACACCGAGGGGTGGTCGCTCGGGTGGGCGGACAGAATCACCAGCGAGCACCGAGTGAACCTGTCAGTCTGCGGGAAAGGCGGAAAGTCCCGCGCGGCCAGGAACGTCTTCGTCTCATCCAGCAGGAGGCGCAAGAGATTGTCGGGCAGGCGTTCGCTTCGGCGAGCGGCGCGGGAGGGAGTTAGGCGGGATCATGGCGCAGACTCTCAGTCGTTTGAACACGATGGGAAGGGTCCATTTTGCAAGCGGCAAGCATGTGGAGAACTGCCCGAAAACCGTGCGAGTTCTCAAACAA
>Ga0182030_10021336_pt1 | contig 12138 bp, 10 predicted proteins | sample 812S3MmetaG_FD_121299 | JGI IMG/M metagenome (GOLD analysis project Ga0182030, IMG submission 121299) | Permafrost microbial communities from Stordalen Mire, Sweden - 812S3M metaG (Illumina Assembly) | ecosystem: Environmental > Terrestrial > Soil > Wetlands > Permafrost | place: Sweden...
ACCCCGCGCTCCTGCAACGCTTTGTAGGCGGCAGCGGCGTCGGGAACGCCCAGCGCCAGATGGTTCATCACCCCGCGAGTCCTGGTGGAAGGGTGCGGTTGATTGAGCATGTACTCCAGCCAGTCCGGCCCATCGGGAACGCGCATATCGACCCAGTCGGTGCGGGTGTCCTGCATTCCGCCGTGCCAGGTTTCGTGGAAACCCAGGATGGCGCCATAGAAGCGGTCCGCGGTAAATGGGTCCTGGATGGTGAAGCCCGCATGGATAATGCGCTGCGAAATGCGTGTGGCGGGGAGCGCCTTGCCAAAATTGCGGCTATACTGCGAGCCCTTCACGTACTCGACGAACTCGATGCTGTGGCCTTCCGGGTCGGTCCCCAGGAAGGTATAGTCGCCGTCCGCGTCCGGCTTGAGGCTGTCCGGAACCTTGACGCCGCGGCTCGCGAGGTACGCGCGCAACTCGCGGGCATTGGTGGTTTCGAAGGCGATATGGGCGAGGCGGTCTTCGTCGTCCGTGAGGGTCGGGGCGACTTCGATGTACTGACGGTCGTTCACTTTGAAGATGGCGCTGCCATTAGGTCCGGGGAACGGCTCCTCGAAGCCCAGGTCGTGGCCGTAAAAGGCGCGCGCAGCGGCGATATCGTTGGTCTTGAGGGCAATATGGGCGACGCCCAGGATGGGCGGCCGTTTGACGGTCGCATTTTGCGCGATCAGCGAGGGAAGCAGCGCGGCGGCGCACAGGGCCGGCAGAATCAGCTTACGGAGAGCCATGCTGGCATTATAGGCGGCGGCGCGGCGGCCCGCTACCTGGCCGTGAACCGCGCCCATCCGCGGGCGTCCATGTCGTGCAAAATCGGCTGATACCAGGCGAACTCCGGATGCTTGGCCAGATGGTCGGCGGCCTTGAAGTGCAGCCCGCAGGCGTGCCCCAGCGCCGCGGTCAACGACATTTTTTCGGCGCCGGCGGCGTCGGTCACTTTGTTTTGCACCGCTCCGGCGGGCGCGTAAGCCGCCTGCCAGGCGCCCATGCCGCGCGGCGATAAATCGATATGCCCGCACAGGGTTCGCTCGTCGGGGTCCACCTTGCCCTCGAAGCTGTCGTAATGGTCGGCGAGAAAGCGCTGGCCGGCGGCCACGTCGATCTTGCCCTTATTCTGCTCCATCAGGGTCAGCCAGCGCGCGTGCCGCGCATTCTCGCTGTTGCTCTTGTCGCTGGGGTCGAAATCGGTTTCTTCCTTCATCAGTTTGGGATCGTTGGGGAAATTCGATCCCACGAAAAAGCCATCCCTGGTGCGCAGCAGCGCCACGTTCTTCAGTCCCAATTCCAGGCTGGCGATTTCGTTGTTCTTGCGGTCGGCCACCAGCCAGTTATTGGCGTAGCCGCCGTTGTTGCCGTCTTTCATGATGGCCGCGAACTCGTCGATGGTGGTGGCGTACTGCATGGCCTTGCGGGCGCGCACGAACTCCGGCGCACCGTTCGGGTCGAAGCCGCTGAAGCCGCTGATGGTGGTCTCGGTGATGACGATGCCCGCACTGTTGATGCCGAAATCGTCGGCGCTGTGGATCAATCCCGGCTGCCCATCCATCAGGATGCGCGAGCCGTGCGAAGGCCGGATGTCGAACATGATGTTCCAGCGCTCGCCCGAGGCGTAACTGGTCCAGTTGTTGTGGCCGATCACCACCCGCCCGTCCTTGGTGTACCTGCCGGTGGCGACGAAAGCGCTGCAGTGGTCGGCGGTGATATTGGGCTTGCTCTTATCCAGCCACTTATCGTAGTACGGCAACTCCAGCCACGCGTTCATGGCCACGATGTCCCACACGTCCAGGCCGACGCCGCGCGCCTTCAGGCCGTCGACAATGCCGGTCAGCTCTTCGCGATACTCCGGCTCGATGTGCGGCCAGAAAACCTCCTGCGCCGTCTTGCGGAAGAAGGCCCAGTCTTTTTTCTCGTCGTGGGTCATCTCGGTGGAGATCTCTTTGTAGTTGTCCTCGATCTCGGGGGCCAGCAAATAGCCGTGCTGGAAACCGATCTCGGCCGGCGAGCCTTCCAGATGGACCTGGATCCAGCCGCTGCGCTCGGGCGAGCGCGACGCTTTCTTCAATCGCGGGTCGGTCTTGGGTTCACGAGACGCCAGCGAAAAGGCCAGCGCCAGCAAAAGGGCAACGAAGAAGAGAGAAGTGCGTCGCATCCCCGCTATTATAGTAAATGCGCGCAGCCAAACTATGGATGGCACCCAACTAAGGAAGCTCACGGCACACGTGAAAGCCGCGGGTTGAGCGTCCAAGCTCAGTCCAAAGGTTTTGGACCAGGTACTGGCCACCGTGCCCCGTTGGGCCGACGAGAACGTGTTGATCGGGTTTGACACCGCCGACGATGCCGGCGTGTACAAGCTGACGGCGGAGCTTGCCCTGGTGCAGACCGTCGACTTCTTCACGCCCATTGTGGACGATCCCGAGACCTTCGGCGCCATCGCGGCGGCGAACGCTTTGAGCGACGTGTACGCCATGGGCGGCCGCCCCATCTCGTCGCTCTCCATCCTGGCGTACCCCGCCAAGGGCGACCTGGACGATCTGCGGGCCATCCTCAAAGGCGGCGCCGAGAAAATGCACGAGGCCGGCTGTTCCATTCTCGGCGGCCACAGCATCTCCGACGACGAAATCAAGTTCGGCTACGCCGTCACCGGCGCCATCCACCCGGCGCGCGTGAAATCCAATGCCGGCGCGCGTGCCGGCGACGCGCTGGTCTTCACCAAACGAATCGGCACCGGCGTCATTGCCACTGCCTTGAAACGCGGGATCGCCGCCGAAGCGCACGTGGCGGCCTCCATGGAGCAAATGCTCACGCTCAATCGCCGCGCCTGCGAAGCGATGCTCCAATTCGACGTGCACGGCTGCACCGACGTGACCGGTTTCGGGCTGATCGGCCACGCGCGCGAGCTGGCGCTGGCCAGCCACGTCACCGTGGAGATAGCGGTGGACGAGGTCCGCTACCTGCCCGGCGCAGTGGAGTACGCCCGCCGCGGCGCGGTGCCCGGCGGCCTGAACAACAATCGCGAGTTCGCCTCCTGCTCCGTCGAGACGCTGCGCCAACTGCCTCCCGAAATCGAAGCTCTGCTGTACGATCCCCAAACCTCCGGCGGCCTGCTCGTTTCGCTGCCGGCCTCCGACGCCGCGGAACTCGAACGTTCGCTCGAGGGAGCATACCGCATCGGCCGCGTGCTTCCGCGGCAGGAGAAAGCGATTCAACTGGTATGACCCGAAACCCGATCATCGTTGCCCTGGACGTGGATTCCGCCCGGGAAGCTCGCGCGTTAGTCGCCAAGCTCGGCCCGCACGTCAACTTTTACAAGGTGGGTCTGGAACTCTACGCCGCCGCGGGGGTTGAGTTCGTCCACGAATTGATCCACGAAGGCAAGGACGTTTTCCTCGATCTCAAAATCTACGACATACCCGAAACGGTGAAACGTGCGGTGGCGCAAGTGGCGCGCACGGGCGTGAAATTTCTCACCGCGCACGCCGTGGGCTCGGTGATGCGCGCCGCCGTGGAGGGCCGCGGCCATTCCCATCTGAAACTGCTGGCCGTCACGGTGCTCACCAGTTTCGGCCCAGAGGACATGGCCGAGAACGGGTACACCTGCACCATCGCCGGGCTGGTGGCAACGCGCACCCGGAAGGCCATGGAACTGGGGATGGATGGCATCGTGGCGTCTCCGCTGGAAGCCGCCGCCGTGAAGGCAATCATCGGCCCGAAGAAAGTGCTGGTGACCCCCGGAGTGCGCTCCGCCGGCGCCGCGAAGGGCGATCAGAAGCGCACGGCGACCCCGGTAGAAGCAGTCCGCGACGGGGCCGACTACCTGGTAATCGGGCGGCAGATCACGCGCGCCGCGGACCCCGCCCGCGAGGCGTCGCGCATATTGGAAGAGATCGGGGCGGCGTGGATGGCGTGACGGGGACGTTGATGCGGGGTGCGCGTCTCAAAAGTGACGGTCAGGCGGCGGCAGAGTGAGCCTGCTCCCAGAAGTCCTCGAACCTGCCGCTGACAAGGCAGCAACGAAGAGAGATGATTCGGTTGGCTCCTTGCACCGTCCAGAACATCCCAGACTGCTTGAGACGGGACCCGATGACCGTCTTGCAGCCAGCCTCGATGACACCGGAGCCGACAAATAGGCCCTGAGCACGGAAATCCGGATAGCGCATCTTAGCCGCGTTGCGTTCAAAGTATTCCGCCTCGGTGTTCAACTTCTCAGCCAATTCCGGTCGCTCGCTGACGAGCGAGCGGACGACGGCTACGAGCGAGTCGATTTCGCCCTTGTCCAGCAGATCCACCGCTGATGCCGTCCAACCTCGGCGGGCTGCTTCGTCGCTGGGAAACAGGAGCCGGGAGAGTTTGTGAAGATGCTCGCAGGCATGGTAAAAGTCCACGATCAGAATGGCTCCGAAAAACTGTTCCGCGGCAATATTCCAGATCCAGATCGCTGCAGGTGATTGAGGTTCCGGATGAGCTTGCCGAGATGGGAAAGGCGACGGCTGAGCATTTGGCGAACGTGCAGCGGACGATGGCGCGCCTCGGTGGTGGGAAAGCGGTGGATTATGCGGAGGTGGAGGTGGCGATGGCAGAAAGCGCGGGGCGGACGGAGTTGGCAGGGTACCGCGCGATTTTGCAGAGTCTGGAACTTGACGTTCCAGCGGTGGTAATTGGAGGGGTGCGATACACGCGGGTGGGGCGGTGCGAGGCGCCATACCACACGATGGTGGGTTCCGTCTCCGTGGAACGATCGTTATACCGGCAATCGGGAGAGCGAGGGGCCAACCGGGCGGCAGGGTAGTGGATGCGGTGAGCCTGCGAGCAGGAGTGGTGGCGGACGGCTGGCTACCGCGCGGCGCGGGCGATGGCGCATGCCGTGCAGCAGGGTACTTCGCGGGAAGCCGAAGCGTCGTCGAAGGAGTTTGGGCGGCTGCCGTATTCTCGCGCCAGTTTCGAGCGGGTGGCGCACGTGGTCGGAGCGCTTGCCGTGGCAGATCACCAGGATATGGAAGACGTCCTGATCGATGCCGTCGAGGTGCCCAGCGTAACCGACTCGAACCGCCGTGTACGGACCCGTACGCACGGTGGTGTGGCAGGGGTCGGCGGGTGACCGCCGCCCCTATGCCGTTCCAACGCGCGTGCCGCAGCTAAAAGGCGGCTCCGTCCGTATTTTCCCCACTCGGAAACAGCTCGTTCTGGGCCATAGTGGCCCGTCACGAGAGGGGAGGCATCCGGATCCTGGCGAGAATACGGCAATTCGGCAGCGCTCCTAAACTCAAGCTTAGGTGAACAGTATTGACCTTAATTCGCTTTGGGCGCCTTCTCGGCGTGGTCGATCACTAGTACTTCCACCGCTGCCCTGGTAGCTTCGAGCTTCAGCCCGGCCTTGCGGAATGCCGCCACGTACGGAGAAGGATCCGCCGCCTCATTGGCGAGATTCGCGCGCTCCGCGGCCATCTTCATTTCGACGATGCCGCCCGCGATGGGGACACTCAGGTCATACCGCCCCGCGATCCCGGACCGGTCCAGCACAAGACGGCCCAGGGTCATCGACAACCTTTCCGCGAGTTCCGGCAGCGTGTAATGCTCGAAGACCAGGTTACCGTCCACCACCCGCGGCTTACCGGGGCCGGTCTCCGCCGCCGGCGCAAGCTTTGGCCCATTCTCTTCCGCTACGATGACTAAGACCGAACGTTCTCTGGTCTCGCGATGGAGTGCCAACCCGAACCGGTCGGCCAACAGACCTTGCAGCATCAGCCTCAGCTCGGCCACCGGCGTTGCCCCGCCGGCTTGGGCGACAATGTCGTATCGTTCCGTTGCCAGCCAGGCAGGCCCGGAGACTTGATCGTCTCTGACGCCATAGGCCCACTTCACACAGGATCGCAGGGTGACGCCGATCATCGAGACACTGCCCGGAGTGATATCGGTGCGCCCCGCATCGTCGAGTTTCAAGCTCATGGGACTCGGCTCGATCGACGCCGTATCGAAGACCGGCTGCCCCCACAGCGCGATTGACGCAAAGAGTATCAATCCGCTGCATATCGGAAAGCTCACGCCGTCATCTCCTGCCGGATTTCCATTTTGCCCCCCCGGACCACGCCAGTATAGCCTAACCGCATCGGTCCCGCCGTGGTGTATGCTAGGGTGTTTCAAAAGCTCATGGGGTTGGCCAAGAACGCTCGCTTCGGGCCGTATGAGGTCATCGCGCTGCTAGGTGCGGGCGGCATGGGCGAGGTGTATCGCGCCCGCGACACGCGTCTGAAACGCGAAGTCGCACTCAAGATTCTTCCCCCCGAGTTCGCCCAGGAACCGGCCCGGCGGCAGCGCTTTGAGCTCGAAGCGCGCACCGTAGCCGCCCTCAACCACCCGAACATCGTGAGCATCTACGACGTGGGCGCGGAGAACGACACCTTTTATATCGTCACCGAGTTGATCGATGGCGAACCGTTGCGCGGCGCCGGGTTCGGATTGAGGAAGAGCCTCGATTGCGCCGTGCAGATCGCTAACGGGTTGGCCGCCGCGCACGCTGCCGGCGTGATCCACCGGGATTTGAAACCCGACAACATTTTGCTGACGCGCGACGGCCGCATCAAGATTCTGGACTTCGGCCTGGCGAAGGTAAACGTGTCGCGAACGGCACCCCCTGCCAGCGAGACCCTGACGGTGAATACGGCCGCCGGGGTGGTGATGGGGACGGTGGGCTACATGTCCCCCGAGCAGGTTCGCGGGAAGGAAGCCGATCCGCGCTCCGATATCTTCAGCTTCGGCGTGATTCTATACGAGCTGTTGAGCGGCCGCCGCGCGTTTCACGGCGACACCTCCGTCGAAACCATGACGGCGATCTTGAAGCAGGAACCGCCGGACCTGCCGGAGACCGTGCCGCCGGGAGTCCGGCAGTTGGTTCACAACTGTTTGGATAAGAATCCGGAGAATCGGTTTCAATCGGCGCGCGATCTCTCGTTTGCGCTGGCGGCGATATCGCAAACCGGCAGCCAGAGCGGCGCCGCCCCGGCGGTCGCCGTACCCTCGCGGTGGCGCCGCTGGGCGCTCGGCGTGGCGATGGCGCTCGGCGCGGCCGTGCTGGCCCTGATGGCGTATCGCCTGCTCCGGCCGGCGCCGCAGCCAAAGTACTGGACCGGGGCTATCCTCGGCGGGCCGGAGATCGCCTTTCGCCCCCGGCCATCTCCCGACGGCCACCTGGTCGCATTTTACGCGGTGGATCGCGGCTATACGCAGGTAGCGGTGATGAAGCCGGAAACCGGTAACTGGTCGATGCTCACCCACAGCCAGCAGCACGGGTTCGTGACCAATGTCTCGTGGGCGCCGGATGGCGCGTCCATATATTACGATCGCTTCACGGCGCTGCCGCAGGGGATCTACAATGTCCCGGTGCTGGGTGGCGACGAACACCTGGTTTTCGCCAATGCCTTCCGGCCGGAGGCGCTGCCGGACGGCAGTTTGCTGGCGGTACGGCTGAATCCCAGCCACGAGTGGCAACTGTTCCGGTTCTGGCCGGCCAGCGGGCGCGTTCAGGATCTGCCGGTCGCCGTCGTCGATGCCGAGGACAGCCTGTCGAATGAGCGAATATTTCCGGATGGCAAGCACGCCGTGCTGGATGGTGCGCCACTGGGGCAGGAGGCTGGCGGCATGCGGCTGCTGGTGGTGGATCTCGCTACGGGAGCCACCCGGCCGCTCGCTCCGGGCGTGCCGAGGGGCGTCGGGGCGCCGGATTTCGCCGTAACCCGCGATGGGAAATCCGTGCTGGTCACCATGCAGCTCGGGTCCTTTACGCGCGTGGTTTCGGTGCCCGCCAGCGGGCAGACACCGGTGCAACAGTTGTTTACCACTACCAGCCAGGTCTGGGGCGTGGATTCCGCGCCCGACGGAAGCGTGTACGCCTGCGTAACCGACCAGCCGGCCGAACTCGCCATCCGTTCCGTGGACCGCGATGAGCCGCAGGCTTTCGCCCGGTTCCCGGGCGTTGCGGACGAGAGTGCGATGGTGGTGCTGCCCGACGGGCGTGCGGTCATGACCGTAGTCTATTCGGACCGCGCCCGCCTGGTAGCGGTGGAGCGGGGCAAAGACCCGGTTTCCCTGGTGGCCACGACGGAGGAAACGTCGGCCCCGCTCGCGGTGGCCGGGCCGCGGGAGATCGCGTTCATGATCGGTCCCAGACCACGAGACACGATCGCCATCGCGGATATCGAAACCGGGTTTATCGCGCGCCGGATCGCGCCCGGCAAGGGAGAGATCCTGTCGCTGGCCGCGTCGCCGGATGGCGGGACGCTCTATTTCGCCGCCGGCAGCACGGTCTGGTCTATCGCTTCCACGGGCGGCGAAGCACGGAAGATTCGAGCCGGCAATCGCGTGGTGGCTGCCCCCGACGGCCGGACGCTCCTCGTCAGCGTTCTCGAAAGTCCCGACATGCGGCTCTTTCGCGTTCCCCTGGATGGCGGTCCCGAGGTCGAAATTCCCGCCGACCGCTCCCACTCGGTGGAATATTCTCTGCTATCGGCCGGCGCCTGGAATCGCGATGGCCGCCTGCTGGTTTCGCTTCAGGACAATTGGTTCAACACGCCGGCCGTGTTGAATACGCTGACCGGCCGCGTGCTGCCCTTGCCGTTCGACAATGCCAATTCCTACCTTTCGATGGCCTGGCTGCCCGACGGCCGGATCGTGGCCCTGCGCATCGGCACGCGCTCCACCTTGTGGCGATTTCAGCAGGCCAAGGATTAAGGGGCTGCGCCACGGCTTCGAAAAGAGATGTATTAGCCACGAATGAACACGAATGAACACGAATAATGGGGTGGTCATCCCCAAATTCGCGCGCCGCGGTTCGGGATGGCCTTCCAATTGGTACTTCCAGGGGTAGAGGAGCTTCCGCTGCAGTTTCAACTTCGCGAGCCAGAGCCCCAATGTTCTCGCAGGTCTTCATCCGTTCGACGACCTGACGCTTGAACTCCACGGTGTGACGACGCCACTTTGCCTTATTCGCCATTTGTTCGCTCTCCGTTCGATGCAAAGTGCGTCTATTCGGAGTGTCTCACTTTTGGGGTTCAGTCCATAAAAACTGGGACTTTTCTTATTCGTGTTTATTCGTGTTCATTCGTGGCTAAATGGCGCCTCTCCACGGGGCACCGCCTCTTTCGTGCCACAATATTCTGCATGCCGGATTTCGACGTCGTAGGTGTCGGCCTGAATGCCACCGACACGGTGCTCATCGTGCCGCGCTTTCCTCCCTACGCCGGCAAAGCGCCTTTCGAGCGCGAGGTGGTCAGCCCCGGCGGACAAGTGGCCAGCGCCATGGTGGCCTGCGCCCGCCTGGGACTGCGCGCCAAGTATATCGGCGCCATCGGCGACGACGAGCGCGGCCGCATCCAATGGGAAAGCCTGGCGTCCACCGGCGTCAACCTCGACCACGTGCAGCGCCGCGCCGGCTGCCCCAATCAATCCGCCTACATCATCGTCGACCGCTCCAGCGGCGAGCGCACGGTGTTCTGGAACCGCCCCGAATGCCTCAGCCTCCAACCCGCCGACATTACCCCGGAACAGATCGTCTGCGCGCGCCTGCTGCACATCGACGGCCACGATACCGCGGCGGTGGCGCGCGCCGCGGGTATCGCGCACCAGCACGGCATTCCCGTCACGGTGGACGTCGACACCATCTACCACGGCTTCGACCGCGTGCTGCCGTTCGTCGATTACCTCATCGCCAGCTCCGAGTTTCCCAGCGCCTGGACCGGCCGCAGCGACCCGTTTCGCGCGCTCGAAACGCTACAGCAGGAATACGGCATGAAAGTGGCCGCCATGACTTTGGGCGCGCACGGCGCCCTGGCGCGCGCCCAGGGCCAGTACTTCTACTCCCCGGGTTATGTGGTGGATTGCGTCGATACCACCGGCGCCGGCGACGTGTTTCACGGGGCGTTCTGCTATGCTGTTTTGCAGGGAATGCCGATGCTCGCCGCGCTCGAATTTTCCAACGCCATGGCCGCCCTCAACTGCACTGCGCTGGGCGCCCGCAGCGGCATTCGCGGAATCGACGAGATCCGCGCCCTCATGGCGCGCGCGGAAAGGCGCTCGCAAGCGGAACTTGCCACCCGTGCGGCGGCATCCGCGCTCAAGTAAATGTTCCCTATTAAGGTCACACAGCCGAGTTACTCCCGGCCGGTCGTCACGGTGCTGTTGATCGCCGTCAACATCATAGTGTTCCTGCATGAGTTCTGGCTCGATCCCTATTCGTTCAACCGCTTCATACAGCTTTATAGCCTGCGCCCCGCTTACTTCCACCTGGAAAACCTCTTCACCCACATGTTTCTTCACGCCGGCTGGCTGCACGTGCTGGGTAACATGCTGTTCCTCTGGGTATTCGGCGACAACGTGGAAGATATCCTGGGCCACGGTAAGTTCCTGCTGTTTTACCTGGCGTGCGGAGTGGCGGCGGGTTTGTCGCAGTGCCTGATCGACCCGGCCTCGCGCGTTCCCATGCTGGGCGCGAGCGGCGCCATCGCCGGGGTCATGGGCGCCTACCTGGTGAAATTCCCGCGCTCCGAAGTCAAAATGGTGGCCTGGTTCATTTTGATCTTCACGTTCGACCTGCCCGCCTGGGTGATGCTGATCTACTGGTTTGGCATGCAGCTTTTCGGCGGCTACGGCGCCATCGGCGAGGCGGCGCAAAACGCATCGCAAGGCGGGACGGCCTTCTTCGCCCACATCGGCGGCTTCCTCACCGGCATCGTCCTGATTCATGTGATGGGAACGCGCCAGCGCTACTGGCGCCGCAAGGACCTTGCCTGGTGATGAAGCCGCGGGTCACTCTCTACACGCGAGCCGGCTGCTGCTTATGCGACCGGGCCAAACAGGTGCTGGCCGCCGCGCGCCGCCGCGCCGACTTCGACTACCGGGAGCTCGATATCGACCTCGACCCGGAACTCCGCCGCCGCTACAACGACGAAGTGCCGGTGGTCGCCATCAACCAGGTGAAGGCCTTCAAATATACCGTGGACCCCGAGGAATTCCTCAAGAAACTGGCGGCGCGCGCATGACTCTCGATGTGCTGGCGATCGCCGCCCACCCCGACGACGTGGAACAGACCTGCGGCGGCGCCCTGATCCGCATGGCCGAAGCCGGGTACCGCGCCGGCGCGCTGGATCTCACGGCCGGCGACATGGGCACCCGCGGCTCGCCCGAGCTGCGCATCGCCGAAAGCGAGACCGCCGCCAAACACATGCTGCTGGAATGGCGCGGCAACCTGCATTTTCCCGACGCGCGCCTGGAAAATACCCTCACCGCGCGCCTGACCCTGGCGATGAAGATCCGCGAGCTGCGGCCGCGGGTGGTGATTCTGCCCTATTGGCAGGCCCGCCACCCCGACCACTATCGCTGCGCCGAAATGGGGTTCGAAGCCTGTTTTCTGGCCGGATTGAAGAAGCTCGACGAATATTCCACGCCCCACCGGCCGCAGAAGATCCTCTACGCCAGCCTGTATGCCGACGTGAAGCCCTCGTTCATCGTGGACATCAGCGCGCAATTCGAGCGCCGCATGGCCGCGCTGCTGAGCTACACTTCGCAATACGGCGCATTGGAGGAAGGCGGCGCGCTGTTTCCCAACGAGGCCGAGATCCGCGAGCGGCTCGGCGCCATCGCGCGTTTCTACGGCAACCAGATCGGTGTCAAGTACGGCGAGCCCTTCGTAGTGAAGGAAGCCATGCGGATCGACGATATCGTGGCCATGCCGGTGCGCTCAATCTAGCGGGAACCTCAGATCAGCCGCTTCTGCGCGCGCGGCGAGCTCAGGCGGAGGAGTTCCCCTGAGCTGCGGCCGACGATCGCTTCGCTGGTCATCCCCAGGAACAAGCCGTGCTCCATTACTCCCACCATGCCATCCAGCCGCTGTTGCAAGGAGCGGGCGGAATCCAAAGACTGAAACCGGCAATCCAGGATGATGTGCCCGCCGTCGGTGATGAATGGCTGCCCTTCGGGCGTGAGCCTGCGGGTCCACTCCGCTCCCATAACGCTCAGCCGCCGCGCCGTGGTCCGCCAGCCGAATGGCGCTACTTCCACCGGTATCGGTTTGCCGCTTTCCCCCAGCCGGTCCACCAATTTGCTCTCGTCGGC
>Ga0182030_10021338_pt1 | contig 12138 bp, 16 predicted proteins | sample 812S3MmetaG_FD_121299 | JGI IMG/M metagenome (GOLD analysis project Ga0182030, IMG submission 121299) | Permafrost microbial communities from Stordalen Mire, Sweden - 812S3M metaG (Illumina Assembly) | ecosystem: Environmental > Terrestrial > Soil > Wetlands > Permafrost | place: Sweden...
ATCATGGCCCAACTTGGCCTCAAGCATCAGGAAGGTTGGGAGCCTGATATTGCCGGGATCAAGGCGGGGTTTGGCTTGGACGAGACCACCGAGAAGCTGACCCACCGTGAACTGCAAGCCAGAGGAGCGAAAGTGCGGCAGAAGTTCGAACGTAAAGGCAGAGGACGTCGACGTTCCTGGAATAAGGAGTTCAAACCGCCTCGCTGATGGACACTGGTCGATGACGATCTGGCCCGATTGACATGTGACTAAATAGTCACGTATGGTTTTTGACGTGGACAGTGTGTTCAAGGCTTTGGCCGATCCGACTCGACGGAGCTTGCTCGATGAGCTCTTTCGTGAAGATGGACAGACGCTGGGTGCGCTCGAAGAGCGGTTTTCAATGACACGTTTCGGCGTGATGAAGCACTTGAAGCTGCTCGAAGAGGCGGGGCTTGTCGTGACCAAGCGACGTGGCCGCGAAAAGCTCCATTTTTTGAACCCCGTTCCCATTCGGCTTGTCCACGACCGGTGGGTGAGCAAGTACGCCGAACCTTGGGTGGCTGGGCTCAGCGACCTCAAAGAGAAATTGGAGAGTTCAATGGAAAAAGTGTTTGAGATCTACATTCGCACTACCCCGGAACGCTTGTGGGAAGCCATCACCGACGGCGACACTCGGGGGAAATACCAATTTGGGAACACAATTACTTCGGACTGGGCGCCCGGTGGGCACTTTGAGATGACCAATCCGGGCGCCCCAGGCGTACTACTGGCCGAAGGCGAAAACCTTGAGCTCGACCCCCCGCGTCGACTCGTGCAAACCATGGTCGCCCTCTGGGGTGACGACGTGAAGTCGGAAGGCACCAGTCGCATCACCTGGGAGATTGAGCCGGTCGGTGACTCATGCCGGCTTCTCCTCACTCACGATCAGTTGCGCGACGGTGCCAATGAGCAGCTCTACGGCGGGTGGCCAATGATTCTTTCCGGCTTGAAAACGTGGCTCGAGACTGGCCAGGTGCTCACCACACCTGGATCGCTGATGTACTCCTAAAACTTCTGCAGGAAGCTCTGGTAGGTGGCCACTTGGGTTGAAGGTGGCGCAGCGATCGACGTTGGCGTGCCGAAGTTCGAAAAGTCCAGGGCGATGTCCCCGGTCAGACTTTTGCCATCGACCGGTACCGCCAAGTCGATGGTCATGCGATCCAACATGCCCGAATTGTCGATGTACACCTTGTAGGACACATCGAGGTTGCCGGAGACGGCGACGCTTTGCTGCATCCACATGGGGAGATGGGCCCGGGCCAGATCAGCGTGGATGACCGATTGGTTCACTTGCACCGAGTAGCCCTGCACGGTGGTCCCATTGATCGTTGACTGGCCCAAGGCCGTCACAATGTTGCCGTTTTGACCCAGCACATTGAGAATGGCTGCCGGGTTATTGGTCGAGAGTCCGCCACCGATCCCTAAGGGTGAAGCCGTCCCACCTTGGTTCAGCTGAGAGAGGTTCAGCGAGATCCACGACTTGGACGGTTCGATCTGACTCACCAATGGACCCAAGTTCAGATAGATGGTGTCTCCGATGGCGATCTCTTGCTCGGTGACGACATGGCCATGGATGGAGGTGTTGAGGTCCAGCTGCGCTGCGCTTTGGTCGAAGTTAACCGTGCCGGATCCGGTAATGGCAACCCTCGAGGTGCCCACCCCTACGGAGCCGTTCACGGCGAGATCCGCTGTGCGGTTGGCCAACGTGCTGTTGAGCGCTAAGGCGACGGCAGCCTCGGCGCTGGGACTCCGGCCCAAAAAGAGAAATGTGCCAGTGCCGACCACGACGAGCACCATGACCATGGCCGCGATATTGACGAGTGTTCGAAATGAGGAGACGCGGCCCCTGTTCTCCGGTCCCCCGATGGGATCGTGAGGCGAGGTGGCAACATTCTCCGGCGCTTCAAGAGCCGTGCCGGTAAGAATGCCTTCGAGGCCGATTTCGACCGGCGTCTCCCCTTCCGCCAAGAAGGCGAGTGTGCTCCCGCCGGAGGAGGCCGCAGCCGGGATCACGAACCGGAACATTCCCGTCCACGTGCTTCCGTCCCACCAGCGCTCAGTTTGCGGATCTCGTACGTCTACATACCAACCCGCGGGCACACTGCTCATGATCACCTCCTCTCGTCGGTATGGGGCACCTCGGCGCCCCAACGGCCAATCCGTATTGACGGTCGGAGCCTGAATTAACGCGGCCCTTCACCCTCATTTCCTCACCTAAATGATAGTGCAGCCAGCTTCGAATCTCCCCGGCAAGATCGCGTCCGCCACCGTTTCGCAACCGAGAAATTGCGGTCTTGTCGCAATAAAACGCCGAATTCGTTAAGCGAACGTTTGATACAGGTGAAGTGGGCTACTGAAGCGAGGCCACAGCTTCGGCATCGAGCTCCAGGTCGGCCGCCGCCAGGTTCTCCTCGAGGTGGGCCAGGGACGACGTACCGGGTATGAGGAGCACGGTCGGGGCGATGCGTAGCAACCAGGCCAGCGCTACCTGAGCCGGGGTGGCCCCCAGTCGGTCGGCTGCCGCCAGGACTGCTGGCGCGGACAGAACCGGATTCTGGGGATTGAAGGCTGAACCGAGGGGGAAGAACGGCACGTAGGGCACCTGATCGTCCCGACAGGCGTCGAAGAGGTCTTGTCCCGAGCGATCACTCAAATTGTACGGATTCTGCACGCAGGCAACGTCCGTCTGGCCCTGTGCCACTCGGTACTCCTCAAGATCGATATTGCTCAAGCCAATGGCTGCGATGAGTCCTTCGTTGCGGAACTCCACCATGGCGGCCAACTGGTCAGCAAAAGGCACGTCGGAATCAGGGTGACGACGAAGATTGACGACTGGAATCTGCTCGAGGTCAAGGGAGTCCAGATTGGCCTCAATCCCGGCCCGCAAGTCTTCGGGGCGCTGGGCTGGGAGCCATTGCCCCTCGCTATCGCGAGCTGCTCCGACCTTTGAGACCAAGACCAGGTCGTCGGGATAAGGGTGCAGTGCGGCATGAATGAGTTCATTGGCGACATCGGGGCCGTAGAACTGTGCCGTGTCTATGTGGTTGACGCCAGCATCGACGGCTCGCCGCAACACCGCTATCGCCGCATCTCGATCCTTGGGGGGTCCCAATACTCCGGGACCGGGCAACTGCATGGCGCCAAAGCCCATTCGTTGAACGGGACGGTTGGCGAGAAGAACGGTTTCGCTAGGCATAGTTGCAGTATTTACCCAACCGGGCTGGATGCACACATCAAGTCAGATGTGTCGTGCGGTCGATTTACGAATCGACCTGGGTGCAGAGCTCATCGAGTTTCTGCAACGTGTCGGTCATGGCGCCGATCCAGGCGGTGCCATTCTCCACCGCCGACCTCACGCTGTCGGGAGAACCGGAACAGTCGTACATCTCGGTAACGATCGTGGCGCCTGGACCGTCGGGTGACAATTCGAACGTCCACTTGCTCCCGTTGTGCGATCCGTCGGGAGTCCCCAATTCCGTCCCCTCATTGACCGGGTTCCACCCGATGCGGCGATCCGGCTCGAACACGGTCACATAGTTGTCCATGACGTATTCGCCCATGTTCGGGTGTTCCATCTTCATCGCAAAGACATCGCCAACGGCGCTCACAATCTCCGTGGATCCCCCCTCACGCAACATCCCGGAGCCGTCGATGGCGGGGTGCGTTGCGGGGTCGCAGAGTTGGCGAAAGACGTCCGCCGCTGGCGCTTTGATCCGTCTCGATACCGTCACGGGTGCCACCGCTTCATCTCCCATTGGGACTCCTCAATTCTTTGTTGGGCTGGACTGAGTACGTGGTACCCGGACCATGCCGTCCATTACCCCAAGGTAGACGTCGGGATTCGGCAGAATTCATCGGACGACACCGCCGGATGGTGAGCCATCAGATCAGCGGGGCGCGTTCGGACGTATCACTGGCCGGTCCAAGGTTGGCCCGCTCCCGGATGAGCGCCTCGACCAGCTCTGGATTGTCGGGCGTGATGAATGGCTTCACCGACTTTCCGAGGTCGAGGACGAGACCCACCTTCTTCTTAGGGCGCGCTGGATCGAGATTGGCCCAATAGTGGAAATTCGCCGTTCCCCAGATCCGCGCCCGGCCCCTGAATGCTCCGATGTCCACCCGCTGTACCTCACGGATATTTCCGTATGGAATGCGCTTGCTCCCTACCGGGAAGTAATACCAGTGCAGGTGCACGCCGTCCTTGGTGCATTCCACCCGCCCATCGTTGTAGTCCTCGCCCATTTCCCTACCGCCGATCCAATTTGAGGAGACATGCCGCTCCCAACGATCATACGGACACGGAGGCGAGTTGACTCAGGAGTTTGCCGCCACTCCCCACAAGTACCCATCGGGGTCGCTGAAATACCCGTGATAGCCGCCCCATTGGGCCGACGCTGCTTCCTTGACCACGCCAGCTCCGGCAGCGACCGCCTTGCCCATGACCTCATCGACAGCTTCGCTTGACGCCACAATGTGGTGAAACGATTAGACCCGATCGAACGGTTCGGCGTAGGTGAAGAGACCGCGCACACTTGCGTCATAAGTCCGACCCGGACGCACCTGGAAGTGCAGGGCCCAGCCAGAGACGGGAGGATCGATCCCGAACTTCGAAGATGATTCGAAGCCGAAGCGGGAGTAGTACGCAGGGTCGCCCAGCAAGACGATCATCGGCTCCCCCATGGACTCGACCCGCTCAATCATCTCTTCCATTAAGGCGATGCCCACTCCTTGCCGCTGATGTGAAGGAAGCACGCCAAGGGGACCTAGGCCCAACACCGGGCAGGCGTCGGGACCGATGGTGGCTCTGGTGGAGATGACGTGGCCGACCGGCTGGGAGCCGGCGATGGCCACCAGGGAGAGTTCCGGAATGTAGGCCGTGGTGCACCGCAATTCGTCTGTCAACGCAACTTCGGGAGCCACCGGACCGTCGCGGCCCGAGCGGGCAAACGCCTCGGTATGGATGCGCCTGGTCGCGTCAAAGTCGTCCGGCGTTTCGGTTCGAACCAACATGCGCTCTCAGGTATAGCCACCGCAAGAGGGGCCGACAATGGGAAACTGGGCCCGTGCAGCCAATTCGAGCGCTTGAGCCGGCCGATTGGGACCAGTGGCTGCCGTTGTGGCACGGATATCTCAACTTCTACAGAGCCGAGCTCTCTGATGTCACGACCAAGGCCACGTTTGACCGCCTCACAGGCGCTGCTGGTGAGGGTGAGGACATGTTTGCCCTCTTTGCGGCCGATGACGAAGGTGTTGGCCTCGGCTTGGTTCACTGCGTCGTGCACCCGACGACCTGGTCACGACGGCCGGCTTGCTACCTAGAGGATCTGTTCGTGGCGCCGGCTGCCCGAGGGTCCAACCTGGGGAAAGAACTCATCGAGACAGCCAAGAACATCTCTCTGGAGCGGGGGGCCGGCCACCTCTACTGGCACACCCAGGAGTACAACGGTCGGGCTCGTTCCCTGTATGACCAGGTGGCGCACGTCACCCCCTATGTCATGTATGAGATGTGACGTGTTACACCCCCTCCGTAAAGTGCCCCGCATGGTGAATACTGCTGCTCACGTTGGCTCCGGGTCCCGACCCGGCGCCCAGTAAGGTCAGGCCGTCATGGCTGCCGGAAGACGCCGCACCTCGACCTCGAATTTCGGTGTCGGCCGTCGGGAGAATCACATAGCCGACGCCTTCTACGCTCGCTTCGAAGCTCCCGAGATCAGCGCCGACGAGGACGTCGCCCTCTTGGATCCGATCGCCGAAGCCTGCGTGTGCGGCGATGCTCGGGACATGGCTGGCATAGCCGACAACTCGGTCGCACTCGTGGTCACCTCGCCGCCCTACTTTGCCGGCAAGCAATACGAAGAAGAGCTTGATCGGGAAGGTGTGCCTGGGTCGTATCTAGAATATTTGCAGCTGTTGCGCGAAGTGTTTGCCGAGTGCAAGCGAGTCCTTGAGCCCGGTGGGCGCATTGCCATCAACGTGGCCAACTTGGGACGCAAGCCGTACAGAAGTCTGGCCGCCGACGTCATGACCATTCTCCAGGACGATCTGCGCCTGCTCCCCCGGGGCGAGATCGTGTGGCAAAAGGGCGAAGGCGCCAGTGGCTCGTGCGCCTGGGGTTCGTTTCGCTCCCCGACCAACCCCGTGTTGCGCGACGTAACCGAACGGGTAATTGTGGCCAGCAAGGGTCGCTTCGGCCGAGCCAAGAGTCCCAAAGAACGCCGGGCGGCCGGGCTGCCTTCTGAAAGCAGCATTCGGGCTGACGATTTCATGGCACTCACTCTCGATGTGTGGGACATCCCGCCGGAGAGCGCCAATCGGGTGCGTCACCCCGCTCCCTTTCCCATTGAGCTCCCGCAACGACTGATTGAGCTCTACACCTTCCGCGACGACGTGGTGCTCGACCCGTTCTTGGGCTCGGGCACGACCGTGGTGGCAGCGCAGCGAACCGGGCGCCGTGGGATTGGGTACGACCTCGACCCTGAGTATGTGGAACTGGCCCGTGCTCGTCTGGCTGAAGAGGTGGCTGGAGAGATTGCGGCTGGTGCGACGGGTGAAGTTGCCTCCGGCGCTTCCGCTGGTTCGTTGGCCAAGGACGCCCTGACGTCGGCCGGATTTGTCGACGTGCGGTCCAACCGCCGGCTGGCCGGTCTTGGCTTGACGGTCAGCTTCACGGCCAAGGACAAGGCGGGAGTGTTGTGGCACTTTGATGTGGCGGGGTCAAACTCGTCGTATAGAGGAGGGATGTCCAAGACGGACACGGTGTGGCGCGCGCTGGGACGAGCCCACGTCATGGCCGCCAACTCGGTCAAGCCTTTCGTGATTCTCACCCCGCAATTGCCTCGTGCGGGAAGCGAAGGCGACAAAGCATTGCGGTCGACCGGATGGAACGGGATTTTCGACGCCATCGATCTGTTTTCTCTCGGGGCTCAGGAGCGGCTGTCGTCCTATGCCAAGGGGAAGTGCGTGCAGCCGCTGGTCGGTTTCTGGACCGAGAGGGAACTAGGAGCGGGTCGGCCGCCGATCAAGGCGCCCGGACGGGTGGCGAGAAAGGCCACCAAAAAGCAGTGAGGACGCTGGTCTCCTGTGCAGTGGTGCGCGACGACCCACCTCGTGTCTTTGTGGCCCAGGACCTCGCCACACTGAATTGGGTCTTGGCCTGTCAGCTGGTAGCCAAGACACCTGGACGAGATCTTCCCGTTGGTGACCGTGATGCTCTACGTGTGGCACTCACCGAGCGACGGTGGGGTGATGCCGTTTTCGCCTTTATCGACCTCACGGGAATTGCGGTCGATGTCTATGAGAGCACAGACCTCTTTAGCTCGGTCGACGTGGAAGTTGGTCCGATGGAGCTACAACTGACCCCTCTCTTCGCTGATTAGGACTCGGGGGCGTTAGAGGCTCTAGACATTCGGCTCGAGCAACTCGTGGCAGGATGCTGGCGTGCCCAACCTGCGCACCATGGTGACTGAGCTCGGAACGGCTCTGGGCATGCTCGGTCAACCCGATATCGATGAGGCACTGGCAGCCCGTTCGTCGGTCATGCGCAGCCTCTCACCCGAAAACTGGGATCAACTCACCACCGCTCGGAAGGGCGGCGCCTATGACGCCGAGTTTCACGCCGCCTGGGAAAATGGTCAGGCATTCTTGAGGGCAGACGATGGACTGCGTGGTCGGATTCCCCAGCTGGTCGAGTGGAAGGGCGCCATCCGAGCACCCGGAGACGAAGTGGCGCCGGTGGATCTGCGCATCGACCACGTCTACCTCGTCAGCTGCAAGTACTTGTCGAACATTTTGCTCAACGTCTCGCCGGCGCACATCTTTGACGACCTCTTGGTGGGAGGACAGAGTCGGCGCGGTCGGGGCCAAGGCGGCGATTGGTTTGCCGAGGTCGCTCCGCAGCAGTACCAGCAGCTGTACGACATCATCCGTCCATATCTGGAGGAACTCGGACAAGCCGGGGCGACTGATACGCAAAGTGGGAGTGGGACTGGCCATGGGACGGCCTTGCGACGGGGGGCATTGCCGCTTCCCGGATTCGGAGTGAGCGAACAGGACGACGTCGCTGCTTCGGTTCGGGTGTCGCCCGCTCCCTTGACCTCACTGAGTGGGCTGCCCGAAAGAGCGGTCGATCTCAGCGCAGAACAGCGAGTGTCACTGGCGTCGAGTCTGAAGGCCGGATGGCCAGAGTCGGCCAAGGCAGCCTACGGCGAGCTTTCTCGGGCGGTCGCTTTGGCGTCCGTCGCTCGGTGGCAACACACACTGGCCCAAGGCGCCAACGCCGGGGAGGCCATGTTGTGGCGATTGCTGCGCATGGGCAGTGCGCCCTATTACGTGCTCGGCTCCAGTGCGACACGTTCGCTCCGTCTTCGTATCGCCACACCGTGGGATTGGCGCCAGATTTTTATCCTCGAAAAGTTCGAAGTCTTTGCCCAAGCGGGTGGTCAAGCGCGCGTGGGTTGGTTAGCCCACGTACGTGAACGATCGAGCAGTCAATTGCACGAAGTATCCGGTCACGTCGAAATTCGGTGGAGCCATGGTCGGTTCAAAGGCCCGCCTGAAGCCAAGGGGTATTTGGATACTGGTCATCACCTCGTGCCGGGATATTTTCCCCTGGTATGAGTACCTTCGGTCTCGCCGCGTTTGATGCGCCCTTGGAAGTGCCCGAACTCCACTCGGGAACGATCGTTCTTCGGCCGTTTACGTTGGCCGACCTTCCAATGATCCGCGAGGCATCGGGTGATCCCTACATCCCTTCCATCACCTCCATTCCGCCGGTCTACAGCGACGATGAAGGACGGGCCTTCATTGAGCGACAGGTGGAACGAAGCCAGGGAGGACACGGGTACCCCTTCGTCATTGCCGCAGCATCGGATCCGGGTCGAGGCCTCGGTTCCGTCGGTCTGTGGTTACGCGAAATCGACAGTGGGCGTGCCTCAATCGGTTACTGGCTCTTGCCGTCAGCACGAGGCAACAAGTTGGCGGCCCAAGCACTGCGCGCTGTAGTCGAGTTTGCCTTTGCGACACTCGCCATTCCCCGGCTCCATCTCTTCATAGAACCTTGGAACGTGGCATCCCAACGGACAGCCGATGCGGTCGGTTTTACCCAAGAGGCGCTGCTGCGCGGGTGGGAGCGTATCGATGGTGCGCAACACGACGCGTTCTGTTACGCCCTGCTGCGAGCGGAATGACGGTCTGGGGTAGACGTTTGGGACTTCGGCCAGTCGGCGTCGTCGTGTTGGCCGTGATTGCCGGCATGCTCTCGTCCCTCATCGGCGTTGGCGGATTGGCGGCAGCGGCCCAACGAACAACAACGCAACGCCTTCATGTGGCGACCACCACCATGGCTCGAGCTTCTGGTGGAGGGCATAAGGAAGGCGGCTTGGCGGTGTTTCTCTCCTTTGTCGGACTCATCGCCATCATTGTCTTGTTGGTGTTCCTCGGTTCACTCTCGGCGAGAAGACGGTCGCGCAAGGGTCTCCCGGACATGGGTCCCCGTGAGCCCCGACCCGGGCGAGGACTGCTCGGATGAGCGGACCCACGCCGCGGGAGGACCCAGCTGAGGACTTCTGGGCCGACCCAACGGCAACCCATGACCTGGTGGCTGAGCGGTACGCCGCCCATTTTTCCGACGAACTCGCAGGCAAGCCGTTCGATCGTGATCTGTTGACTCGCTTCGCTAGGTCCATATCACACGGCGAAGGTGAAGCCAGACGCCTCTACGTATGGGCATTGAGTCGGGCCTAGTCATCGGCCAACCTCTGCAAAACTGCACCGGTGTTCCATCACCACCACGAGCCCGAGACGTTGGCTGATCGAATTGACCGGCTCATGGTGGCGGTCCTCATCAGCGATCATCAGGAGCGGCTGGAGGCAATCGCCGCCCAGGTTGCCGCTGACTTTGTCTACATGAGCCCTCAGACAGTCGTCGATGGCGCCCAAGGCATTAGCGAAGCGTTCACGCGGTTTCGCCACGATGACCCGAGCACCACATTGATACGTCGAACTAGCGACGTTGATTGTCACCACGCCCACTTTCGTTACACATGGGAACGGTCGGAACATGGACGCCTGACCATGGAGGGAAGCAGCTTCGGGTGGACGGACTCCAATGGATTCATCTCTCGGATCGTCTCGTTCGACGGACTCACGCCCGGACATGTCGCATGACGGATTCCAACGAGGAAGTCCTTCTTGCTCCGGCCCTCACTGCGCTCGACGATGTGCTGCGTGCTGCGAGGGCCATGGCGCAATCCGAGCCGGGCGTCGTGGCGATTGCGTTGGTGGGATCTTGTGCACGTGGTAACCCCGGACCGGACTCAGATATCGATCTGGTCGTGCTGAGTGACGACAAGAAGGTCCTTTGCCGGCGTCAGGACTGGTTCACGCACTTTGGAACTGAGCAGCTGGTGGGACAGCGCGAATTTGGTGACGTGACCGAGCGCCGCCTGCGCCGGGGTGACGGGGTGGAGATCGAAATCGGCCTAGCTCCTCCGTCTTGGGCCAGTATTGATCCAATCGACCCCGGAACCACTCGCGTGGTGCGAGAGGGCTTTGCGATCCTGGTGGATGGCGACGGCATTTTGGCCGAGTTGGAGAAAGCCGTGCGAGCACTCAATGCATGTTGAGAATGAGGCAGGCAGACATGTTGGTTGAAGTCGAGATCGTTGATGGGGTGGCCACGATCACCTTGAACCGACCAGAGGCGCGCAACGCACTCTCGGGTGAGCTCACGCAGCTACTCGACGAGGTGATTGTGGAGCTTGACGCTTCGAATGAGGTGGGCGCCATGGTGCTCACGGGTGCCGATCCGGCCTTCTGCGCCGGCTTCGACCTACGGGCACTGTCCACCGAACTTCGCTCGGTGCAACAGCAGCGGCAACTCACTCCCGTCAAGCACCTAGGCATGATGCCAGTACACGGGACGCCGATCATCGGAGCGATCAACGGAGCCGCCGTCACTGGAGGTTTGGAATTGGCGCTGGGCTGCGACTTCCTCGTCGCGTCAGACCGAGCGCGTTTCGCCGACACCCATGCCCGCGTGGGAGCCATGCCCGGTGGTGGCATGACCATCCGTCTCCCGCAGCTCATTGGAATCGACCGAGCCCGACGAATGACCTTTACTGGCGACTTTATTGATGCGCAGACGGCCTATGCGTGGGGCCTGGTCGTCGAGGTGGTACCCCACGACCGTTTGTTGGAGCGATGCCGGGAAATTGCGTCGACCATCGCTGCCCTTCCCCAGGAAAACGTGCGGGAGATCCGGCGCATGTACGCCGAGATCGGGGACATGGTCGGCAAGGATGCGTGGGTGGCCGAATCACGGGAGTCTCGAGAATGGATGGCTCAACGCTTTGACCAAGGTCGACTGGCCACCGAACGAGAAGGGATTCTCGCTCGTGGCCGCTCACAAAGTACTGAGGGTGATGAAGGCTCGGCAGGAAAAGTCGGATCCGAATGAAGGTCTATGCCGGCATGGATCCCCGGCTCACCTTGCCCCAAGTAGTCGCTCACGCCAAACGGGTCGAGTCGCTGGGCTACGACGGTCTCCATGTGGCCGAGACAGTCCATGACTCCCTTGCTCTTTCTCTTTTGGCCATCGAGCACACCGAGCGCCTCGTGGTGCGTACGAGCGTCGCACTGGCCTTTACTCGCAGTCCCACGTTGACCGCCTATACCGCCTGGGATCTGGCCAAGTTCAGTCAGGGTCGATTCGAATTAGGACTCGGAACGCAGATTCGGCAGAACATTGAGGATCGATACGCCATGACGTTCAGCGACGATCCCACCGCCCAGCTCCGGGACTATGTCGGTGCCGTGCGTGCTGTGTTCGCCGCGTTTACCTCGGGCACACCGCCGCAGTACGAGAGTGCCCACTATCGCGTCACCCGGATGCAGCCCTATTTTAATCCGGGACCTGACGCCGTTACGGACCCGCCAGCGATCTATCTCGGTGGAGTACAGCGCAAAGCTTGTGCGCTGGCCGGCGAGGTGGCCGATGGATTTGTGACCCATCCCACCAATTCCAACCCTCTCTACCTTGAGTCCACCTGCCTGCCTGGACTGGCCGACGGAGCAGCAGCCGTAGGTCGAATCCTCTCTTCGGCCAATTTTGAGCTGGTC
>Ga0182030_10021339_pt1 | contig 12137 bp, 8 predicted proteins | sample 812S3MmetaG_FD_121299 | JGI IMG/M metagenome (GOLD analysis project Ga0182030, IMG submission 121299) | Permafrost microbial communities from Stordalen Mire, Sweden - 812S3M metaG (Illumina Assembly) | ecosystem: Environmental > Terrestrial > Soil > Wetlands > Permafrost | place: Sweden...
AGCGCCGGCGGGCTGCGTCCTACTTGACGCTGTAGCCGCGGCCCTCGAGACAGGCGCCCTGCGCTCGGAAGTAATCCGAGCGGCGGCCCGGAGCCGTTCCGCCGCCGGGCTGGGTGGGATCGAATCCCGTTTGCCCCACGGCCCAGCGATGGCACTCGAACTTATCCTTCCCCTGCTGCTCCTGGCTTTGCCCGTTCTTGGGGTAGGCGATCAACTCCGAGGTGCCCGAGGATTGCTGCTGTCCCTGGGCTTCAATACCCGGCGGTGGACTTACGGTCTCGTACTGGTTGACCGTGCCGTTCCACCGATAGTAGGTGTCGTCCGCATAATAATAAGGAACTCCGCCCCACCAGAACGTCGAATAATAGAGAGGCAGCGTCGCGAAATACAGCCCCAACCCGAGGCCGTCCCAGCCCCAAGGCCCATAGAATCCGTAGCCTCCGCGCCAGCCGTAGCCACCGCGCCATCCATAGCCGCCGCGCCAGCCGGAGCCGCCCCGGAAACCGCCATAGCCGCCGCCGTAGTGTCCACCAGAACCGCCGTGTCCCGCGGCGGCTCCCCCATGGCCCCCGCCGCCGCCATGCTGGGCGAATGCCGGCGCGCTCATTGCGATGGCCGCCAGGCAGCCGCATACGCTGAGCGAGACTGAACGAAGTACCGTGAGCTTTTTCATGACGCCACCCGCATTCCAAGCGAAAGATTCGTGCGATCGCAGTTATATAAGACTGCGCCCGGCGCGGGCAGTTCCGCAATCCGGCCGCCCCGGCATATGTCACTTCAATTCGGCCGCCAGCGCCTGAGCTTGCGCACCCAACTGATTGCCGTACACCGACACCGCGCTCTTGACCAGAAGATCGACGGCTATTTCGGCATGCGGCCGGGCTTCCGAATACCGGTGTTGCGCGGCCAGGGCTTGGCCCAGCACCAAATGAGCCGTGCCGATGGTCCTGTCGTCCGGAGCCAGTTTGCCCGCGATTCTGCCCAGCAGCTCGGTGGCCGCGCGTTCCGCGTCGGCGAAGCGATCGGTCGCAAGGTATGCGCGCGCCAGGAAATACAACATTTCAGATTGTTCGGACGTGTCCCCCAGAACTCTGCGCCATGCGGGTAGCGCCTCCTCCAGCATGCCGACAGCCTCCTTGGCGCGCCCTGCCCTGACGAGGGCATCGCTCCAATAGGGCAATTGATCGAGAGCCCCGCGGCTGTCGGCGCCCGAGCATTCAACATAGCCGTCGTACGCCTTGCGGAACAGCGGAAGACTGGCGGGGGTGTCGCCGTTGGTATTGCTGATCCAGGCCAGCCAGCCGTAGATTTCCGATCGGTCGCATAGCGCGAGCGGATCGCCTTCGTACAGACGCAGCAGCTGCTCGAAGATCGGCTTGGCATCGAGACCGCGGCCCCGCATGTACAAATCGCTGGCGAGATAAAACAGGGCCAGGGAATTCTCGCGGGCCGGCAGGCCGCGTTGGCGCGACTCCTGCACCGCGGACCGGAGCAGGCGGAGGTTTTCGTCGCTGACGAATCCGTTGTCGTCTTCATTGAACGCGAAGTAGATCTCCGACAGCACTCTGACGCGCGGCGGAATGGAAGGCGTCCGCGACAGCCTGAGTGCGTCCGCCTCCAACGCCCGGCCGGCGGCGATATTCCCCTGCTGAAAATCGACGGAGCCGGCGAATGCCTCGGCCTCCGCCTTGTCCGCGAGGTCGTGGGCCTGCGAGGCATTGGCAATGATGGACGCCAGCGCGGTGCGTGCATCGGCCAGGTCGCCGCTCTCGATCATCGATTCGGCGAGGCCCAGCTGAGCGGCGCGCAGATCGGCGGGTTCGTGGATGTACTCCGGCAGCTTGGACATGCCGACGCGCAGGAATTCCGGCACCGTCGCAATCGGCTTGCCGGTGTGATCCGGATTCGCCATTTTGAACAGGCTGAACAAGAACGTCTGCATGCGGACCGCCCGCTCCGCCTCGCGCAAGGCCTGGCGCTGGCCGGACCAGGCGTACGCGACGCTGACGGCGACGGTCAGGGCGACCGCGCAGCCGGCGGCAACCGGCAAGCGGTGGCGGCGAAAGAATTTCCCGGCCGTGTAGAGGAGTGTTTGCCTGCGGGCCAAGACAGGCTTGCAGTCGAGGTAGCGCCGGACTTCCTCGCCGAGCGCCTCGACGGATGAATAACGGTCCTTCGGGCGCGAACGCAGGCACGCGGCCACGATGGCGGCGAGATCGCCGCGCAGTGCCTGGCGCAGCTTTGCTTCGCTCTGTCCGCGGCGCGGCGCCGCATCCGGGATCACGGCCCTGGGCAGGGCTTCGGGCTCGACCTCACGGGCCGCCGCCTCGATCCTGCTTGCCGCCGAAGCTTTGCCGAAAGGAGCGCGCCCCGTCAGCAGTTCAAACAAAATCGCTCCAAGCCCGTAGACGTCGCTCGCGGTGCTGACCGGCTCGTTCAGCAGCTGTTCGGGGCTCGCATACGCGGGAGTTGCCATGATCGTCGAAGTCGGACTGTCGTCCAGCCTGATCAGTTTCGACGTGCCGAAGTCGAGCAGCTTGACCGAACCCGCGGTCGAAACGAGCACATTGGAAGGCTTCAGATCCAGGTGGACGATGAGATTTCGGTGGGCGTCGCTCACGGCATCGCAGATCTGGAGAAACAGCCGCAGGCGCTCTTCGATCGCCAGATTCCGGGAGTCGCAATACGCATCCAGGTGCGTACCCTCCACGTATTCCATGACCAGGTAGGGCTGCCCGCTCTCGGTCCAACCGGCATCCAAGAGCCGCGTGATGTTCGGGTGATCGAGTGCCGCCAGGTTCTGCTGTTCCCGGTAGAACCGGTCGACGAACGAGGGATCTACCACATGAGGCGCAAGAATCTTGACGGCCGATCGCAGCGTCACGCCGTCGACGAACCTCTCCGCCAGGTACACGGCGCCTATCCCGCCGCGCCCGATCTCGCGCACGAGTCGATAAGGACCCATGAAGGTGCTCGGCGTCGCTTTTCCCGCGGAGGCAGCGCCCATGGCAGGCGCAGCCTCCCCGGAGGGCGCCGCCTCCATGAGGTCTGCCGCTTTCAGCAGATCGAGTACACGGCGGCGCAATTGCGGATCGCCGCAGGCCGCTTCGAGCGCGGCCTCCCTCCGGTCCGCAGGCGTTGCCTCAAAGCGGTCGAACAGCGTCTGCAGATCCTCCCAGTGATCGGAGTCGCTGATCGGGTTCGAACCCTGCACAACTTCCGTCAAGGCAGCCCGTCTCGCGGCGACGCATTAGCCTGCAAGCGCTCATAAAGCCAGCCGCGGGCGAATTTCAATTCGCGGTCGACTGTGGCCTTGGAGGTCTCGAGGATGTCGGCCGTTTCCTCCGACGTGGTGCCCAGAAAGAAGCGCAGCTCAACCATGCGCGATTTGCGCGGATCTATTTTCTGCAGCTCCTTGAGCGCGCGGTCGATGTCCAGCAAATCTGCCGATGGCATGGCCCAACCCCAGGCGAGGTCGTCCGTCAGCGCGACTCTCTGTCCGCCGTTGCGCTTGATCCGGTTCTCCGAACGCGCATGGTCGACCAGGATGCGCCTCATCAGCGAGGCGGCCAGGCTGAAGAAATGCTCGCGGTTCTCGAACTGCAACGAGTGCTGGCGCACCAGCTTGATGAACAGTTCATTCACCACGCTGGTCGGCTGCAGCACCGATTCGGGGGACTCGCCCCGAAACAAGGCGTTTGCGATCTGCCGCAGCCGCGGGTACACCAGGTTGAACAGCGGATCGAGCGAATCGGTCTGCCCCTCGCTCCACCGCCGCAGGAGCAGAGTAACCTCCCCGGGCTGATTACTTTTGGGTTCTGTCATACCGTTCCCGCATTCTACGCAAAACTGCCCGCGGCCGCGGCGAAGACTACGACGAACCGGCCGTAGTTATCGTTGCTTTATTCACGGCGTCGCGGCAGCGTCGAGGACTCCGTAGAATGACGCCCGCATGCAAACATCAACACCGCCGGCGCGGCCCGGGGCAACCGCCCGGCGGCGCGGCCTGCTCCTCGCGATTCTCGGCGCCATCGCTTTTTCCGGGAAGGCCATTATCGTCAAATTGGCGTACCGGTACGGCGTCGATGCGGTCACGCTCATCATGTATCGCATGCTGTTCGCGCTGCCCTTGTTTCTGGCGCTCACGTGGTGGGCGGGGCGCGGCCAGCCCGCGCTCACCTGGCGCGATGCCAGGGCCGCCTTAGGCCTCGGTTTCTGTGGTTACTATCTCGCCAGTTTTCTCGATTTCGCCGGGCTTCGCTATATCAGCGCCGGTTTGGAGCGTTTGATTCTCTACCTCAACCCGACGCTGGTGCTCGGGCTCGGCGTCATTCTGTTCAGGCGCAAGGTAACCGCGCGGCAGATCGCCGCGCTCGCCCTGAGCTATGCCGGCGTGATCTGCGTATTCGGCCAGGAGGTGACTCTGCAGGGAGCGAACGTGCCGCTGGGCGCGGCGCTCGTATTCGGCAGCGCCGTGAGCTATGCCATCTACCTGTCATACAGCGGCGAAGAGGTGAAGCGCATCGGCGCGCTGCGGCTCACGGGGCTTGCGACCACCGTCGCATGCATCATCTGCATCGTTCAATTCCTCGCCTTGAGACCCTTGAGCGCGATGGCGGTTGCGCCGCAGGTTCTCTGGCTCTCGCTGTTGAACGCCACCGTGTGCACCTTCGCCCCGGTGCTCATGGTGATGATGGCCATCGAGCGGATCGGCGCCTCGTTGACCGCGCAAACCGGCACGCTCGGCCCGTTGTCCACGATATTGATGGCGGCCGTGTTGTTGGGCGAGCCGTTCACCGGATGGGTCGCGGCCGGGACCGTGCTGGTGGTGGCCGGAGTGTGGCTGCTCGCGACGCAGCCGCGAGCCAAAATCACGATCTAGGCATACACTTCGGCTGAGAACCAGCGGAATAAATACAAAGATGGGAGCCTCGTCGATGCGTGCACCTCTGATCGCCCTCGCCCTCTGCGCCTGGTTGTTCGCCGCGTCCATTGCGCGTCCGGTGTCCGCGGCCGAGCGTCAAGCGCTGCCGGCCGTCAACGCTGAATCGGTGGGGATGTCCTCCGAACGTCTCGCCAGGCTGACCGAGGGCATGAAGCGCCTGGTCGATCAGGGCCGCCTCGCCGGCGTCGTAACCATGGTCGCGCGGCACGGCAAGGTGGTCGAATTCGATGCGGCCGGCAAGCGCGACATCGCCTCGGGTCAGCCGATGCGGAAGGACAGTATTTTCCGCATCTATTCCATGAGCAAACCGATTACCGGCGTCGCCATGATGATGCTCTTCGAAGAGGGCAAATGGCAGCTCGACGATCCGGTCGCCAAGTACGTTCCGGAGCTGGCCCAGCTCAAGGTCTACGGCACCGACGCGGCCGGCAACATGGTGCTGAACGATCCGAAGCACCCGGCGACGATGCGCGAGCTGATGTCGCACACCGGCGGTTTCACCTATGGATTCTTCAGCAATACCCCCGTCGACCAACTGCAGCGTGAAGCCGACATCTTGAACGTGGATATCACGCTCGACGAGATGATCAAGCGCATCGCGAAGCTGCCGCTGAACGCGCAGCCGGGCAGCGAGTGGCACTACAGCATCTCCACGGACATTCAAGGCTACATAGTCCAAAAACTTTCAGGTATGCCGTTCGAGGAATTCCTCGACAAGCGCATTTTCAAACCTCTCGGCATGGTGGATACGGGTTTTTACGTGCCGCCGGAGAAGCTCAAACGGTTCGCGGAGTTCTACGACTACGACAAGGATGGCGGCCTGCACGTCCTGCGCGGCGGCCTCAATCATGACTTCTCGGTCAAGCCCGCGCTTCCATCCGGCGGAGGCGGCCTCGTGTCGACCGCAACCGACTACATGCGCTTCTGCCAGATGCTGCTGAACGGCGGCGAGTTGGACGGGGTACGCCTGCTCTCGCCGCTGACCGTGGAGCTGATGCGCACCAATGTGCTGCCGCCCACCATGCCCATATTCGTTCCGGGGGCAGGTTTCGGCCTCGACTTCGCGGTGTACACCGATCCGGCCGCGGCCGGAGGCTACTATGGGAAAGATACTTTTTGGTGGGGCGGCGCCGCCGGCACCTGGTTTTGGATCGACCCCACGCGCGACCTGATCGTGGTCGGCATGATTCAACAGGTTGCCGGCACCGGCGCGGCCGCCGTCGTCGGTGTTCCCGACATGCGCGGGCTGTCGCGGGCGTTCGTCTATCAGGCGATCTTGAAGCCATGAACGGCAAATTTGAATGCCTGAACGGCACAATGGATCGGCGCGGATTTCTGGCCGCGGCCGTAATCGCAGCGCTGGCGGCTCCGGAAATCGCCATGGGCGCCAAAGCGCCGGTCGCGGTCGAAGAACTGACCTTGGCGGACATAGGCGCAGCGTTCGCGGACGGCCGGATGACCTCGCGGCGGCTGACTCAAGCCTACCTCGATCGAATCGCGGCGTTCGACCGGCGCGGTCCGGTTCTCGGCGCCGTCATTGAAATGAATCCGCGCGCGCTCGATATTGCGGCGGAACTGGATCGCGAACGGCAGGCACGCGGGTCTCGCGGGCCGTTGCACGGAGTGCCGGTGCTGATCAAGGACAACATCGAGACCTCGGACCGCATGATGACGACTGCCGGTTCGCTGGCGCTCGAAGGCTGGTACGCACCCACGGACGCGCCGCTGGTCGCGCGACTGCGCGCCGCCGGCGCCGTCATCCTCGGCAAGACCAACCTGAGCGAATGGGCCAATTTCCGCTCCACCCATTCTTCCAGCGGCTGGAGCGGCCGGGGCGGCCAGACTCGCAACCCCTATGCGCTCGATCGAACTCCATCCGGCTCGAGCTCAGGGTCGGCGGTCGCGGTGTCCGCAAATCTGTGCGCCGTCGCGGTCGGCACCGAGACGGACGGATCCATCGTCAGCCCGGCGTCGATCAATGGGATCGTCGGGATCAAGCCGACGGTCGGGCTCGTGAGCCGCGGGGGCATCGTGCCCGTATCGCAGAGCCAGGATACGGCCGGCCCGATGGCGCGAAGCGTGCGCGACGCTGCGATATTGCTCGGTGTGATGGCGGGCGCGGACGCCGCCGATCCGGCCAGCGCCGCGGCTGGGAATCGTTTCCAGAGCGATTACATGCGCTACCTCGACCCTGACGGCTTGCGCGGCGCCCGGCTCGGAATCGCGCGCCGCTTCTTCGGCGACAACGCGCCGCTCAACGGATTTTTGGACGGCTGCGTCGCCGCCCTGGCCCGCGCCGGCGCCGTGATCGTCGATCCGGCCGATTTGCCGATGCACGGCGCCGCCGGCGCCGCCGAGCAGGAAGTGATGCTGTACGAATTCAAAGCCGGCTTGAACGCGTATCTTGCGCGCCTCCCGGCAACATTTCCGGTCCGCTCGCTCGCCGACCTGATCCGTTTCGACGAAGCGAATGCGGTTCGGGAGATGCCGCTATTCGACCAGGAACTGCTGCGCCAGGCGCAGGCCACAGGCTCCTTGGACGAGGCCGCTTACCGCGACGCGCGCGAAACCTGCCTCAACGCAACCCGTGGCGGCGGCATCGATGCGGTGCTGAGCGAGCACGCCCTCGACGCGATCGTGACCCTGACTTCGGGACCCGCCTGGTTGATCGATGCTGTCAACGGAGACTCGGATACCGGCGGTTCCTCCTCCCCTGCGGCGGTGGCCGGCTATCCCCATATCACCGTGCCCGCCGGATTGCATCGCGGTCTGCCCGTCGGCCTGTCGTTCTTCGGCGCGGCTTTCAGCGAACCCAAACTGATCAAGCTTGCGTCGGGATTCGAACACTCCGCCCGCGGACGCAAGGTGCCGCGCTTCCTGTGAGCCAGCGGCCGGCGCCGCGCCAGCTGCGGCCTAGCGGCGAATCGGGATGTCGAGGTAGCTGTCGCCGTACCAGCGGATCTTCAGCGGAATTTTCGCATCCGCGATGGACTCCTCGCTGACGTCGTTCCCTGTGCCGTAGTTGATCTCGCGATCCGGGCGTTTGTTGATGCCGAGCACCATCACCAGGCGGCTGCCCGGCTGCAGCAGCCTGCTCGTCATCCGCTCGCTCTTGATCGTCAGTTCCTGACGCTCCCCCGCCCGCAGCAGATGGCGGTGAACGCGGTCCTTCGCATAGCTCGCCCGGATTTCGTAGGTCGGGCTGAACAGGCGGATATAGTCGCCGTTGCCCAGGCGCTCGTAGAGGATGACATTGAGGTCCATGTCCATCTTGTTGACGGTAAAGTCCAGCCGGACCGAGAACAGCCCGCTCAGTTGCGTGGGCTTGCTGAAGGCTTCGCTCACGAACATGGTGTCGTTATGCGTCGCCAAGCGCTTGCTGATGAGATCCGTCGATGGAATCCAGGTCGCATCGCCGCGGTCCGCGAAATTCACGGTCTGGCGGACGAACGCGGCAGCCGAGCCTTTATGCTGGGTCAGCCGGCGGCCGTCGCCCGAGGCGGCGGCGTCGAGATAAAACCGCAGCGATCCCGCCGCCATGGCCTCGATTGAAGGGGCATGCTGCCACTCGTTCGCGCCCATGGTCTCGTAGTTGACCTGCGACTTCAGCAGCGCCGGAGTCGCGGCGCCCTTGAAAACATGATCGAACCACTGATATCGCAAGTCGCGCAGATCGACCAGCGCCGCGGCGTCGACCTGATAGCCCTGCAGCAGCGCGAGCGGCCCGCGCTGCATGACGCCGTCGTCGTACGGCCCGATCAGCAGCGTATGGTCGGCGTGCGGGTTGTATCGATGGTGCTGGGTAAAATAGTACAGGGCGCCGCGTTCGCTTCCGGCGTAGTAGCCGCTGATCGTGAGGATCGGGATGTTGATGTGCGCGAATTGCTCGCGGTACGGGATCATGCTCTGCCAATACCGGTCATAGCTCGGGTGATTGAGCCAGCGGATGAATATCGGGTTGGGCTTGCGATGCAGCCGACCCATGTCCCGGTAGCGCCGGCCGCTCTTGTACCATTGCTGATCGAGCGCATGCCATGCCGCATCGTCGTAGTAGCTCGCGTCGTCCGCCGCGTTGGTGTTGGTCACATAGGATGACCAGCGGTAGGCGGAGTTCTGGAATATGTTGCCGCCCATCGGAATGTCCACGCCGGGTGCGCTCGGGGCCGACGCCGCGATCGCCTTGAGCGCCGGCGGCAGCTTCTTCGCGGCCGCCCATGCGGCAAATCCGCTGTACGCATCGCCGTACATTCCGACCCGGCCGTCGCTCCACGGCTGCTTCGCGATCCAATTGATCACCGCGCGGGCGTCGTCGCCGTCGTGTTGATAGGGAACGATGCCGCCGAGGCTCCCATGTTTGCCGCGGGAGTACGCCACGACGCCGGCATAGCCGTGGGCCGCACACTCCTTGGCATAATTCTGCATGCCATAGATCGTAAATTCGAGCAGCGTTGGCAACGGCTTCGAGGAGCCTTTCGGGCGCACCACGACGGCTGAAATGCTCTTCCCATCGGGCGTCTTGACATGTATTTCCTCTTCGGCCGTATAGCGCCGCCGATCGTCCTCGGTCACCAGCCCACCGACCAGGGGACCGAAGCTTCGATAGGCATCGAAGGCCAGGTACTTCCAGATGAGCTCCACCGCTTGCGATTGGTCGATGCTGTCGCTGGCACGCTGCTGGTCGAGCGCCTTCTGCAGTGCCTCGCGAAATACGGCGGGAGAAGTGCCGAACCATGTCATGACGGCGTATGCGTCCTGGCCGTTGAGACGGCCCGTCACCTCCCGGAAGGATCTGGCGAACGCATCGGGGAACGAAACCTTGTTGTCCTCCTGCAGCGCCTTCGCGTACGCATAGATATCGTAAATGGTGCCCCGTCCCACCGGCCGGCCCGCATCCAGCCGGCGGCGCCGATCCTTCAGCGATTGCCGCGAAACATCGGCGGCCGAGTAATTTCCAGCCGCCATCTGCAGCGCGGATAGGTTTGCCAGGTAGCGCTCGGGATCGGATTCCTGATAGACGGGAAGCACCCGCACGGCCAGATCGCGCATGGCCGCCGGGGTGGCGGCATCCAGTGCGCTGGCCGGCGCGCGAAAATCGAATTCAGGCGCTGCGAAAGCGGGCGCGGAGATCGCCGCCAACAGCGCCAACAGCACCAATAGCAGGCCCCGCGCCATCCGGTTCGCGCGGCGCAAGCTCGAGGACATGGACGGGCGGCTCATTGCCGATTTCCGGGTGCGGGCAGCGGTGTGGCGCCGGCCTCGGCGCGTGGAGTTTTGACGAGGTGCAGGACGGTCGAAAACAGCGGGTGCGCCTCGCCCGGACCGCCGATATGCACGATCGCGCTCGTTTTCAATTCGTTCGAGAACACATCGACGACCAGCTCGAGCACATCGTCGTCGAGCGACCCCAGCGTGCCGTCGATCACTATCCAGGGCGGCGCCTGAATCAGAATGCGGGCGAAGACCAAGCAGAGTTGCTCGTCCTGGCTCAACTCCCGATCCCAGCGGCGGGTCTCATCCAAGAGCAGCGTCAGGCGTTCAAGGCCAAGCCGGTAGAGCGCGCGATTGAAAACGTCGGGCTGAAAGCTCTCGGGCTTCAAGGGATAGGCCAGAATCTCCTTGAGGGTCCCGCGCGGCAGATAGGGAGTACCGCGGGGCAGGTAGAATATTTGTTCGCCCCGCGGCCGCGTCACGCGGCCCGTGCCCCAGGGCCACAGGCCCGCCAGCGCTCGGAATAATTGAGTCTTGCCCGTTCCGGGCGCCCCCAAAACGAGCACGCGTTCCGACGCCCTCACCGTCACCGCCGTTTCCTTGAGCCGGTCCGCATTGGCCGACGATACGATTTGCAGGCCGTCGATCCGGATCGCGCCCGGATCGCCCTCATCGTAGGCGATCCGGCTTTCGAATCCCTGCGGCTCATGGTTGACGATGAGCGCGTGACGGAAGCTCGCGACGCGCAGCAGCGTGGCGCGCCAATCGGCAATGGCGCTGAAATTGTCGATGAACCAGCGCAGCGACGATTGCGCCTGGGTGAAGGCGCCGGCCGCCATCATCAAGCCGCCGAAGGAAACCTTGCCGGTGAAATACAGCGGAACGGCGGCGAGAATCGGCGCGACGATGGTGACCCATCCAAAACCCGCGGTGACCCAGGTCAGGCTGGTGTGCCCCCGCACGATCCGCCGGGTGGCGGCCAGCACATTGCCCAGGTGCAGTTCGATGCGGCGCTTCTCGTCCGCCTCGCCCTCGGCCAGCGAAATGTCATCGACGTGCTCGTTGACGCGCACCAGCGAAAATCGCAGATCCGCCTCCCGTGCGTAGCGCTCGGCATTGCGCCCGATGAGGCCGCGTCCCACCCAGTAGCTCAGCAGGGAGCCCGCGCTCGCGTAAATGATCGCCGTCCACAGCATGAAACCCGGAATCGCATAATCCCGGTCTGCGAAGCGGATGGCGAATCCGGCCGACAGCACCCACAGCACGCCGGCAAAGGTGCCGAACAGGATCGACGCCTGCAGCAGCCCCACGCCCAGGTCGGCCGACAGTTCGCAGAGCTTGCGGGCATCTTCGTGAATGCGCTGATCCGGATTGACGCCCATGGTGCCCGCGTTCGCGAGCCAGAACGCTCGCCGCGGCAGCATCCAATCCTGCAGGAGGCTGCGGACCAATCCTTCGCGAAGCTTGAGCTCCAGCGTTTCGACCAGCCATCGCTGCGCCACGTTGAGCGCGAGAATGCATCCCGCGATCAAAAAGAACACCCCGAGCTGGAACAGAAAGTCGCGCAGATCGCGCCGCGACAGCGCATCGTAGAACGGCTTGTTCCAGCCGTTGAGTCGGATTTGGCCATAGGCCGTGGCGATGACGACGAGGACGGCGGCGCACACCAGGACGATCAGCGTGTTGCCCACCGGCGAGGAGAAGATGGTGCGGACCATCATCCGAATCTGCCGGAACAGCCCCAAGTGCGCGGTGTCGCTGTCCGCGGAGGGTCCGCCGGTTTCAGCCGGTCGCTCTGCTTTGTTCGTCTCGGCTTTGTCGTTCATGGCCGGATACTGCACACCACTTGGGCTGGAGAACCGGAGAGTCTCACCGATTTCCCGTCAAAATCCAGGTGCGCGTTGCCATTTACCGTTACGCCGCACAGCGTCGCGCCCATCGACGAACCCCTGGGCGCACCGGCAGGCGCACCGGAAGGCGCACC
>Ga0182030_10021340_pt1 | contig 12137 bp, 8 predicted proteins | sample 812S3MmetaG_FD_121299 | JGI IMG/M metagenome (GOLD analysis project Ga0182030, IMG submission 121299) | Permafrost microbial communities from Stordalen Mire, Sweden - 812S3M metaG (Illumina Assembly) | ecosystem: Environmental > Terrestrial > Soil > Wetlands > Permafrost | place: Sweden...
CGAAATTGCAGGCGGAGCAGGCGGATGCGGACAAGCGGGTGGCGCAGGCGAAGGCGGAGGTGCGGCGCGCGGCGGCGGTGGCGGTGGAGCAGGAGATGCGGGCGCGGACGCAGGAGATGCGGGCGAAGGTGGTCGAGGCGGAATCGCAGATCCCGCTGGCGATGGCGGAGGCGTTCCGGAGCGGGAACCTGGGGATCATGGATTATATGAAGATCCGCAATGTGGAGGCGGATACGAAGATGCGGGATACGATTGCGGGGCCGGAACGGGCGCAGGAGGATGTGAAGTAACAGGGGAGGAAACACGGTATGGCGCACTTTTTTCCGATATTGGTGGTGATCATTGTGATCATCTCGAAGCTGGCGGCGGCGGCGGGACGGCAGTCGGGCGGGGGGGCGTCGAGGCCGAGTACGCCACGAGCGGCGCCACCTGATAGCGAGGAGGAGAGGATGCGGCGGTTTATGGAGGCGGTGGGGTTGCCGCCGGATGCACCAACTTCCATGGCGCCCCCGCCGGTGAGGCCGCGGACGGTGGAGAATCCGCCGCCGTTGTTGCCGGTGAATCCGCCGGGACCGGGTTTGTACCGTCCCGGGCGGCTGAAGCGGGTGCCTTCGAGTGAGCCCGCGGGGGGAAGGATTGCACGGGGGCAACTGGCTCGCGGTGTGCCGCCAAGTCCGTCGCCGATGATCGCGCCGACGGTGTTGCGGCCGGCGCCGGTGACGATGGCGCCGATGGAGGCGTTTCCGCAGGCATCAGGGCCGGACATTGGAGCGAAGGCTGTTGCGGCGCCGGCGGCACAGAAGGCTTATCCGGCGAAGGGGTTGCTGGTGCGGCTGCGGAATCCCACGGCGGTGCGGGAGGCGATTATTATGCGGGAGGTGCTGGGGCCGCCGAAGGCGTTTCAGGAGGGGTGGCGGTATTACGGGGGGTTTCTTGGATAGCTGTATCCAGGTTGACGAATGAGGTGCAAAGGGACCTAAAATGGGGAAGCGGACCACGGCGCGCACGCCCGCATGGGCCGGCGGCCCATGGCTACATCGCGCGGGCGACGCCGGGAGGGATTACCAGTGGATGCGGGGGGTGATGCCGGGGGGCAAGGGATTGGGAGGGGGGGCCTCTTGGTGCAGGAGGCCGATGCGAATTACGGTGGGGGGCTTGCCGTAGGCGCGGGTGAAGCAGCGGGTGAAATAGAGGGGGTTCTCGAAGCCGCAACGGTCGGCGATTTCCTTGATGGTGAGATTTGAACGGCCGAGGAGGGCGAGAGCCAATTGCAATTTGAGGAGGCGGAATGTCCGCATGGGGGGGTGTCCCAGGGAGTTCCGGAACAAGCGGCATAGGTGCTTCCCGGTGACTCCGGCGCGGCGGGCGACCTGGCGAAGGTCGATGGGGCGGCGGGGTTCGGCATCGAGGATTTCCCGCATCAGGTTGAGGGCGCGGTGGACGGGTTCGGGGATAGGCTGATGCATGGCCGAGGGGCTTTCGCGGACTGGGCGCAAGAGGATGCCGATGAGGGATTCCATGAACTGGCAATCTTCGGGGCCTGGTGCGGCGGCCGGCCAATCGGGGTGGGCGTCGATGCGCTCGATGAGGTGACGGAACATGGGGGCGATGACGGGATTGGGGTCGTTGACGAGGACCGGCCACCTGGCGGGCGAGGGCCAGTGGGGAGGAAGTTGCTCGATATCGAAGTGGACATAGGCGTGGCGGGTCAATACGCCCGGGTCCCAGACGTATGTCTCGTGGAAACCGGGGCGGGCGAGAATGACGCTGCCGGGGCTGGCGTGGTGGATGAGCCGGTTGGCGCGGTAAGTGACCTGGCCTTCGATGACCAGGACCAGTTCGTAATCGGGCAAGACTCTCGGGGCCAGACTTTGACCAGGGCGGTAGTGTACGAGGCCGCCGTAGAGATACTTCAAGACGAGGGGACGGGGGGGCGGCATGGAGGGCAGAAAGAACTAACTAAGCTGTAACGAGGCAGTTGGAAAGAGGGGAAAAATTAACCACAAAGAACGCAAAGAGCACAAAGATTTGCCCGTGGCAGCATGAAAGATGAATACCGGGGAATGCGAATTTTGTCCATATCTAGCGGAGTCCGGGCCATTGGCGAAAGAGGAGAAAGGGGATAGATATTGAGTGAAATCAACCCCGATGAACTCACGCGAACGCTTCAGGAAAGCCATCAATCACGAACAGCCGGACCGTGCGCCGATCGATCTGGGGGCGACGTGGGTGACGGGAATATCGGCCAGCGCGTACGCGCGGCTGCGGGGGGCGCTGGGGCTGGCCCGGCGCGCGCCGCGCATTCAGGAGCCGTACCAGTTGCTGGGGGCGGTGGAGGAGGATGTGCGGGAAAGGCTGGGAGTGGATGTGATCGGGCTATGGAGCGCGAGCACCATCTTCGGCTTTCGGAATGACGTGGGCTGGAAACCGTGGACCATGCCCGACGGGACCGAGGTGATGGTATCGAACGGGTTCCAGACGACGATGGGGGAGGATGGGAGTACGCTGATCTATCCATGCGGAGATCGCACGGCGCAGGCGTCGGGCTGCATGCCGAGAGGGGGATCTTTTTTTGATGCGATCGTCCGCGAGAATGATTTCGATGAAGATCACCTTGATCCAATGGATTGGGCGGAATCGTATAAACCGTACACGGATGCGGACCTGATCCACTTTGAGAAGGAGGCGAGACGAGTCCATGAGGAAACGGAATATGGGCTGGTGATGAACTTTGGGCAGGGGGGGCTGGGGGACATCGCGCTTGTGCCGGGGCAGAGTCTGGTTCACCCCCGCGGGCTGCGGGACCCGAACCTGTGGTATGAATACCTGCTGACGGAGCCGGAGTACATCCGGGGGATATTCGAGATGCAGACGAGGGCGGCAATGAAGAACCTGGAACTGGTAAGGCAGGCTGTGGGAGACTACCTGGATGTTATCATTATAAGTGGGAGTGATTTTGGGACGCAGAACAGTCTTATTATTTCGCCGGAGCTGTTCCGAGATCTGTGGAAGCCGCTCTACAAGGAGATGAATGACTGGGTGCATAAGAACACGAAGTGGAAAACTTTCTACCACACCGATGGCGCCATGATGCCGCTGCTGGACGATTTTGTGGAAATGGGGGTGGATATCCTGAATCCGGTGCAGTGCTCGGCGGACGGGATGGATGCGGAGACCGTGAAATCGAAATACGGGGAGAAGCTGGTGTTCTGGGGAGGGGGGGTGGACACGCAGCATACGCTGCCGTTTGGGACGCCGGAGCAAGTGCGCGAGGAGGTGCGTGAACGGGTGCGGGTGTTCGGGGCCGGGGGGGGTTACGTTTTCAATACGATCCATAATATCCTGTCGAATACTCCGGAGGCTAATCTGGTTGCGATGTATGAGGCGGCGCTGGGGCGGGACGTAGCCTGACGAAGAGCCGGCGGAACCGGACAGCGTCATCATTTTGAACCTTAGGAGCCTGCTGAATTTAACCACAGATTTACGGATGGCCGCAGATTTGGAGAAACTACCAAGGAAACGCTGATTAATGAAAATGGTTGTCGCGCCCCTACAGGGCTTAGCCCGTTGCGCCGGATATGCCTACGCCGTACCGGAGCCTCTGGGAGGCGTGGCGTGAGATAGTGCCAGCGGTGCTCCGGCAGGTGAAATGAAATCGTGAAGGGGAGCAAGGGGGGAGAGGACCACGGCGCGCACCGCCGCATGGGCCGGCGGCCCATGGCTACAACCGGCGTCGCTTTGCCGGGTCAAGACGCTGGAGCGAGGGACGGGGGGCTTACTTTTTGACGGCCCAGGTTATCAGGCGGAGTTCGTGGGCCTGGGTTAGGGTCGGGTTGACGGGGATTACACGGACGTTGAGGCCGTAGGCGCCGCTTTCGGTGGCGGGGATGTTGCCCTGGTAGAGGTAATCTCCGTTGCCGACTTTCTTGCAGTCGTCGAGGTCGATGATGGTGGCTTTGGCGATGGTGGCGTTGGAGGCTTCGCCAAAGTAGGCCTGGACTTCGACGAACTTGGGATCGATGTCGCCGAGGTGGACGCGGGCGGTGACGCCCAGGGTGTCGCCGACGGTGACGCTCATGCGCTCCTCGGAGGCGAGGTGGACATCGGAGATGCGGACCTGGGGCCAGTCATGACGGATGCGTGTTTTCCAGGTGCTGATCTCGGTGGCTTTGGCGCAATTGTGCTCGGAGAGTTCGCGATGCCTGACGGCGGCGGCCTCGTAGAGGCGCTCGTTATACTCCTTGACCATGCGATGGGTGTTGAATACGGGGGTCACGCTGCGGATGGATTCGCGCATGAGCTGGAGCCAGGCGATGGGGAGGCGGCCATCGGGCTTGGCGTAGTAGAGGGGGATGACCTGGGTCTCGAGGATGTGGAAGAGACTGGCGGAGTCGACTTCGCTCTGGAACTCGGGCTTGAGGTTGGGGTCGAGGGGGTCCTTGATCTCGGAGCCGATGGCCCAGCCGTTCTTGCCGTTGTAGCCTTCGCACCACCAGCCGTCGAGGACGCTGAGGTTGAGGCCGCCGTTGGGCGGGAGTTTCATGCCGCTGGTGCCGCTGGCTTCCAGGGGACGCAGGGGGTTGTTGAGCCAGAGATCGACGCCCTGGGTGAGGCGGCGGCCGACGTAGATGTCGTAGTCCTCGACGAAGACGACGCGGCTCTCGAACTCGGCCTCGCGGGAAAAGCGGTAGACTTCCTGGATGAATTTTTTGCCGCCATCGTCCTTGGGATGGGATTTGCCGGAGAAGATGAACTGAACGGGCTGGTCTTTATTGGCAAGGATGCGGCGGAGGCGTTCGAGGTCGGAAAAGAGAAGGGTGCCGCGCTTGTAGGTGGCGAAGCGGCGTGCGAAGCCGATGGTGAGGATCTCGGGATCGAGGAGGAGATTGGCTTTGCGGATGTTTTCCATGCTCTCGCCGAGGCGCTCGCGCTGGGAGCGGACGCGGGAGCGGACGAAGTCGATGAGGCGGTGCTTGAGCTTTTGATGGGCCTCCCAGAGGACGTCGTCGGGGATGTCGATGACGCCGCGCCAGAAGTCGATATCGACGAGGTTTTCCTCCCAATCGCCAAGGTACTTGTCGTAGAGCTCGGAGAACTCCGGGGCCATCCAGGTCTTGGTGTGGATGCCGTTGGTGATGCTGGTGATGGGGACCTCGTCGCGGGGGACGCCGGCCCAGACGTCCTCCCAGAGGCCGCGGCTGACCTCGCCGTGGAGCTTGCTGACGCCATTGGCATGGCGGCTGGTGCGCAAGGCGAGGATGGTCATGCTGAAGGAGTCGGTGGAGTTGACGCTGGCCTGGCCGAGCTTGAAGAACTCGTCGAAGGGGAGGCCGACCTTGGTGGGGAACTCCCAGAAGTACTGCTGCATGAGGTCGCGGGAGAAGGCGTCATTGCCCGCGGGGACCGGTGTGTGGGTGGTGAAGATATTGCCGGAGGCAACGAGTTGCAGGGCGCTGTAGTAGTCGAGCCTGGTCTCCTGGACGGCGCGGCGGATGAGCTCGAGGGAGAGGAAGGCGGCGTGGCCTTCGTTCATGTGATGAACGTCGGGCTGGATGCCCATGGCGCGGAGAGCGCGGGAGCCGCCCATGCCGAGGACGATCTCCTGGCGGATGCGCATTTCGAGATCGCCGCCGTAAAGCTGGGCGGTGATGAGACGATCCTCGGGGGTGTTCTCGTGGATGTCGGTGTCGAGGAGGTAGAGGGTGATGCGGCCGATGGCGAGCTGCCATACCTTTGCGTAGACTTTGCGGCCGGGAAGCTCGACGAAGACGACGAGGGGCTTGTCTTCGAGGCGGACCTCGATGAGCGGGAGGTGATGGAAGTTCTGGTTGAGGGCGGCGGTCTCCTGCCAGCCTTCCTTGTTGATCATCTGGCGGAAGTAGCCGTGACGGTAGAGGAGGCCGACGGCGTGGAAGTCGAGGTTGAGGTCGCTGGCGGATTTGCAGTGGTCGCCGGCGAGGATGCCGAGGCCGCCGGAGTAGTTGGGGACGGACTCGTGGAAGCCGAACTCGGCGGAGAAGTAGGCTATCGAACAGCCGTTCTTGCGCAGCTTGCCGTAGGTGTCCTTGCGGTCGAGGTAGGCTTTGAAGGTCTTGTAGACGCCGGCGAGTTCCTTGAGGAAATCGTCGTCCTGGGCAACCTCTACGAGGCGGGCCTGGCGGGAGAGCTGGAGCATCCGCAGGGGGTTGTGATTGGTGCGGTCCCAGAGGAGGGGGTCGAGATGGCGGAAGAGTTTGCGGGCGGAGGGCTCCCAGGTCCACCAGAGGTTATAGACCATCTCGCGCAACGGCTCGAGTTCCGAGGGGAGTTTTGGGACTACGTTGTAGGTGAATAGAGGCTGCATCATTTTTTGTTGTTCCTATGGATAGCAGGGGGAACCGGGCGACGTTATCCGGCGCGGGAGCGGTGACAAGAAAAGAAGTGGCGGGAGGGGTGAACGGTTCAAACGGGAAGGAGGGGGAAAATTGCTAATTGCTAAAGTGTGATTGCTAATTGAAGAGGGGGCGGAGCCACGGGAGCTGGGAAAGGAAGGGGAACCAGGGAAGCAAAGGGGATACCGTTCTCCGAGGGGGCGTGAGCGGGGTTACCTGATTCCGGCTACTTCAAACCCCTCCCCTTCCAGGATGGTCCGGACTTTTGCGGGTTGGTCGCCCTGGAGTTCGATGCGGCGAGATTTGACGGTGCCGCCGCAACCGCAGGCGGCGCGAAGTTTTTTGGCGACGGTGTCGATGACGGAGGCCGGGAGGTGGGTGGCGAAGTCGTCGACGATGATGACGGTCTTGCCGCCGCGGTGGGCCTTTTCTTTGCGCAGGACTACGCGGCCCATTTTCCAGAGGGGTTGGAGGGCGGGGATTGGTTTTGCGAGTTCGCCGGCGGGGAGATCGGGCAGGGTCATCCCGGCGAACGCATGGCCAAGGGCGCCGATCGGGGATTGGGAGGCGGCGGTTGGGATTCGTTTTTTCGGTTCGGGACGCATTTTCGTCGGCGGTTATCGCTTTGTCTCCTCTGTGAGGACATGCTCACAGGGGCTTGTCTTCACGACAATCCTGGCATTGTTCCATTTTTTCCGAATCAAGGCCTGTTGCTTTTGGCTACCTGGCAGGGCCAAGCGAGGGTACTTTGTACATACCACAAAGCACCAAATCGGCTCGTCGGAACCGGACGGAACGAAATGAGGAATGGTGGCCTCGATTTGCTTTAGCCCATCTTCCACATGACGTCCCTTGAGTTCGACGAAATGTTTTCGCTCCAACCAGTCCAAGAGCAGGTAGTCACACGCCGAGGCCTGTTTAATCACGCAGTTATCGATTCGGATCAAATCCGCCGGCAAGTCTTTGGGCTTTCGAAATACCATTCTGGAACCCTTTTCCTTGCATACGAGGAGTTCCCCGAGACGCCGGCGACTCTCGTAACATTCGCGGGGGATGGCGATCACGGCCGGTAAGCTTCATCCAGAAGAGCGTCAAACTGGTCGCTCAACTTGCCCGAGGCTTCATCAATCTCACTCGTGCCGATGAGTCCGGTTTCCTCGTCCATAATCGAGTGGCAGGAATCGCGGTCCATGTAGAAGACGCCTACGGAACCTGGAGCCAGCGCGCGGTCTTGCGGAACAATACTCGCGAGCGTCTTCTTTCTCACGTCGGAAAGCTCGCCCGCGTACAGCAGGCCGGCCTGGAGGAGATTATTCATTGTCGTCAGGATATAGGGACTGTGCGTTGTTAGGAACATCCGCATTTGAGGCTGCCGCGCGTTGAACGCCAGAGCAATCAACTCGGTCATAACCCGTTGCGAGGTCGGAAATAAGTGTGCTTCCGGCTCTTCTATAACAATATCACTTGAATCGAAAACTCCGTTGCATTGGTGCTGTAACATGAGTGCCAGCGGATAGGCTTCCTGTTGACCAGATGACCAAAACTCACTCGGAAGGCGCCGGCCGTCTGCCGACAATATGATATCCTCGTTGTCCTCCCTGCTGTATTCGCCGCTCAGCAACTCCTTCACGAGTTTATGGGCAGCTCCCCTATTGGTGTTGGACAGTCTCCAAAAGCCCGTTCCCTTTAATGCTGCAAGCAATTTCCCAAATTCGCTAACGTATGGATCTATCTTGGCCGATGAATAGAACGATGCCGCATCCCGCTGGATTTGAGCGTAGAACGAACGCCCCGCGGGAATAAAATACCCAGATCGAATCCCCCCAGGCATGATCTCTCCAACCGCGTACAAAAACTCCTTTTCGGCCCTGGCCTTTTCTTTCACAATCAGATCGATGTCGTTTGTCATCCCAGGCGATTGCCTGGACCCATCCTTACGCTTTCGCACAAGCAAATCGTAAGCTTCCCTTAGCTGGTCAGGTACTGAAATCGTTAAGCGGTTCGATCCGATCTTTATCCCCAAGCCGAAATCCGACGCGCCGGACCAACTGAGCATCGAATTCCCGTCCATGGATGTCCTATATGGGAACAACTCCAGATAGCTTCGTGCAATCGCGTCACTGAGATCGAGCACGTCGTCACGGTCAGCGGCCCTGAGAAGAGTCCTTGGCAAAGTTTTGAAAAAATACAGCACCTTCGCAGTGATGCTCTTCCCGACGCTCTGAGGCCCGATCAGGACCGTGAAAGGGCTTACGTCCATCTCCAAGTGCCTGATACCGGCAAAGTTCTCGATGGTCAGTTTTTCGAGGCGCGCGCCTGTGGGCATGACGGAATAAAACCCACCTTCCCGGGGTCTGTCCAGCCGCGCGTGGCATTAATCTCCCCTTCCCTCCTTGCATGGGGGTGGGTTTTGCCGGAGAGTACGCACCCTTTTTTGAATGCAAGCTGAAATCGCAAGGCGGCGGACGTTCGCCATTATTTCCCACCCGGATGCGGGCAAGACTACTTTGACGGAGAAGCTGCTGCTGTATGGGGGGGCGGTGCAATTGGCGGGGTCGGTGAAGGCGCGGAAGGACCAACGGGCGGCTACGTCGGACTGGATGGAGCTGGAGCGGAAGCGGGGGATTTCGATCAGCTCGACGGTGCTGCAGTTTGATTACGCGGGGTATCGGGTGAATCTGCTGGATACGCCGGGGCACAAGGATTTTTCCGAGGATACTTACCGGGTGCTGACGGCGGTGGATGCGGTGGTGATGGTGATCGATGCGGGGAAGGGAATCGAGACACAGACGCGAAAGTTGTTTGAGGTGTGCAGGAGGCGCGGGGTGCCGATTTTTACGTTTATGAACAAGGTGGACCGGCCTACGCGGGACCCGCTGGAGCTGGTGGATGAATTGGAGAGGGTGCTGGGGATCGGGGCGTTCCCGGTGAATTGGCCGCTGGGGACGGGGCCGGGGTTTCGCGGGGTGTTTGACCGGCAGACGAAGGCGGTGCATCTGTTTGAGAGGACGAGCGCGGGGGCGTACCGGGCGCCGGTGACGATCACGGACCTGGCGGACCCATTTGTGAGGGAGAAGCTGGATGAGTCGGATTACCACCGGGTGGTGGAGGAGCTGGAGATGCTGGAGATCGCGGGGAAGGAGTATGTGGCGGAGGAGGTGCTGTCGGGGCAATTGACGCCGGTGTTCTTCGGGAGCGCGATGAATAACTTTGGGGTGCAGTTGCTGCTGGATTCGTTTTTGGAGAGGTCGGCGCCGCCGGCGGCGCATCATGCGGGGGAGCGGCTGATAAGGCCGGATGATGCGGTGTTCTCGGGGTTCGTGTTTAAGATTCAGGCGAATATGGACCCGCGGCATCGGGACCGGATTGCGTTTGTGCGGGTGTGCTCGGGGAAGTTTGAGCGGGATATGATTGTGAGCCATCCGCAGACTGGGGAGAAGATAAGGTTATCGAGCTCGCACAAGCTGTTTGGGCAGGATCGGGAGACGATCGATGAGGCGTATGCGGGGGATATCGTGGGGCTGGTGGGGCACTCGACGCTGGGGATCGGGGATACGCTGACGCAGGACCCTGGGATTGTTTACCACGAGATCCCGAGGTTCCCGCCGGAGTGTTTCGCGTACCTGCACAATCCGAATCCGGGGAAGTTCAAGCAGTTCCGCAAGGGGATGGATCAGTTGCTGCAGGAGGGGGTGATCCAGGTGTTTCACTTGAGGAATGCGGGGCAGCGGGTGCCGATCCTGGCGGCGGTGGGGCCGCTGCAATTTGAGGTGGTGCAATACCGGCTGGAGGCGGAGTACGGGGCGGCGTCGCGGCTGGAAAGCGCGCCGTGGGAGATGCTGCGGTGGGTGCGCCATGGGATGACGGCGGCGGAGATGGACGGGGTGAAGCTGCCGACGGGATGCCGGGTGGCGGAGGACTCGGCGCTGCAGCCGGTGATTCTGTTCCCGACGGCGTGGACGCTGGATTATTTTCGGAAGCAGAATCCGGAGGTGGAGATGTTTGAGCTGTCGGCGGATTCGCGGGAATGAGGGCAAGGGAGCCGCGAGCAAATGCGGATTTCGGAATGAGGAATGAGGAATGAGGATGTTTGCCGCCTGCGGCGGAACGGAAGGGGTTGAACAGAAGGAAACAAAGGCTAAGAAGGGGCGGTTTTTGGCGGGGGCGCGGGGTGGGTGTGATGCTGGTGGATGTGGGGGTGGGCGTGGAGGATGGAGCCGTGATGGTGGCGGTGGGAGTGGAGGAGGTGGGTTTCGCGGAGGAGGGACTCGTCGGAGAGGATGGCGGCGGGGGGGCCTTGGGCGACGAGGCGGCCGTGGTGGAGGACGAGGCAGTAGTCGGCGATGTCTTCGACGATCTCGAGATTGTGGGTTGAGGAGATGACGGTTTTTTTGCCGTGGCAATCGATGAGGAAATCGATGATGCCGCTCTGGCTCTCGGGGTCGAGGGAGGCGGTGGGCTCGTCGAGGATGAGGACCTCGGGATCGATGACGAGGGCGGAGGCGAGGGCGACGCGTTTTTTTTCGCCACCGGAAAGGCGGTGGGGAGCGCGGTCTTTCAAATGGGCGATGCCGAAGCGGCCGAGCATGGCGGCGACGGCGGCCTGGATCGCGGGCTTGGACATGCGCATCTGGAGGGGGGCGAATGCGATCTCGTCGTAGACGGTGGGATTGAAGAGCTGGACGTCGGGGTTTTGAAAAACGAGGGCGACGGAACGGCGGAAGCGGCTCGCGAAATCTTCTTCGGAGAAGGCTACCTCGGTGAGTTCGCGGCCTTGAAATAGGATCGAGCCGGTGGTGGGGAAGCAGAGGCCGTTGAGGAGGCGGAGGAGGGTTGATTTGCCGGAGCCGTTGGCGCCGAGCAGTGCGACGCGCTGGCCTTGCTGGATGACCAGGGAAATGTCGGAGAGGGCTTCGACCTCGGCGTAGCGGAAGCTGAGGGAGCGGGTTTGGAAAATCAACGGAAGCCTCCCCAGAAGGCGAGGGCGGCGGCGAAGGCGAAGGCGGCGGCGGCGAGCCAGTCGCGGGACTGCATTTGGAAGTCGTGGATGGTATAGGCTTCGCCACGAAAGCCGCGGGATAGCATGGCGGAATAGACGTCATCGCTGAGTTGGAGGCTTTTGTGGAGGAGGACGCCGGCGGCGGCGCCGGCCATGCGGCGTTGATCCGGCGGTGAGAGGGGGCGGATCATGCGGCTGCGGCGGGCCTCGAAGAAATCGCTGGCGAGGCGAAGGAGGAGGAAGATGTAGCGATAGGTCATGCCGAGGATGATGACGAGGACGGCCGGGACGCGCAATGTGCGGAGGGCCTTGAGGACATGGGTCCAGGGGGTGGTGAGGACGAGAAGGGCGGCGAGGGTGGCGGCGGTCTCCGCGCGGAGGAGGAGGCGGAGAGCGGTGAGCAGGCCCTGAGAGGTGATGGGCCAGTGGGGCAGGATGGGAGCGCCGGGGGTAATGAAAAGGGCCGGGAGGGCGATGAAGCCGGTGAAGGCGAGGACTCCGGCCCAGGTGCGGGTGGCAAGGGTTTTGATGGAAATGCGCGAGACGGTTGCGAGGATGACGGCCAGGAGAAATACGGCCAGAGTTATCTCCAGATGAGGGACCGAAACGGCGGCTAGGATGAGGGGGAGAAGGCCGCAGAATTTCACGCGCGGGTCGAGGCGTTGCAGGAGGCCTTGCGCGAGGGCGCTGTCCTCGCAGAAACGGGCGTGGTCCAGTGCGGCGGCGAGGCTTTCCACGCTACGCTCTATGAAGCCGGGGCGGCGGCG
>Ga0182030_10021341_pt1 | contig 12137 bp, 12 predicted proteins | sample 812S3MmetaG_FD_121299 | JGI IMG/M metagenome (GOLD analysis project Ga0182030, IMG submission 121299) | Permafrost microbial communities from Stordalen Mire, Sweden - 812S3M metaG (Illumina Assembly) | ecosystem: Environmental > Terrestrial > Soil > Wetlands > Permafrost | place: Sweden...
GCGTGACAAAGGCCACTGAAGGCATGGTAGTCCGGACCGACACTCCGTCGCTGCGCGCCATGCGCAAGCTGATCATCGAACTGCTGTTCGCCGAACGCAATCACATCTGCGCGGTCTGCGTGATGGACGGGGCCTGCGAACTGCAGGATATGGCGGCGCAGCTGGGCGTCGATCACATCCGCCTGAACCCGCAGTATCCGCATCTGAGCGTCGACGTGAGCCACGAGCGCTTCGGCGTCGACCACAACCGCTGCATCCTCTGCACGCGCTGCGTGCGCGTCTGCGATGAAGTGGAAGGGGCACACACCTGGGACGTGCGCGGCCGCGGGAGCAACGCCGCCGTCATTACCGATCTCGGTGAGCCCTGGGGCGACTCGGACAGCTGCACCGGCTGCGGCAAGTGCGTACAGGTCTGCCCCACCGGCGCGCTCTTCCTGAAAGGCAAGACCGTGGCCGAAATGCGCAAGGACCGCAGCTTCCTCAAGTACATCGTCACCGCGCGCAAAGAGAGGCTGTGGATCGCATGAAACAGATCCGTCCGCGTCTCGCCACCGCATGGCTCGCCGGCTGCTCCGGCTGCCACATGTCTTTTCTCGATCTCGACGAGCGCCTCATCGATCTCGCCGGCCTTGTCGATGTCTGCTACACGCCGATCGCCGACATCAAAGAATTCCCCGAACACGTCGACATCGCGCTCGTCGAAGGCGCCGTCGCCAACGAGGACAACCTGCGCGAGATCCGCCTGATCCGCCAGCGGTCGCGCGTTCTGATCGCCTTCGGCGACTGCGCGGTCACAGGCAATGTCACCGCGCTGCGTAATCTCTTTACCGTCGAAGACATTCTCAACCGCGCCTATCGCGATGCCGACATCGTAGTGGGCGTGCCCACCGCCAACGGGGGCAATGGAATTATTCCGCGGCTGCTCGACCGCGTGCGCCGCATCCATGACGTGGTGCCCGTTGACTACTTCCTGCCCGGATGCCCGCCCTCGGCAGACAACATCTTCGCCTTCATCTCCGATCTCCTGGCCGGACGCGCGCCCGGCTCTGAAGGCAGAAAGTTCGGATCATGAGCACCATTGTGAATAACCGGCTCATCATTCAGCCCGTGACCCGCATCGAAGGTCACGCCAAAATCTCCATTCATCTCGACGACGCGGGCGAGGTGAAATCCGCGCAGTTTCACATCACCGAATTCCGCGGCTTCGAGAAGCTGGTGGAAGGCCGGCCGTTCGCCGAGATGCCCGGCATCATGTCGCGCGTCTGCGGCATCTGCCCGGTGAGCCACATTCTGGCCAGTTCGAAGGCGGGCGACATGCTGCTGGGCGTGGAGATCCCGCCCGCGGCCGAAAAGCAGCGCCGCCTGGTCAACTACGCGCAGGTGCTGCAATCGCATGCGCTCAGCTTCTTCCATCTCTCCTCGCCCGACCTGCTGCTGGGTATGGACGCCCCCGCCGAAAAGCGCAACATCTTCGGCCTGCTCGAAAGCGATCCTGAATTCCTGCGCCGGGGCATCCGGCTGCGCCAGTTCGGTCAGCGCATCATCGAAATCGCGGGCGGCAAGAGCGTGCACCCCGCGTGCAGCGGACCCGGCGGCGTCCACGCCCGTTTCAACATTGCGCAACGCGATGAAATCCTCTCCTGGATTCCCGAGGCGCTCGGCTCCGTCGCGGTCGCTCTGGACCGCCTCAAGTCCCTGCTCGACGGCTTCGCCTCCGAGATCGCCCACATGGGCAATTTCCCCTCGATGTTCCTTGGCACGGTCACCGCCGATGGCGGGCTTGAATTCTACGACGGCAAGCTGCGGCTGGTGGATGAAACCGGCAACGCCGTCGCCGAAAACCTGGACCCGCGCGAATATTTCAAATATCTCGGCGAGGCCGCCGAGGACTACACGTTCGTCAAGTTTCCTTACTATCGCCCTGTCGGGTATCCGAACGGCTACTATCGGGTGGGCCCTCTGGCACGTCTGAACGCCGCGAAATTCGCGGGCACCGAGCGTGCCGGCCGCGAGATGCGCGAGTTCAAACAGCGCGGCTCATCGAACGGATCAGGCGCCGTGTGCGAATCGTTCCACTACCATCTGGCGCGCGTTATTGAGATGCTGTTCGCCGTCGAACGCATCGAGGAACTGATGCACTCGCCGGAGCTTTACGAAGACAAGATCCACGCCAACGCGTCGCTCAATCGCCGGGAGGGCGTCGGATCCTGTGAGGCGCCGCGCGGCACGCTTTTCCACCACTATTGGGTTGACGAGAACGGCCTGATCACGAAAGCCGATCTCCTGATTGCCACCGGCCAGAACAACCAGGCGATGAACCGGACCGTCGATCAGGCCGCCCGCGAATTCCTCAAACGCATTCCGCCGGGCACGCAACCTGACGAAGGTATTCTCAACCGCATTGAAGCCGCCATCCGCTGCTACGATCCGTGTCTCTCGTGCTCGACGCACGCGCTCGGTCAGATGCCGCTCGTCGTCGAGTGGATTGCGCCGGACGGAGAGGTCGTCGGCCGCACATCGCGCGCTTCCCCGTCTTCCTGATGCGAACCCTCCTGCTTGCCTGCGGCAACACGCTGCGGGGCGACGATGCCGCTGCGCACGCCGTTCTCGCGCTGATTGCGCCCACCGAATACCATGCGACGCGGGCGGTCCAACAGTTCACGCCCGAACTGGCCGCTGAGGTGGCCCGGTTCTCCCGGGTTGTGTTTATTGACGCAGACGCTGAGTCAAAAGCCGTAAGAATCGAGCCGCTGAACAGCGTGCCGAGGAACTTAAAGTCGCTGGGGCCGGCGCTGACGCACACGGCTACCGCCGAAGAAGTCGTCGCTCTCGCGTCGGCCCTCTTCGGCTTTTCCGGACAGGCATTTGTCTGCCGCATACCGGCGCAGCACTTCGATGCGGGCGAGGCTCCGGCCCCGGACGTGCTTGAGTTCGCGCGGGAAGCTGCTTCTCAGATCGCCGGCCTCATATGACTAAAAGCATGGTGCTCGGCCTCGGCAACCTGGTCCATGCCGACGACGGCGCCGGAGTCCACGCCATTCAGGCGCTTTCCCGCGATCCCCGGGTTCCGCCCGGAGTGGTTCTGCTTGACGGCGGCACGCAGGGTCTAAGCCTGCTTCACCACATTTCCGGAATACTCCGCCTCCTGGTGATTGACGCGATCGACGCCGGTGCACCCGCGGGAACTGTGCTCGTTTTCGAGGGCAAGGCGCTGCGCGGCCTGCCCGGCAGGGCTTCCGTGCATTCTCTCGGCTTCGCCGACATGATGATCGCGCTCGAACTCCTCGGCGAAACGCCCCCCGAAGTTGTGGTCATCGGCGTGCAGCCCGCATCTGTTGAGTGGGGCGCGGAACTCACCGAACCTGTCGCGAAAGCTCTGCCCCGGTTGATTGACAATGCCTTATCCCTTCTGAAAGGCTGGGAGAGCGAAACGCCGGAACAGGAAAGCGTACAGGCCGGAGGCGAGTCGTGCGCGAACAGGACAAGAAGCTATGCGGGGCAGAATCATTGAAATCCATAAGGAAGGCGCCAACCGGATTGGTCTGGTCGAATTCGACGGCAAGCGCCGCGCCGTCTATCTCAGTCTGATTCCCGCCGCCCTTGTCGGCGACGATGTTTTGTTCCATGCCGGTTTCGCCACCGAGTGCATTCCGAATCGGGGGACCAGATCAGCCGCCCGGCAATCGGCCATTTCGTTGGCGGCAACGCCAAAGACGAGGCTGGAAACCAGCGGCGCCTATCGTCTCCTGAACGAACTGGACCCGCCGCAACTGCGGAAGCTGATCGAAATCGCGCAGGACAGACACTTCGAGGAAGGCGACATCATCTTCCGTTCGGGTGCGACATCCTCTTTTCTTCATCTCATTGTTTCAGGGGATGTCGCACTGGAAGCCATAACTGACGGTCCGGCGCAGCAGGTGCAGACGGTGCACAGCGGTGATGCGATGGGCTGGTCCGCTCTCAGCGGCAACAGCCTGACACACTTTCAGGCGCATGCGCTGTCGCCCGTGGCCACGGTCGCCTTACCGGGGGCGCAGCTTCGCGCGCTCTGCGATGCCGATCCGGTTCTTGGCTACGCGCTCATGAAACGTCTGGTGGACCTGGCGGCGGAGCGTCTCGACGCCATACGCGCGAAACTGGCCGAACGGCCTCTGGCCTGCGCCGCCGGATGAGCGAAGCCCTCGCTCCGATGGTGCGGAAACGCATCGAACTGCGGGGCGTGGTGCAGGGTGTAGGCTTCCGGCCGTTTGTTTATCGCATCGCGCATGATTGCGGTGTCAGCGGGCGCGTTCTTAATTCATCGGGCGGTGTCGTTATCGAAGCCGAATCGAGTGACGCCGCCGTAGCGCGCTTTCTTTCGCGGCTGACCACCGAACTGCCGCCGCTCGCCCGCATCGACGCTCTCGCAGTCTCGGACGTGTCGCCTCTCGGCGACGCAGAGTTCCGTATAGAGCACAGCATCGCCGTCAGCGGACGGTTTGCCCTGGCGCCCCCCGATGTCGCCACGTGTGCGGAATGTGAGCGCGATTTCACGTCGCCGGAAAACCGGCGCTTTCAATACCCATTCACCAACTGCACCAACTGCGGGCCGCGTTACACCATCATTCGCGACGTGCCTTACGACCGCACGAACACCACGATGACGGATTTTCCGATGTGCGCGCTCTGCGAGGCGGAGTATGCCGACCCACTCAACCGCCGCTTTCATGCCGAGCCGAATGCGTGTCCCGATTGCGGACCGTCGCTGGCGCTGTCTGCGGCGGAAGACGTCAAAAGCGCCGGCGAAATCCTGAATCGGACGCGCGCCCTGCTGCGCGAAGGCCATATCCTCGCCGTGAAAGGCCTCGGCGGATTTCACCTGGTCTGCGACGCGACGAACGAAGAGGCTGTGGCGCGGCTGCGGGAACGCAAGCGCCGCAGCGGGAAAGCCTTCGCAATTATGGCTCGTACGGCGGCCGTGGCCGAACGCATCTGTGTGGTGACCGACGCGGACCTGGCCCTTCTCACCGGCCCGCGCCACCCGATCGTCCTGATGCCGCGCAGGGATCACTCCGGAATCGCCAGCAGCGTCGCACCCGGCAATGCGCGGCTGGGCGTGATGCTGCCGTACACACCGCTGCATCATCTGCTGTTCGACCGCTCACTCGAAGCCCTGGTCATGACCAGCGGCAACATGAGCGAGGAGCCGATCGTCAGCCGCAACGAAGATGCCCGGCCGCGCCTGCATACGCTCGCCGATCATTTCCTTCTGCACAACCGCACCATTCAGACGCGCGTCGACGATTCTGTCGTCCAGACCTTCGAAGGCCGCGAATACCCCGTACGGCGTTCGCGCGGTTACGCGCCCGACCCCATCGCGCTGGCGATGCCGCTCGCTGAAGTCCTCGCCTGCGGCGGCGAACTGAAGAACACGCTGTGCCTCACGAAGGACCACTACGCGATTCTCAGCCAGCACATCGGCGATCTGGAAAATCTCGAAACGCTCGAGTTCTTCCGCGAAACGCGCGGGCATCTCGAAAGATTCTTCCGCGTCGCGCCGGTTGCGGTCGCGCACGACCTGCATCCGAACTACCTCAGTACGCGCTATGCACTGCGCGAATCCGGTCTGCCGCCCATCGGCGTGCAGCACCATCATGCACACATTGCCAGCTGCATGGCGGACAACGGAATCGACGGCACCGTCATCGGCGTGGCGCTCGACGGGACAGGCTACGGGACCGACGGCGCTGTCTGGGGCGGCGAGTTTCTGATCTGCGACTTCGCCGGCTTCGAGCGTTGCGGACATCTGCGCTACGTGCCTCTTGCCGGAGGGGACAGCGCGGTGCGTCAGCCCTGGCGGAGCGCGCTCGCGTGGTTGCGCGAAACGTTCGGTGATCGGGCGCTGAAGATGCTGCCGGACATTCCGGCTAAGCAGATCGGCGTGGTGGATACGATGATTACGCGCGGCATTCAGACGGTGGCGACGTCGTCATGCGGAAGGCTGTTCGACGCTGTGTCTTCAATCCTCGGCATCCGTCACGAAACGACGTACGAGGGCCAGGCGGCCATTGAACTGGAGATGCAGGCAACGCACGCAACGGGCACTTACCCGTTCGACATTGAGGAGGGCGCACCGTTCCGGATCGATCCTCGGCGGATGATCGAAGCTGTCGTACAAGACAGAATTAACGGAATTCCCGCGGGCGAAATCTCCGCGCGATTTCACCTCACGATGGCGCACATGGTCGCGGACGCGTGCGACCGGATTGGTACTGCGAGCGGACTTACGCGCGTCTGCCTCAGCGGGGGGACATTTCAGAATCTGCGTCTGCTGACTCATACGGTCACATTGCTGCGTGAACGCGGGTTCGAGGTGTTTGTGCATCACCGGGTGCCGACCAACGACGGGGGGATTGCGCTTGGGCAGGCCGTGATTGCGAGTTGGCGTTTGTCGATTAAAAGGGACAGCCTTTCGGCCGGCTCTTTTCACTAAAGGCGCCGGCGGCGAAGACCGCCGGCGGTACCTTTGTTCTTCGTCACGCGGTTCTGCCACGCCGTTCGCAGCGCGCTTTCCAGCACATCCGGTGTCACTTTCGCCAGCAGGACGCGCGTCGATCCCTTGCGTCCCCATCCGCCGGGAACAGGCGAGAACACGTCCGGCGCGTCGGCAACCATTCCTGCCTGCTGCTCAGTGTTCAACATCAGCACGCCGAATCCCTGCTTCTCCAGACTCAGCGTCGCAAAGATCCTTCCGCCGACGCGAAAGTCCGGGTTGCCCATATGCGCGCCCTCCTCTGCCCCATCCAGACGCAGCGCGATCTCGCGGAACTGATTCCCCGTCACCGGATGGTGTCTGCCAGGGAGAAGATCGGAAGGTAGAGTGCGATCAGCACGAACGCCACGAACATTCCCATGAAGATCATGATGGCGGGCTCGATCAGCGACAGCACGCCGGTCATCTTCGTATTCACGTCGTCTTCGTAAAACTCCGCCACGCTCGTGAGCATGGCGGGCAGCGCGCCGGTCGATTCGCCCACCTCCACCATGTCCACCGCCAGCTCCGGAAAAATCTTCGTGGACGCCAGTGACGACGACAGCGTCTGCCCCTCGCGCACCAGCCGGCTCGCACCCTGCAGCGTCTTCCGCAGCAGCGGCGTGCCCAGCGAATCCGCCGCTGTCTCGAGTCCCTGCATCAGCGGAATGCCGCCCGTCAGCAGCGTGCTCAACACACGTGCGAACTGCGCCACCTGATACTTGATCCAGATGTCGCCGAACAGCGGCACTCCCACCTTCACGCGGTCGATCTTCTCCTTCGCGCTCTCCCGCCGCGACCACCAGAGGAACAACGCGCCCAGCCCGAACAGTCCCACCGCGTAGAGGAGCACGTATGAGCGCGCCGTGGTGCCGATCGCAATCAGGTAGACGGTGATGGTGGGCAGCTGCGTCTGCATACTGGCATAGAGCGACGCGAAACTCGGCACCACGTACGTGACCAGGAACACCATCAGCAGCACCACCAGCACAATCAGCACCGACGGATAAATCAGCGAAACCAGCACCTTCTTGCGCACGCCGAGCGCGAGCTTCTGGTAGGTGATGTAGCGCTCCAGCACCTCCACCAGGCTGCCCGATTTCTCGCCCGCCATTACCGACGTGACATAGATCTTCGGAAAAATTCCCTGCTGCCGGAAGGCCTCGGAGAGCAGCGTCCCGCGGCGCACTTCTTCGCGCACGGAATTGATGTAGGGCGTCAGCTTCGGGTCGGTCAGCCGTTCCGCCAGCAGATCGAGCGCCTTCAGAATCGGCAGCCCGGCGCGGATCAGCGTGACGAACTGCTGATTGAAGATCAGGAACTTTTCGAGGTTGAGTTTGCGCCGCCGCCCGGGCAGGGCGATGTCACCCGACAGACTGAGGCCCGCGCCCTTCGGCTTAACCGAATAAACCAGGAAGCCCTGCTGCGTGAAACGCTCGCGGATTTCCTGCGCCGTGGTTCCCTGGGTGAGCTGGCTGTGCACTTCGCCGCGCGCGTCGGCATACTTGAGCACGAACTCTGACATCTACTGCGCTCCCTCCACGACCGGCACACCCGGCGGCGGATGAAATTCGAACAGGGATGGCGAAACCGGTGCATTCAGCTGCTCATTCGTGAATGTGAAATCGAGCGTCGACTGATCCTGCCCGGTCACGCGCACGCGGCGGATCTCGCCGTCGGGCAGGGCCAGAAACTCTACCTTCGTGTAGGCGAGATTCTGCGACTTCGGCTCGGCCTCGATCCACAAATTACCACCGTCCGCGCGCGTCTGGAAATTCCGGAACTCTTTTTTAAACTCGAGCTTCCCCAGCAGGAATGCGAGCGGCGCGCGCATATCTTCCGATTCTTTCAGTTTGCTCTTCTGCGCACTGGCGTCGCCCGGCGTATAAAGCACCACATCCTTGCCGTCCGAGATGAAGACCTTGCCCGCGGGCATCGCGTAATCCCATCGCATCCTGCCCGGTTTGCGCAGCCAGAGCGCCCCCGATTCCCGCTGCACGGGGCGTTTCATCCCGGCATAACTCTCTGAAAAATCGAGCCGAAGCGACTGGGTGTGGTTGTACCGTGCTTCGATGGTTTTCAGCAGCGCATCGGTGTCAGCGGCCCCCGCCGTCGCCGGCGTGAGCCAGATTACACACCACAAGATCACACACCACGGGGCGCGCGTAGACACGAATGTCACAAATTGTTGACGCGGCAGCATAACGTGGCGTGTACTCTGGAATTTAACAGCTTTTCCGCAGCCGGAACCTCTGTTGCCGCATCAAAAACGTTCAGGACCACAATAGACAAAGATGGCGGAAACCCAGACACAGGAGCCTCAGGCGGCAAAACCGGCCGACGCGCCGCAACAGACTGTACGCGAGACGCCCCCGCGCAGACCTGCAAAAAGCGGGCTGCTGGCGCACCCGATCAAGCTCGGCATTTTCCTGATCGTGCTGGTGGCCGCCGGGGTGGCCGGCTACCGGTTGTTGAACTACTACGATTCGTACGAATCCACCGACGACGCCGAGGTGGACGGTGACATCTACGCCATCACCAGCCGCATCGCCGGCACAGTCAAAGCCGTGTATGTGCAGGACAACCAGCAGATCAAAGCCGGCCAGCTGCTCGTCGAGCTCGATCCCCGCGACTACGAAGTGGCTCTCGAGCAGGCTAAGGCCGCCTTGAACGCCTCGCGGACTCTGGTGGCCGTGGCGCGTCCGAATGTGCCGATCACCAGCGTTTCCACGCAGACTACGCTCTCGTCTTCGGTCACCGATATCGCCCAGGCGCGTGCCGCGCTCGCCGGCTCACAGCGCGATTACGAATCCGACGTTGCCGACGTGCGAAAATCCGAAGCCGACAGTGCCAAGGCGCAGGCAGATCTGGAACGCTACCGCTTGCTGATCGCGAAGGACGAAATCAGCAAACAGCAGTTCGATCAGGCGGAAGCGGCCGCCAAGTCTGCCGCCGCCGATGTCGACGTGAAGAAAGCCACGGCCGAGGCCGCCGCACGCACCATCGAAGAGATGCAGGCGCGGCTCGAACAGTCGCTCACGAAGCAGACCGAGGCCGAGCGTAATCGTCCGCAGGAGATCGCCATACAGAATGCGACCGTGCAGAGCCGGGAAGCCAGTGCGATCCAGCAGCAAACGATGGTGGATCAGGCGGCACTCAATCTTTCCTACACGAAGATCTTTGCGCCGGTCGACGGCATCATCGGGAAGAAAAACGCTGAGCCTGGACAGCAGGTGGCGCCGGGACAGCAACTGATGGCGGACGTGCCGGTGGCGGACATCTGGATCACGGCGAATTTCAAAGAGACGCAGCTGAAGCGCATGAAGCCGGGGCAGCGCGCGACCATTCACGTGGATGCCTACGATCGCGATTACGAAGGCGTGGTGGAAAGCGTGGCGGGTGCGACGGGTGCGCGATTCAGCCTGTTGCCGCCGGAGAATGCGACGGGCAATTACGTGAAAGTCGTGCAGCGCCTGCCCGTCCGCATTCGGCTGAAGGAAGGCGAAAACAAGGACCATGAGCTGCGGCCGGGGATGAGCGTGGACCCGAAGGTGTGGCTGCAGTAAGAAAAACCCGCTATGCGGCGTCCAGCATGAGGGCAACGCTTTTGGGACTTCTGTTTGCCGTAGTGGCCTTGGCGCAGAAGCCCCTTCCGAAGTTCATGGGCCGCGAGATAACGGTCACTGAGCCGCCGCTGGATGACTCGGGATTCTTCCCGACAGCTCCTGCCAGTGTCTGCGTGGAGGGGCCACCGGAAAAACAATGCTATGTAGCACCCGGAGGCTATGGAAGATCTCCTGAAATTGAGGTAGTGCAGATCGAGAGAAACTCTCCGGCACTCTTCTTTTCAGTCTTCAGTGGAGGAGTTAGCGGTTTAGCGGAACATTTCGCGCTCCTGCTCCCGGGCAGCGGGAAAACTCTGGACAACATCTTAGTGTTGGAGCCGATTTCGAGTCTTGGCCAGCACGCTTTCCTGAACGACCGCACCATTTCGGATTCCCCCATATTCCTGACAGCCACGTTTGTCTGGGGACCGGATGAATCCCACTTCAGCCCACACCGTTACCTCGTCTCTTCGTACGTGTTGAAGCACCCGAAGGAGCTTGGGGGCGTCTCATACTATCTCGAAGACCAATACATGACGACGCGGACGTACAATCTCGACACGGCCCCGCCTCCAGACATCCTCGCCGCCGAAAAACCCGAAATCCTCGCGCGCCTGCGACGCGTCAAAGCCGCGAATCGATAAACGTTGTCATTTTTAAAATACAACTCCTTCGCAGTAGTAAAATTGCTCTGGCGCGTTATTTATAAAGGCGAAAGACAGGCACTTATGAAAATCAACCGTTACTGCATCGCACTGGCCGCGGCTTCGATGTTGGCTGCCGCGACCGCCGACATCACTCTACCCGGGAATAAGCCTTTCCCTGAGAGCCTGAGCTCCACCAACGACGGCACGATCTATGTCGGCAGCGTCACTTTGAGCCAGATCTTCCGCGCAAAGAAAGGCGACACCACAGCCGAAGTCTGGATCAAGCCCGGCACGGCCGGTCTGCAGCGCATCCTCGGGGTACTGGCCGATCCCAAATCCAATACGCTCTGGGTCTGCTCCGACAAGAACGGCACCACCGGCGCGCCCAGCGCTCTCAAATCGTTCGATCTTAAAACCGGCGCGCCGAAGGGCAGCTACGACTTTCCCGGCGACAACGCGCTCTGCAACGACATCGCGATCGCTCCCGACGGCACGGCTTACGCGAGCGACACGATCGTCGGCAGCATCAATCGCCTGAAGAAAGGCGCATCGGCGCTCGACGTGTGGATCAAGGACGCGAAGCTCGCGGGCATCGACGGCCTCGCTTTCGCGGACAGCAACACGCTGGTCGTGAACACCGTAACGACGGGCCATCTGTTCCGCATTCCGGTGAAGAGCGACGGCTCGGCGGGCGACATCGCGGAGCTCAAACCCTCGCAGACGCTGACGCAGCCCGACGGGATGCGCGCCATCGGCAAGAACGAATTCCTTCTCATTGAGGGCGCCGGCCGGCTCGACCACGTCACAGTGAGCGGTGACGAGGCGAAGATTGAGGTCCTGAAGGAGGGCTTCAACGGCCCCACCGCCGTGACGCGGGTCGGTGACACCGCCTGGGTTCTCGAAGGCAAGCTGAAGTACATGAACGACCCGAAGTTCAAGGACCAGGACCCGGGCCCGTTCAAGGTTTACGCCGTGCCTTTTAAGGGCAAGTAAAGGGCGAACAGCCAGTAAGAGACAGTATTTCCGAAGAATTCGTAACGCTCCGCGCCGGGTGGAAGCCCGGCGGCGGGGTCGAAACCCTGCCCTACATGCACAGGTTCGCGACCTGGCAGACCCAGTCAAAGCAGCGTCAAATTTGCTGAAAGGTTTGCGCCCGGGATTCGCGTTGGATAGACTACCCCCCAATTTGGCTTTTCAGGCACCACAACTTAAATCCTGGGTTTCGGAGGCTTTCCACGTGAGAATACTGATCTCTGCCGTGTGTACGTTGCTCATCGCTTCGGCCGCTTTTGCGCAGACCGATCGCGGCACCATTACAGGCGCGATTCTGGACCCGGCAGGCGCCGTGGTGCCAGGCGCCACCATCGAAGCGAA
>Ga0182030_10021342_pt1 | contig 12136 bp, 12 predicted proteins | sample 812S3MmetaG_FD_121299 | JGI IMG/M metagenome (GOLD analysis project Ga0182030, IMG submission 121299) | Permafrost microbial communities from Stordalen Mire, Sweden - 812S3M metaG (Illumina Assembly) | ecosystem: Environmental > Terrestrial > Soil > Wetlands > Permafrost | place: Sweden...
ATATTGTGACCGGCTCGCTTTTGGCCTGGGCCGGCGGCTGGAACATTATTATAGTCGCCGAAGTGTTGCATACCTACATTCCCGGCGGTAACAGCGGACAGGATTTGTTCGGCATTGGCAGCCTGCTTGTAGCGGCGTCTGCCGGCGCCCAGCAGAAAGTATTTTTTATGGCTTTATTCGCTTTGGTCGTAGTGGTAGCAGTACTAAATCTTTTTGTCTGGCAAAAGCTTTTAAAATATGCAGAACGATATAAATTCGAATAAACGCGGATTTGTCGCTGATAGGTACGCTGAAATTTTCGCTGAAACTAAGTGTGTCCATCCCGGAATTTTTTACGCATCCGCAATATCATAAGCCGTAAAAAATATCCGGCGGTCCTAGAAACTAGAATTTATGGATCCAATAATATCCTTTAAAGAAGTTTTTAAAGTCTATCCCGGTAACCCGGGACCGAGTTTGCGTGATGTAAATTTTTCTGTTAATGACGGAGAGTTTTTTTGTATTGTCGGCCCTTCGGGCTGCGGCAAATCTACGGTCTTAAAAATAATAGCGGGATTGGAAAAAATAAAGCAGGGAGATGTAAAAAAACCTGAAGATGTCTCTATGGTTTTCCAAAGCGGTGCTTTGTTTCCTTGGTTGAATGTCTACGAAAATGTTGCTTTGGGTATGCGAGCTAAAAATGAAAGTGAAAAAAAAGTTGAGGAGCAATGTAAAAAATATATAGAGATGACCGGGCTTACCGAATTTTTCCAAAAGTATCCGCGCGACCTAAGCGGCGGACAAAAACAGCGCGTAGGCATTGCCAGGGCTTTGGCTGTTGAGCCAAAAGTCTTGTTGTTAGATGAGCCTTTTTCAGCTCTAGATACCGCAACTACAGAAGAGCTCCATAGAGACTTAATAAAAATTTGGCAGGCTACCAAAAAAACTATTATTATGGTTTCCCATTCTATAGAAGAAGCCGTAAACCTGGCCGACCGAATAATGCTCATGAAAGCCGGCCAAGTCCAGCAAACTTTCCAAATAAAACTCCCCTACCCCCGCCGCGAAAAAGAAGCCGAATTCATGCACGATGTCCAAACCATCCGCAAAAAGTTTTTTGAAGCGCCTTAATTTAGCTTTCCTTCCAAGTGCTAATTCGCACGAATTAGCACTTGAAAAATTTCCAATAAAAAAACCACCTTTATTTGGTGGTTTTTTTCTTTTTGATCAAAAGCAATTTATTTTCCCTTGAGATTTTTTTTACCGCCGCCTCTCTTTTTAAAGTTTTTCTCCAGGAACGGAATTTTTCGTGGTAAATTATTTTTCCGCCGCCGTGGGCGGTTACGTATTTGGAACCTTTACCGGAATTATGCGCCAGTTCCCTGGCTTTTAAATCTTTAGTGCTGCCGGAGTAAAGCGAGCCATCTTTGCATTTTAGAATGTAGAAATAGAACATATGTTATTTTTTGGTCTCTCGATTCGTCGGAGGCACTCCTCACTCGAGACACTCGACATTCTATTATTGGCCGGAGGCCACGAGCGAAGTCGAGTGGTGGACCTGGGGGGAATCGAACCCCCGCCTCGGCAATGCGAATGCCGCGTAATACCACTTTACTACAGGCCCCTACTACGCTAAAGCTTCGTAGGGCAAGCCCCACTCCGCCGCCGCATAAAGCTATGGCGGACAAGTCGTAGGGCAAGCCTTAAACGATTAACTTTATGATTTTACCTAATTAAAACTTAACCAGCAAGAGCTGGGCTTCGCCGTTGTTGTTGCAGCCGTCATTGTCTATGCCTTGGTTGTATAAGTCCAACTCCACGCTCGGGTCCAGGGTAAAACCGCTGCCGGACTCTACCCCCAAATAAATTCCCGCCGGAACATTGCAGCCGTTACGGACGGTAACCGTGTCCCAGTAATTGTAGTCATAAGTTCCGCCCCAAGGAGTGTTTGGGGGCCATGCGGCAATGTAAGGTCCGTGCCAATGGCTTTGGGCCGTGCTAAGCCAGTTCGCAGGTATTGCCGCCGGCAGTGTTGTACAAGCCAGATAATTACTGCAAACGCAGGCGGGAATGTTGGTACTGCAGTCCTCGCCGCTGCCCGTGGTATCGTAAGGTAAAGCTTTTGCCAGTCCCGGATCCCAGCCGCGGTTTACGTCGGGAGGATAAAAGCCCATGTCGTCGTAGTAAAGTTCCAGAGCGGTTTGCATTTGCCTTATGCTTTGCAGGGCCAGCGCGCTTTTGGCTTTTTCCCTGGCTCCATTTAGCGCCACAAGCACGACAGAAGCCAGTAAGGCGATAATTGCAATAACCACCAGAAGTTCAATTAATGTAAATCCGGCTAGGTTTTTTATTTTGTTAAATGTTTTTATTTTTTGCATTTGCCTATAACTGGTTAGCAGAGGTATTATAACATTTATCCACCAAAATTTTTTATGGATTGATATTTAACGATTTTATCTATACAATCATAGTACTTTCGTCCGATTGAGTGATTTATTAAAATTTAGGCGGATTAATGTTCAAAATAAAGATTATCGCTTTGGGGAAATTTAAAGAAAAGGCTTACAAGGAATTGGAAGCCGAGTTTTTAAAGCGCCTATCCCCTTTTGCTAAGCTTAAAGTAATAGAATTACCCGAAATTGGCTACGGCAAAAACCAGGATTTGGAAAAAATTAAAGAGCAGGAAGCGCAAAAAATTATTAACCAGCTGCCGGAAAATGGAGTGGTAATTTTACTGGAAGAAAAAGGCGCAGTAAGGAATTCCAAAGATTTTGCGGCCTTTTTAGATAGAATTGGCTCTCTGGGCAAGGAACTAGTATTTGTTATTGGTAGCGGTATTGGCCTGCACCAGTCGTTGCACCAGTATAGTAATTATTCAATATCGCTATCCCCACTAACCTTTCCGCACAACATGGCACGCGTAATTTTAGAAGAGCAAATTTACCGTTCTTGCACAATTCTGGCCGGAAAAGAATACCATAAGTAGAAGCTACAGAACTACAGATTTGGAACACTACAGAAACCTACAGAAGCTAATCCCCTATTTGGGGATTTTTTATTTCGGCTGTGATCAGCGCTAGGACAAACCACAGTAGTAGTTGGGTTTGTTCTAAGGTGTAAAAATAGTGGTCAAACTGCATCAGGAGCAGGAAACTTATTAGGATTGTTGTCAGTAGTAAATAGTAAGTCCCCTGTTCTGGATTTTTTTCCAATCTTATTTTTTTTACTAGCATCCACAACTGAGACAAAAAAATCCAAAGTAAAATTAGCGCTGCCGGGATGCCAAGTTCTGCTGCGGCAATTATAAAATAGTTGTGTGGTGGTTGTTTGTCCCAGGGGGCCAGCACTTTGCCGCTATATTGCTCCATGTGAAGCATGCTCTCCCCTAGCCCGACTCCAAAAATCGGATTTTGAATTGCCATTTTAACCCCGGTAACATCGTAAAATTTCCTGGCCATGGTAGATTGGTCAGAAAATGTGGCGCGAGTGAGCAAGAACGGTCTGAAAACAGCAAATGAGATTATGATTGAAACAAGGATGGTTGTCATTGCGAGTGCAGCCGAAGCAATCTTCTTGTTTGGTGAGATTGCTTCGTCGGATGCACTCCTCGCAATGACGTTGTACATCCCAAAGAAGATTATTAACCCTGCAGCTAAAGCCAAGTACGCTCCACGTGAAAAAGTCACGGTTAGGCCTAGAATACTCAAAAAGAGTAAAAATGAGTAGGTAATTTTGGCTTTTAAGCTGATTGAGCTGATTAATAGGTATAAAGTAGTAAAAATGCCGGCAACCAGTACTGCTGAAAGAGGGTTTGGATGGGGAAATGTGCCATATCCTCTTATATATGTTGTTCCACTTGAAACAATTTTTGCTACGCCCAATATGGTTGGGCTAATATGCTGCTCCCCTATTTTGAACAATCCTAGAGAGGATTGCTTGGCGAACTGCGTGAGTGCCAATAACGCCTCTAATCCTGACAAACAAGCAAAAAGCTTAAGAATAAGAGCTTTTAGGTCAAATTCCTTAAATATTACAACTAATGTTCCATATGCAACAATTAGTTCTAACCATCTGAGCAATAAATACAAGGATAATCTAGTTTGGACAGTAAAATGTACAATAAATGCTAAAAAAAGCACTAAAATAAGCCATTTTAATGATTTTACCCCGCACCAAAAGGCTTTTAGTCCATAAAATTTGTCAATTTCTTCATCATTAAGGGACTTTTGGGCGTCTAGATAAGGACCTTCAGCCTTTGGTACGGGGCGCGCCACGTGGTAGAGCTGCCTTGGACGTATGACTAGCACCAGCCCAAATAGGGCAAAAATCAATATATCGCTTAAATATAAGGAAAAAGAAGTAAAATCTGAATACTGCCCGCTTAAATAAGCCTGATTTGTAAGAAAAACATGACGAATAGGGAAGAGTATACTAATAACAAGGAGAATTGTTAAAGATTTCATCAAAAATCTGGTGCTTGTATTAATTTTTGACAAATTTAACATTTTATTTTATAATTAATAAAATCTAATCAAATTTATTGTGAAAACTTCAACCTGAATCAATTCTAACATATTAAATTTTTTGTTATACTTTGTAGGTTGTGCATGTAACTTTTTGCCTTCGTAGCTCAATGGATAGAGCAAATCCGTCCTAAGGATGAGATGGGGGTTCGATTCCCTCCGAGGGCACCACGAACCACTCGCAGACTCGGGTTCATGGCGCAGCCACGAACATGAGAAGGCGAGTGGTGAGTGTCCTGCACCGGAGGAGTACATCCGACGACTGGTACAGGGCTATAAGTCTGATATAATGTAAGAATATGATAGACCCTGAACTGCACAATTATTTGTCTGGTATAAACCAGAGCCTTACAGAAATAAAAGCCAAAAGAGCTCCGGGGATTTGGCGCGCGTTTTTTCATGGGATGTTCGGGGCTTTTGGTTATTTGGTGGGAATAGTTTTAGTGGTCGCTGTTGTGGGTTGGTTTTTAGCTATAACAGGTTTAATTGCTCCGTTCCAAACACAATGGCAACGGTTCCAAGATTTTATGACTAAGGCGGAGAATACAATAAGCGCCACCCAAAGCGTCCAGCAGGGGAGCGCCCCACAAGGTTCGGTTATAACTTTACCCAATGGGCAAAAAGCGGAGATAATCCAATAGGGCTTGAAAGTTTTGTAAAAAAAAGCTAAAATGTTTAGGCATTTTACGGGCCCTTAGCTCATTTGGTAGAGCGCTTCCATGGCATGGAAGAGGCGACCGGTTCAAATCCGGTAGGGTCCACCACAAAAAACACCTTCCAATATTGGAAGGTGTTTTTTGGTCGGGCTGCTGGGAATTGAACCCAGTCTACACGCACCCGAAGCGTGCGTACGACCGACATACTCCAGCCCGTTAAAGTGCAAAAAGTTTTCTGCAAAATCTTATACATTATATATTGTTCAAACTATCTTAGCAATGCTAAAATGAGCTTATGAATGAGCAGATTATATTAAACGGCCAGCTGGTAAGCTACGGGCACTATAATAGTCAAAAGCAGAATGGCTGTTTAATTTTTTTGCATGGCTGGCGATCCAACAAAGAAGTTTGGAATGGTGTTGTTGGTAAGTTAGGCGGCAGTGCCATTTACCAAATAGATTTGCCAGGCTTTGGGAAATCTCAAGCTCCAAGCCGGACAATGACAGTAGGGGATTATGCCGAAGTAGTAAAAGGCTTTATTGAAAAATTAGGCTTAAGTAATGTTATTGTAGTAGGACATTCTTTTGGCGGCAGAATAGGAATTAAGCTGGCATCTAAGAATCCTGAATTTATTAGCAAGCTAGTGTTAGTAGATAGCGCGGGATTTGCCATGGATTCACAAAAGAAAACCGCAATGAATTTGGCGGCAAAAATCGTTAAGCCTTTTTTTAAGCCAAAGTTTATGCAGGGTTTAAGAAAAAGTATTTACAAACAAATTGGCTCGGAAGATTATGTTGCTACGCCTGAGCTGCAAAGAACTTTTGTAAATGTAGTAAGTGAAGACTTAACAAAAGACATGGGGCAAATTAAATGCCCAACGCTTATTATCAACGGCCAAAACGATAAAGACACTCCCGTTGAGTTTGGGCGAAGAATGCAGTCCTTAATTCCTAATTCTAAATTCCTAATTCTAAAAAATGCCGGGCATTTTAGCTTTTTGGATCAGCCGGAAGAGTTTGAACAAGAACTAATTAGATTCATTGCGTAGCGCGCCGATTTATCGACGATTGTAGTTGCCTCATTTATGAGGCTTAAAGCTCGATAAATCGAGCAACTACGCTTAGAAACCCATAAATGGGCACGCTACACTTAGATAAGATTATGACTTTTGACCCATACAAGCTAATTAAATACCACATTTATTTACTCCAGCTGGAAAGTTATGAGCTGGGGCGTTTTTGGAAATTGCTTTTTAAGCGGGGTTGGTTTGGGGCGAATTTGGAGCAGAGGAAAAGTTTGGTTTGGACAAAAAAGGCTGTTTTGCTTTTTATAATTAGCGAGTTGTTGATCCTACTGCTTGCAGGATTTTTGTCTTACAAAGGTTTTTATGCGCCGTTTTCTTTTTGGTGGCAAAGGGTGTTTACATTTTTAGTAGTAGTTTATATTTTGGATTTTTTTACGCCTCTGTTTTATCTGTTTCCACTTTGCTGCTTTGGCCGTTTGATTTTTTTGCTAAGCAGATGATCATGGGCAGTGCAAAAAGTAAAATAAAGAGCCTACCGAATTTAAAAGTCATAGGGATTGCAGGGAGTTACGGCAAGACAACCATGAAAGAAGTTTTGAAAGAAGTTTTAGGTTTTAGGTTTAAGGTTTTAGCCACTCCCGAAAGCGTGAATACACCGGTGGGAATATCGCGTTGGATACTTAAAAGCATAAGCCCTGATCAGGAAATTTTAATTGTAGAAATGGGGGAACACTATCGTGGGGATGTAAAAGAATTATGCGCCATTACTAAACCGGATTTTGCTGTAGTAACGGGAATAAATGAAGCGCATTTGGAGAGGATGAAGACTTTAGAAAATGTCACGGCTACTATTTTTGAAATTGTTTCAAAAGCAAAAGCAGGCGCGACCGTAATGTTAAATGGTGATGATGCAAATGTTATGGCTCATTATAAAGAGTACGTTTGGCCGGATCATAAAGTACTAGAATATAGAGTGGAAGACGTAAAGAATAAAGTACTTAATTCAGAAGAACTGCTATGGGAAGGAGAACTTGAGGGTGTTGGCAAAGTAGAGATAAATTTGCTGGGTGAGTATGCGCTGGCTGATGTTGACGCAGCGGTAAAAATTGCCCAAGCCTTAGGAATGAGTCCGAAAGAAATTAGGCAGGGGATTAGCAGAATAAAACCCGTTGAACACCGTTTGCAGGCTATTAAATCGCCCGGCAATGTTCTAGTAATTGACGACAGTTATAACGGCAACCCGGACGGAGTAACCGAGGCCATTAAAGTTTTGGCTTCATTTACCGGCCGTAGAAAGTTGTTTATCACCCCGGGTCTGGTGGAAATGGGCAAAGCCGCGCCCGATGTACATCGTAAAATAGGTAAAGAATTGGCGGGCGTTGCCAGTGTGGTAATTTTAATAAAGAATAGCGTTACACTATATATAGAGGAGGGAATCAAGTCAGGCAGTCAGCAATCAGCTGTCAGCAATCAGATTGTTTGGTTTGATACTACTCAGGAAGCTCACGCGGCTTTAGGTAAAATTTTGCAACCTAATGATGTAATTCTTTTTCAGAATGATTGGGGAGACAACTATTTGTAATTGAGCAAAATTAAATAAAATTAAGTAAAATTGCCAAAATTTACTCCGTAGAATAATGCTCAAAAAGATTATCCAAAAGCTATCCGCGCCTAGAGTGGATTACCAACCTCTTATTGAGGTGCGGGTTTTTAAGGATGCCCTGCTTCATAATCTTGGCGAGTACCAAAAGCACTATCCAAAGTTACAATTCGCTCCGGTATTAAAAAGCAATGCTTACGGCCATGGTCTGGTGCAGGTTGCGGAAATTTTGGACGGGCAAAATTTGTCGTTTTTTATGGTAGATACTTTTTTTGAAGCCCTGGCGTTAAGAAGAGAAAATATAAAAACCAAAATTTTAATTTTGGGTTATGTGCGAGGCGAGCAAATTTTAAACAACAAACTTAAAAATTTTAGTTTTGGCGTAATAGACTTCCAGCAATTAAAAAATATTTGCAAGGAATTAAAAAACCCACAGAGCTTTCATTTAAAAATAGACACGGGCATGCATAGGCAGGGGATTTTAAAACAAGAAATTCCCGAGGCTATAAAATTAATTAAAGCCAATAATAATTTTATTTTGGAAGGAGCTTGCACGCATTTTGCTGAGGCAGACGGTGAAAATAAAGATTTTACCAACAAACAAATTTTAGAATGGAATGAGGTAGCAAAAGTTTTTAAACAGGCATTTCCAGAAATTAAATTTTTCCATGCTTCCAACAGCGCGGGGGCTGCTTATTCAACACAAATAGACGCCAATGTTAGCCGTTTGGGTATTGGCCTGTACGGTATTAACATGTCACCGTTTGAAAAGCTAGATTTAAAACCCGCTTTGGAAATGGTTTCTATAATAAGTTCCATAAAACATATCCAGCTAGGAGAAAAAGTAGGTTATGGCATAACCTTTGAGGCGCAAAAACCCACAATTGTTGCCACCGTGCCGGTAGGGTATACTGAAGGTGTAGACAGGCGGCTAAGCAACAAAGGTTTTTACAAAGTTAAAAATGTTTTCTGCCCGCTTGCCGGCCGGGTGAGTATGAACATGAGCAGTATAGATGTTAGTGAAGTGCCAAATGTAAAGCTGGAAGATGAGGTTATTATCATCAGCAAAAATCCGGAAGATAAAAACTCCGTAGAAAATATTGCAAAGCAATGTGATTGCATTCCATATGAAATTTTAGTTCGCATTCCGCAACATTTAAGAAGAACTGTTTTATGAAAAACATCGGAGTATTTTTTGGCTCAGGGTCAACCGAGCACGACATATCCATTATTACCGCGCAACTAATTATTGCGGGTCTTAAAGGTTTGGGCTACCAAGTTACCCCGGTTTATATTACCAAAACCGGTAAGTGGATGCTTGGGGATGATTTGGGCAATTTAAAAATGTTTACTTCTCCGGATAAAAAGCCGGAAGACAATAAAAAATATTTTGAGTACTATTTAGACCTGGAAGAAAGTGTTGGTAAAATGGTATTTAAGAAAAAAGGCTTGGGCGGAAAATCTATCGCAATCGATTTAGCTTTCCCAGCCCTGCACGGCACTTACGGCGAAGACGGCACCATACAAGGCATGTTTGAAATGCTCGGAGTGCCGTATGTAGGCTGCGGCGTGCCGGCGAGCGCAGTTGCTATGGACAAGGCGTTGACTAAAATTGTCATGCAGCAAAAGAATATTCCTACGACAAAATTTATAGATTTTACAAAAGCAGACTGGGAAGATCATGGATCACAGATCATAAATCATATAACAGAAAACCTAAAATGGCCGGTGTTTGTGAAGCCCGTGCATTTGGGTTCTTCCATTGCAATATACAAAATCAAAGAAGGTGATTTAAAGAACTTGGAGAATAAAATTGAAGTTGCTTTGCATTATGACGACAAAGTGTTGGTGGAAGAGGGTGTAGAAAACTTAATGGATGTAACGTGCTGTTTAATAGGTAACCAAAACCCGCGCGCTTCGGTTTTGCAGGAGTCTGCATTTAAGGACGATTTATTTAACTTTGAAGACAAATATATAATAGGCGGCGGCGCCCAGACCGGACAGGCCCAAAACAGTTTGGTTATTCCGGCTAGTTTAAATGAGGAGACCACGGCTGCAATCCAACAAACTGCAATAAAAGTATATAAAGCTTTGGGCTGTAGCGGCATTGCCCGGGTAGATTTTCTATACAACAAACAAACCAAAGAATTTTTTGCTAACGAGGTTAACCCTCTGCCCGGCACTTTGTACCACCATTTGTGGAAAGCCAGTGGTCTTGAGCTGCACGAACTCTTGAAGGAACTTATAAAGTTCGCGGAAGAAAAATATGAACAGAAAAGGCAAATTAATTTTACCTTTGACTCCAGCGTCTTAACCCAGCTAGGCGGTTCTAAAATGAAAGGTGCTAAGTTAAATGGTTCTGTTCCATTGAAAGGCTAAAGGAGTTAAGCGGAAATTTAGTGAAACCAAAATTTTGTCAGGCGTGTTCAATATCAAACAAATGACATCCCGATACGAAAATCAAAAAATCAATGAAGGCTATCAGTATGTTATAGGCTGCGATGAAGTTGGCCGTGGCTGTCTGGCTGGCCCTGTGGTCGCGGCCGCGGTTGTTCTGAATTTTGATTCCAAACCAAAATGGTTTTCTGAAATTAAAGACAGCAAGCAGCTTTCTGCAGAAAAGCGGGAATATCTTTTGCCGCTAATAAAATCGTCAGCATTGTGGAGCATTGCCGAGGTTTCACCCGAAGTGGTAGACAAAATAAATATCCATAACGCTTCTTTGCTGGCCATGAAGAAAGCGGTGGAAGGTTTGTGTGTTTCCATCCCGGAATTTTTTACGTACCGGGATATAGTAAGTCGTAAAAAATATCCGGGATCCAGAAATAGGCAAGGTTCTGGATCCCGGCTCTCGGATGCACTCGGCCGGGATGGGACACATAGTATGTTCTTAGCGGTGGACGGCAAGTTCAAGATTCCCAATCTAGACATGGAACAGGAAGCTATTGTAGGCGGCGACAACAAAGTTTTATCAATTGCCGCAGCCTCTATAATAGCGAAAGTCTACAGAGACGCCTTAATGAAAAAGTTTGATGAAACGTTCAAAGGCTACGAATTCGCCAGGCATAAAGGCTACGCAACCGAGTACCATAGAAAAATGGTTTTAATGTACGGCTTGTCTCCAATCCATCGAATAAGTTTTTGTAAGATGTTAACTTAATAAGTGTTTCATTAAACAAAAATACCCATACATCTGTATGGGTATTTTTGGCGGAGAGGGAGGGATTCGAACCCTCGAGAAGCTTTCGCCCCTGCTGGTTTTCGAAACCAGTGCACTCGACCACTATGCGACCTCTCCAAAAAATGGCTTACATATTATAACAAAAAGCATTATAATAGGGTAGAAGCAGCAATAAATATATTTAATTTATGAAAAAATACTACGGAGCTCAAACCGAAAAAGCCATAAAGAATTTTCCTTTTGACACGCATATGTGGCATAAGGAGTTTTTGATGGCGCTGGCGCAAATTAAGAAGGCTGCGGCTATGGCGAATTTTGAGGCGGGGAATATTAGCAGGGATGTTAAGAATGCAATTGTTAGGGCGGCGGATGAAGTTTTGGAAGGTAGATTTAGCGATCAGTTTCCGCTTCCGGCTTTAATGGGTGGGGCCGGGACTTCTATTCATATGAATATGAATGAGGTGTTGGCCTCACGCGCTACGGAAATATTAGAAAAGGCTGGTAAGAAAATTGTTGTTCATCCTAACGACCATGTAAACAGGAGTCAGAGCACGAATGATGTAAACCCAAGTGCAGTAAAAGTTGCGGCTGTACCTTTGCTTCAGAATCTATCAACCGTCTTAAAAGAACTGTCGTTTACCTTTGACCAAAAAGCTAAGCAGTATAAAAGTGTTATAAAACTGGCGCGAACGCATTTGCAAGACGCTGTGCCTATTACTTTGGGCGAAGAGTTTGGCGCTTATGCGGAAGTTATTGGACAGCATAAATTAGAGATTGATCGCGTAACATCGCTAGCTCTTATCTTAAACCTTGGCGGTACAGCAGCCGGGAATTCTGTGAATGCCAGCCCTAAATATAGAGCAGCGGTTTATAAGTACTTAAATAAAATTACTAAACAGAATTTTAAACCCGGAAGCAATTTAATTCCTTTAACAAACAGCAGCGGGTACTTTTTAATTATTTCCCAAGCTGTTAATGCTATGTGTGTGGACATGTCTAAGATTGCTTCTGATCTTCGCCTTATGTCCAGCGGTCCGCTTGGGGGACTGGGTGAAATAACTTTGCAAGAATTACAAAACGGATCTTCCATAATGCCGGGCAAGAACAATCCTGTTATGCCGGAAACGGTAAATAATATGTATTACTGGGTAAGCGGAAATAATCTTTCCATAG
>Ga0182030_10021343_pt1 | contig 12136 bp, 8 predicted proteins | sample 812S3MmetaG_FD_121299 | JGI IMG/M metagenome (GOLD analysis project Ga0182030, IMG submission 121299) | Permafrost microbial communities from Stordalen Mire, Sweden - 812S3M metaG (Illumina Assembly) | ecosystem: Environmental > Terrestrial > Soil > Wetlands > Permafrost | place: Sweden...
GAATCCAACGCGCCGAGTTTCGTGCCGGCGTCAGGAAAATTCTTGTAGCCGATGAATTGCGCCTTGGTGAGGTAGGTGCGCCAGGTCTGGATGTAGTCGGCGGTGTAGACCTGCTTCAACTGGGCAGAGAGCGCGGCGCGATCGATGGGCGGGCCGGACGATGGTCCGAGAACCCATTCTTCTCCGCGGAAGTAGGGGTCGGGATGAAGGATCGCATCCAGCATGAATGTGAAACCGTCCCTCGTAAATGCGCCTTGCACGGGAAAAGTGTCGATGAAGTATTGCGAGGAGCCGGGGAATTTGCCGTTGTAGTTGAAACCGGGAACCTTGTGATTGGCAGCGGCGAGCATGCTCTGGTAGACGTGTTGGAATCCCTGAAATCCGTTGAGATAGTTGCGAGCCTTGGCAATGAGGGTCTCGTTGCGCGGGCTGCCGGCGCCGGCGAGGCATGAATTCGCGCCAGGGAGCAGGCTGGCATAGAACGCGAATTGAGTTTGCGCAAGACGGGAGGCTTCCGGCGCGGGTGTTCCATTGCCTGTCCACTCGGTGAGCAGGGCGCTGGGAAGAAAATCTACGGTGTCCTGCGCGGTGTCGGGGTCGGGATTGCTGGCGGTGATGAGATAGGTTTTGAGCGGCCGATAGGTTGCGCCGTAATCGGCATCGGGAGCGGGAGGAGACTGCAGCGCACTGAATTTGGCCAGCATATTTACTTGCGCGGGATAGAGGAGAAGCGTGCGGAATTTGTTGGAGTAGGCCTGGCAGGCTACCGGGTAGAGCGCATCGCCGCGATAGAGGCCGAGGCGATACATAAACGGTGAACCGTTCTTGCGGTAGCCCTCGAGTTCGGCGAGAACAACGCGGAGCTTTTCGAGCGCTTCGAGATCGCCTTGCGCGGCGTAGCTGCCTTGTGCGACTGAAGAGACTGGCGCTGCGGCGGCTGTGGCTACGCGCTTCTCGAGAGAGCGATTGTTGAAGAAGGAAATCGTGATGAATGTCAGGACGATGAGAATGACGATGCTGGTACAGGCCAGGAGCATGCGCTTGAGGACGCTGGTGCGGGTGCTGGCGCGGCTGGTCTCAAGGGCGGACTTATCGGCGAGTAGGATCTTCGAAAACAGGTGCGGCAGAAACACCCACTGCGGAACTTTGCGCGTGCCGCCGCGGCGGGGTGGCGGGGCCGTTTGTTGTTGCTGTATGGCGGCGAGAGAAAAGATGCGTGTTGCGCCGGCGTCAACGGGTGCGGCCGCTTGAGGTTGTGCGGGGCCGATGTCGAGAATGTCTTCGACGATATGGGCGCGCATGCCGGCAAAGAAAAATCCGCGCAAGAAGGGATTGACGCCGATCTGGCTGGGACGGGCCACTTCCGCAAGGAACGAAACAATGCCGGAGCGGAGCTTGCGCAGGTCGCGGGGAAATTCATAGGCACGGGCAATGTCCTGGAGTTCGCCGCCGCGGGAAAGAACATCGAGACGAAACTCGGCAAGGGCGAAAATGAGCTGGTCGAAACGGCCGCCGATGAGGGCAGTAGCCTGTTCGGTGTATAAGCCTTGCCCGGTGCTCAGCGAGGACAAGAGCGAACCGATGGGGAGTTTGACTTCTTCTTCGGTGAGCTTGCCGGCATAGTCGGCAAAGGGAGCAACAGTATCAAGCTTGGTGAAGAGGACGTAAATGGGAAGCGAAATGCCGAGTGTTTGCGAGAGCTGGCGGAGTCGCTCATTGAGAGTCTGTGCCAGAGCGCGAATCTGCTCGGTAGTATTGGGCGCCATGATGCGCTCTACGCTGACGCAGACGACTACCGAGCGGGCAGGGAGCCGGCTATCGCCGAAGACGGAACCGAGACGCGCGGGAATGGTGGCGTGGACAAGACGCTGCCAGAGAGGTGGTTGGCGAAGGAGCGCTCCGCCGGCTTCGGCGATTACGTAGTTGCCGGCAAGCCAGACATTGGCGAGTTGCGTAGGAACGATGATTCCGTCGCGATAGACATTGCCTACGAGTAACTCGGGCTCAAGGCCGGATTGAAGAACGGTCTGTGTCTTGGCGGAGTTTTCGTCACCGATGACGTAGATGAGTGGCAGCGACGCGAGAGACTTTGCGCCGGCGCGCCCTGATTGGCGGACCTTGGCATCCGCGTCGCGGAGCAGGTTGCTGAGGTTGATGGCGTCGGGTGTATCAGGGCCGGTCGATTGGCCGGAACCACCGCTCATTTTGTTGAGGTACCAGATTACAAATACGGTGGTCAGTGCGCCTAGAAGGCCAAGGATCACGATAAAGAGCACGAACTTTGTGCCTTCGAAGTGCAGCAGGAAGGCAGCACCGATTACAAGTGCGAGATAGACGAGAAAGATTAAGAGGCCAATCAGGACGCGCTTCATAGGGATGTCCTTTTCGGGGAAACGGACGGTGCTGCGACTTCGTTCAAAATTTGAGGGTTGGAGTGAAACTCCCGAAGAGAAGAAGCAGGTCCTTCGACTCCGCTGAAGTACGCTTCGCTCAGGATGACAGGTGTGGTGGTGGGACGCAGAGTGTGAGGATCTAATTGCGAGGTCGATGGGAGAGCCTGGCCGAGGATGAACATGTATCCGACGTAGGCCAGGATGGTGAAGACGGCCAGCAGGATGGCGGCAATTGCGAGGGGACCTACCCACGGATCGCCTTTAGGGGCAGGCGGTGCGGCTGGTGTTTCGACAGGGCGGAAGAGCGCATAGTTGCCGCGGATACGGGTGATCTTGTCGCGCACGCGCTGGAGAATGGTGTGAATCTCCGAGGCATCCCCGAAAGCAAAGCGGCCGCGATAGCCGAGCAGCAGACAGAGGGCGTGCAGTTCGAGCACGTCGGCGACTTCAGCGGATTCGGGGCGGTTGGCCAGTTCGGTCAAGTTGCGGAAGAAGTATTCGCCGGCGAAGTGGCCGCCAAACATCTCTTCCTGCAAGGGGCGGCGAGCCCAGTCGGCGAAGGTAGGATCTTTGGAGTTGAGGACACTTTCGTCGAGGAATCCGATCATGGCGTAGATAGCCATCTTTGAGGCTTCGTCGCTGTAGCCCATAGCGGACGCATCTTTCACCGCAGCGGAGATCATCTTGCGCAGAGTGGCGCGGAAGCTGTCGGCATTTTCAACGCGCTGAAGGGAAAAGCGGGTACGCAGGATGACGGTGAAGACCTCTTGAAAGGCAAGGGCCAGGTTATTGGTTCTGATCTCAGCGGCTGCGGAAGCTGGGGTGGGAGTCATGAGGATGTCTCCGTGATGATGGTGAGATCAAACGTTGCGTCGCCGAGGTCTCCGGGTAAATATACCCCAACGTTCTTGGTCTGCAGAATATGTTGCCAGCAGGCGCCGCTTTGGGAGATGGCGAAGTAGTGCATGTCCGCCTGGGCATGAAGGGCAGCCGGCGGGACGGGAAGATGCATGAGTTCAAGGCCGGGCAAGGCGCGCTGCACGAGTTTTCCAACGCCTTCAGCGGAGCATACCTTGGCGAGCTTAGGGGTCTGGCGGAGGATGACCGAGTCAGTCACTGAGGAGCGAATGCCGAAAATCCAGCGCGAACGGCGGAGACAGCGTTCGTCCTTTACCTCGGCCACATAGATGTAGTTGTCGGCTTTGCGGAACTGAAGCGTGACGCTGTTGGAAGGGGATACGATTTCAAGATACCGGCGTATGAGTGCGTCGAGCTCTTTGAACGTGAAAGCGAGGTCGCCATGGCGGTAATTCGGAATCTCGTTGCTGTTGGATTCAAGCGCAAATGTGCTGAGCGCTCCAGCCAGGCGGGCTAGATCCCGGTAGACCTCTTCAGGGTGTGAGCGGCGGTCCTGAAGATGGTGGCGCAATGCAGGCAGAGCCGAGCAGAGGGAGTGTAGAAACCAGTAATTGGCGACGTCGAGGGCGGAAGTCCCCAGCTCGAAGCGGCCGGAGCCGAGCCGTAAGGCGCGAGTGGACGTGACCTTCTCATCGATGGCCTGCGTGAGACGGTGAAGAAGCAGTACCAGCGGTTCGCTGGCACTGATGCGCAAGCAGGGCGGAATGAAGTCCGCGTCGCACGTGAATCCGCCATTGCCGTCGCGTAGAATGCGGGCGATGGGGAACGAAACCGTATCCGCTGAGAGCTGGGCCTTGCTGAGCAGGGCAAGGTTCTTGCGGGCGAAGGCGACAGAGTTCTCTCCCTGGCCGATGGCATCGTCACGAAGTTTGTGTTGGACCGCACTATAGCGGGTACCTGCATTGCCGCCAAGATCGCAGTCGAGGCCCTGGTCATGGCGGGGTGGAATGGCCAGATAAAGGGTGATCTCGCTGTCGGTGGAAGAAAAGAGGTTGCTGAGCTGAACAGGATCAGGCGCTGCGTCGCAGTCGGGCAGGTCGAAGATGAGGCCGTCGGGAAGGATTCCGGATGCGAAGCTGAGGATGGCGAGACCGTTGCGGAGCGCCTCGGTATCGAGGGAGAAGTGGAGAAATCCCCAAGGGTCCTGGCGCAGATTGGAGTTCAGGAACCACAGGGTATCTTCGAAATACCGGCTTTGCGTCTGAAAATGGTGAGGCCCGAGGTGCATGCCTTCCGACCAGACGACCCGGGACAGGAACTTCATAGTAGGGTAACCACCATGGGAGAGGGTTAGAGGCTACGTGGTTTTTGCGCCAGGTCCGTTTCTGGATCGGTGAAGAGAGAGAGTCCGAAACCAGTCACTTGGCCCTTATGGAAAGGTCACCCAGCCACCCCGGAGAATACCTGTTGAATCATTGCATTGCCCGTTCGTCCGGATCGGCAGATTGCAAACGAATTATACTGAAATTCTTTTTTACGTGAATAGGTAAATCGGGAGCAGCGAATGATTTATGCTACCCGCATCGCACCGGAGGCCTGACAGGTATGGACAAACCGACGACACCAGCTGGCGGGAATAGCTCAGGATTTCCCAGGCCGGAGGATTCCGGTTCGGAACCGAGCTTTGGGGCAACCGGGGCTTTTGGGATTTTGAAGGGGCCTGAAGAGGTTGAAAAGCCAGCAGCTGTTCCTGCAATCAAGCCTGAACCTGAGAAAATCAAGCCTCTTAAAATGACCGGGCAATTTCCGGCACTTGGCGGAAAGCCACTTGAAGAGCCTGTGGTGCACAAGGTGGTTTTCGGGGGGCCGGAAGAGGGCTCCGCGGAGCTGCTGGACCGGATCCGAATGGCGTCGTCTGTGGAACGGCCGGCTTTCAAAGAGAGAGCGCCCGCCGGTCAACCTGATGCGCAGGGTAGTTCGGGATTCACGCAGCTTCTGCGCTCCCTGGGGGGCGAAAGTCCGGCTTCAACACCTGCGGCAAGACAGACACCGGTGCCAGAAACTCATAAACCGGCGCCGATTTCGGGATTCACTTCTCTGCTGCAGACATTGAATGCCCCTGATCCGAAGGCAGTTGCGGCCGCCCCGGCTATCAAGCCGATACAGGTTGACGTCCGGCCTCCTTCGCCGGAACCGCCCAAGGCACCGCCTCCGAGCCCGGCTCCGGCTCCAGTTGATTCGAAGCAGGGGACCTTTACGGAATTTTTGGAAGCGCTCGCAGCCCGGGGCCCGGCGTCGAGCAAACCTCCGGCCCGGGTGCCTGAGGTGCCGCTGGCTGCAGCGCCTCCAGCGCCGCCTCATGCGGAGAGCACGCCGGGGTCGTTCACGCAGCTGTTCGGGATGATCGGAAGTGCGGAAACAAGTGCTCCTGCGCCGAGCAGTCCTCCGGCACGGAAGCCTGGCCTTGGGGAAATGCCGATGGCCGCAACGGCCACGCCGCCACCGGCCGAAGGTGCGCCAGGGTCGTTCACGCAACTGTTTGGCACGTTTGGAAGTGGAGAGGCGGGTGCGCCTGCGGCGAGCAGCCTGCCGGGAAGGCTGCCTGGATTTGGAGAAGCGCCGTTGGCCGCAGCGACTCCTCCGCGACCGGCTGAAAGCATGCCGGGGTCATTCACGCAGTTATTCGGGACTTTAGGTGGTGCGGATACAGGCGCCCCTGCACCAGGCAGCCCGCCGGGAAGGTTACCGGGATACGGGGAAGCGCCGTTCGGCGCGGCGACTCCGCCTGCCACGGAGAACAAGCCGGGAGCTTTCACGCAGCTATTTGGCACCTTGGGAGGTGCTGAGGCCAGCGCGCCAGCCGCGCCGCCCATTGACCGCGGACCTGCGTACCCTGCTGCGGGCGGCGTGGGTTCATTCACGCGAATGCTGTCGCTGGAGCAGGAATCGGCTGCGCCTGCGTTGCGGGAAGAGCGCATGCCTCTTCCGGGCCCAGTGGATTATGGCCTTACGCCTGGAACGGCTGGGGCGGGGATGACGGGATCGGCAGCGCCGGGCCGCGATCCTTTCTCGGAGCCGCTGCCGGTGTTGGAGCCGGTCGCGCCAAGCACGCCGCCCTCGTCGGGAGTCGGCATAACGCAGCTGATTCGCATGCTGGAACAGCCCGCCACGCCCTCTGCTCCGACTGCCCCGGTTGCACCTGCGAGCCCCGCCGCGACAGGAGGGCCAGGAATCTGGACGCAGACTTTTCAATCGCTGAGTGAGTCTTCTGTAGCTGCTCCGCCTGCGGCGACGCCGCCGAGTTGGGCGCCGCCTCCGGCGCCGGCAGTCGTTCCAGTGGCGATGCCCGCACCAACACCGGCGGGCACGCCAACCGGACCGAGTGAGTTTACGCGGATTCTGGATGCGACGCGCATGCGGGAGATGGCAATGAAAGGCGGCCAGTCCGAAGGTGCGGGGGCTGCGGTGCAGCCTGGTGCGCCGCCAGCAGCGACTATGCCGATGCCGAAATTTACGGCTCCCCCTCCGCCTGCCCCTCCAGCGATGCCCGCGGCGAACGCAATGCCTCAGCCGGGCGGATTCGCTCCTCCACCTCCGCCGCAAGCTCCGGCATTCCCGATGAATTCTGCACCGCCCGCTCCTCCTGTTCCGCAACCTCCCGCTGTTAAGCCGCCAGCGCCGCCTGCGGTGGGGAAGCTGCAGCAAATGGTTCCTCTGCTACTGGTGATGGTCATCGTTCTGCTGGTTGTGCTGCTGGTGACGGTCATCTTCCTGATGAAGCATTAGCGGCATTTTTTCGGACCAAACGGAGGCGAAGTTTTGTTGCTTCAGAAGTCGATCCTCGGAGCTCTCCTCGTGCTTGCCGCGACCGCAGATGCGCAGGAGTTCAAGTGTCCTTCCAGTCAAGGGAAGAACGCGCTCTTCACGGTTGTTGTGTATGATGGGCCGCCTGCGGAGAAGGCCGACTTAGTTCCGGATGTATCTCGCGGGAAGGCGAGTTATACGTTTGCTTCCTGGGATGTCGGGTATCTCTACGGCATGGGACACTCTGTCTATCTGGTGTGCAAATTTGCCGGTCTTGGAGATGCGCAGGCTGTGACAATCAAAGTGGATAAGAAGGTGCAGCAGTGTGTCTTTCGGGCTGACAAAGGTGTGCCTGCGGAGGCTATTTGTAAGTGATTCGGAAAGTGGTGTTGCTTGCCCACGAGAAGCAGGTCCTTCGACTCCCTTCGCTACGCTACTATCCCTCAGGATGACAGGTTGTTTTGGTATTGGCTTTCGATGACTTACTTTGCTTTGAAACGAATTTTCCAAAGAGAACACTATTGCTGCGTGAACGACTGAACCGCTCAGGCGGGTTGGGCCAGAAGAATGACCAGTTCCATTTGCGGGTTGAGAATATCGGACGGGGCGTAAACGGCGAAGTTGCGCGCGCGCAGTACCGACTCCCAGACCGGGCCACCTTGCTCAATGGCAAAGTACTGGTGGCGCAGCTTGACTGGGATCGAGCGGGGCGGGGTGGGAACGTGCTGCAGGCGCAATCCGGGCAGGGCATTGCGGATCAGCGTTTCAAGCTGGGTTGCGGAGCAGGCTTTCAACAGCTTCTGAGAACGGTCGATCAGGTCGGCATCGCGGATGTCGGCGGCGATGGCTAGATAGAAGCGGGAACCGACAAAGTAAGCGTCCTTGTCGATCGAAGTGGCGTAAATGGTGTCCTTGACCATCTTGAGCGGGAGCGCCACGAAGTTACTCGGGATAACTGTTTCCAGCATGACTCGAATCAAGCGGTCAAGTTCGCCAAAGCAGACGCCGAGTTGCTCATGGGAGTAGGCGGGCAGATCTTTGGGAGCGATCTTGGTGGAGAACGCGGTTAGTGCTCCTGCTAAGTCGGATAACTCGCTGAAAAGTAACTCGGGGCGGGTGTTAGTCGACTCGAGGAAATGGCGGAGAACAGGAAGATGGCTGTTGACGGTGTAGAGGAGCCAGAAGTTGGCAATGTCCGAGGCAGTGAAATCGGCCAGGGACTGGTTTTTTTGACGGCGAGCACCTGAAAGCTGGCTACTGCGCGCAACCAGCAGCTCGATCAAATTGCTGAGGATTCGTTTGAGCGTTGGGTGCCCGTGAATGTCGATGAGCGGCGGAATGTAGGTGGGGTCAATCTGGTACATGCCGGTCTCGGAGCGGAGAATGCGGGTGAATCCGAGAACGACGGAGCCCTCGCGATTTTCCCCTTCGGCAAGAATCTGGAGGTTCTTGCGGGCGACCTGAACGGGTTTTTCACCGGAGCCGGTATTTTCATCGCGAACCATCTGCATCTGGGCGAGAAAGCGAGTGCTGACAGTGCTTCGGTTCACGGCAACGTTCATGCCGCCCTGGAGGTACTCGGGCACGGCGAGATAGAAAATGCAGCTTTGCCGTCCGCCCTGGAAGCATTCGTCGAGGACGCGGGCTGGGGGCGGGTACTCGGAGGCGGGGATGTCGAGGGAGAGCGCATCGGGGAAGATTCCGGAGGCAAGGGTGATGGCCAGGCGGCCTTCCGACAGGGCTTTGGTGTCAATTTGGATTTCGGAAAATCCCCAGGAGCGGGAATTGAGGGAGTCTAGGTAGAAGCGGGCGCTGTCTTCCACGAAGCGCTCCTGGGCCTGGAGATGCTGGGGCGAGAGAAACGTACCTTTGGACCAGATCACGGGTTGGAGCTGTCGCATTTTCTAGGCACCCTCGGGGCGAAAAGGTGATGTTAACTGTTGAGGCGAAAAGGTGTCCAAGGCAAAATGAGGGCGCGGTCCGCGTTATTGAGTCTACGAAGCGATGGCGGAACGAAGACCGATTGGATTGGTGGTCTCCCAGGTCTCAAAAGCGAGACTTGGGGCACCGGGTGGAAAGGCGGGCGGAAGCCCAGATGAAACACCATCATCCTCGCACATGTTGCGCTATACGAAAGAATTAATCTTCCAGCGGTGAGGAGACGGGAAAGAGATGTTGGCCTACGTATAAACGAACGTAGAATTTACTGGACATCTAGACCGGAGTTGTGGTTTTGTTGGGGGTACCGTTTGTTAGGCTTCCTGAATTCACACGAACGACCGGAGAGGTTATGGCCAGAGAGAGTACTCAGCAGAAACTTAGTCGCGTCCGGGCCCCCCGGGTGCAGATCACTTACGACGTAGAAGTTGGCAACGCCATCGAGATGAAGGAATTGCCATTTGTGATGGGCGTGCTGGGTGACCTTACCGGGCAGCCTGAAACCCCGCTTGCGGCATTGAAGGACCGGAAATTCGTTGAGATCAATCCGGACAACTTCGACAGCGTGTTGAAGGGAATGCAACCGCATCTGAAATTCTCCGTAGAGAACAAGCTCAGTTCGAAGACAGGGCAAGTTGCAGTCGACCTTCACTTCGAGAGCTTCGACGATTTTTCACCCGCCAAAGTAGCCGAACAAGTGGGTCCGATCAAGGAATTGCTGGACCTTCGCACCAGGCTGTCCAACCTTAGGGGCAGCTTGCAGGGCAATGACGAGCTGGATCAGGCCCTGTTCGACGCAGTGTCAAAGACAGAAGAATTAAACAAGTTGCGCGGAGAGATCGCTGCGAATGCAGAGGGGGACAAGCATGAGTAGCCCGTCGAATGCGGTGGCCGGGCAGGCCGCCGAGACACAGACCACAGAGGTATCGCTTCTGGACCAGATTGTGGCCCAGGGGCGGTTCGGCAAGGATACCGTAGCCCAAGAGCGCGGCAAGGACATGGTTAAAGAGTTTGTTAACCAGGTTCTTGAGGGGAAGATGACCCTGAGCCGGGATGCGGAAGCGACGATCGGAGCACGTCTCGCAGACATCGACCGCCTGATTTCCCTCCAGCTCAACGAGGTGATGCATCATCCCTCTTTCCAGAAGCTGGAGGCCACCTGGCGCGGGATCAAGCATCTGCTCGACCAGAGCGAAACCAACGACATGCTGAAGATCAAGCTTCTGAACGTGAACAAGAAGGACCTTTTGAAGGATCTGCAGCGTGCTCCGGAATTCGATCAGAGCGCCTTCTTCAAGAAGGTATATGAAGAGGAGTTCGGTGTGTTTGGCGGTGCTCCGTTCGCGGCCATGGTAGGCGACTACGAGTTTGGCCGGAGCGGTGAGGATGTGGAGTTGCTGGAGCGGGTTTCGCAGGTCGCCTCCGCGGCGCATGCGCCATTCCTTTCAGCGGCTGCGCCGGAGATGATGAATCTGAGTGAGTTCGGCCAGCTCAGTGGAATCCGGGACATGTCCAAGGTGTTTGACAGCACCGAGTATGCCAAGTGGAAGAGCTTCCGGTCTTCAGAAGATTCGCGGTATGTCGCACTGACTATGCCGCACGTGTTGATGCGGGAACCGTGGGGCAAGGATACGAGGCAGATTGAAGAGTTTGCCTACGAGGAAGGGGTCGACGGCCGGGACCACTCGAAGTATCTGTGGGGCAACGCGGCGTATGCCCTGGCGGCGCGTCTCACGCAGTCGTTCGCCAAATTCGGCTGGTGCGCTTCGATTCGCGGCGTTGAGAATGGCGGCCTTGTTGAAGGGCTCGCCACGCACAACTTCAGCACCGACGAAGGCGACCTGGCGTTGAAGTGCCCGACGGAAGTCAGCATTACAGACCGCCGTGAAAAGGAACTCGCCGACCAGGGATTTGTGCCGCTTGTCCATTGCAAGGGAACGGACTATGCCGCTTTCTTCAGTGTGCAGACGGCCAACAAGCCGAAGGTCTACGACAAGCCGGAGGCCAACGCCAATGCCAGGCTGTCGGCGCAATTGCCGTACATGCTGGCCATGTCGCGCTTTGCGCATTACTTGAAAGCTATGATGCGCGACAAACTGGGCAGCACCATGAGCCGTTCGCAGGCTGAGCTTTTCCTGAGTCAGTGGATTGCGAACTATGTGATCGCGGACGACAATGCATCGCCGGCGGCAAAGTCGGCACGGCCACTGCGCGAAGCACGAATCGAAGTATCGGAAATTCCTGGAAAGCCAGGCGCCTTGCGCGCCGTCGCTTTCCTGCGCCCTCACTTCCAATTGGATGAACTCACAGTTTCTTTGAGGCTTGTAGCGGATTTGCCCCAGCCAGCGGGCAAATAGCAGTTGATCGCTTCCTGTCTTGCGACCCCGGAACCCCCAACCGGCCTTCAAGTAAGGTCCGAAACGAAAGGATTGTGACATGGCAGTTGACTTTTTTTTGAAACTCGATTCTATTCCAGGCGAAGCCGTTGACGACAAGCACAAAGACTGGATTCAGCTCCTGTCATGGAGCTGGGGCGCGCGCCAGGTGACCTCGGTAGCTGGGACAGGCGGCTCAGGCGCCGGCAAAGCGGACCTTCAGGACTTCGCCATTCAGAAGTTCACCGACAAGGCCAGCACCCCGATATTCAAAGCGCTGACGATGGGCACGCACATCAAGACGGGAACGTTGGAGGCGGTGAAGTCGGGCGGCGCCGGAAAGCCGTTTCTCAAAGTGGACTTCCAGGAACTGTACGTGACGAACCACCAGCTTTCGGGTTCGAGCGAGATCCCATCGGAGAGCGTTTCGTTCAGCTACAACCAGATCAAGATCGAATACAGTACGCAGGACGAAAAGGGCGTCATTACAACCGCCGGTTCCGTCACCTACAACACCAAGACAAACGTGACCAGCTAACAGACAATGACACCACTAGCGCTTTACCGCGAAGGAAGACTGCGGGAGGCCATCCAGGCGCTTGGCGAAGAGTTGAGATCCAATCCTCTCGACGCCAAGCGCCGCACGTTCCTGTTCGAGTTGCTGCTCTTTGCCGGGGAGTTCGACCGGGCGGAGAAGCAGCTGGATCTTCTCGCCGGGGCGAATGCCGAGGCTGCCGCGGGGACCCTGCTTTATCGAAGTGCGCTGCA
>Ga0182030_10021345_pt1 | contig 12136 bp, 12 predicted proteins | sample 812S3MmetaG_FD_121299 | JGI IMG/M metagenome (GOLD analysis project Ga0182030, IMG submission 121299) | Permafrost microbial communities from Stordalen Mire, Sweden - 812S3M metaG (Illumina Assembly) | ecosystem: Environmental > Terrestrial > Soil > Wetlands > Permafrost | place: Sweden...
TCGTCGAAGCGCGCCGGCGGGCACTCCTCGCCGGTCGCCGCGTCGAGGACGACGGTGCCTTCGGGGGCACGCCCGAGGGCACCGGGCGGGGTGTCGGGGGTGCGGGCCACGGTCGCGCCGCCCTCGGTCGACCCGTAGGCATCGGTGACGCTGAGCGCGAAACGTTGTGCGAAGCGCGCCACGTCGTCGGCCGACCCCTCGTTGCCGAAGGCCCGGATCAACGGGTTGTCGGCATCGTCGGGTTGCTCAGGTGTGGCGAGGATGTAGGCCAAGGGCTTGCCGACGTAGTTGAAATACGTGGCGCCGTACTTGCGGACGTCGGGGAGGAAGCCTGACGCCGAGAAGCGGCCCGAAGAGGGGAGTGCGACGGTGGCGCCGGCCATGAGGGCGGGACCCCAACCCGCCATCAGCGCATTGGAGTGGAAGAGGGGCATGGACAGGTAGCAGACGTCGTGTTCGTTCAACGCGTACATCTGGGCCACGATGGCGCCGATCCGCGCCAACCGGCCTTGGGTGCACAGGCACGCCTTGGGTGCGCCCGATGTGCCCGACGTGAACAACAAGTACCCGAGCGAGTCCGCGTGTACCGACGGGTCGCTGACCTCGTCGGGCGTCGCTCCCGTGTATGGGGCGATGGCCGCGGTGGCCGAGGGGGCGTCGGTCACGAGGACCCGGGCGTTGTCGCCGGCGACGGTCCCAAGCGTGCTGGCAAATGTGAGTCCTTCGACCAGGCGAAGCGACGCGGTGTCGGTGACCAAGAGCTGGCACTCGGTGTGGGTGAGATCGCGGGCCAACTCGTCGCCGCGGTGCGTCGGGTTGGCCCCGACCACCACCGCCCCGGCGAGGGCGGCCGCCTCGAGCCAGTAGACGAACTCGGGCACGTTGTCGAGCAGGATCGCCACGTGGAACGGCCCGGGCGAGCGGTTGGCCCTCAGCCACGCTGCCCGCTCGGCGGCCCGCGCCACCACTTCGGCGTGCGTCAGCGAGAGCGTGCCCGCGACCAAGCCCACCCGGGGATCCCCGGAGCGGTTGCGCACGGCTTCACCAATCGTTTCCGGCTGATCCATCACATCTCCGAACTGCCCTGACCTGGGAGGGAATCCCCATTATTGGAACACGTTGCATTTTAGACCATGCCGTGTTACCTTCGCTCGATCGCGCCGCGGACTGGTCCGCGGCGCCAGAGCGGAGGACGGGGTATCTCCATGGAATTCGGGATTTTCAACGCCGCGTGTCTGCTGCCCAAGTACCGCGCCCTCCACGGCGACGCGGCCGAGCACGACCGCATCATGGACGAAGTTGCCTTCATCGTGGCGGCCGACAAAGCCGGGTTCAAATACACCTGGGCTTCGGAGCACCACTTCTTGACCGACTACTCGCACCTCTCGGCATCGGAGTCCTTCCTCGCCTTCGTGGCGGCGAAGACCCAGAACATCCACATCGGTTCGGGCATCTTTAACATCACGCCCCCGGTCAACCACCCGGCCCGCATCGCGGAACGCGTCGCCATGCTCGACCACCTCTCAGAGGGTCGCTTCGAGTTCGGCACCGGTCGTGGTTCGTCGACCACCGAGCAGCGCGGCTTTGGGATCGAGGACCCCGACATCACCCGCGAGATGGTGGCCGAAGTGCTGCCCCAGCTCGTCAAGATGTGGAAGGACGAGGAGTACAGCTACGACGGCAAGTTCTTCTCGATGCCCAAGCGCAACGTGCTCCCGAAGCCCTACTCATCCCCGCACCCCGCCATCTGGATGGCGGCCGGCAGCCCGTCGACCTTCGACCTCGCGGCCGAGCTCGGCGTCGGCATCTTGTGCTTCGGGTTCTCCACCCCCGACCAGTTGACCCCGCTGGTGGCGCGGTACAAGGAAAAGGTCGCCGAGTGCAAGAACCCCGTGGGCGGCTTCGTCAACAACAACGTGATGATCACCACCCAGATGATCTGCATGGAAGATGGCGCCAAGGCCCGTCAGGCCTTCTTGGACTCCGAATCGAACTACCACCTGAGCCTGGTCTTTCGCTACCTCGACACCTTCCCCAAGCCGGCCGGGCTGCCGGTGTGGCCCGACCTGGTGCCCGCCATGGACGCGGCCACGCTCGACGCCATCATCGCGTCGGGTGACATTGCAGTTGGGACCCCCGACGAGGTCACCAAGGCGATCGAGAATTACGCCCGGACCGGTGCCGACCAGCTCGCGTTCGGGATGCTCTCCACGTCAATGTCGCGCGAGACGTGCGAAGAGGCCGTCGAGACCTTCGGCAAGCATGTGCTCGGGAATTTCGACAAGGACCCGATCCACAGCACCACCAAGCAGCGCCTGGCCCAGGGCGGCCGGTAGCCCAATCGCCTACCCGCCCTCGCTGCGGGTGCAAGATCGGGTGCACCGCGGGTGGCTTCCCTACGATGGTGCACATGTGGGCCAAACTGACTGTCTGGTTCGACCGGGCGATCGGTCGGCGCTTCTATGTGGTGCACCGCGCCGTCTACCAGGCGAGCCGAGGTTGGATCGGCCACCGCAGTGGGGCGGGTCCGATGCTCTTGTTGACGACTGTTGGTCGACGCTCAGGCCAGTTGCGCACCCATCCGCTTCTCTACATGCCCGACGGTGCCAACTATGTGGTGGTCGGCTCCAACGGTGGGCGACCCGAGCCACCGGCCTGGGTGCTCAACTTGGAGGCAAACCCCAAGGTCAAGGTCCAGGTCGGACGCACGGTGCTCTACGCCCACGCTCGGGTGTGCCGCGGCGAGGATGCGGCGGCGCTGTGGCCCAGTCTGAACGAGCACTATTCGGGGTGGAGCCACTACCAAGGCCTGACCGAGCGTGAGCTGCTGATCGTGTCGCTCGAGCCGTTCTGGCCGCAGCCACCAGTGCACTAGGGCCCGAGCCCCGGCGCTGCACTCAGGTCTTGCGCAACGCGAAGTCGCCGTCCCACCAGCGCCGGAAGATCTCGACCGCGATGTCTTCGGGTGCGCGCTCGGTGGTCTCGACGCAGTGCTGGCGGGCCACGCCGTGTCGCTCGAACTGCGTCCACAGCTCTTCGACCACCAGCTCGTCGGCCAGCGCGCCGGCATGTTCGCTCTCGCTCTGGCGGGTCTGGACCCGGGCACGCACTACCGGCAGGGGGGCGCGCAACACCGCATAGTGGAGTTCGACCCCGAGCGGCTCGCAGGCCGAGACGAACAGGTCGATCATTGGCGGGAAGAGAATCCCCTCGGCCACGGTGCAGTACCCACCAGCCGAAAACGTGGCAACGGCTGAGGCCGCTGCCGCCAGCACCACGCGATTTTGCTGGTGGGCTTGCTCACGCCACGGGGCAATCGCACCGCGCCGGAGCTTGGCGAAGAACCAGTCCAGGTCCAAGCACACCGAGAGCGCCGCGTGGTCTGCGACGAGCGGGGCGACGGTGGTCTTTCCGCAGCCCGGGGCGCCGGTCAAGAGGAGGAGTCGACCGGGCGCCATGCCTCATCATCGCGTGAGGACGCGCAACGCCTCGACAATCTCGTCCACGCTGCCCAGGGCGGCCACCAAAGCGAGCGATCCCGAGAGCAGGGAGTCGCCGTACTCGACCGGGACCCCAACGACGCAATCGGTGGCCACGATGACCTGGTAACCGAGATTGACCGCCTCGATGCACAGGCCGAAGACGCCGACGTTGAGGGAAACGCCGGTCACTACGACGACCTTGACCCCAAGCCCCGAGAGCGTGGCGTCGAGCGCAGTGCCGCCAAAGGGCGACACCCCGTGACGGCGGGTCGAGACGTGGTCGCTGACCTCGGCCCCGAGTGCGCCGACCAGCTCGGTGGCCGCGGTGTGCGCCAAGAGATGTTCTGGTCGCCGCAGCACCGCGGTGTGCAGCGGGGTATTGGCCAGCGTCCCGGCTCGATCGGCCCGGAACTCGGCGGTGCAATGGACGACGGGCAGGCCGGCCTCTCGAAAGGCGCCGAGCAGTCGAGCGGTGTGGGCGACAATGCTCCGCGCCGACGCCGCCGCGGCCAATTCGGGGAAGGTGGCCAGGTCACCCATGACGCCGCGCTGGAGTTCCATGGTGAGCACGGCCGCCCGAAGGGCGGTGCCGTGCTCGGTGGTGGCCGTCGCGCCGAAGGTTCGGCCCGACAAGATGTCGGTCAGCTCAAGGGGCATTGGTGGCCGCGTCGCCGGCGGTCACGATATTGGTGGCCCACGAGTAATCGGGCTTGCCGCTCGGTGAGCGCTCCACCGCATCGACGACGAAGAGTCGCCGGGGCACCTTGTATCCAGCAATCGTGTCTCGGCAGTGCGCCTGAATGCTCTCGAGCGAGGGTGCCTCGTGGCCAACCCGCGGTTCGATGATGGCGGCGACCGTCTGGCCCCAGCGCTCATCGGGGGCACCGCACACGATCGCATCCATCACGTCGGGGTGCGAACGCACGGCCGATTCGACTTCTTCGGGGAAGATCTTCTCTCCACCCGAGTTGATGACGATTGAGCCGCGCCCGAGAAGAGTGATGGAACCGTCGGCTTCGACGGTCGCGTAATCGCCCGGCATGACGTAGCGGGTGCCTCGGATCTTGAGGAAGACCTCGGCCGTCTTCTTCGGGTCGTTGAAATACCCGAGGGGGATATTGCCCGAGCGGGCGATCTTGCCGATGACCCCAGAACCCGGCTCGACCGGATTGAAAGCTTCGTCGAAGACGACGGTCTCTCCCAAGAGGTGGACGGTCGGCCCGCTCTTCATCGCCGTGTTCCCCGCGCTTATGACGGTCATCCCGTTGTTGCCACCTTCAGAAGAACCAATGGCGTCGGTGATCATGATGTTGGGGAGGTGCTCAAAGAACTGGTCCTTGACCGGTGCACTGAAAAGGGCGGCCGAGGAGACCACGGCGAACAAGGAGGACAGGTCGTGGTCTGCACCCGCGTCGTCGAGCGACTCGATCAAAGGCTTGCCCATGGCATCGCCGGTGATCATGACCGTGTTCACCTTTTCGGCTTCGACCAGGTCCCACACCTCGTGGGGATCGAATTTCGCCATCAGGACGATCTTGGAGCCGACGAAGCTCTGCCCAATGACGGACCACTGGGTGGCCCCGTGCATGAGCGGCGCGATGGGGAGGTGGACGATTGGCCCGCCCTTGCCCTTTTCCACCATGAGCGCGGGGTCCTCGATCCGGGTGTTGGTCACCGGATCGACCCCTCCGCCCAGTGCGTAAAAGACGTCCTCGTGACGCCAGACGACGCCTTTGGGCATCCCGGTGGTCCCACCGGTGTAAAGGATGTAGATGTCGTCGCCCGAACGCGGTCCGAAGTCGCGCTCGGGCGAACCGCTCGCCACCGCGTCCTCATAGGGCACCGCATCGGGACTCGGGGTGGGGGCATCGCTTTGGTCCTCGATGACGATGACGTGCTCGAGTGCAGGGAGGTCCGCCAGCAGGTCGCCAACGAGCGGGGAGAATTCGCGTTGGTGGACCAAGGCCTTGAGTTCGGCGTTGGTCAAGAGGTAGCGCAGTTCCTCTTTGACGTAGCGGTAGTTGATATTGATCCACACCGCACGCAGCTTGAAGACGGCCCAGGCCGTCTCGACCCACTCGACGCTGTTGTAGGCGTAGATCCCGACATGGTCACCCGGGCCGATGCCGCGTTCGGCGAGGTGGTGGGCGAGGCGGTTCGCCCGTTCCTCCATCTGCGCGTAGGTGCGACGCTTCCCATTCGCGACCAGGTATTCGCGCTCGGGGAAGGCGTCGACCGCGGCCTCAAACATGTCAGCGAGGTTGGCTTCCATCGAGCGAAGATTAGAACAGGTTCTCGTTCTTGTCGCAATCAGCCCGGCTGCGCTGGTGCGGACCGAAGGTTCAGTCGAAGAGATCGGGGTCGCTGCGCACGATCTCGTCCCACAACGGCTTGAAGGAGAACCAGCCCGCCGAGGGGAAGCCGGTGCGATCGCGGGTGTAGCGGGCGCCGTCTTCGTCGATGAGCAACGGAGTCCCGGCCGCCTCGGCCAGGAGTTGCGCCTGGCACGAGCGCTCCATGGTGATGAACCACCAGGCGGCCTCGTCGACGCTCTGGCCGACCGTGAACAGTCCGTGGTTGCGGTGGATGGTGGCTTTGTGGGGTCCAAGGGCCGCGGCGAGCGCCTTGGCGGCGGCTTCTTCGAGAACGATGGCACCGCCACCTTCACTACAAAGCGTGTGGTCCTCGAAGAAGACGCAGGCGTCTTGGGTTATTGGGTCGAGGGTGCGACCGAGCGTCGACCACGCCTTGCCGTAGATGGAGTGGGCGTGGGCGGCTGCAACCACGTCGGGTCGGGCGGCGTGGACGGCCGAGTGGATGGCGAACGCCGCTGGATTGACGGGGTAGTGCCCTTCCACCACCTCGCCCTGGTGGTTCACCAAGATCAGGTCCGAGACCTTCACGTGGCGGAAGCTCATTCCGAACGGGTTAACCCAGAAATGATCCAATCGTTCAGGGTCACGGGCGGTGATGTGCCCGGCGACCCCTTCTCCGAACCCAAAGCGTCCGAACAGTCGCAGTGCGCCGGCCAGGCGCTCTTTTCGATGCTGACGCTCTTCGTCGAGGGTGGCAAAGACGGGCGGGCTGAGCGAGATCAGCCCTTGCTGGCTCTCGGGAAGTGATCTTCCGGTGCTGGTCATGGTGACGTCAATCCTAGGGCCCGCTTCGACTCGCGTCGGCGTGGCCGGCCCGGATCCTCGCCGGTGGGGTGTGGCCAGGGCCCGAGTGGACGCTTCGGCGGTAGCGTTGCGCGATGACCTACGCCATCAGCGAGACCCGTGACATCCCGGCTCGGGCGCAAGTGCTGTGGGATCTCGTGTCGGATCTGCCCAACATGGGTGAGCTCTCACCCGAGAACGCCGGCGGGGAATGGAAGAAGGGGACAACCGGTCCAGCACCCGGGGCGATGTTCGTCGGGAAGAACCGTAACGGCGTGCGCCGATGGAAGACCACGGCGACCGTGGTCGAGTGCGAGCCCGCCGAGGTCTTCGAGATCGCCATCAGTTCGGGACCGGTGGCCATTGCCAACTGGCGCTACGAGTTCACCGAAACTGATGACGGGTGCCGGGTCGTCGAGTCGTGGGTCGACCATCGGCCCCGATGGATGCGGGTCGCTGCTCGCCCGCTCGGGCGTCACGACGGCGACAACGCCCGGGTACAGATGTCGGCCACACTGGCCAACCTGGCCCAGGCGGCCGAACGGTCGCCGCTCGCGCCCCCGCCCGGCGACTGAACGAGTCGCCCGGGTTCACTCGGGTGAACCCTGTGGCGCCACCACCTCGATGCGACGCCGAAGGTGCGCTGCCGCCGCGAGGTCGCCGGGGCCGAGGCGTGCCTCGAGCCGCTCGGCAATGGCCAATCGATGGTCGACGTCGACGTTGCCGCCGTACTTGAACTTGGCCCGGATCTCGTCGACGGCGATGGTGATGCCCAAGATGGCGCCGAGCGCCTTTTCGTGAACCACCTCGGGATCTGCAATGTCGACCTCGGGCTGAAAGGCTTCGAGTTGGCGTCGCAGCAGTGGCGCCACGCGGTGCCCGTCGCGCTGGTCGATGACCGTGGCCGTGCCGGTCAGCTGCACCGCGCCGTAGTAGGTGGTGGGGATGCCGAGGCGAGGATCCTCACCTTCGATGGCCTTCCACGACGAGGGGATGTGGGTCCAGTCGCCGGCCACACTCAACAGCACCCGGGGGTTTTCTGCGAGCGCAGCGAACACGGGATTGGCCCGCACCAAGTGCAAGTGGACCGTGGCCGCATCGAGCACGAAGGGGGTCGGGACGACGACGGGAACCAAACGGTCGCGTCCTGAAGCCACCAGGTGACCAAACGGGTGGGATTCGACGAAGGCGCGCCACTCCGTCTCGCCGAATGTGGCATCAGCTGGGGCGATGTACACCGGCCTAGCTGAGCGCTCCGAGCTCCGCGATCGATTCCCCGCGGTGCCGCTTGTAGTCAACCTTGCCGTTCGGGGCGCGCCCGATCGTCTCGACGATGCGAATGTGGCGGGGCGCCTTGTAACTCGCCAGCCGCTCTTTGACGTGATCGATGAGCTCGGCTTGGTTCGACTGATCGACCGAGGGTGCGGCCGGGTCGAGCTCGATGACCGCCACGATTTGTTCGCCGAAGGTCGGGTGGGGGATCCCGACCACGACGGCGTCACGTACGGCGCCGTGTGTCTTGAGCACCTCTTCGACCTCTTCGGGGAAGATCTTCTCTCCGCCCGAGTTGATGCAGACCGAGCCCCGCCCGAGCAGGTGGATCGAGCCATCGGCACGCACCTGGGCAAAGTCGCCGGGGATGGAGTAGCGCACCCCGTCGATGAGGCGGAACGTCCGGTCCGACTTCTCGGTGTCTTTGTAATAGCCGAGGGGATTTCGACCCCCGAGGGCGAGGATCCCGATCTCTTCTGAGCCCGGGGCCACTTCCCCGCCCGCTTCGCTGAGCACCTTGACGTCGGGACCGAGCGTGAAGCTGGCCGTGCTCGCTGCATTGCCGCGTCCCGAGACCGACATGCCCATCCCGAGGGCTTCGGACGAACTGAAGGTGTCGACCAACAACATGTGCTCGTTGTGGGCCAACAGCTCCTCTTTGATGGACTCGCTCCACATCGCACCCGAAGAGATCACCATGGCTAACGAGCTCAGGTCCCACCGTGCGGCCGGGTGGTTGTCGAGCGCGGCGATGAGCGGGCGCGAGAACGGATCGCCGACGATGACCAGGCAGTTCACGTGCTCGCGTTGGACCGTGTCGAGTAGCTCGACCGGGTCATACTTGCGCTGTTCGAGCAAGACAACTCGGCCGCCTTCGGACAAGATCACATTGGCCGTGAACCCCCCGGTGCCGTGCATCAGCGGACACGCCGGGAGCAAGGTGAGGTCGATGCGACCGGCCGCAACCGATTCGCGGACCGCCTCAATCCCGCCGTCCTCTGGGTAGCGCCGAATGCCGCCCGAGATGAGGCGGACGAACAGGTCATCTTGGCGCCACATGACCCCCTTGGGCATGCCAGTGGTGCCGCCGGTGTAGATCATGAACAGATCGTCCCCGCTTCGGCCCCACGGCGCGCTGGTCCGGCTCGTGGCCGACGTGGCGCTTTTCGCGTAGGGGGTGGCCCACTCGGGGCACGGGCCCGAGCCGTCGTCGACCCAGAGCCAGCCGCGAATGGCGCCGAGCCGGTCCCTGATCCGATCGATGCGGCTGGCGAAGGTGCCATGGAAGACCACAGCAACGACATCGGCGTTGTCCCACAAATAGAGGAGCTCATCGTCGGCGTAGCGGTAGTTGGTGTTGATCGGGACCAGGCCGATCTTGAAGGCGGCGAAGAGGGTCTGGAGATATTCGGGCGAGTTGTAGAGGTACAGCGCGACCTTGTCCTGTTGGGCAACGCCGAGGTCCAGCAGATACCGGGCAACGCCGTCGGCCCCCCGGTCGAATTCTTCCCAACTCATGTTGCGATCGCCCTGGGTGATGGCAATGGCGTCGGGCTGAAGGTCGGCGACGGTCTCCCAGACGTCCCCGTAGTTCCAGTTGGTTGCGCTCATGGCCCCCGCTCCTCGGTCCCCAATGCCCTCGCGTCGCCGTCGCCGCCGACCGACTTCAGCCTACGCTTCGCGGGTGGATCTCGGACTCCCAGCCGACGATGATCCTCGCCGTCTCGAACTTCGTCAATGGTTGGCGGACCATCGAGACCCGAGTGGCCGACAACTCGCCGAGGCCGGATACGTGGCTCCGCACTGGGCCCCGCCCTACGGGCGCGGTGCCGACCCGATCACCCAATTGGTCATCGACGAGGAGCTGCGGGCGGCGGGGGTGCGTCGCCCGATCAATCCGATCGGCATCGGTTGGGCCGGACCGACACTGCTCTATGCCGGCACCGACGAACAAAAGGAGCGTTGGTTGTGGTCGCTCCTGTCGGGGGAGGACTTTTGGTGTCAGCTCTTCAGCGAACCGGGCGCGGGTTCTGACCTGGCGGCATTGAGCACGCGGGCCGAGCGCCACGGTGACGACTGGGTCGTCAACGGCGCAAAGGTCTGGACCAGCTACGCCCATATCGCGAAATGGGGGATCCTCTTGGCGCGCACTGACCCGAGCGCGCCCAAGCACCAGGGCATTTCGTATTTCGTCTGCCCGATGGACGCAGCGGGCATCGAGATCCGCCCATTGATCGACATGACCGGCGCCCATGCCTTCAACGAGGTGGTCTTCAACGATGTGCACCTGAGCGGCGACCATCTCATCGGCGCCGAGCATGGGGGTTGGGAGTTGGCCAAGGTGACGCTCGGGAACGAGCGGGTCTCCTTGTCGGGCGAAGGGGCCCTTTGGGGTATGGGGCCGACCGCCGATGGTCTGGTCGATCTCATTCGGGCCGCCGGGGGTGCACCCGACCCGGTGCTGCGACACCGCCTAGTCGAGGTGTGGATCGAAGGTCAGTTGCTGAGTTTGCTGCGATTGCGGAGCGTTTCTGCCATCGTGGCGGGAAAATCCCCGGGTCCGGAAGCCTCGGTGCGCAAGGCCATCGCCGACGCGCACGGCCAACACGTCATGAACCTCGCTCGTGATCTGGCGGGTCCCTAAGCGCTCTTGGCCGGCACCGGCCCGGTCGGGGGATGGGGTGACACCCGAGCACCCATCGGCACGGACGGCACATGGTCCGAGGGTTTCTTGTTCTCACCGGCGCTGACGGTCGGTGGTGGGACCGCAGAGGTGCAGCGCAACATCGTGGCCGAGAAGGTTCTCGGCCTGGCGCGCGACCTCTAGCGTGGCTTCGCACCCGGAGTCCTTGCGCAGCGTCGGCGCGAGCGAGGCCTCGTTCAGCGCAGGATCTCAACCAAGAGGACCCACGCGCTGATCGATGTGGTGATGAAGGCGAGCACAATGGCCGCGAGTACCCAGTACAAGCCGCCGCCGCCGCCGACCACGAGGCTCAGTCCACCGGCGACGAAGGCCAGTCCCGGGGGGCAGAGTTGGCTGATCGGCTTGACGGTCCACGCCAGCGGGTTGGTCTTGAGGTAGTTGGCGAAGCTGACCCAGAGGACTTGGGTCACCACGGCCGCCCCGGCCGCGGCGATTTCGATCCCGAGCACGGTCGTGCTCTGTCCGGGGGCGAGGCCGAAGCTCGACACCACCAGCACGCAGATCAAGACCCCGAGGGTGGCGCCCGCCCGGCCCGGAAGTTGTCGGTACTTCAAGATGTGCTCGAGGTTCATCGAGATGGTGACGAAGAGGAGGCCGGCGAGGGCGGCCGACGCCCCGACCGACCCGACGAAGAGCTCATGCCACGCGAGGGGTGAGTAGGCGACCACGGGCCCAGTTTCGCACCCAGGCCGCCGTGATCAGATGATCACTGCGGCCTGGGGCACGCTCAGGTGTTCAGCGGTCCCGCGTTGGCGAAGCCCTGCCGCACGCCCTGGCCGGCGCGGGCGGTGAGTTTTTCGGGTTCGTAGATCATGAGGTACGCGTTGACGGCATGGTCGCGCGAGCGGTTCTTGAAGACCTCGGCCAGGACCGCTGGATCTTCGGCCTCGTCCTCGTGGACGAAGACCTCGAGGATGGGGGTGTTGGTCATGAGCTGGGCGGTCATGATTCCCGTCGACGCCTCGTGGGCACAGACCTTGTCGACCGCTTCTTTCCCCGGCATACCGAGGGCGACCACGATCACGCACCGGTCCAGCTCGATCAGGCGTTTGGCGGCGACCGCCAGGTCCTTGAAGCCGGGCACCGTGCGACGGATCGTGGTGAATTTGGTGCCGTAGCCAGGGCATTTTTCGAGAGCGTCGAGGGCTTCGCCGCCCATGTCATAGCGGGCGAACATGGTGTCGACCACTCCAATGAGATCCATGACCCATTCTCGCGCAATGGACCAGCGGGTCAGGTTGGTCGAGAATCAAGGTCATGAGCACTGAGCGGACAGATTGGGTCGAGCGGGACGCAGCCGTCGTCTGGCACGGTTTCACACAGATGTCGGCCTACGCCGAGAACGCCCCCCTGGTGATCGAGCGGGCAGAAGGACGCGAGCTGATCGACGCCGATGGCCGCCGTTACCTCGATGCCATCTCGTCGCTGTGGGTCAACACGCTCGGACACTGTGTGCCCGAACTCGATGCCGCCCTGGCCGCCCAAGCGGCCAAGGTGTCGCATTCGACCATGCTCGGCAA